>JAAUXX010035047.1_pt1 | contig 39772 bp, 29 predicted proteins | sample 7278111 | NCBI WGS metagenome assembly JAAUXX01 (sample SAMN14350116, study PRJNA611818) | marine sediment metagenome | isolation source: surface marine sediment (1.8m) | place: French Polynesia: Moorea | collected 2018-08
AATTCCTTGTTTTTAGGGTGGTCCGGCATCCCGGTTCGCGCGCGTCTCCGACTCGCGGCGGTGCGTCCCTGCACCGCAATTAACCCGACATATTTGAATGCCGGGTTAATATTTACCCGAATCCTCGGTTTAGGTGAATCCAAAGCGGCGCTCAACTCCGCAACCCGCCTCAATGTTGTTGACCTATTCAGCTATCGGCACTTAGCGACGTCGGTTGGGCAGCCCTATGCAGGACCGTCGGAGGCAGGGAGCCGACGTCGAGCATACAGGGACGTACTTGCTGCGTGTCCTGCATAGGGCTGCCCAACCGACGTCGCGATCTCACAGCCGCCACGAGTCTTGTGTCAGCAGCAACAAACCCCCGCTTTCTGGTTACAGGCTCGGACTATTGAGCGTACTGTTGCGCCACCCATTCTTTATACGAGCCGTCCATCACCGCCGTCCACCACGCCTGGTTGTCCAGATACCAGGCGATGGTCTTGCGGATGCCCGTCTCGAAGGATTCTTGCGGCTGATAACCCAAGATCTCGGTCGCCTTGGCCGGATCAATGGCATAGCGGCGGTCGTGTCCCGGGCGATCTTTGACAAAGGTGATAAGCGCCGCGGAATTGCCGTCCCGCGCCGCTGTGGCGTCCGCAAACCTGGCCCGCAGTTGCGGCTGGTCGGCAAAAGCCTCGTCCATCAGGCCGCAAATCAGTTTGACGATGTCAATGTTGGCCCATTCATTGATGCCGCCGATATTATAGGTATCGCCCACCCGGCCCTCGCGCAGCACCAAATCGATTCCGCGGGCGTGGTCCGCCACGTACAGCCAATCGCGAATTTGCCGGCCGTCGCCGTAAATCGGCAGCGCCTTGTTGAATAAGATATTGGTGATCACCAGGGGGATCAGTTTCTCTGGGAAATGGTAGGGCCCGTAGTTATTGGAGCAATTGGAGGTCGTCACTTGCAGGCCGTAAGTGTGGTGATAGGAGCGCACCAGGTGATCGGACGCCGCCTTGCTGGCGGAGTAGGGCGAGTTCGGCGCGTAGGGCGTATCTTCTCGGAAGGCGGGATCCCCGGCCTCGAGGCTGCCGTACACTTCGTCGGTCGACACGTGGTGAAAGCGATGGCCGGTGGTCAGCAGACCCTCATCGAGCCACACCTTTTTTGCCGCCTTGAGCAGACTGTGGGTGCCCATAATATTGGTCTCAAGAAAGGCATCCGGGCCCAGAATCGACCGATCCACGTGGGACTCGGCGGCGAAGTGAACGATGGTGTCCACTTCGTCCCGGCGCAGAATATTTTCCACCGTGTCCTGATCGAGAATATTGGCGTGGACGAAACGAAAATTCTCTCTGCCCTCGACCGGATCTAAGTTGGCGTGATTGCCGGCGTAGGTCAGCGCGTCCAGCGCGATCACCCTGTCTGTGGGATAGCGCTCCATCCAATAGTGAATGAAATTTGCGCCGATAAAACCGGCTCCGCCGGTCACCAGTAGACTCTTGCCCATATTTATCTGTCTGCTCTGTTACTTGTGGTCAATGTTGAGCGGCAATTTCCGCCAGCATCAATGCCAATTGATCTTGCCAGTGATGCGCCTCGATGGGCAGGGTTTGTAAAATTTTGGACTTGTCCAGCACGCTGTAGGCCGGGCGTCGCGCCGGCGTGGGATAGTCCGCGGTGGCGATGCTCGCCAGCGGGATTTTGCTCGCCAGCAGTCCCTTGGCCAGGCCGATGCGCTGAATCGCCGCGGCGAAATCGTACCAGCTGGCGACGCCGGCGTCAGTCCAGTGGTAGATGCCCGCAATTTGTTGCCCCACCGCCGCCCAGCAGGTCCGCGCCAGGCCCCTGGCCCAGGTGGGGGTGCCGATTTGATCGCCCACCACGCCCAGGCTGGGCTTGGTCGCCATCAGGCGCAACATGGTCTTGACGAAATTATTGCCGTGCGAGGAATACACCCAGGCGGTGCGAATCACTGCCCAGCCTTCGCTCATCGCGCCGGCAATGGCGTCTTCTCCCGCCGCCTTGCTGGCGCCATAGACGCCCACGGGGTTCTTCGCGGCCGCGGTGTCATAGGGGATGTTGGCGCTGCCGTCGAAAACAAAATCCGTGGACAGGTGCAACAGGTAAGCGCCCAATTCGCGGCACCGTTCGGCCAGTAATCGCGGGCCATCGCAATTGGCCGCGAAAGCGGCGTCGCGGTCGTTTTCGGCGTTGTCCACGGCGGTGTACGCTGCGGCGTTGATAACGGCGTGGGGACGGATGGCGTCCAGGCGTTCCCGCACTTGCACCGGGCTGGCGATATCCAGCTCGGCGCGCGGCAGGGTGATCAATTCGACGTCTGTCGGAACGCTCCGCTGCAATTCCCAGGCGAGCTGACCGCCGCCGGTGACCAGCACTCTCATGGGAAAAACTCGGCCGTGTCCCAGGACGCGCCCGCCTGGTCCTTGGCGGAAAGTTGTGGCGTTTCCCCTTCTACCAGCGGCCAGTCGACATTTACTTGGGGGTCATCCCAGCGCAGGGAGCGCTCCGACTCAGGATCGTAGTAGTCGGTACACTTGTAAACAAATTCGGCAGTTTCGCTCAGTACGTAAAAGCCATGGGCAAAGCCCTCGGGCACCCACAACTGCAGTTTGTTTTCCGCCGACAGTTCAATTCCCAGCCAGCGGCCGAAGGTGGCGGAGGATTTTCTCAGGTCGACGGCGACGTCGTACACGCTGCCGCTGATCACGCGCACTAACTTGCCCTGGGTGTGGCGTGTTTGATAGTGCAGGCCGCGCAGAATGCCCCGTCGCGACTTGCTGTGGTTCTCTTGCACAAAGGCGCGTTTGGCGCATATTTCTTCAAATTCGTTGGCGCGGAACGTTTCCATAAAGAAGCCGCGCTCATCCCCAAACACCTTGGGTTCGATAATTTTGACATCCGGAATTGCGCTGTCGATATAGTTCATGAAAATACTTTGTCTCCGATTAAGTTGAGCAGATATTCTCCGTAGCCACTCTTACGCAAAGGTTCTGCCAACTTTTTCAACTGTTCGGCGGTAATAAAGCCCGCGCGGTAGGCCACCTCCTCCGGACAGTTCACTTTCAAGCCCTGCCGTTTTTCGATGGTGGAGATAAATTGTGCGGCGTCGAGCAGGCTGTCGTGGGTGCCGGTGTCCAGCCAGGCGGTGCCGCGGCCCATCACCTCGACGCGCAGATCACCCGCCTGCAGGTAGGCGGCGATCACGTCGGTAATTTCCAATTCCCCGCGCGGCGACGGTTTGACCTGCTCGGCGATGGCGACCACTTTTTCGTCAAAGAAATAGAGGCCGGGCACCGCGTAGTTGGATTTCGGTTGCGCCGGTTTCTCTTCGATAGAGATGGCCCGGCCCGCATCATCAAATTCCACCACCCCGTAGGCGCGCGGATTCGCCACGTGATAGCCGAACACCGTGCCGCCGTGCTTGCGATCATTCGCCTGCCGTAGCGAGTTAACCAGATTGTGGCCGTAAAAGAGGTTGTCGCCCAACACCAGCGCGGCGGCGGCGCCGGCGAGAAATTCTCTTCCTATAATAAAGGCCTGCGCCAGGCCCTCCGGCGCGGGCTGAACGGCATAGGAGAGCGCGATCCCCCAGTCGCCGCCGTCGCCGAGCAGCTGCTCAAAGCGCGGCAGTTCCGCTGGGGTGCTGATGATTAAGACCTCGCGGATACCCGCCTGCATCAGTGTCGCCAGGGGGTAGTAGATCATGGGTTTGTCGTACACCGGCATGAGCTGCTTGCTCACCACCGTGGTTAGGGGATACAGCCGGGTACCACTGCCGCCGGCAAGAATAATACCTTTTCTCAAAGCAGCCACCTGAGGGGTTCGAAAGTGAAAACGGCGGATCCGATCGCAGACCCGAGTGGAACAGCGCGCAAATATACCAGAAATGCTTGCACAACGCCTGCAAAAACATCCATCGCGCGATGGCGCCGGCCTTACGGCGTGCGGTTGAAATAGACAGTGATATTTTTACTGGCCTCGCGGAGCACAACGTGCCACCATACGCGGCTTTTAGTCGTATCGGGAAAAACCAGAACCGGCACGAATTTGGCCTGAAACCCGCTTCCGCGTTAGCAATAAAGCAACCAATATCAGATAACCTGGCTGTTATGGAGAATCAAGATTCCGACACCCGCGCCCTTGGTTTTGTTGTGATAGGGAGAAACGAAGGCGAGCGTTTAAAAGCCGGTCTGCACGCGATTGCCAAGCTTTGCCCCGACTCGCCGGTGGTATACGTGGATTCCGGCTCGACCGACGACAGCGTCGCCTTTGTCACATCCATCGGCATGCGCGTGGTCGAATTGGACCTCAGTATTCCCTTCACCGCCGCCCGCGCCCGCAATGCGGGCTTTGACACCCTGATTAAACTGCACCCCGGCTTGCGCTACGTGCAATTTATGGACGGCGATTGCGAGCTACTGCCGGGCTGGGTGGAAACCGCCGTTGCGGCGCTGGAGGACCACAAAAAAAACGCCGTGGTCAGCGGGCGGCGCCTGGAAAAATTTCCCCGTGCGTCCATTTACAATACGTTGATGGATATTGAATGGAACACCCCGGTGGGCGAAACCCTCGCGGTGCTGGGCGATATGTGCGTCAAGGTGGCGGTGTTCAAAGAAATTAACGGTTTTAATGAGCGGATTATCGCCGCGGAAGACGACGACCTGTGCCTGCGGGCGCGTCGCGCCGGCTACCGGATCTATCGCCTCGATGCCGAGATGAGTCGGCACGATGCCAATATCATGCATTTATCGCAGTGGTATCGGCGCTCCCGGCGCGGCGGTCACGGCTATGCCAATATCAACCATCTTCACGGCGCCGGGCCAGACAAGTATTTTCGCCGTGAACTGGTGAGTGTGGCGGTGTGGGGCGGATGCGTGCCACTGGCTTTTAGTTTCTTTTTATTGGTCAATCCGCCGGTCGCCGTGCTGATTTTTCTGCTCTACGCGCTGTTTATTGCCAAAACGGTGGGGCGCCGCCTAAAAATGGGCGACTCCCTCAACGTCGCCCTCGCCTACGGCGTGCTGATTTTTACCGGCAAAGTTCCCGAGCTAATGGGCGTTTTCCAATATTGGAAAAATCGCCTGCTAGCACGCAAACACCAGTTAATTGAGTATAAATAGATAGGGATTTATGACTAAATCAACCTTGAGAGCCGCCATTCTCGGCGCCGGTTATATCTCGGATTTCCACCTGAGGGCGATAGCGCGCCAGGCCAATGCGCAATTGGTCGCCGTCTGCGATATGAATGCGCAGGCGGCAAAAAAACTCGCTGACAATGTTCCCGGCACCGCCGTCTACACCGACCTTACGCCAATGCTCGAACGCGAGAAATTGGATGTGGTGCATGTGCTGACCCAGCCCGACAGTCACTTTGCGCTCGCCAGCAGGATCATTGACGCGGGCTGTCACGCCCTGCTTGAAAAACCGGCCACCGTCGATTCGGCGCAGGCGGTGCAATTGGCGGCGCTGGCCAAGGAAAAGGGCGTTGCCCTGGCGATTAACCACAATTTTGTTTTTTCACGGCCGTTCAATCGGTTGCAAACAATTCTGGAGCGGGGTGAACTCGGCCCGCTCAAGTCTGTTCGCGTGGTGTGGAGAAAAATCCTGCCGCAAATGAATGTTGGCCCTTGGAATCTCTGGATGCTGCGCGAACCGGGCAATATTCTGTTCGAAACGGGCTCCCACTCGCTGTCGGAGCTGCTGGCCGTCATCGATCACAAGCCGAGCATCAAGCGGGCCGCGGCGCGATTGCCCAAGGTGCTGCCCTCCGGCAGCGTGTTTTACCGCCGCTGGAACATCGCGGCGGAAGCGGGCTCGATCGCCATTGACATTGATGCCGCGTTTGATCAGGGCTACGAGCAACACTTTGTCGAAGTGGAAGGTATGTTCGGCGTCGCCAGGGCCGATATAGAAAACGATGTCTTCACCATTGACCAACCCACCGGCCGCGCCTACGACATAGAGCGCTTGCACGTCAATTTTCGCGGCGGCGGGTCGCGTATCAGACAGGCCTTGCGCACCTACGGCAGTTACGCCGCCGCCAAGTTTTTCCGCTTCGCGACCGGCGCGCCGTATGAAACCAGCATGCTCAACGGCATCGCCAACTGCTACGACGAACTGCTCGGCAGCGCCCGGCGCAGGGAGTCGAGCATCGACTACGCCATTGCGATTGCCAAAACCGCCGAGGCCATTCAGGCGAAGATGCCAAAAACCAAGGCGGTGGCTGAAGAGGACAAGCCGGCGGTTCCGCAGCCCGTCGCCGAGCCAGTCCTGGATGCGAAAATTCTTATCGTCGGTGCGTCCGGCTTTATCGGCAAAAAGCTATTGCTGGCGTTGCGGGATAGCGATCACCCCGTCCGCGCATTGGTACGCAACGCCTCCTCCCTGGTTGGTGTCAGGTTAAGCGCCAACTGTGAGGTGATGGTGGGTGATTTTCGCGACGACGCGGTGATTGACAAGGCGTTGCAGGGCATTGAGGTGGTTTTCCATCTGGCGGTCGCGCATTCGAATAGTCTCGACGGCTACTTGAAAGCGGATTCCGACCCAACCCTGAAATTCGCCCGTCGCTGTCAGGAGAAAAGCATCAAGCGTTTTATCTACACCGGTACTATCGACTCGCTCGATCTCTCCAGAGCGGGGCAAATAAAAGAGTCGGACGGCGTTGACGGCGATATCCAACGGCGCAATAACTACGCTCACAGCAAGGCCATTACCGAAGCCAAGCTCAACGCCATGTACCGCGACGAAAAATTTCCCCTGGTAATCATCCGCCCGGCGATCGTGTTGGGCGCCGGCGGGCCGGTCAACCATGTGGGCGTCGCCAATTGGTTTGGCCTTGGACGCTTAAGTTACTGGGGAGACGGCAAAAACCTGTTGCCGACGGTGCTGGTGGACGATATCGTCAAGGGCCTTGTGGCCGCCATGAGCGCCGAGGGTATTGAGGGCAAGACCTACAATCTGTCGGCGGAGCCTTGCATTTCCGCACGCGACTACGTGGCGGAGGTGGAGAAGGTGCTGGGAAGCAAAGTGACCGCCAGCAATTCAAGCGCCTTTGGCCACTACCTCGGCGATATGCTCAAGTGGGGGGTAAAACTGCTTGCCCGTCATCCCGACAGATCTCGAATACCCTCGATCCGTGACTGGAAATGCCGCGAACAGCATGCAAGTTTTGATACCCGGCAGGCGCAAGAGGATCTACATTGGCAGCCTGTCAACGAGCGTGCAACCATTATTGAGTTGGGCATTCGCGAGCCCACCCGATTGTTTTTGCAAGGATAAACATCCATGAAAATTGCAGTCACCGGAGCCGGCGGCTTCATTGGCCGGCAAGTCGTGGACGCCGCGCTCAGGGCGGGTCACGACGTGGTCGCCCTTGTGCGCAGCGAAATTCCCGCCGGCTGGAAAGCGCGAAATCATTTGCGCGTAAACCGCGTCGATTTGCTTAAGTCGCAGAACCTCGGTGCCGCTATCGAGGGCTGTGATGCGCTTGTCCACCTCGCCGCCGTGATGCGCGGCGCCAATCAATACGCGTCCACCCTGCGCGCCACCGAGCGGGTGCTGGCGGCCATGGATGCAGCGGGCATAAAAAAACTCGTCGGTTTGAGTAGCATTTCCGTGTTGGATTATGTGCGCAAGCCGCCGCTGGCGGAAATTGATGAAGACACGGCAATGAATCCACGCGATGCGGAACTGGGGCCCTACGCGCGCATGAAACGCGATCAGGAAGCCTTGTTTCGCCAATGGCGGTCGGGCGATAAACAGGCGCTCATCTTGCGGCCCGGTCTGGTATATGACCGGGACCATTGGTCATCCGCCCACGTCGGCGTTAAATTTCTCGCCGCCAGCCACTCCGGTCGCGTCCCGGTGGTACATGTCGCCAGCGTGGCCGATGCCATTGTCGCGGCGGCGTCCAGCGACCTTCCCGAGGCAACGATTCAACTGGTTAACGATAAGTTACCGAAGCAGGCGGAATACATTGCCAAACTGCGAAACGCGGGGGTGATTGGCAGTACAGTTGCGCTGCCGTGGCGACTGTTTTCCTCGTTGCTGGCGCTCGCGCGCGCGCCCCTGCAGCTGTTGGGCAAAACGCCGGACAGCTTACACAAAAACAGTGTCGCCGCGAGGCAAAAGCCTTTCGTGTTCAGTAATCAAAAAGCTAAGGAGCTGCTGCACTGGCAAACCTTCGCGGGACTGCAGGAGTAATCAAACACTATGCGAATTGCATATTTCACCAATACCTATCCCCGTGCCACGGATACATTTATTCGCCGCGAAGTTCTCGGTTTGCGCAGTCGCGGTTTTGAAGTGCTGACCTATTCTGTGCGCAAGACCGGTGGCGATCACGATGTGGATGAGGAGGTCATTAGCGAGAAGAACAACACCCGCTATATCTTGCCCTTTAAGCTGCTGTCGCTGTTTATTCTCTGTCTTAAAACTTTTACCGCCAACCCCCTTGTGTTTATCAAGGCCAAGTGCTTGGCTTTGCGTACGGCGCGCCCTGGAATCAAAGGCTTTTTTTTGCAGGCGGTATATTTTCTTGAGGCCATTGCCTTGGCGAAAATGCTTAAAGACGATCAGGTAGAACACTTGCATAATCATTTGGGCGATAACAGTGGCAATGTGACCCTGTTTGCGGCCAGGCTGGTGGGTATTCCCTTCAGCATCAGCATCCACGGCCCGCATATTTTCTTTGATGGCCTGCACTGGGCGCTGGATAAAAAAACCGAACACGCGAAATTTATTGCCTGTATCGGCCACTTTTGCACCAGTCAAATGATGTTGTATGCCGATAAAAAAAACTGGTCAAAATTTAGTATTGTGCGCTGTGGTGTCGACCTTAAACAATTCGACTATCGGGAACCCCAGCGCAAAGCGCAGAAGCTGCTCTATGTGGGCCGCTTATCGGCGGAAAAGGGTCTGCCCATTCTCTTTGCCAGTCTGGCCAGCCTAAAAGCGAAAAATTATCAGGTGACACTGACGCTGCTCGGTGATGGCGAAGACCGGCAATACCTCGAACACCTGGCCGCGGAAATGGGGGTGGATGACCGCGTTGCGTTTGGCGGTTTTGTCGATCAGGGCACCATTGCTCAAGCTCTGCGCGACAGCGACATCTTCGTGCTACCGAGTTTCGCCGAGGGCATCCCGGTGGCGCTGATGGAAGCCATGGCCATCGGTATCCCAGTGATTGCCACTTACGTCGGCGGCGTGGCTGAATTGGTGATCGATCAACAGACCGGCCTGATGGCCTACCCATCGGATCCGGTCGGTCTCGCCGCGGCGATTGCCCGCTATGTCGATGACCCGGATTTTTGCCGCATAATTTCGCACAACGGGCGCCGCAAAGTGGCCACGGAATTCAATATTGAAGACCAGGTGGACAAACTCGCTGACTTGTTTTCGGCGTAAGTGGAGTTGGCGACAGTGACAACAACGGGAATTGCACTTATCGGCTGCGGTTTCGTCGCCGATTACTATATGGCGACCATTGAACACTATCCGACACTGGAAATTAAGGGGGTATTTGACAAAAACCCTCGCCGCTTGGCCGCCTTCAGTGAATATTACCGGCTGAATACTTACCCCTCCACCGACGCCCTGTTGGCCGATAACAGTGTCGATATCGTACTCAACCTGACCGATCCGCGTTCGCATTACGAGGTATCGAAGTTGTGCCTCGAGCGGGGCAAACACGTCTACAGCGAAAAACCTCTGGCCATGAACTTTGAAGAGGCGCGCGAGCTGGTGGACTTGGCGAAAGAAAGGCAGCTAAAACTTTCTTCCGCCCCCTGCAGCGTGTTGGGCAAGGCGGCGAAAACGCTGTCACACGCGGTCAAGCAAAAACTTTGCGGCGATGTGAAACTGGTCTACGCCGAACTCGACGACGGTATGGTGCATAAAATGGCCTATAAAAAATGGCTCAGCGCTTCCGGCGCGCCCTGGCCCTATCGCGACGAATTCGAGGTGGGCTGCACGCTGGAGCACGCCGGCTATTATCTGGCTTGGCTGCTGGAGATGTTCGGCGCGGTAAAAAGCGTCAGCGCCTTTTCCGACTGTTTGGTGCCGGAAAAAGTCGACCCTGAGCCTTCACTACGCCCGCCCGACGCGGCGGATGTTTCATTTGGCCTACTTAAATTCGACAGTGGTGTGGTCGCCAGATTAAGTACCACTATTGTTGCGCCACACGATCACTCTATTCGACTGTTTGGCGATAGGGGCGTGCTCTACTTGAATGAATGCTGGGACAATGATGAGCCCGTGTATTTTCGAAGATTGATGCGCATCCGGCGCAAAACCTTTCTCTCACCACTGAGAAAAAAGGTTAGGTTGCCCCACGCAATACCGGTGAACAAAGTCGATCGCGGCAATACTAAAATGGATTTTCTCCTGGGTGTGCAGGATCTGGCGGACGCTGTGCGAAGCGGCAAAGACATACAGCTGAACGCGGACTTTTCCCTGCACGTCAACGAGGTGGCGTTGGCCCTGCAGTATGCTGGAACACAAGCCGACACTTATTTTACCAAGAGCCGGTTTTAAAATGTCGCGCCTTTTGATTAAAGAAGGGGAGCGTCACCGCGTGCCTCTCGCAGATCAGACTTGATGCGGGCGACGATATTTGAAGATATTGCCAGGCTGAGCCAGATCCACGTGTACTGCCAACCGAAGGCCGAGGTGGTGGCGATATTAAAGGCCATCACCAGCAGCGAGGTGAAACAAAAAATGCCAAAGGTGAGCTTTTCCCCCTCAGTGTTTCGCAAGCCGTCATAGAGCGCCGACATGCCGTAGAACAGTAAAAAAATAAATGACAGCAGCCCCGGCAGGCCGTAATACACCCCGAAAATAAGATAGGTATTGACCATGTCGATGATCCCTTCACCCTGCATCATCACCAGCATTCGCGGATCCTGGTAGATATCCGGGATACCCGCCAGGGGGTTGCTTAGAATGACCGACATCGACTGTTCGAACAAGCGCGAGCGGTAGGCGAAATTCTCGCGGATAACATCTCCGCCCACGGTAAACAAAGCGACCAGTGCGGCGAGGCCGCCGAGCACCAGCATTTTCTTCGGGTCACGCTTGCGTGCAATGGCCCACAGCAGCACCGACATCAGCAGGATAATCATGATGCCGCCGGCGATACCGGCGCGGGACCCGGTGGACAGTATCCCCAAAACCGCCATGCATACGCCGCCGCCGGCAAACAGTTTGGTGTGCGAGGCGGGTGCATCCATGCCGATTTTCCTGGCGATAATGACCATGCACAGGCAACTCATGTTAGTGAACATCGAAAAAATCAGCGGATTCATAAAGCTCGCCTGCGCGCGCAAAAACGCACCGCGTATTTTGTAGGCGGCCAGCACCGGATCGGCAAAATTTGCCAGCATTTCAACGTCGGTGTAAATGTGCCAGGTCAATATTGACTCGAAGGCGCCGACCATCGCTTGCGCCAGTAGTGAAAAGGCGATCGCAGTGAATACTAGGCCGTACTCTCTTAAATACATGCGGATGACAAAATACGGAATAATGTAGTCGATAAGATTCCACAATATGACACGAAAGGTGCCAAGACCAATGCCGTGGCGCAGATCGATCAGAAATATCCAGATAAAAAGGAACAACATGACCTTGTCGAGAATATTTAAGCGGCGAATTTTTTTGTCGGGAGGGGAAAATAATATGATGGGCACCAGTAACGTGATGGAGAGCACTCTTGGCAGGTTTAGCGCTCCCAAATCGACACCGGGATTGATAAAAAAGCCGATGGTATCACTGAGCGCGAAGGCCAGACCAAAGAAAAGGGCGATTTTACTGGAGGCATCATAACCGCGCGCTAAAAAGTAAGCGACAAAGGCGGCGGCGAGATAGCCGATTAATATGGATCTTGACAGGGTGGAGGCGGCGAGAATAATCATGCAACCGATGACGTAGCGCCACAATTGTGAGCCGAAAATCGTCAGCCGTGATAACACGAAGTAGGCCGCGTAGTAGCTACAGCCGGTTATGATGAGGACTTTGATGGCTTGTGTCATCGCGTACCGGGGCCGTTCGGCCGGAAAATTTATCTGTTAAACGCGCCAATAAGGCAATATCATGTCTTGGTGTTTGGCGAGTAAACAACCCGCTTAAACACCAGCGCCAAGCCGAGAACGAGGGCAGCCAAGAGAGAGATATTACGGCCGAGCTTCAGCTCCCAAAACTCGACCCTGTGCAACTCGATGGTCTTGGCGGCGGTGGCGGTGACCACTTCCACCAGCCCGTCATCATTCTTAAAAACTACGGGCTGTGTAGGCTCTGCGCCGTCAATACGCGCGTTCCAGTCGCCGTAGTGCATCGATCGGAAAATTATTTTTTCGCCAGCGGCGATTTCGCCTTCCACAGCAATCGTGTCGGCGCTCCAGCGACGCAATCTTAAGTTTTGATGTTGACTCACTATCGCGTGCGCATTGGGCTGGTTCAGTGCTGCATAGGACTGCAGATATTCTACCGCATCCAGCGATTCGGCGAAGAGTTTCTCATAGCTGGCCCGGTCGTAGATCAAACCGGTCCGCACCAGATAGACGCCGAAGAGCAAAGATGCCAACGCGCAGCCAGCCAGCAGCGCGTTGACAGCATAGCGAACTAGCCCGGCGTGGGGTAAAAGGCCGCGCCGGGCGTATTCGTATAACAGGCCCAAGGCAAAGGCCAGCAGCAGTGTAATCACGGTGTTGTAGCGCCAGGGAAACTGCACTTTTTGCAGCATCGCAAAAACGTCCCAAAGTGGTTTTGTCAGCGGTGTTGTCATCAAGGTGGCGAGGACAAACAGCGCTATAATTAAATAAATCTCCCGGCAGTGACGCAGACCCCAGCGCGCGCAGAGGGCAAATACGCAGGCGCCCAGGACGGTGGCAAACAGCGAGACGAGGTTGACCAGCAGGCCGAGCATACCGCGGTACTTGCCGGTGTAGAGAAAACTCTCATGATAGGGGTGGTCGTCCCACATCGCGGCCATTGTCTCGCTCTGTAGGGTCACCGCCGGGTAGGTATAGAACGCGCTCAGTAGCGCGGCAAACATCATCACCGCCACGCACAGCAGACCATCCTGCCACGTCAACACCGCGGAATTCAGATAAATAAAACCCGCTAAATAAATGCAAAACAGCGGCACGATGACCACGGACGATGGCGGATGGCTCAATAACAGCAGCCATAGCGACACAGTGCAGACGCTGAAAAACTGCAGCTTGCTGCGGCAAAAAAGAGTTGCGCCGTAAAATAAATAGGGAGCAAAGGCCATCGCCCACAGTTCGGCGAGCGCCCCTCTGGCATAGACGTCGGTAATAAGGTGATAAGGCAACACCAGGTAGGCAATGGCGCCCGCCAGGGCCGCCTGCCTGCCGGCATAGTGCTGCAGCCACTTGCATACCCCAATGCTGCCGACAATCAAACTCAGCAAGACGGAAAAACCCACCACGTAATGGGCATGCGTGCGGGACTCGATAACGAGCGACAACAGGGAATTCACGTAAAAGGGCAGCGGTGGATAAAAATAGAAAGTAGGGCTGCCAAAGCCCTTGTTCATGCCCATGAGCCAGCGTGGATAAAAATCGCCGCTGAATAACTGCTCGCTGAAATAGTGGCTCCACAATAAGTGCAGGTCGGTATCGTCGGCGACGACCATGCCAAATACGATGACAGGCGACATTACCAAGGCCGCGCACAAACTGATGACGCCGATACTCCAATAAGTGCCGCGCCAATGTGTCTCGATCATAATCACATCCCGTTGGGGAGTTCGCTCCCGTCGCCGGTGGTCCGTGCCGAGCATTATATAGGATAGCGCCGATAGTGTTTCAACTTGCGCCATCAGTGAACATGCAGTGGGCATCTATGTAAAAAAAATCGTCACGCAGCCGCCTGAGGCCGGAAATTTCGCTGGCGGTTAAGCAGCTTCCGCCGCGTCTCGGGAAATTGATCGCCATATTATCGCGGCGCACATTAAATGATTGCGCGGTGGGCATTGTTACCGGGTATAAGTCTACCTATAATAGCCACAAATTGGGGCTGGAAGGATCATGAATTTCTCTTTAAATTCCACTAGGCTGGATTATCGGATTTCGCTGCTCATCATTGTTGCCGCCTTTCTATTTCTCTATTTCTTCGGCATCCAGGGGTTTATGAAAGCCGCCCCCTTTGGCGATGATTTCGCGGTGTTTTATCGCGCGGGAACGCACTTCCTTCAGGCTGAAGATCCCTGGCTGCGCCTAATAGATTCCGGCACGCCCTATTCCTATCCGCCCCATTCGTTGTCATTGGTGGGGCTGTACAACCTGTTACCCTTCGATATTGCGCTGGCGGCCCACACTGCACTGAATATTTTTTCCATCCTGGTGCTCGCCTACTGCGCAAATCAATGGTTTCTAAAAATCTCTCATTACCGCGATATCACTGCGGCGCAGTTATTGCCGCTGGCCTTGCTGATCGGCAACCCCTACATGGCGACAAGCATTCACCAGGGCCAGCTGGCGTTGCCGGCGGCGGCGGCGGTGTTTCTGTCCTGGAATTTTCTCAAACGGGGCCACTGGATCCTAGCCGGCGTGTTTTTGGGGCTAGCCACTATCAAGCCCCAGCTTTCGGCCCTCTACGTGCTCTGGCTGTTGTTCACTTTTAATATCAAAACCCTGCTTGTGGGCGCTACGCTCGCATTGCTGATGATCGTACCCGGCGCCCTGACCTTTGGATTTATCGAGGTGTTTGTTAGTTGGATCACTTCCATGGGCGGCTATTCCAAAGTGGCCATCAACGCGCCCGGCGCGCCCTACGTGGTGGGCCTGGAAAGTCTGTTCGCCGCTTACGGTGTCGACGGCACAGGGATAGTATTCAAACCTCTGGCGCTGATGGCCCTCATTTTCCTGTTCCGCAATCGCCAGTACTTTGACGATGTACAGATCTTGCAGCTTTTTTTCGTCATCGCGTTTACCTTTGTTTACGGCCACGATTACGACTACGCGGCGGTGATCGCGATTTTCAGCTACTGCCTGTATCTAACCCTGTCGAGGCCGACTGTGCCGAAGCTCGTGGGTGTGTTTTTTCTCATGTTGTTTTTCTTTGTTCCGCAGCGAATTCTGCGCGGCATCGATGTTCCTTTGCTGCACCACACGCGCACTTTTTTACTGCCCCTGTGTTGTTACCTGGTGTTCTTGTGGAGCCCCTCTGAGCGCAAACCGTCATGAATAGAAAAAGCCTGTCGCTATTGGTCCCGATGTACAATGAGGCCGAGGTTATACCAATCTTTTTTGCCACCATTGAAAAAGAGCTAGGTAAGCTCGATATTGACTGGGAGATCGTCTGCGTCAATGATGGCTCGTCAGATCAGACGGAAGCGATGCTGTGCGAAATTGCCCGTCATAATCCACGGGTGAAACTGGTGTCGTTTTCGCGCAATTTCGGCAAGGAGCCGGCGATGACCGCCGCGCTGGACTACGCGCGCGGAGATGCTGTCATCCCCATTGATGCGGATTTGCAGGATCCACCGGAAATCATCGGCGACATGATTGAAAAGTGGCGCGATGGCTATGATGTGGTGTACGCCAAACGCGCCTCACGCGAGACCGATACCATCATCAAGCGCAGCACGGCGCAGTGGTTCTATTCGCTCTTTAACCGGCTGAGCGACATCCCCATCCCCGAGAATGTGGGTGACTTTCGCCTGATGGACAGACGTGTCGTCGAAGTCATCAAAGAGCTTCCGGAGAAGGACCGGTTTATGAAAGGCCTGTTTTCCTGGCCGGGGTTTAGGACGACGTCCATCGAATTTGTCCGCCAAAACCGCGAAAGCGGGGAGTCAAAATTCAACTATTGGAAGCTCTGGAATTTTGCCCTCAGTGGCATTACTTCCTTTAGCACGGCCCCGATACGGGTAGGCACCTACCTCGGGCTGTTGATTGCCACCTTTGCTTTTGTTTTCGGCTTATACATCATCGGTAAAACGCTTTTCTTTGGCGTGGATACGCCCGGCTACGCGTCGATCATGGTCATTGTGCTGTTTTTAGGTGGCGTGCAATTGGTCTGTATCGGCTTGCTCGGTGAATACATTGGTCGCATCTACAAGGAAGTGAAAAATCGGCCGCTGTACGTTGTCGATCGCACCGTCGGCTTTGATGAGCAGAAGTAGCAACTATTAACCCGGCATGCATTTATGCCGGGTTAATAGTCGGTAGCGCTCTCCATGCCTGCGCCACATTCCTGATCATTGTTCATATCGCCACCAATTGATCCACATTGAGTTTCGCGGCGAATAAACAGGAGTCGAATTGTGATGATGTGGAAATCGAGCGGTTCTGGTCTGTTCATAAAAAGGTAACGCTTCATAAAACAGTCACTCTGCGCCGGTAGATTTGTGGAACAGGCAAATCTCAATATCGTGTTGGCTCGTACATTAAGTGTTTCCGACGCCTAAGATGCTGAGCGTCCATTTTTTAAACAGGTTAACTTTTACCCAAACCGTTTCGCGTGAGTGTTTACTTACTTAACTTCGCATTTCTCCTCGTGGTGGCGCGTTTATCATCCCCTGAAAATTTCTTTTTTTTTCAATTTGTTAAAAAAGGCCCACATGGCGCTGTTTTGTCTGGAATTTTATGTTGACTGTGTTCACAATCCGCGAAATTCGGGATGTATGGTTTTCCGACACATACTAAAATCTGAACTGGGCATCATACTTAAGTGCTAGGGCTAATAGCTCCCGTCTGGTTGACACTGATCGTTGTTTACAATTATTGAATCTCGGTAATGACACTATGAATAGCTTATACAGTTTATTCATCCAGGGTTTTGACTCAGCAAAAGGCTGCAGTGCGAAAGCGAAGTTTGGCGCGCTCTGTGTTTCTGCTATGGCGATCTCCGGATGTGGAGGAGGCAGCGGCTCCTCGGAAGGCGGCCTGCTGGGCACCACCCCCATCCAAACAACGCCGACGCCGACGGCGACGGTGCAGCCGCTTCCCACCATAACCCCGCAACCCCCGGTGCCTGAACCGACCGATCCACCGGAGCCGACCGACCCGCCCATTGTCATCACCCCCGTACCAACCCCGACTGCAGAGCCGACCCCCGGCCCGGTCGGCGCACCGGAAATTCAAGTGGAAGTTGAGGCCAACAACCTGACGATCAGCTGGAGCGATACCTCGGCTGACCGCTATCGTGTCCTCTACTGGTTGCCGAATGATGCGCCCAGTGAATTTTTAACCACCGACCTGAATTACGCGACTCCGGTTTTTGCGCCCGGCAGCTACACCGTGGTCGTGGAAGCGTATGATCAGCTCGGGAACAGTTTGTTCAGCGCCCCCAGCTTTGTGGAGGTGACAGAGTGAAAAAGCATCTAGTTCTCGGCCTTGGTCTGTCGTTGGCGTGCGAAGCTTTTGCCGCCACCTACCCGCCCAATATTGATTATGGTTCACAGGGCGACTTCCTCCTTAAACGCGGGGAAATCCGCGGTCGAACCGCCGATTTGACCCCTATCGGACCGGTGTTGGTCAATCTGCCGGAAAATCCGGGCAGTGCGCCCGGCACTGTGTTCCAAAGCACCACCTGGGATTTGTCGGACTTGACCAACCCGGTTGAAATCATGGCGTTTGAGGCCTGGGAGCCGGTAGGCGCTCACGGCACGGCGCTGCGTTTTGACCCGGATCATGGCCCGATGTTGTGGACTGGCGCCAACTACCTGGTGTTTGATCCCGCCGGCGCCACCTCGCAGGATCAGCTTTACTTCGTGGAAGTGCCCGGTCAAGAGGTGACGCCAAACAACTATTCCACCATGTTTTCGGAGTACTACACTCGCAATTACTGGGAATATGGCTTCTCTCCGGATGGCAACTTCGCCATCCGCGACCCCAGCGACTGGCTGCAGCCCACGGCGGAGACCGAGGCCCTGTTGGGCGCTTCGGAAAATTACTCCTGGCTGGGTGAGCCCCTGGTGACCTGGGACCACCTCGGCATGACCGGCGTCACCGGTTTCTCGTCCTGGCTCGGCAATTTGCTGGTGATCGCCTCTGACCAGCAGTCCACGGGTATCGCGATTTACGATGTTTCCGGCTTCAGGGAAGGGGTGGTGCCGCGACTTTTGAGTACCTACAACGTGACCCTCACCGAGCCCAGACGGCGAGGTTACCATGACGGCGGCAACACCGTGGGCATCGGTGGCTACTGGGCCGAGCCTTACGGCACCACGAAAATGGTTTGGGCCGCGCGCGAACGAGCGGAATCCACGCCGGCGCGGGTTTTTCCCTCGATGTTTGTCGTGGATTTTGAAGACCCGGAGAATCCGCGCCTGACCTGTGCGCTGCTGTTCGATCTCGACGACAACGACCCCGCCGACGGCGATTGGACCAGCGACCCGATGTACGTCAATTTCCAGGACAATTACGCCTACGTCGATCACTTCAAAGTCGATATCGAGGCCTGTGAAACGGCCTATGCCGACGGTGAAATCACCCGCGAGGAGTTCTTCCAGATTGCTTACCGCTTCGATGACTTCTGGTTTCCGGGAACCCAAAGCCCGCGCGGCTGCGACGGCAGCCAGTACTTCCGCCCGCTGGGCCAGGTGGGTATCTTCGGCGGCTACGACTGGCCGGGAACCCAGGAGCTCGAGCAGGGCATGTGCTTCTTCGTCACCAGCGACGATCCCGACACCAACCCGCCCTACGTGTCGGGCCATCGACCGCTGGACGGCCAGACCAACTACCCGGTGGATGCCTATATCCACCTGCACATTCCGGAAACACTGCGTTCGGAAACGTTGGTAGACGCCATTACCGTGACCAACGTCGATACCGGCGTACCCGTGAGCTTCAAACAGCAGCTGTCGCACACAGGCACGGTGTCCATCTGGCCACAACAGTATTTTGACGAGAATTCCACCTATCAGGTTAGCGTGCAGGGCGTGCAGGACTTTATGGGCAATACCATGGTGCCGTATTCGTTCACGTTTTCGACGGGTGACGATATTCAGATTCCCGAGCCGACACCGACCCCCACGCCCGAGCCGACGCCGACAGCAACGCCCGAGCCGACGCCGACCCCGACAGTAACGCCGACTCCAGAGCCCACGCCAACGCCGACGCCGACCCCTACACCGACGGCGACGCCTGCTCCAGAGCCGACGCCGACCCCAACGGCACCGCCCACCCCCCAGCCGACGCCGACCGCAACGCCGGCACCGACGCCAAATCCGACCCCCCTACCGGGTGGCCGCGCGCCATCGTATGATGGCGACGCCTACTACCCCATCAAATCCAGTCAGTTGGCTTGTGAGCCGGAGGTCGACAACGGCTCGGTATGGGTGGTTAACCCGGATAACGACAGCGTCACCATCATCGATCGCGAGCTGGATTCGGCAACCTTCGACCTCAGCGTTGGGATGACGCGCGAAGTCAAGTTGAACTATGAAGCGCCCACCTCGGTGACCAAGGTCGATGAATATTTCGCCGTCACTCACCGCGATGACGACAAAGTGGTGATTTACGATGCTCAGGGCTATCCCCGGCGCGCCCTCGATACCGGTCACGGCACCCAGCCGGTGGCCTCGGTGTTTGACGGTGACGCGCTCTACGTGGCCCTCTACGGCAGTAGTGAAGTTATTAAAATCGACACCGATGCCTGGCAGATCAGCGCGCGGCTGGACGTCGGTCCGACGCCCAAGGCCATGGCGCTGCAGGGCGACCGCCTGTTGGTCACGCGCTATATCTCGGCGCACGATTTCGGCGAGGTCTACGATATCACCACCACCGGGGATATGACCCTGGATGATCGCATTCGGGTGAATAAGCTCACCGTGGTGGACGATATCGATCACGGTTCCGGCGTGCCTAACTACCTGGCGAGCATCGTGATCACCGCCGACGGCGAGCGCGCCTATATCGCCGCTATCAAAGCCAATATTGATCGCGGCCTGCAATTAAACGGCATGCCCTTGGACGAAGACAACACCGTGCGGCCGATGATCGCCACTCTGGATCTAGTCAACAATCGCGACACCAACGTCGATCCGTCCACCACCCAAGGCACGATTGACCTCGACAACGGCGCCGATCCGGCGGGTATTATTGTGCTGCCCAACCCGGCGATCCGCGTGCACAGTCTGCAGGGCAACAATATTGTGGTGGCCAATAACTTGGCCGCCAATACTTCGGCCCAGTTCGACGCCGGCTTCGGCCCGCAGGAGATGTGCGCCACCTTGCGCACCCTGTACGTGAAAAACTTTACCGAGCGCACGGTAAGCGCCATCGACATCGCCGATTTTATGTACGATGGTTCGCAAAACCCAACGATTCATACGGTGTCGACGGTGACGCGGGAAACCCTGAGCGACCAAGAGCTGCAGGGCCTACAGCTTTTCTATCACTCGCGCATGCCGGAGATGGGGCCAGAAGGCTATATGAGCTGCGCCTCTTGCCACGCCAACGGTGGCCACGACGGCATGACCTGGGACATCACCGCCATGGGTGAGGGCCTGCGCAACACGCTGTCGCTCAACGGCGCCAGCGGCACTCGCTTCGGTCGTCTGCACTGGTCGTCGAATTTCGATGAGGTGCAGGACTTCGAGAACCAGATCGAGCATCTCAACGCCGGCACCGGTCTGATCGAAGGTGACACCTTCACCGGCCAATCGCCGCTGGAATACGACACCGCCGGCCTCTCCGAGGAGCTGGACGCGCTGGCCGCTTACGTTAGCAGCCTGGGCAAAGCCAGCGTCCGGCGATCGCCCCACCGCACTTATACCGGCGAACTGACGGCCGCCGCCCAACGCGGCCTCGCCATCTTCGAAAATGCGAACTGCGGTTCCTGCCACGCCGGCACCGCTTTCCGTGACGGTTTGAGCCACGACATGGGCACCATTACGCAGCAATCCGGCCAACGCCTGGGGGGTGCCCTGACGGAAATTCGCACGCCGACTCTGGTGCAATTGTGGGACAGCGCGCCTTACTACCACGACGGCAGCGCCGCGAACCTGCAAGATGTGCTTAGCCGCGGTGAGCACGCCGTCGATTTGACGGCCGGCGAAGAGGCGGACCTCATCGCCTATCTGCTCTCCATCGACCGCGAGGAATATATCGACGATGACGAGGATTTTGTTGCCGTCGTTCCGACGCCTGAACCCGCGGCGCCGACGTTCGACTTGACCATTGTCAACGGCAGTGGCGATGGCGCCTATGAAGCGGGCGAGACCGTGTCTATCACGGCCGATGATGCGCCCGCAGGTCAGGTATTTGATGCCTGGAGCGGCGATATCGCGCTGCTGGAGGACATCGACGCCGCTACCACCTCGCTGGTGATGCCGCAAACCGATCTCACCATAACCGCCACTTATGTAGCGGTGGCCGTGGAAGACACGGAGGCGCCTAGCGTTCCCGCCGAGTTGGTGGTGAGTAATGTCTCCTCGAACGCCGTCACTCTGAGCTGGACGGGAGCGACCGACGATGTCGGTGTCGCCGAATACATCGTTTATGTGAATGGTGATGAGTACGCTCGGGTGACGGAAGGCACCAGTCTCACCATCGCGCCCTTGAATCCTTCAACCAACTACGCCATTACCGTGGCGGCCGTTGACGAGGCTGGCAACCAGTCGGCGCAGTCCGGCGCGGTGGCGGTGGAAACCGCCGAGGCTCCGGCGGCCTCCGGCGAGGCGCGCTTCTTTGTCTTCGGCCATTCGCTGTTCAACCATGGTGAGCAAAACACCGGCTACTGGCTGGGCGTCTTGGCCGGCGCCAGCGGCACCGTGTCCGCCGGCAACGGCCAGTTTGGGCAACTCAGCTATCACGCTGTGCCGCCCAACCCGGAGGCAGTGTTTGAATATCCGACCAACGCCTTCAATCCCTGGGAAGACGAAGCGTCGGCTCAGTTTGCTAACAAAAACTATACCCACACCCTGTTTATGCCGAGCAACTTTGAACAGGCGGCGATCCAGCCCGGCGGCTATTTGGCCGACACCTTCCGGGTACTGGATTTCGTCGAAGATCAGGAGCCGACCACCGAAATCATGCTCTACATGCACTGGCCGGAGCCGTCGATGCTGGGGCTGAACGTGCAAAACGACAATCAGTTGAGCGATGCCGACTTTGCCACCTTCAACCGCTACATCGCGTCCGGCGCCTATTATGATTGGCACGTCGACTATCAGAATTTAATCGCGGCGCAGCGTCCCGCGTTTAATATCAAAACGATTCCGGTGGGGCCCATTATTGCCGACATCATTGAAAACGAACCCTACATGAGCGACGTGACTTTCGCCGATATGTACGTGGACGATGCCCCGCACGGCAGCCCGACCACTTACTTCCTGGCGGCGATGATTTGTTACCGCGCCATGTACCTGCAAAACCCCAGCATGACCTACACGCCGCCGCCGGCGATTATTTCCCAGGTGGCGGACAACTATGCGACTATTGTCAACTACATCGAGCGCCGCCTGGAATATTACAACGGCATTGCCGGAGGCCTGAGAGTGTACTAAGCACGTGACTCTTTGCCGTGGAGGGGAGAGAAAATGTTCTCCCCTGGTAACGGGGCAATGGCGCCAATCCGATTTTATGCCGCCTTCATCGACATCATCAAAAATCCTGAAAACGCGGCATTGGAGGGCGATAAATTTTTATCCACCTGTTTTTTGCCGTCGTTGATCAGTTTGCGATAGCGGCGGTAGAAATCCCAGCTGGGGGTGGGCTTGTAGACCAGGTCGTGCAATTCAAAGTATCGCACGATGTCCTTGGCGGTGGTCGGCTTGACGAAAACTTCCTTGGTGGGAAAATAATAGGCGGGGATGATCGTCACCAAGCTCCATTTGGCCAATTTCTCCGTGCGTAAAATATCCACCATGGATTCAAAGCCCGCCTGCTGTTTGCCGTGCAGTAACTGGCACAGTGCGTCGACCAGAAAGGCTTTGTCGTTGTCATTGAGACGGTTAACAAAATCTCGCAGTTTCGGTTTTTCGAAAATCGAGACCATGGAGGAGCGGCTGATCACTTTTATGATGTTTTCCGCCGCGGCTTGCGTATTGGCGCAGGCGCTCTTGCTAAAACTCTCTCGCGCCAGTTCGGTCATCTTCTCCATCTTGTGTTTCTTGCCAATGGCAATCATTTCAGGGTCGTTAAAACCCTCGGGGTATTGCGTTAAGAATTCGGCTTGCAGTTGTTTGAGTTTTTTCGGATCCAGCACCTCGACCTCCCTGGGTTCATACGTTTGTCGGTTTGATTGGTTTAGGAAAACACCGGCAGTGTACCATCCAATTCGGAATATCACTTGGCGTACAAGGTTTTAGAGCATCATTGATCTGCCTGCTCAATGAATTCGGCGTCAATCCGCGATAACGAATAGCGCCCTTGCCCCATTGCCATCACCCTCCCTTGCAATCAAATACGGAAACTGTCGCCTCCAGAAAGAGCGGTTTGGTGGGATGGAAAACTTTTACCTGCTGGCAGTGCGCATTAACCTGCGCGTAAAATTCGCGAAAAGTCGCCACCGTTGTTTTATTCAGGTAATAGTCGTAGTCGGAAAATACAAACAGATCGAAACCCTGCGCCAACCAGTGCTCAAGTCGCCACTCCTCTGTTTGCAGGGGCCATGCAAAGGGTTTGATGGCATCGCCGAGGGATTCGTCATCGCTATTTTCCAGCCCGAACATCACGGTGGGCATGTGGCGAAAGTCAATCCCGTCCGCCGGGGAGCGCAAACCCACATTCTCGGCGGCCCTTTGTGGCAGCGCAATGCCGTATTTTTCCGCCAGACGCTCGTGCCGCTCCCGTTCGGCAACTTGAGCCTGAGCGCTTTGCGGCAGTCGCAGCGCAAAGGAGGTCATGATTTTTCTCTCCTGGTAGTGTTGCCGCACAAACTGCGCCACCGCATCGGCAATGGGCTGCGCCAGGGCTTGCCGCCACACCACCAGCGAACCGTAAACGGACAATAACAATGATACGGCGCCGACGCTCAGCGACGCATATCTCAGCGATCTCAACGCAGGACGAAAAACATCTGCCAGCATCAACGCGGCGAACAATTGCATGCAGGTGAAATAGGGCACCCAAAGGCCCGCGTGCTGGCGCGTGCCCGACATCAGCGCAATGACGAGGGTGCCGAATGCGATGGCGATCCAGAATGTATTCAGCAAGGCCCGGGAAGGTAGTTGACTCAGCCCGGAATTCAAATACAAGGGAAAAATAATAAACAGTCCGGTTACCAGGGGGTTGACACCGTACGAAAGGTGCGCCGCCAGCGCCAGCCAGGTGGCGAGGGCGTCGATCGCGGACTCGTCGCCCCGCACCGACATCTGCGCCTGAATTTTTTGAAAGTCGATAAAGTTCTGCAGGTCGAGCAAAATGCCGATGTTCAAAACGCACCAGGCGCATATCAGGATCGAGGCGGTGAGTAATAGCGACTTGGCCGTGCTGGCAAAATCGCTTGCGCGCCACAACAAAAGCGCGTGCCCGAGCATCAGCGGGGCGAGGATAAACACATAGGAATGTTTAAAACTCAGCGCCAGGGCCGCCGCCAGGGCTAGAAACACATCGTATTTTACGCGGGATAGGTGTTTGTATTTTTCGAGTAAGACATAAAATACCAGCACCGCCGACGTCGCCAGCGGCACATCGCTCTTGGCCAAGTGCGATAACAACACCATGACCGGAATTACCACCCCAAAAATTCCCGCCGCGATGCAGGCGTTTTTAGCCATGCCGAGTGACTTTGCCACCAGATAGAACAAGGGCGCTGTCAGCGCGCTCATGGCGGCAGTAATAAATCGGCAGACAAGATAAAAGGCGGTGGGGTCGCTGAAGTACTGAGCGCGAAACTCGGCGGTGCTATGCCAAACCGGCACTAGGCGGCCCAAGGCATAGAGAATCGCCAGAAAAACGGCGTTGATGTAGTTTAGCAACGGCGGATAAAAGTGCTGGCCGGGCACGAGCTGGCCGGTTAACACTTTGGCGGCATCGTTGATGCGCTCATCGCCATGCCAGTAACCGTAGTGTATCCCGACGATTCGAAGCAACAGCGCGACAATGAATAGGAGAAGTAATATCCGCCCTTGGCTCAACCCCGCCAGGTGGCGGTTGAGTCCCGTCGCGGCGTTCGCTGCCGACATCGCAATAGTGCGCAAAGCTTCTCTCCTTCTGGGTACTTGACTGGCTTCAGGATCGGGCCATAAATAGCAGGCCGGACACAATAACCACGGTGCCGATCAGGCGATTGACGTTAAAGGGTTCGTTAAGAAAAAAAACGCCGAGACAAAACACCATGATAAAACTCATACCAACGAAGGGGTAGGCGAGGGATAAATCGATTTGCTTCAGGGCAAACAGCCACAGCACCGTGCCGACGCCGTAGAGCAGCAGCCCCAGTAACACGAAGGGCGAGGTAAACAGGTTCCAGGCTTTGAGGATCACGCTGCTGTCCGGCACCAGGTCAACGCTCGACACGCCGTACTTAAACGATAATTGGGCGATGGCGGACAGCGATACACTGGCAAAGACAATGACAAAACTGTTGAAGCTCATGGCAATAGTGAATCCACATCGATAAATTTGGCAATGACCACCATCAGGCCGGTGAGCCCGACGGTGACCAAACTAATGCGATCTTTCAGCGCGAACACCACTGGATCATCATCGATTTTTTCGCGCTTGGCCCACATCCACGCCCGGTAGATCCAAAACATCAGCAAGGGGCAGATCAGCCACAATACCTGCGGCGAGGCGTAGGACGTCGTCACAAAGTCACTGTTTAGGTAGAGCGTCAGCGTCAGTGCCGCCAAGCCGCCGTTGACGATGCCAGTGGTCATGATTACGTCCATTTCGCTCACATCATAGCCTCGCGCGCCGGACTTGCCGCGCTTTTTATTGCTCGACAGCTCGATATAGCGCTTCATGTAAGCCAGGCTGAGGAAAAAAAACAGTGAAAAATTCAGTAGCCACGGCGACAGCATGGCGGCGATGGCGACGCCGCCGGCGATAATCCTGATGGTGTATAGGCAGGTCAGGGTAATCACATCGATGGTCGAATAGTGTTTTAAATAAAAGGAGTACAAATTCGTCAGTACGATGTAGGTGATAATGACCAGCGTCACTTTGACGCCGAGGAAAAGGGCGCTGGCCACCAGCGGTAGCATCAGCAAGATAACACTCGCAATTACCCCTCGGGTGGGTAACATACTGCCCGCCGCAAACGGCCGTTTTTTCTTGCTGACGTGTGCTCGATCGGCTTCGATGTCAAGCAGATCATTAATGATATAAATGCCGGACGCGCACAACGAAAACACAAAAAACGTTGCCAGGGCGGTCAGGCTCAGTTGGATATCGGTGTAGGAGTGAGAGAAAATCAACGGCACGAACACCAGGGCATTTTTCGCCCACTGGTGGACGCGCATGGCGTTGAGCAGGGTTTTGAGGCCGGGTGGTCGGTTGCGGACGCACAGGGAGATTTTTTGTGGGTCTTTTTCAATATGCGCCGCCGGCTTCGGCGGATTGACAAAACCGCTCGCCGCCGCTGCGCGCCAGATGGGATAGTCGGCGCTGGAGTCCCCTAGGTATTCAAATTCGCCGTCGGCCGCCGCGGTTTTTATTGCCGCCAGCTTGTGTTTGCCTTTCAGGTTGTTGCCCGGCGAGGAGGCCATTACGTCATCAAAAATTTCCATGTGCGAGGCCACTTGGCGGGCGATGATCTCATCGGATGCCGTGGCCAATACTAGCGTGCGGCCCTTTTCCTTTTCCGCCTTTAAATAGTTGACGACTTCGTCGTTGTAAGGTAACAAACTGGCGGAAAACTGATTGCGTTCCGCCAAAAATCGCTTAATGTGTGAGCGGCCGGAGAAGGTCAGGGCGAGCAGGCGCGTAAAGTGCGACCACTTTTTTAAGCTTTGGAGCAGGAGTTCCTGGGCGATATCCGTTTTTACCAGCGTGCCGTCCATATCCACAAAAATCGGCATATGGAGCTTGTCTGAAGAAGCCATTCTACTAGTGTCCCATCTCGTTAATTCGATGTCGTCTCGGCGGCGCGCATTATAGCACCCTTGTTATTCAAGCTTTGCCGTGTGTGGCAGCGCCGCCCAAAAATTTGGCTTGGCGCCGGTATTCCCCAGAACCCAGTCGTAAGTTTCGCGGGTTTTCGCCGCCTTCCACTCCCAGCTGTAGTATTTTTGGGTGAACTCCCGCGCTGCGTTGCCCAACTCGCGAATTCTCGCGCGGTCGCCCACCAGGGCTTCCAGCGCGCTCGTGAAGGCGGCGATAATGGTCTTGCCATCGCCCATCGGCACCCGGATACCACAGCCCTCGGGCACGCGCACTGCGGGACCGCCATAGTCCACCACCACGCAGGGCGTGCGCGACATCGACGCCATGGTCAGCACTCCGCCGCCCTGCTCACGAATGGAAGGAAAGGCGAAAATATCGGCCTCGTGCATCCATTCCCGCACGCGCTCGATCGGCAGCGCACCGGTAAGCTCGATACTGCTCCGCAGCCCCAGGTCCTGCACCAATGCCCGCAGCCGCGGCAGCTCCGGGCCATCGCCGACAATGACCAGTCGGTGGCGCTTCAATATCTGGCTGCCGGCAAAACACTGCACCAATACCTCCGGCTGTTTGAACGGCACCAGCCGGCCGACAAATAATACTGTTGCCTTTTCCCGCTGCGGTTTTTCGCGCTCGGGAAAATCGTGGGGATGGATGCCCCCTTCGGAAAATTCAATCACGCGTTCGCGGTCGCGCGCGGGAATATCGCTCACGGTGTGCCCATAGCCGGCGAGAATCGCCGCGGCGTGTTTATACGTCGCGGAATAATAGGGCAGCCATCTGTGCGCCGCGCGCAGATAATTCATCCACTCTCCTTCCCTGCGCATCTCGCCTTTGAACGCCTTGGGCCAGGGCAGGCCGCCCAGCAGCGGTCCGATTACGAAGGGCACCGGGCTCCACTTCGCCAAGGGGCTGGGCATGGTCGGCGACATCGGGCTCGCCCGGTGCACGAGGTCGAAATGCCCCGCGCGCAGCTGGCGTCTAAATTTTTTCCACACGCAATATTCAAAATACAGATTGCCGGGGTAGCTCAAAGCCACCTGTAGTGTCATGGCTTTGTTGGGGTCGCCGGTGAGCTTGTGGGTAAGTTGGTAAAGCGGTCGCGCCACCGCCTCGGAATCGAGATAATGCACCGCCGCTTCGGCCGGCAGCCAGGGCGTGAGGTTTTCCCGGTTGCGGACATGGGTCACCAGGGTCAGGTCGGCCTGCGCCCGCAGCGCCCGGTAGTATTCGGCGATTAGCGCCGGCAGGGAATGCCATTGCGGGTTGCAGTCCGCGGCGAGAAAAAGCACATTGGGTCGGCGCACCGCCTGATTCACGCCCATCTTACATCCGCTCCGCAAGCACTGTCGATTTGGCCGCAGATATTACTGGGGAACCTCTGCCTAAGTCCAGACAGTGGCGGCGTTTCCCGGCGATGGTCTACTGGAAGCAGCGCGTGATAAAGGTTTCCAGAGCCTCTTTGATTTCCGCGTCACTCAGGCTCGCCAGGCCCGGATGGCAGGGTACGTTGACGATGCGATGGTAGATATCAAAGGCCCGTGGCGTGTCGGCCAGCGGGTGGTAGTAGCGACCGCTGGGCAATACCGGGTGTTTGAAATCGTCCAGCGGCAGGGGGGTGATAAACGGCACGCTGGCGGGAATGCCGGGATGATGATCTATGTCCGCCAGGATTGCCATCCCCGCTTGCCGGCCGAGGATGGCGATACGATGGTATTGCGCGCGGTATTGGTCGCCGAGTGTGGCCATTTGCTGCAGACGCGTCAAGCCGAAGGCGCAGGAGATATCGGATATTTTACCGTTCGACGCCCGCCGATTGATTTGCTCGCCGGGCTCGTGGCCAAAACAGATCAAACTGCGAAAAAGGTGTTCGTGCTCGGCCGCCACGATGGCGCAGCCGCCCTCGCCAAAGCCCCAGGGTTTGGTGTGATGGAAGCTGATACACTCATTGGCGCCATGGTGATGGGAGGAGAGCGCCATGGCCGCATCGACGCAGACGATCTTGCCGTGAGTGGCCGCATAGCGGTAGTACTTGTTCAGATCGGCGGCCTGGCCGAAGGTATTGGTGACGACAAAGCCGTCAAAGTCGGCCGGGTCGAGCGCGCTTAGATCCAACATGCCATTGTCATCACAATCGACAATCTGTGCGGCGCGCAACGGCCCCTGAATCGCGCTGTAATAGCCGAACGACGAGGTGACCCAGCGCAGGTTCTTGCCGGCGAGGGTTTCGTGGAGGCTGATAATGGTATGCAGTGCGGCGGTGCCACTGGCGCACATCACTACGCGTAGGCCCTCGTCGAGTTTCAGCTTGCGCGCGATGGCCGCTTCTATGCGTTTCGAGACAGGGCCAAAATTGGCCCAGTGGTTGGCCATCTCACTCTCCTTTAGATACTTGGCGACGGATTCCATATCGAGCGGCTTGTCTTCGATATACCTCAGCGCGGCCCCATCTGAGCGAGTGACCACGCCGGGTTTGAATTCTGATCTGTTGACGGCACGCTCGTCGCCATTGGCGACGACTTTCAAATTAGCAACCATTTATTTTTTACCTCACACCTTGCTGGCGGCCCGCTGTTATTTACTCGTGTTTTGCGGATGGCCTGATTAAGGGGTCAGCAACAACTATTCCAGGCGGTAGCGATTGAAACCAAATGGTGTCTTTGGTGCCAAAAAGCGCACATTTTATAAGCAAAATCACACCTAAAACCCTATTTCGGCATTTATTTTGTCTTTCTTGTTGCCAATAGCCCACCTTGGGGAGATCGTGAAAGTCGATCGAATCGTTATGCCGCGACGATAGGAATGTGCGCAATTTTCGAGCTCGTAAAGCAATCCGACACCAAAGTCATCAAAATGCATTGGCGCGAAGCCATTGCGCCAAGCCGTGGGCCAGGGCTGGCCGGGAGAGGACGTCGGCGCCACCGCCAGATGATTGACCTCGCCTTGCCTCGTGGTTAACATCCGCCCAGCTTACATGGATCCAGCGAGCCCTCTTGTCATAAACCTATGCAAAGTTTTTTTGCCAAAATTGCTTGGTCACCGACCATCGGCGATCCCACCTTCATGGGGTGGTTCACAGTGGCGCTCTATTTTTTCTGCGCCTATCAAAGCTGGCGCGTCTGCCGTTACGGCGAGCGAATTTTTGATCCCCCCTTGCCGCGGCAGAAAAACTTGTGGTTATTGATTACCTTTACAATGGCCTTTCTGGGAGTTAACAAGCAGCTGGATCTGCAATCGTTTTTCACCGCCGCCGCCCGCTACTTCGCCCTCGAGCAGGGTTGGTATCAAGACCGCCGGCAGTTGCAGCAAGGCTTTATCGTCGCCGTGGCGATATTGGGTATTGCCGCCGCGATCACCTTGATCGCCACTTACGCGAAGGTGCTCAAACGCCACGTCTTTGCCATCGTCGGTCTGTGTGGATTGATGGTGTTCGTACTGATTCGGGCGACGTCGTTTCACGCCATGGACATTTTCATCGGTCGGCAGGTGCTGGGACTTTACCTGAACTGGGTGCTCGAACTCGGCGGCATCGGCCTCATCATATACAATGCCCACCGGCTGTATCGCCAACGACGTCCCCTGATTGACCTGAATGCACTGCAAAAACCTCATCGCGCCGCGCAGGCTTCGGCGACAACCGCACGGAAATCACTATGACCCACTGGACTATCGATCTCATCCTGCTATTGCTCGGCATTCCCGTGGCGGTGTTTTTAACCGAGTGCCTGCTTGGCCTGTTGCCTCCGCCGGGCAGGCGGCTGCTTGCCTTGCCTGAGGATCTGCGCACGGCGATTTTGATTCCCGCCCACAACGAGGCGGCGGTCATCGCTGCGACCCTGAAGGATATACGCCAGCAGGTGGGCGAGCACGATCAGGTCGTGGTGGTGGCCGACAATTGCGGCGATGATACCGACCGCATTGCGCGCGAGCTCGGTTGCACGGTGATCGAGCGCCACAGCGAACAGGAGCGCGGCAAGGGTTATGCCCTTGCCTATGGCGTGGAACACCTCAAGCAACAGGATCGACAGCCCAATATAGTGGTGATTATCGACGCCGATTGCCGGCTGGGCGAGCGGGCGCTCACTCGCCTCAAGCAGGAGGTGATCAGCAGCGGGCGCCCGGTGCAGGCCTGCTATCTGATGCGACGCGGCGACGTCGAGCGCATCGCCGTCAAGGTAGCGGAATTTGCCTTCCTGGTGAAAAACAAAATCCGCCTGCGCGGACTGGCGCGCCTGGGGCTGCCGGTGCCGCTCACCGGCACCGGCATGGCCTTTCCCTGGCGCGCGATTTGCGACGCCGAGCTTGCCACCGGCGATATCGTCGAGGACATGCGCCTTGGCGTCGAATTGGCGGAACAGGGCGTGGGCGCGGCCTTTAGTGACGAGGCCCAGGTATTTAGCTTCTTTCCCAGCAGCGAAGCGGCGGCGAAAACCCAGCGTGAGCGCTGGGAGCACGGTCATTTGAATACGCTCAGGCACTACGCGCCGCGCCTTTTCAAGCGCGCGCTCGGGCAACCGAGCTGGCAGGCGCTGGGCATGATGCTGGACCTGATTGTGCCGCCGCTGTCCCTGCTGGTGATGATGATCGGCGCCGTCTGGGTGTTGTCTCTGGGGTGGGGCGTGCTCGGCGGATACTGGGGCTATGCCGACGTCGCCTCCGCCTACCTCCTAGGCTTGCTCTTCAGCATTGTTATCGCCTGGTTGTTGCATGGTCGCAGCATACTGTCGGCGCGGGAGATGCTGCACATTCCCGTCTACGTCGTTGCCAAATTGGCCATTTATCTGGGCTACATCGTGCGCAAGCAAACGAAATGGATACGCACTGATCGCAGTTAACATGGGTGTTCTGAAAACCTGAAATGCGGAGGCCGCTTTGAAACTCGCCGTTGCTATTTTAAATTACCGCACCGCGGCGTTGACGCTGGATGCGATCCAATCCGCCATCGATGCGCTGCTCGGGCTGCGGCAAGCCTGGCGCATCGTGGTGGTCGATAACGATTCGCAGGACGGTAGCGAAGCTGTGCTGCGCGCCGCGACGGCGGCAAAACAAGACCGCGGTGACGCTGGCTGGGAGCACGTCCTCGTGTTACAGTCCGGGCGCAATGGCGGGTTTGGCGCGGGCAATAATTTTGCCATCAACTACGCGCGACTGCATTTTGCCGATCTGGAATACGTCTACGTGCTCAACTCCGACGCCTTCCCCGAGCGCGACGCCATTGGCATTTTGGTGGAGTTTCTCGATCAGCATCCGCACTATGGGTTTGCCGGCAGCTACATCTACGGTACCGACGGCGCGCCCCATGAAACCGCCTTTCGCTTTCCGAGCGCGCTGGGCGAATTGGAGGGGGCGATCCGCTTCGGTCCGGTCAGCAAGCTGCTGAAAAAATACCAGGTGCCGATCGGCATTCCCCCCGCCAGTTGCGATGTCGACTGGCTGGCCGGCGCCAGTTTGCTGATGCGGGTCAAGACCCTGCAAGAGGTGGGGGTGTTTGACGAAACCTTTTTTCTGTATTTCGAAGAGACCGATCTTTGCCTGCGGGCCAAACGCCTGGGCTGGCCGACGCGCTATCTTCTGGAAAGCAAGGTGGCCCACGTCGGCTCGGCGTCCACCGGCATGAAAAAATGGCAGCGCATCCCCACTTACTGGCTCGACTCCCGCCGCCACTACTTCAGCAAAAATCACGGCGCGCCGTACTTTGCCTGGGCGACATTGTTGCGGGTCGTTGGCGGGGCGCTTTATCAATTGCGCTGCATCATTCAACGCAAACAAAATGGCGACCCGAAAAGATTTATTCGCGACCTGATTGCGCACGCCCTGTCGCGGCCCGCGGTCACGAGCGCGAGGCAATAACTTTTTGCGCGCCCGGCAAGCTGAGCACGGCGACAAATAAATCCACCAGCAGGGCCTTGCGGCCGAATCCGCGGCGGCTTTTTTTTGCGTAGGCGCCCCTGCGGAGCAACGCTAGATAAGCGCCGCAACGCGCCCACAGCGGGTTGTGGTCGTAGGTCTCGCCGCGCAAGCGGTACAGGGACGCGCGCCGCTTGAGAAAATCGACATAGGTCGTCAGTTTGTCCTTGTGCTGCGGCATTTTGTCGATAATGTCGCGGCTAAAGACTTCGGCGATGGCCAACATCTCCGCGGCGTCATCGCCGTAGACGCCCGCCGATTTACCGAGAAATCCCGAGGTGGTGGCGGTTTTTTTATCGGCTAGACCGGCGTCGCTGGTGGCGCTGGCGTGGCGGCGAAATTTTACCAGCCCATCCGCCAAGCTGACGATGTCGCCGTTGAGGCCGGCGAGGAAGCGAAACTGGATATCGTAGTTGTCGGCAATCGGCTGCAGGGGGGCGTAGCCCTGGCGGAAGATCCAGGCGAAATCGCGATAGATGCGGGCGTCGAACAGCATCTGGTGGCCGAGTCCGTAAGTCATTTCCCAACTCGAGGGAAAGGGCACCGCGCCGTATTCGACCGTGCCCTGCTCTGGAATGCAGTAGCCGAGCGGCGTAAGATCGCCGTCGACCACTTCGCTGCGATGCATCACCAGTTTGACCCCGGGGTCGGCAAAGTGCCGCACGCACGTGGCCAGTTTTTCCGGCGCCCAGATATCGTCCTGATCGCAGTAGGCGATGAGTTCGCCGCGGGTATTGGCAAAGGCGGTGGCGAAATTTTCGATAATGCCCAGCTGTTTCGCGTTGGGCACTATCTTTACCTCAAAAGGCGCTTGCGCGGCAAAACGCTCGACAATTGCTAGCGTATCGTCGCTCGAGTTATCGTCGCTGACGACCAGTTCGTAGGGCGGATAGGTCTGTTGCGCCAGACTGTCCAGCAGCGCCTGCAGGTACGTTGCCCCGTTGTAAGTGGCGAGGGCAATGGAGATTTTTTTGTCCATCGTGTTTGGCCTGTTAGCCTAATGTTGTTCACTTAGGGAACCTCTGAGTAAGTCAGGATGACTTATTCAGAGGTTCCTTGGGCCGCCATCGGTTGCGGGCGATCATACCAGTGTCGGGGCGGCGGTAAAACCTCGCGCGTTCAGCCATAGCGCCCGCTTAAGCGCTATGGCTTTCGCCTGCGAGTTGCTTTATCCTTCGCCCTCGTTTGCGCTGGCGCCGCCGGTCGCAGAGCGTTAACTCTACATTGTCAAAGGCAGGATTTGTGAACTACCGTGCGGATATAGACGGTATAAGAGCCATAGCGGTCTCCCTTGTGATCCTTTTTCACTACGGTATCGGGGGATTTTCCGGCGGCTTTATCGGCGTCGACGTGTTCTTTGTTCTCTCCGGCTATCTGATCAGCTCGATTGTATTTTCCCAACTCGAGCGCGGTAGGTTTTCCTTCGCCCACTTCTACTTTCGCCGCATCCGGCGGCTGTTTCCCGTCTACGTGGTGGTGATGCTGCTCACCTTTGTGGTGGCCTACATCGTCATGTTACCGCTGGACTTCCAGGCCTTCGGCGCCAGCTTACTGGCCTCCATGTTGTATATTTCGAACATACTGTTTTTCCTCGAAGCCGGGTATTTCGACACCGCCTCCCATTTAAAACCGCTGCTGCACACCTGGTCGCTGTCGGTGGAAGAACAGTTTTATCTGGTGTTTCCGCTCCTCGCCTGGCTCACCGCGCGTTTTTCCCGGCGGGTTCTATTCCTGTTGTTCGGCGTGCTCACCCTGGTTTCCCTGGCCGCCGCCGCGGTGTATATCGACGTTGACGCCAGCGCGGTGTTCTACCTCTATCCCTTTCGCGCCTGGGAGATGTTTTTGGGCACCCTGCTGGCCACCGGGGTGATTCCGCCGCTGGCCTCGCGGGCGCAAAACAACGCCGCGGCGCTCGCCGGCCTGGCGCTGATTTTCATCCCCACATTTTGGTATGACGACAGTACACTGTTCCCCGGTATCGCCGCGCTGCCACCCTGCCTCGGCACGCTCCTGTTGCTGCACTCAGGCGTCTCCCACGGCGGCTGGGTGCAGCAAATTCTCGCCTCCCGGGGCGCGGTGTTTATCGGCAAGCTCTCCTACTCGCTCTATCTCTGGCACTGGCCGATCTATGTGCTTTACGCGTATGGCAAGTCGGACGGCGTCGACTATGGCGATACCGCCATTATGGCGTTGTGCACGTTCACCGCCTCGGTACTCTCGTGGCGCTTTATCGAAGTGCCGTTTCGCCACGGCACAGTGAAATTTTCCGCTAGCCAAGCCTGGGTGTTCAGCGGCGCGGCGGTGATATCGGTGGTATTTGTGGCGCTCGGGTTTTATACCTATTGGCGCCATGGGCTGCCCGAGCGCCTGGACCCGAAAACCGCTCAGTTTGCCGCCGCCGCCAACGACCTGTTCGGTGGCTTTGAGGGCTGTGAGGAAGAGGGCAATGCGCGTCTGCCGCAGGTGAGCTATTGTGTGCTCGGCGACCCCTTTAACGCCGAGTCCTACACCCTGTTTTGGGGCGATTCCCACGGCGCCGCTTACAAGCGCGGCTATGGCGACCTGATCGACGGCAAAAATCTGCATGCCCTGGTGGCCTGGACCGGCGGCTGTGCGCCGGTTATCGGTTTCAACAAAGACGAATCCGTGTCTTCAACCCTCGCCGATCGCGCCTGCCGCGGCCGCAACCAGGCGATCATGGACCTGATTGCACAGGACCCGCGCATCGACGCGGTGGTGTTGATCGGTCGCTGGTCCTACTATCTGAACGGCGGCGGGGTCGGCGTCGACGCCCACAATACCATTACCATCTGGCCCGACGGCCAGCGCCCGGGGTCGCTGGCGGACGAAGGCGAGTATTTCACCGGCGCCATCTACGCCACCATGCAGGCGCTGGCCGCGTCCGGCAAGTCCGTGTTCGTGGTCGAGCAGCCGCCGGAATTTTCCCGCTATATGCCGCGCAAAATCGCCATCGACCTGATGCGCGATGCGAGCAGCATGGAGGCCAACGTCGCCCGTTTCGCGGTCGAGAATTACGCCAATGTGCTGGCCCGCCAGGGCCGCATCCAGCCCGTGTTCAGGGCGGCGCAGGCAGAGGGCTTGGCGACGATTTTGCCGACCCATAAATTTTTCTGTAATGGCGATATGTGTTCGGCGATGATCGACGGTTCGCCCGTCTATTTCGACAACAACCACGTCTCTTCTTACGGCGCGGTGCAAATCAAACACATGTTCTCGCCCCTGTTGGAGTATCTGCAATCACGATGAGTCGGCACGACAATATGATCGCGCTGGAGGCGGCCGCCTCTCAAGAGTGGGACGTGGTGATCGTCGGTGGCGGCATGGGCGGCGCCAGTGCGGCCTATGCCCTGGTGAGGGCCGGCCACCGGGTGCTGCTGTTGGAAAAGGGGCTGGCGGACTTTGCCGCCGCCGCCGGCGTGGAGGTGGAGCAGGAAGACCCGCGCGAACGCCTGCAAAACGGCAAATGGCCGACCCAACTCAGCGCCCGGGTGGACGGCGCGTTGTCGCATATCTGGGCGCCCTTGGGTTGCGGGCTCGGCGGTTCTTCGCTGTTGTACGCCGCCGCTCTGCAGCGTCTCGACCCGCGCGATTTCGATCCCCATACCACGCCCGATGGGCGCACCATCGAATGGCCCTTCAGCTATGGCGAGCTGGAGCCCTACTATCAACAGGCCGAGCAACTATTTGCCGTTCGTGGCACCGTCGATCCGCTGGAGACCGGCCCCACCTATCGGCTGGCGCCACCGCCCGCCATGTGCGAGCGCGACCGGCATTATTTTCAGGTGTTTAAAGAAGCCGGCCTGCATCCCTATCGCCTGCACGTGGCGATGGAATACCAACCGGACTGCGGCGAGTGCGGTGGTCACGTCTGTCCGCGCAGCTGCAAGCGCGACGCCCGCAACAGCGGCGTGCTGCCGGCGCTGGCCAGTGGCCGTCTCTTTGTCGCCAGTGAGGCGGAGGTGGTCGCGCTGGAAGCCGATGAGCGCAGTGTCACCGCGGTGCGGGTCGCGCGGGGAGAACAGCAATTTCTTATTCGTGGCAAGGTGGTGGCGCTGGCCGCGGGCGCCTACTTCACCCCGGCGATTCTGCAAAAATCGGCCTGCGACTTGTGGCCCGCCGGCCTCGCCAATCGCTCCGGCCTGGTGGGGAAAAATCTGATGTTTCACGCCAGCGATTTTATCGCATTCTGGCCACGGCAAAAGTGCTCCCGCGTCGGCCCCAACAAAACCATCGCCCTGCGCGATTTCTACCGCGTGGACGGCGCCAAGCTCGGTGAATTCCAATCCACGGGCCTGGCCGCCGGCTACGGCATCGTGCTCTACGCCCTGCGCTTGTTATTTGATCAGAGCCGCTTGCGCAAACTGCCGCTGGCGCGGCAGCTGTTGCGCATCCCCGCCTACATCGCCGCCAAGCTTTACGGCGAAGCCACTGTCTTCACCACCATTGTGGAGGATTATCCCTATGAGGAAAACCGGGTGGTGCTCGACGCTACAAGCCCTTCGGGCATGCGCTTCGACTACACCATTCACGACGAGTTTCGGACGCGGGTCGCGACCATGAAACGGGCCGTGCGTAAAAAACTTTCCCGCCTGCGCTCCATTCCCATGAACATTGGCGTCAGCCTCAACTACGGCCATCCCTGTGGCACCTGCAAGGCGGGTGGGGACCCTCGCACCAGCGTGGTCGACCGCGACTGCAAGGCGCACGATCTGGACAATCTCTACATTGTCGACGCTTCGTTCATGCCCACCAGCGGCGGCACTAATCCCAGCCTCACCATTGCCGCCAACGCCTTGCGGGTGGCGGAGGCGATCGATAAAAAATTGCGGCCGTCAACACAGTTAGCTTAATACACTGCACTAAACTCACCCCTAAATAACGTTACCCAATTGCGGGTCTTTTGCGTCCCTGCTCGTCTTTGTGTGGGACCTATCACAGCCAATAGGTGGTCTTTGCCGCCACAATCAGGAGGAGGATGATCGATGGCGCTAAGGCAAAGTCGCTTGGCGACCAGGCAAAACTATTTGCCCTGCGCGACGCCGAGCCACTTGGCCGCCGGCACCAGGGTCAGGCCCTGGATGAGCACGGACATCAGCACGATGAAGAAGATAATATGGAAGATCAGTTGCGCGTCCTCGATGCCATAGGTGGCCGGAAACGTGGCCAGCACGATGGGCACCGAGCCGCGAAGACCCACCCATGATACATAGGCCAGCTCGTTGCGCTTCGGGCGAAAGGGAAGATAGCAGATAATCGTGCTGAGCGGGCGGGCGACGAACATCAGGAACAGGGCAATCGCGATCGAGACTGCCGCGACGGGCAACAGCTGGGAGGGAAAGACGAGCAGGCCGAGCATGATGAACATCGTGATCTGCATCATCCACGACAGTCCGTCGTGAAAATTCATGACCTCAGTTCGGTTGCGCTCGATGCCGTTGCCGAGAATCAGCCCGGCGATGTACACGGCCAGAAAACCGTTGCCGCCAATCAGGTCGGCCACGCCGAAGGCGGTCGCGCCAAGGCCAAGCACAAGCGTCGAATATAGCCCCGCCGCCGAAAAGTGCAGCCGGTTCACAAGCCTGGTGCCCAGCCAGCCAACGCCCGCCCCGACGAGCCCGCCAAGGGCAAACTGCGCCGCCAGCGCGGCGCAGACACCCATGGGCGAGCCGCCGCCGCCAACCATGATGCCGAGAATCGAGGTGGTGAGCAGAACGGCCATGGGATCATTGCTGCCGGATTCGAACTCGAGCAGGGAACGCAGCTTGCGTTGCGGCTGCACGGGGCTGGTGCGGTAGACGGCGAACACCGCCGCGGCGTCGGTGGAGGAGACGATCGCCGCCAGCAGCAGCCCCTCCGTCCAGGAGATACCATCGACGCCCAAGCTGAAGGTGGAAAATGACCCGAGCACAAGCCCGGCGAAAGCGCCGACGAGCAACATCGGCAGAATGACGCCGAGTGTCGACATCACCAGGCCCGGCGCGAGCACGGGCCTGATCGCCTTCCAGTCGGTGTCCAGCCCACCGGCAAAGAGAATCACGAACAGCGCCGACGTGCCGATCGATTGCGCCAACGACACGTTATCGAACTCGATGCCGCCGATACCCTCCGACCCGGCCAGCATGCCGACCACTAGAAACAAGAGCAGGGAGGGCACGCCGATGCGGTCGGCCAGTCGGCTGGCGAAGACGGCGGTTAGAAGAAGTATGCCGGTGACAAGAAGCGCGGACTCAGCGGTCATTCTGTTGCCTCGGCATGCGAATCGACCCCGCCCCGGGCGCATGCAAGGATTTCACCCGAACAACGCCCGGCGCGGCGGCGCACGTTGCGCCCAATAAACCCGATGAGATTTGTGGTCGGTTGAAGGCGTTTACTCCTTCGACGAAGACCACGGCCAATGCGAAGCGTTGGCGTGGCAGTTGCCTGTGACCATATCAATGTCATTAACTTAAGCTCGGCCAGACCGCACAGAGAGGGCCGGGTAACGGCTTTTGCGTTCCATGGGCCATCCATGGCCCGGTCCCGCGCTCCTCCCTGGCGCTAGTCACGCCAAAGCCGTTACCCGGCCCTCTCTGTGCTCAGTGCCATATTGGAACTCATTGTTAAGTTAATGACATTGGTGACCATATACTGGATAGCCCCCATCATCATTAACCGAATTTCGCCGTGGTATCCCCTTGTCGCAAATCGCCCACCGCATCGCTTAAGACATTTAAATTGCGCGATGTTTCCCAATCCGGGGCTGGCAAGTACTAGTACTCCTTCAACATAATATTGCCGGGTTCAGCGTTTGCCTGGTGCTCCTCAGCGAGGCGCAGCGC
>JAAUXX010030238.1_pt1 | contig 38116 bp, 38 predicted proteins | sample 7278111 | NCBI WGS metagenome assembly JAAUXX01 (sample SAMN14350116, study PRJNA611818) | marine sediment metagenome | isolation source: surface marine sediment (1.8m) | place: French Polynesia: Moorea | collected 2018-08
CGACCCAGCTTGCGACGCGACTCGATCGCACCAACCGCAAGCTCGGTGACCTCGCATTCGTCGACGTGACGGGCCGCGTTGCGCACGCCATCATGGATCTCTGCAATGAGCCCGATGCCATGACACACCCGGACGGCATGCAGATCAAGGTAAGTCGACAGGAACTGAGCCGGCTCGTTGGCTGCTCGCGAGAGATGGCAGGCCGCGTACTCAAGGTACTCGAGGAACAGGGCCTCGTCTCGGCCAGCGGCAAGACGATCGTCGTTTACGGCGCGCGCCCGAACCGCAAGCTCTAGTCCGCAATCCGAATCAGGCTTCTCACTCCTTTCCGCTGAAAGGGGTGACGCCGCGTTCCGCCGTCGATCAGCCGTCGATCAGCCAGCCGCTCTTGCGATCTCCGATCGCATCGCGGCGATCGTCTTTTCGTAGTCTTCACTGCCGAAAATCGCCGAGCCCGCAACGAAGGTATCGGCGCCTGCCGCGGCAATCTCACCAATGTTGTTGACCTTGACGCCGCCGTCGATCTCGAGGCGAATGTCGCGTCCGCTGTCGTCGATAATCTTGCGCGCGGCACGGAGCTTGTCGAGCGAAGCCGGTATGAAGGCCTGGCCGCCGAAGCCCGGATTGACCGACATGATCAAGACCATGTCGACCTTGTCGATCACGTAGTCGAGCCAGTTCAGCGGCGTTGCCGGATTGAATACGAGCCCTGCCTTGCAGCCTTCGTCGGCTATGAGGCCGAGCGTCCGGTCTACGTGCTGACTCGCCTCGGGGTGGAACGTAATGTAGGTTGCGCCGGCCTTTGCGAAATCCGGAATGATCCGGTCGACCGGCTCAACCATCAGGTGCACGTCGATCGGTGCTTCGACGCCGTAGTTCCTGAGCGCCTCGCATACGAGCGGTCCGATCGTAAGGTTCGGCACGTAGTGATTGTCCATCACGTCGAAGTGCACGATGTCCGCACCGGCGTTCAGCACCGCGTGTACCTCATCGCCGAGCCGCGCGAAATCGGCTGACAGTATCGAGGGGGCTATCTTGGCTTCCATGGGCTTCCGGGGGAGAGGTTTTCGGGAAATTTACCTGAGACGACCGGGCGGCGACAACGGCTTTACCGAATCGACCGTCGCGTCTTGAGCAACTCGTAGGCAGCTCTGACCTCTCGTGTCCGCTTCTCGGCTGCCGCGACTTCTTCCGGGCGCGGATCGCTGGATGCGATCTTGTCAGGATGGCTACGGTTGATGAGCCGCCGGTAGGCTGTCTTGATGTCGTCGTTGCTCGCATCCGCCTGGACGCCGAGCGTCGTGTATGCCGCGCTGACGCGATCCCGATCGACGCTGCCAGCCGGCGAGTGTCGAAAACCTTTCTGGGCGCGCAGCATTGCTTCGAGTTGCGCCAGCTCGACGCGACCGATATCGAGCATCGTACAAATTTCCCAGATCAGGCCGCGTTCGACCGATCGCATGCGCGGCTTCGACAGACCGACTTCGAGTAGCAGGCGCACGAACAGCAGTCGATGATCGGCGCGACGCAGGGATTCCCGGCGTGCTTTGCGAACGGTGGACGCGAGCGGGAAGCCTGCTGTCTTGCCCTGCTCGAAGCTCGCGATGGCGCGCCGGACGGCCCCGGGCCCGAGATTCAGTCGGTGCATGACCGAGCGAGCGGCCCGGATTTCCTCCTCGCTGACGCGACCGTCAGCCTTGGCGAGGTGACCCATGCATTGAAACAGCGCGTCGCTGAAGCCGTCGGGCACGGTACCGGGACGGGAATCGGAGTCCGCAAACTCGCGGTAACGGCTGGCGAAACCTTTATCGAACTGGTGGCCGAGCAGGAGTCCGAGCAGCGCAAACCACGGTTTGAGCGTCGCGGCGCCCAGCAGCGTGCCGATAACCTTGCCCCAGTACATGTGCCTCCTCGAGATGGCGCTTTTCGTATCGTAACGGTTGCAGCATTCGCGTGCATCGCTTGCCAGCGCCGAATAGACCGAGGATCATCGCGGTTCACATTGCCCGGCCCCTGCACGATGAGTTTCGACGACGCACTATTCGAATCCTCGATTCCCGATCTCCCACTCCTCGGACGAGGGAAAGTCCGGGACATCTACGGCGTGGACGACGATCACCTGCTGATCGTAACGACCGATCGCCTGTCCGCTTACGACGTCATCCTGCCGGACCCGATTCCCGGCAAGGGCGAACTGCTGACACAGGTGTCGCTGTTCTGGTTCCGGCAAATGAGCGACGTCATCCCGAACCAGCTGACCGAGCTCAGGGTCGCGGACGTCATCGGAGATTCAGCGCTGGCTGCATCGCTCGAACGTCGTTCGCTCGTCGTAAAGCGGCTCAAGCCGCTACCGATCGAAGCCGTCGTACGAGGCTACCTTATCGGTTCGGGATGGCGCGACTATCTTGAATCCGGTGCAGTCTGCGGCATCGACTTGCCCGAAGGACTCGCCCAGGCGGAGCAGCTGCCGGTGCCCTTGTTTACGCCGGCGACGAAGGCGGAGGCCGGCGAGCATGATGTGAATATCAGCTTTACCGAGGTCGAGGACCTGATTGGCAACCGCCTCGCCGAGCAGGTACACGATACGAGCATCGAGATCTACCAGCGCGCCAGTGAGCACGCGCGACCGCGCGGAATCATCATCGCCGACACGAAGTTCGAGTTCGGACTCGACCGCGAGGGCCGGCTGCACCTGATTGACGAAGTCCTCACGCCGGATTCGTCCCGCTTCTGGCCAGCCGAGAGCTACCGGGTCGGCATCAGCCCACCCAGTTTCGACAAGCAGTTCGTGCGCGACTATCTCGATACGCTCGATTGGGACCAGACCGCGCCCGGACCCAGCCTGCCGGCCGAGGTGGCCCGCCGCACGGCCGAGAAGTACCAGGAAGCCTACCGGCTGTTGACGGCTCCGGCGCCAACGGGAACCTGACGTTCCGCCCAGGCGCTGATGTGCTCGTGAATCGCGGCGACCCCTTCCGTCAGCGCCGCGGGACCGGGCTGCAGGATAACTGGCGACTTGATTTCGTGGACTTCGCCATCGAGAACCGCAGGAACCTTGTCCCATCCCGCACGCTCGGTGACGCGCTCGGGACGAAACTTCTTGCCACACCAGGAGCCCAGGATAATGTCCGGCTGGCGGCGCGGCACTTCCAGCAAATCAGCGATGATTCGGTTTTTGCCGAGAGACTCTTGGGCGAGTTCCGGGAACACGTCGTCGCCGCCTGCGATATCGACGAGCTCGGAGACCCACTGAATGCCGCTGATTTGCGGTTCGTCCCATTCCTCGAAATAGACGCGCGGACGCCGCGGTAACTGCCGTGCCCGGCGCCGAATCTCTTCGACACCAGCCTCGAGCAGGGCGGCGTAACGTTCGGTCTTCGCCTGTTCGCCGATGAGCGCACCGACGGTTCGGACCATGCGGAAAATCCCCGCAACCGAGCGGTGATTGAAAATGTAAACGTCGACACCTTTCCTGATCAGTTCGGCCGCGATGTCCGCTTGCAGGTCAGAAAAGCCGAGCACGAGATCGGGCGCGAGATCGAGAATGCGTTCGATCTTTGCGCTCGTGAACGCCGACACTTTGGGCTTCTCCTTGCGCGCACGCGGAGGCCGGACCGTAAAGCCCGAAATACCGACGATACGATCTTCTTCGCCGAGCGCATACAGCGTCTCCGTCGTCTCCTCGGTCATGCACACGATGCGCTCGGCGTAGTGTCCCTGCTGTCCCATCTGACCACCTTGTTGCTTGAGACTTCCTCGTGTCGACGAGGTGTCAACGAGGCTCGGCATTGTGGGCAATTCCGTGCACGAGATCCAGAGATCGCCCTGGCCACGGGTTACAATCCACGCATGGCGGCAAAAAGCGAAACCATTGCACTGTCGTTGACGCAGCGCTTCGACCAGCTGATTTGGGGCGATGTACTCGAGAAACACGGTGCGCCCGGCCGGATAGCGGCCACCTGCCTGCGATACATCTACGCCGTCGCTCGCGATTTCTTCTCCGGCCAGCTCACGCTCCGCGCAATGGGCCTCGTGTACTCGACACTGCTGTCGATCATCCCCCTGCTGGCGTTCAGCTTTTCGGTGCTGAAGGGCATGGGTGTTCACCGCACCTACGAAGAATGGGTGTTCAACTTCGTCGAGCCGCTCGGCGACAAGGGCACCGAGATCGCGGAAAACGTGTTGCTGCTCGTCAACAACGTCAACGGACGCGTCCTGGGTTCGATCGGCCTCGCGTTCTTCATCTACACAGCGATCGCGATGGTCCAGAAAACCGAGGAGAGCTTCAATTACGTCTGGTACGTGACGAAGCGCGACAACTTTGCGCAGCGCTTCATGGAGTACGTATTCGTACTTCTCATTCCGCCGATCGTGATGGTCATGGCGCTCGGCATGCTGACGTCCCTGCAAAACGAATCCATCGTTCAATGGCTGCTCAGCAATCAGATTGTCGGCCCGCTTTTCGTCCAGCTTGGCAAGCTCACGCCTTACGCCATGATTGTCGGCGTGTTCACGTTTCTCTACATGTTCATGCCGAATACGCGGGTCAATTTCTCGGCCGCTTTCGTCGGTGGCATATCCGCTGGCGTAATGTGGGCGTCGCTCAGCGCGACGTTTGCCGCATACAACGTGAAATCCAGCGCCCGCCTGGCCGTCTACGCCGGCTTCGCCATTCCCATAGCCGGGCTGATCTGGCTGTACCTTAACTGGCTCGTCCTGCTGATCGGCGCGCAGCTCGCTTTCTACTACCAGAATCCCGCGTATCTCAGGATTGGCCGCAGGGATCCCAGGCTATCCAACTCGATGCGTGAGCGACTCGCGCTGAACATCATGTACCTCGTCGGCAGCGCGTTTCGCGATTCGAGCAGGACGATCGACCTGCAGGGCGTCGCGGACGAACTCGGCATTCCGACGCTGGCGATCGAACCGATTGCTCGCAAGCTCGAGGCGGGAGGGTTGCTGATCCTCACGGACAAGGAAGAGCTCCAGCCCGGCCACGACATCAACCGCATCAAGCTCAACGATATCCTCGACGTTGTGCGCGGCCGGGGGCAGACCGGTTCGTACAAGGAGCCGCAATGGACCGGAATTGTCGATTCGATCGGCGGCAGGCTCGATAATGCCGTGAGCGATGCCGTGAACAATGAGACGCTCGCTGACCTGCTCGACCGAGCTGCGCGCGACGCCTGAGTTCCCTGAAGGGTAGAACCTGCCGCCCTAAGCCCCGGCGATCGTCATTTCGCCGACAAGCAGCGACCCGCAACGTATGCCGCCCCGGGAATCGACGTCATTGCCAATGCGTTCGATGCGCGCGTAGAGATCCCGCAGGTTGCCCGCGATCGTCACCTCGTGCACGGGGAACGCAATCTCGCCATTCTCGACCCAGTGCCCGGCCGCCCCGCGTGAATAGTCGCCCGTCACGTTATTGACGCCCTGGCCAATCAGTTCTTCGACGACGAGGCCCGTACCCATTTCGGCGATCAGCGATGCGAGGTCGCCCGCATTGGACGATACGACGAGATTCTGGGGCCCGCCGGCATCGGCCGTTGTGGCGAGGCCAAGTCGACGAGCCGAGTAGCTCGACAGCACGTAGTCCTCGATTACACCTCCGGCAATCACGTTGCGGTCCCAGGTACCGACACCTTCAGCATCGTACGGTGCGCTCGCCATTCCGCGCGGAATATGCGGCCGCTCGACAATGTCGACGAATTCGGGGAACAGGGCTTCGCCCTTCGCGCCGAGCAGGAACGACGCCTTGCGATACTGTGCACCTCCCATCAGGCCGCCGATTGCGTGGCCGACGAAACCACGTGCGAGTTCCGGAACGAACAACACGGGCGCCGACGTCGTTTCGATCTTGCGCGAACCGAGGCGCCCGACAGTCCGGCGCGATGCCTCTCGACCCACGACCTCGGCCGCCTCGAGCTCATCGGCGGCACGCGCAGCCGTGTAGTAATAGTCGCGCTGCATGTCGCCATCCTGTTCGGCAAGCAGTACGCAGGTGATGCTGTGACTGGTCTTGGCGAAGCTGCCGACGAAACCGTGCGTGTTGCCGTAAGCCCGGCGGCCCTGGTTGCTCGCGACAGTCGCGCCCTCGGAGTTGTTGATGCGCGAATCGGCCTCGCGGCCGGCCGTCTCGCACTGGATCGCGAGCTCGATCGCCTGCTCGGCGTCGATATCCCAGGGATGCTCGAGGTCGAGGTCGAGCACGCTGCTGCACATGAGCTCGGCGTCGGCGAGCCCGCTGTGCTCGTCCTCGGCCGTATAAGACGCAAACGAACAGGCTTTACGAACGACTTCCCGGATCGCCTCGTCCGTAATCTCGGACGTACTGGCGCTGCCCTTCCTTTGATCGCGATACACGGTCACGCCGATGCCGCGATCGTTCGTGTACTCGAGATTCTCGACCTCGCCGAGTCGTGCCGTAGCCGACAGACCCACGTCGTGACTGGCAGCGACCTCGGCCTGGTCGACACCGAGCTTCTTCGCCTCGTCGAGCGCGGTCTGAATAATGGCTTCCAGATCGGGGCCCGATGCCCCTCCTGCGCTTGTCACGTCGTTCATAGTGCCTCGTGTTTTGTGGGGCCGATGGGAGCGCCCGTGATAGACTCCGCTCCCCGTGAAACGTGGGAGCAGCGAGGTAGCTTAGCCGGTGCTCGATCCAAAACCCAGCAAAAGCGAGCTCAAGCGCCGTGACCAGGCGCTCAAGGCACTGGGCGAAGAGATGATTGCACTCAAGGCCTCGGACCTGGACAAGTTGCCGCTCGGCGAGCGCCTGCGGGAAGCGATCGACGATGCACAGCGTATGTCCGCGCACGGAGCGCTTCGGCGCCAGCGGCAGCTCATTGGCAAGTTACTCAGGCAGGCCGATGCGTCCGAAATCGAGACCGCTTTGATCGAACTCAAGAGCGACAGCGTTGCGATGAAGCGCCGTTTCCGGGTCGCCGAAGAGTGGCGCGACCGTCTGCTCGACGAGGGATTCGACGCACTCACCGAGTGCGTCACGGCGACGGGTGCCGACGAAACCGACCTGCGTGACTTGCTCAAGCAGCTCGCGCGTGCCGGGTCGGCCAGGGTCGAGAAGACCGTGCGACGCGAGCTGTTTCGCGCAATTCATAACGCGATGGAAGATTGAGAGGAAGACAAGCCGTATGACCAATCGGGTAGGTATCATCATGGGTTCGAAGTCCGATTGGGACACGATGCGCCATGCCAGCGACACGCTCGAAAGCCTTGGCGTCAGCCATGAGATCAAGGTGGTCTCAGCCCACCGGACACCGGACCTGCTGTTCGAGTACGCCGATACTGCACTCGACCGCGGCCTCAAGGTCATTATTGCGGGCGCTGGCGGCGCGGCACACTTGCCCGGCATGACGGCTGCCAAGACCCGCGTGCCCGTGCTCGGTGTACCCGTTCAATCAAAAGCGCTAAACGGACAGGACTCGCTCCTGTCCATCGCGCAGATGCCGGCGGGCATTCCCGTCGGCACGCTCGCCATCGGCAAGGCGGGCGCGATCAACGCCGCACTGCTTGCCGCCGCCATTCTCGCCATCGACGATGCCGCCGTTGCGGCCGCGCTCGACGAGTACCGGAAGGCGCAAACCGACAAGGTGCTCGCCAACCCCAACCCGGCCGACTAGCCATGCGCATCGGAATCATTGGCGGTGGTCAGCTTGGCCAGATGCTCGGATACGCGGGACGCGAACTCGGATTCGACTGCACCTTCCTCGACCCCTCGCCGTCGCCGCCTGCGGCCGATGCCGGACCGGTCGTTAAGGCCGCGTTTGACGACGGCGACGCGATTCGTGAGCTGGCGGCTGGTGTCGACGTACTGACCTACGAATTCGAGAACGTGCCCGTCGAAGCGCTCGAATCGGCGATCGACGTTTGCCCGGTGTATCCGCCGCTCCCGGCGTTATCGAAAGCGCAGGATCGCCTGTCGGAAAAGACACTTTTCGAGTCGCTGGACATTCCGCTACCGGGCTGGCACGCGGTGGACTCCCACGACGATTTGTCAGCCGCGGCTGACCGGCTGGGCCTGCCGCTCGTACTCAAGACGCGACGATTCGGCTATGACGGCAAAGGCCAATTCGTTATTCGCTCGCCCGAGGATCTCGACGCGGCCTGGGAGGCGCTCGGGGGCAGCGCGCTCATTGCGGAAGCCTGGGTCCCATTCGATTACGAGGTATCAGCCATTGCGGCACGTGCTGTCGATGGTTCGATCGCGTTTTACCCGCTCACACACAACCAGCACGCCGGCGGTATCCTCCGCTACTCGCGGGCGCCCGTGAATGTGCCTGCTCTTGACAGCCAGGCCAGGGACGCCGCGCGAAAGCTCGCCGAATCCCTCGACTATGTCGGTGTCATAGCGCTCGAGCTATTCGTCCGGGACGGGCAGCTTCTCGCCAACGAGTTCGCACCGCGAGTGCACAATTCCGGTCACTGGACGATCGAGGGCGCCGTCACGAGCCAGTTTGCCAACCACCTGCTCACCGTCGCCGGCAAGGCGCCCGGGGACGCCGCCGCACGTCATCATTCGGGCATGCTCAATCTCATCGGCGAGATCCCTGCAACGGCCCGGGTCGACCGCGGACCGGCAACCGTTCTCCACGATTACGGCAAGGCGCCTCGTGAAGGTCGCAAGCTCGGTCACATCACGGTAATCGCGGATTCAGCCGACAGCCGCGACGCGGCGCTCACCGATCTGGGCGAAAGTGTGACGGAGTCGATACCCCGCTTCGAGACCCTCGCATAGCGAGGACGCGCAAAAAGCAGGTAGACTCAGGAAACGCAAGAGAAAAATCCAAGGGGGACAGGGGCAGACACCAGCGGCTATGTCTTATGTCGAGCATTTCAAGCTGAGCGAGCAACCTTTCCGGCTGACGCCGGATCCCGGCTTCGTCTACTGGAGCAAGCAGCATGCGCGCGCCAAAGCCTACATGGAATCGACCGTGTGGCTCGCGGACGGCTTTGTCGTCATTACGGGCGAGATCGGCTCGGGCAAGACAACGCTGCTCCAGTCCTTCCTGAGCGAGCTCGGTGAGGACATAAGCTACGCCGTCGTCTCGCAGACGCAGCTGAACGCGAAGGAATTCCTGCAGGCCGTACTGACCGAGTTCGGATTCAAGCCCTTCGATAAGGACAAGGTTGAGCTTCTCGACATGCTCAATATGTTCCTGATCGAGCAATACTCGAACGGCAAGAAGGTCGTGCTGATCGTCGACGAAGCCCAAAACCTGTCGAAGAAGGTTCTCGAAGAGATTCGCATGCTCTCGGGCGTCGAGACACACAAGGAAAAGGTGCTGCGAATCATCCTGGCCGGCCAGCCCGAACTCAAGGACACCCTCGCGCTACCCGGCCTCAAGCAACTCCTGCAACGCGTTCGCCTGCGTTTTCATATTGGGCCGCTCGATCGCGACGAGATGCGCGAGTACATCGATCACCGCCTCGCGATTGCCGGCCGGCAGCCGAATGATCTGTTCGCCGAGGAGACCTACGAGGTCCTGCATCGCTATTCCGGCGGCGTTCCGCGTCTGATCAACACACTGTGCGATACGGCCTTGCTGTGCGCATTTGCCGATGACAAAGCCCAGGTCACCGTCGAGGACGTCATGTCGGCGATCAACGAGCTCGACTGGGACGAACATGAAAACAACACGGGTGTCTTCGAAGCGGTCAACAAGCCGATCTTCAATCCGGGCGGTGAGCCGCCCATCACCGAGATCGAGCTGCGTACGGATGGAAAGACCCTGTCGACGCTGAGCTTCCCGCCCGGACGCGTAATCATCGGCCGCTCGCCCGACAATGAGATTTACGTCAAGAGCAAATTCGTGAGCCGCCATCATGCGCAGCTCGTTTCAGACGAAGATGGCGCGATCATCGAGGATCTGAACAGCACGAACGGCATTTTTCTCGGCGACAAGCAGATCAAGAAGTACCGTCTGCGCGACGGGGACGTCATCACGCTGGGTGTCCACGAACTTGTCTACCGCGATCTTCGCGGCGACGGCGCGGGCCGCAAGGACGACGGCGAACTCGACGACGCCTCGGCCGTCGGAAAGTAGACTCAGCGACTACGCCTGGAATCGAGGCGCGCGTCGCGCCGCTTCAACAACACGACCAGCCCCCCGACGAGGCATACGAGGCCCAGCGCAAAACACACGGTGGGCCAGTAGCCGTGGTTCACGTACATCGCCGCAGCCAGCGCGACCACGCCTACGACAAGGTAGAAGTACGGCAGGCTTTCGTACACCGGCTTGGCGATCCACATAGGCTCTGGCCAGCATCCTTCGGGCCGGTCATGGTACCGCAAGCTCGGCAGATCCAGCGCCCGGTGCCGGTTACCTCTCGCAAAAAACCCGGCAGAAGGCCGGGTTTTCGCGTTGAATCAACTATTTGCGCGTCAGTACATCCGCGCCCGCCGGAACTCAGGCCAGCCGCAGCAGGCGCAATATGCGCGCCAGGATCGAGTCCGACATACCGTCGATGTCGAGATCCGGATCGCCGTTCTTGTCCTTTAGGTTCTGAACGAACGCGAGGCTGTCCTGGTCGAACTCGTTTTCTGTCATTGTGTTGTCGAAAGCCATGAAGGAGTCCTCGTAGAATTCCTGACAGAGGCTACCCAAAGCGAGTGCGCTTCACAGTGAGACCGCTCACAAGCCGGACCGAGACGTCATACGAATTGCGACGAAAGTGTCCGCAATAGCCGACGATTCGCCGCTTATGTCAAGCCGATCAGGACGTGCCGCCGACCGTCAGCTCGTCGATCTTGAGAGAGGGCTGACCAACCCCGACCGGCACGGACTGGCCTTCCTTGCCGCAGGTGCCAACGCCCGTGTCGAGTTCGAGGTCGTTACCGACCATCGAGATTTTGGTCAGGGCTTCCGGTCCGTCGCCGATCAGCATCGCGCCCTTTACTGGGACCGTAATCTTGCCGTCCTCGATCAGGTAAGCCTCGCTGGCGGAGAACACGAACTTGCCCGACGTGATATCGACCTGACCGCCACCGAAATTCGGCGCGTACAAGCCCTTGTCGACCGAGCTCAGGATCTCCTCCGGATCGTGGGGACCCGCCAGCATGTACGTGTTCGTCATACGCGGCATCGGGATGTGCGCAAAGGATTCCCGCCGGCCGTTGCCGGTCGGCTCGACGCCCATCAAGCGGGCGTTCATCTTGTCCTGCATGTAACCCTTGAGCACACCGTTCTCGACGAGCACGTTGTAGCGTCCCGGCGTGCCTTCGTCGTCCACCGTCAGGGAACCGCGACGATTCGCGATCGTGCCGTCGTCGACAATTGTGCAAAGCGGCGAGGCCACCTGCTGGCCGACGCGGCCGCTAAACGCCGACGTGCCCTTGCGATTGAAATCGCCTTCGAGACCGTGACCCACGGCCTCGTGTAACAGGACGCCGGGCCAGCCTGGACCCAATACCACCGGCATGGTCCCGGCGGGCGCCGGTACGGCCTCGAGCTGGACGATTGCCTGCCTTACGGCCTCGCGCGCGTAATCCAGCGGCTTGTCACCGTCGAGAAAATAGGCAAGGTCGGACCGCGCGCCGCCGCCGGCATAGCCCTGCTCGCGACGGCCATTTTGTTCGAGAATAACGCTCACGTTGAAACGAACGAGCGGGCGCACGTCCGCTGCCAGCGTCCCGTCCGACGCAGCGACCAGTACCAGGTCCTGGCTGCTCGTCATGCTTAAGATCACCTGTTCGATTCGCGGATCCAGGCTTCTCGTGAGCTCATTGACTCGATTAAGCAGCGCCGTCTTGTCTTCGTCCGACAGGGTCGTCGTCGGATCCAGCGCCGGGTACAGCGCGGGCGTCGTGCTCCGCTGCCAGGCTTGCACAGCGCCCTGCTCCCCGGCCCTCGCGATCGCCCGCGCCGCGCTACCGGCCTGCTCGAGCGCGGGCAAAACCAGTTCGTCAGAGTAAGCGAAGCCCGTCTTCTCGCCGCTGACGGCCCGGACGCCGACGCCCTGGTCGTGGCTGAAGCTGCCTTCACGAATGATGCCGTCCTCGAGCGTCCAGCTTTCCTGGCGGCTAACCTGGAAATACAGGTCTGCATAGTCAACGGCGCCCGTCAGGATGTTGCCGAGCGTGCTGTTCAAGTGTTTTTCGTCAAGACCAACAGGTTCGAGCATCTGGCCCATTACGGTCTCTACGGCGGTCGCGGTCGTCGTTGTCACATTGCTATCCATGTGTGTATTAGCCGGGCGTCGGTCCGCCAAGGCGTCGGTTGTCGAGTGCCGGAAACTCGCGACGCAGCGCATCGACACGTTCCGGGTCGATTTCCGCAACCGCTATGTCGACGCCCGACTCGACTTCGGCCGCGACTCGCCCCCACGGATCCACGATCAGTGAGTGGCCCCAGGTCGATCGACCGTCGGCATGCGTGCCGACCTGGCCAGGCGCGATCACGTAGGCCAGGTTCTCGATCGCGCGGGCGCGAATGAGTGTCTTCCAGTGCGCCCGGCCTGTCGTCTCGGTAAACGCCGCGGGAATCGTAAACACACTGGCACCCGAATCCACGAGCCGCCGGTAGAGTTCCGGAAAGCGGAGATCGTAGCAAATCGTAAGGCCGAGCACGCCGAAAGGTGTGCTGACGACGACGGGCTCGTCGCCAGGGTACATGCTGCGGGATTCGCGATACGACTCGTCGCTCTCGGCAAGATCGACATCGAACAGGTGGATCTTGCGATAGATATCACGCCGTCGGCCGTTGTCGTCAATCACGAGGCAGGCACCGTAAGTACGATCGGGATCGGGCGAGCGCAGGGGAACGCTGCCGGCCACGATCCAGATACCGTGGCGATGCGCCGCATCCGACAGGAAATCCTGTATCGGGCCTTCCCCCGGGGATTCGGCAATCGCGGTCTTTTCTCGCGACCGCCTCGGCATGAGCGCGAAGTTCTCCGGCAGAACCGCGAGCCCTGCCCCGGCCGCCGCGGCTTTGCCGAGCAACGTGTCGGTCTCCGCGAGGTTTTCACTCACGTCCGCCGTGCTGTTCATCTGGACCGCAGCAACCTTCACCGGCATTACTCCTGATCGCCGTTGCTTTGCTGGGCCTGGGTCTCGATGGACGGCTCGACGACGCAGCCTGCGAGCTGGCTCGTCGCGGCGAATCGCTCCGTATCGGCCTGTGCCATTTCGGGTGCGTCCCAGGAGCCGTCGATCGAATAGTAGACCGTGCCGATCTCCTGCAGCGGTTTCTTGAATACCTGTGAAAATATCAGGACGGCGATGCCGGCCTGCGGTCCGGCGGCAAAGCCTGCGACGACGGGCAACGCGTTGCCGAAGTTTGCACCGATAATCGCCGTCTGCTCGTAGTCGCGATCGACGAGGCTCGCACGGCCGACGATGGCAATATCGGCTGCCGGTGCCTCGAGTGACAGGTTGCAGGTGTACGTCTCGCCATCCTCGAGTCGAAATGTCCCTTCGATCTTGTCGAATCCGAAGCCCTCGCCGAACACGTCAGTGAAGTCGAGCGAAAGCCGTCTCGGCAGCGCGACAATACTCATGAGACCGAATACGCGGCCGGCGCCCGGGTCGACCTCTTCGAATAGTCCAATGCCGGTCCGAATTTGCACTTCGCCGTCGAGCGTCGGCAGGAAGTCCTCCCCGGGTCCGCCGGACCATTGCAGATCGAGCAGCACGCTCATGTCGTCGCCGACGAGCCCTGGCGAGTATCGCAGCCGTTCCATGGTCGCCTTGATGTCCGTGCTCGTTAGCGTCGCCCGAATCGAGGTCGTCGAGCCAAGCGGGTTTTCCTCGTCGGCCAGCCAACTCGCGGTTGCGACGACGTCGAAGCTCTCGTCGCGCGTCACGATACTCGTACTCTCGAGGCCCCGGTCGACGCGCGCAATCTCGGCCTCGACGGCGCCGAAGAACCGGTCTCCAAGCGCGAACTCCTGTGCCCGAAGCGATATGGCGGGAAGCTCCCGCGGGTCCGTGCGCGGCGCATCGGCATCCGGAATCGCCGTCGGATCACCGGGCAGCACGAGGCGCTCCATATCGAGCACGAGTGGCCTGTCGCCCTTGAAGTCATAGGGAACGAAGACCGAACCCGAAACGTCGGCCCCTTCGAACTGCACGAGCCAGTCCCGCGCACTCCGATCAAGGCGCACACGGTGATCGACGAGATGCTGTCCGAGCACCCGAAGGTTGGTCACGGTCAGGTCGATCGAACGCAGCCGCTCGACAAAGCCGGACTGGGTGTTCTCGCCATCGCCCAGAGCCAGCCATTCCTCGAAAATGAGGTCGCTGGCCTTGCCGCGAATATGCAAACCGCGTGTCTCGGCGGGCGGCGGCGGCTCGGATCCCAGCGACAGCACGCCGCGGTCGAGATCCCAGACTTCGTTGGCGTTGCGCTCGAAGCCGAGTTGCCAGCGGACGTCGTCGTCGATGCCACCCGTCGTATCGATACGCCGCGCGCCCTCGCCGACGATCATGGCGCCCGCAAACGCCAGCGGTTCGTCGGCCGGCTTGGCAAACGGTTCCGGCAATACGATCTCGAGCCCGACGAGGTCGCTGGCGGCCTCGACCGTCAGGCGCGCCGGCTCCGAATCTGCCCGTGTATTCGGAAAGAACACGCTGACCGTGTATTCGGTGACGCCACCCAGAATGCCGCCGGCGGGCAGGCCAAGCCCTTCGACGATGCCCTCTGCGGTTACGCTGCCGATCGCATTCAGCACCATGCTGAAATCGACCATGTCGTCCGGTGCGGGCAGCAGGTCGAAACTGACGGGCTGCTCGAGGAAAACGCCAGTGAGCGCCTCGCTCGAGACGTCGTCCTTTCCGATCGTGACCGAGCCCGCGAGTTCGGTAATCGGCCGGCGAAGCCCGGGCAAGGTGACGGCACCGTTGACCGTCGAGATCTTTGCCGAGACGTCGAAGTCGCGCGCACGCTTGAGCGGCACCATGAGATCGAGTTTCAGATTCGCATCACCGGCAACCGCTATGTCATCGAGCTGACCCGCAAACAGGTTGGCGAGCGGACTCGCGTTCGCATAGCGACGCATCGTATCGAGCGTGCCGGTCGCGAGACCGTCAATGGTCAGAATCGGCTCACGGAGATCCGGAATGTCCACCTTCGCGTTGACGACGCTGTTGCCCGTCGTCATCGACTGGTTCCGATGCGTGTACAGGGACAGATTGTCGAGCACGACATCGACGTCCAGGAGCTCTGCCGCCGGCCAGTTTGGCAGGTACTTGAACTCGGTATCGCGGACGTTGGCCTCGATCAGCATGCGGCCCTCGTCGTTATCGAACGGAAACGCCTTCAGCGGTCCGTACAGCCGTGCCTTGCCGCCCTGGATTCGGCCACCGAGGAGCGCATTCTGAAACCAGTCGTACAGCTTCGGATTGAGGAGCCGATCGGGAATCAAGCGCTTGACGGCAGCGATATCCGTAATGCTGAACGTCGACGAAAGGTCGATGGCCGGACCGGCGTCCGGGACCAGCGTGAGCTCGACGTTGCTGTTGGTGGAAATGTCTGCATTCCTGAGCACGATGCTGTCAGAGAGCACCGTGATCCGTTGGTCGCTCTGGCGCCAGATCACCGTGCCATAAACGTCATCGAGTGCGATCGGAATCGTCAGGAACTTCGGCAGAGCGATCTCGACGTCCACAGCGTTGATGTCGGCGTGGCCACCGGACCGGTCGGCCCGGACACGGCCGCTCAGGTTGCGAATCCCGGGCAATGAGCCATCCGCGGCGAAACCGAGATTCTCGAGAGAGGCCGCGAAGGCGAAATCCGGTTCGGACTCGTCGAGCTCGGACGCCGTCAGCGTCGCATCGCGAACGACACCGGACGGCGCGAAGCGAGCGAGGACGTCGCGCGCATTGTCCGGCAGCCAGGGCATTGCAAACATGGCGTCGCTGAGATTCAGGTAGTCGGCTCGAAAATCCAGCATGTCGACACGTCCATCGACGGCCGTACCGGTTTCGAATCGCAGTGACGTCTCGGGCCAGCTGCCGTTTGCGCTGTCGAGCACGAACTCGTCGAGTACGAGCAGCGACCCGTCGAGATCCTGCCGAAACTCCAGCCGGCCCGAGAGATCCAGAACATCGCTGCCCGGTGCGTCGGCCGAAACTTCCGCTAGCTCGAACTCAATGTCGGCACTCTCGATACGACCGGGCACAAGTCGGAACGACAGGTCAATGTTGCCACTGCCCGACGTGAGCGCCGTCACACGATCGTCGACGAGCGAAGACAGCCCGGCGAGCTCGAGCCCGCGGCCGGAGACCGTAACGTCCCAGTGGCGCGCATCCGGCTCCAGCCCGAGCACCTGCGTCGCCGCGACGCTGAGCTGGCGTCCCATGGAGCTCGGTAGGCGAACACCCGCATCGATCGCGATTCGCTGCGCATTGCGAGCGATATCGAGGCGCGCCACATCGAAGTACGTCGGCCGCTGATCGCCGGGACGAACGAGCTGTATCTCGATGTCTTCGCCAACGATGTCGATCGCGCCCTGTGCAGGCGAACCGCCCCCATTCAGCGCGCGCAATTCACTGAGTGGCGTGCCCTGAACGTACCACTGGCCGTCTTCGCGTTCGCGAACTTCAAGCGCCGTGTCGCGAACGAAAATCCGATCGACGACGACCGTGCGATCGCGCAACAAGCGCAACGCGGCGACGCCGATCGACACCTCTTCGGCGGCCAGGAGCCGCGTGTTGTTCGATTCGCGAATCAGCTCGGCGTCATAGAAATTCAGCTCCGGCCCGGACAGTCCCCAGCGCGCATCCATACCGGAGAACTCGACCTGCATACCGATTGCGTTGCTCGCCCAGGTCTTGAGCTCTTCCTGGTACTCGGGAAGCTTCGGCAGGAACAGGCGAAACAGGCCAACCGCAACGGCAAGCAGGATCACGAACCCCGCCGCCGAGTAGGCGAGGAACTTGATCAGTCGTCGAAAAAACTTTTGCATGCCGTATTCAGTATGTGCCGCTCTTAAATGAGGACTACGTCGAACTGGTCTTGCAGGTACAGCGATTCCGTCTGCAAGCCGATCGACTTGCCGGTCTGTTCCTCGAGTTCGGCCAGCGCCGGCGCCTGCTCGTCGAGCAGCAGCTCAATGACGTCCTGGTGTGCAAGTACCAGCAGCTCGTCGAATTCGAACTGTCGCGCCTGGCGAATGATCTCACGGAAGATCTCGAAGCAGACGGTCTCAACGCTCATGACGAAACCGCGCCCTCCACAGGTTGGACAGTCCTCGCACAGGATATGTTGCAAACTTTCGCGCGTTCTCTTGCGGGTCATTTCGACCAGCCCGAGCGGCGACACGGGCGTGACCTGATGGCGAGCATGGTCGCCGGCAAGCGCCTGCTCGAGGGCCGCCAGGACGTTCGCCCGATGATCTTCCTCTTCCATGTCGATGAAATCGATGATGATGATGCCGCCCAGGTTGCGAAGTCTGAGCTGCCGCGCTATCGCGACGGCCGCCTCGAGATTCGTCCGGTAGATCGTCTCTTCGAGGTTGCGGTGCCCGACGTAGCCGCCCGTATTGACGTCGATGGTCGTCATGGCTTCGGTCTGGTCGAAGATCAGGTAGCCGCCCGACTTGAGCGGAATACTCCGTTCGAGCGCTTTCTGAATCTCGTCTTCAATGCCGTGCAGATCGAAGATCGGGCGCCGCCTGCGATAAAGCTCCAGCATGTCCTCGATCTCGGGAAGAAAGGTCTTTGCAAATTCCTTCATCTCATCGAAGTCGTCGGCCGCGTCCACGAGTATGTGATCGACCTCTGTCGTGACCATGTCGCGCAGGACGCGTAGCGGCAGCGACAGATCTTCATGCACGAGACTTTTTACCTCCGCATGGCTGCACCGTTCCTGAACGACATCCCAAAGCTTGACCAGGTACTTGAGATCGGCAGCGAGCGCATCGTGGTCCGCGCCTTCGGCAACCGTGCGGACGATGGCCCCGCAATCGAGCCCGCGCTCTTTGAGCAGCGTCTCGACGATCTCTCGCAGCCGCTCCCGTTCGGCCTCGTCCTCGATGCGCGCGGACACGCCGACCGTATCGCCGCGAGGCAGCAGCACGAGATTCCGGGACGGCAGGGTAATGAACGTCGTCAGCCGCGCGCCCTTGTTCCCGAGCGGGTCCTTGACGACCTGGACGAGCAGGTCATCGCCTTCCCGCACGAGTTCGCGAATGGACGGCAGATTGTCCTCGGTCTCGTCATTGCGCCCGTTGCGACGACTGATGTCTGACGCATGCAGGAATGCCGTTCGCTCGAGGCCTATGTCGATGAACGCAGCCTGCATGCCGGGCAGCACGCGCGAGACCTTGCCCTTGTAGATGTTGCTGATGACGCCGCGACGCGCGGCGCGCTCGACGTAGACTTCCTGAAGCACACCGTTCTCGAGTAGCGCGGCACGCACCTCACCCGACGTGACATTGACGAGGATCTCCTCGCGAACGCTCTCGTCGTTCATTCGGATGCTCCGGCGGAAGCTGGCAGTTCGAGCCCCAAAGCGTTGAGAAGCCTCGCGGTCTCGAATACGGGCAGTCCTACGACGCCTGAGTAGCTGCCCTCGATGTTGCTCACGAAAACCCCTCCAAGCCCCTGAATTCCATAGGCCCCAGCCTTGTCCAGCGGCTCCCCACTGTGCCAGTAATTGAGCGCCTCGTCCCGACGAATTTCGCGAAATCTCACGCGGGTCTCGGAAACGGCGGTGACGACGGATCCGCCGAACGCCGCGGCGACCCCGGTCAGTACCTCGTGTTCCCGGCCCGACAGCGCCTCGAGCATTCTGAGCGCGTCATCGCGCCCGGCCGGTTTTCCGAAGATCTCGCCGTCGAGAACGACGGCCGTATCGGCCGCGAGCACGATTCGTTCTGCCTCCGCGGCGGCCTGTGCCTTCGCCGTCGCCAGCCTTAAGACCATGTCGCGAGCGCCCTCGTCGGGCAGCGGTGTTTCGTCGAGGTCGACGCCACGGGCATCGAAGTCGAGTCCCAGGCAGTCGAGAATTTCACGGCGGCGTGGCGACGCCGACGCAAGCAGCAGGCGGGAATCAGGCATGGTGTTTCTCAGGCGCGGTGGTAGGGATGCCCGGCGTTCAGCGACCAGGCGCGATAGAGCTGTTCGGCCACGAGTATGCGGGCCAGGCCGTGCGGCAGGGTCAGCGATGAGAGCGACCACGTGAAGTCTGCCCGCGTCCTGACGTCAGCGCTGACCCCGTCGGGTCCACCGATCACAAAGCAGAGATTGCGGCCGTCGCGCTGCCAGTCTTCGAGCTTGCCGGCAAGATCCGTGCTCGACAGCGCGCGGCCGCGCTCATCGAGCAACACGAGAAAGTCGTCTGAGGTCCGGGCAAGAATCGCCTCCCCCTCGGTGTTGCGGCCGCGGTTATCGGCGGCCTTGCCGCGCTTCGCCGTCGACAGCGTGTCGACGCGAAAGCGCCAGGCCTGCGGCAGGCGCGAGACGTAGTTATCGACGGCGTCGTCGACCCACGCCGGCTGCCTGTCGCCGACGGCCAGGATCCGGAAATGCACGGTCGGGCTAGTGTTCCGACGCGGCGACGTCGTCCGCCGCGCCCAGCGACCAGAGCTTCTCCAGGTTATAGAACTCACGCACTTTCGGCAGCATGACGTGGACGAGTGCATCCTGCAGATCGAGGAGCACCCACTCGCCGCCGTCTTCGCCTTCTACGCCAACCGGGCGATGCCCGGCTGCTTTGGCTTTCTCGGCAACGTTGTCGACGAGCGCCTGCACGTGGCGGCTCGATGTGCCACTGGCAACGATCATGTAGTCCGTCACGGTGGTCATTGCGCGGACATCGAGCTTGACGACGTCCTGAGCCTTGATGTCGTCAAGCGCGTCGACGACAAGGTCACTTAGCTTTTCACTGTTCATACGCTGGACAAGTTCTCCATTGCTTCGGTTTTGATAGGCAGTCTCCTTTGCCGGTTCATTCCGGCGGTTGTCGTTCACTCTCGTAGCACCCGTATTCTCGCATGACGTCGATCACGGCATCGGGCATGAGGAAACGCGGCTCGCGGCCAATGGCGACGAGTTCGCGAATATCGGTCGAGGCAATTTCGAGCTGGGTCACGGCATGGATGTGCACGAGGCCGTGCGGTGCATCGTGCAGGGCCTCGACCTTGTGCGTGCCGCGATCCTCGAGCAGGTCACCGAGCGGTCCGTAGTCGGGCGCACGCCATCCGGGCCTGTGCGCCACGATGATATGGGCATGATCGAGAATTTCATCCCACTTGTACCAGGCAGGCAAATTCAGAAAAGCGTCCATTCCCAGAATGAGACCCATAGACTGCGTCGGAAATTCCCGTCGCAGCGACTCGAGCGTATCAACGGAATATGACGGTCCGTCGCGCCTGACCTCGCGATCGTCGACGACGAATCCGGTTTGCCCGCGAGTCGCGGCATCGACCATGGCGAGACGCTGCTCGGCGCTCGCGAACGTGCCGCCACGATGCGGCGGGTCTCCGCACGGAATGAATCGAACCTCGCCGAAGTCGAGTGCCTGCAGCATCTCGAAGGCCGTGCGCAGATGGCCGTAATGGACCGGGTCGAATGTGCCGCCGAATACGCCAATCGGCTTCAAGGCGAGGTCACCCCGGCGAACGCCGCGTTCATTCTCATGCGGCCCGTCGCCTCGCGTTGCCCGCAAGACACACGACCAGGCTCGTTACCTTGAGCCACGGATCCCCCGGCGCCTGGCCCTTTGCCATCGCATCCGCCTCGCCGGCGAGCTTGAGAAGCTCGTACGCACTCGCCACGGGGTGGCGGCCGAGCGCGCCGCGCACGAGGCCCTGGCGATTGCGCCACACGCCCATCTGCTGCATCGCCGAGCCGAGATCCTGGCGTTCGCGCGCGGCTTCGCCGAGACGGGCCAGCGTCCTGAGCTCTCGGGTCAATGCCCAGACGATGAGGACAGGCTCGACGCCCTCGGCGCGCAGACCCGACAGTATCTTCAGGCCTCGCTGTGCGTCGCCCGCGAGCGCCGCATCGGCGAGCTTGTACACATCGAAGCGGCTCGAATTGGCGACGGCGTCCGCGACGGCCTCGGCCGAGACCTCACCCTCGCCGAGCAGGAGCCTGAGCTTCTCGATTTCCTGGTTGGCGGCGAGCAGGTTTCCCTCGACGCGGTCGGCAATGATCATGACCGCATCGCGATCCGGCTTGAGTCCGGCCGCCTGCATGCGCCGCGATATCCACGCCGGAAGCTCGCGGGCATCGATCGGCCAGATCGGCAGCGAGACGCCCGCGCCATCGAGCGTTTTCGCCCACTTTGAATTCGCCGAGCTTCTGTCGAGTTTTGGCGTGCTGACGATGAGCAAAACGTCGGGATGCAGGCTTCCGACGAGATCGACGATGGCGGCGCCCCCGGACTTGCCAGGCTTGCCGGTCGGCAGGACGAGTTCGACGATGCGGCGTTCTGCAAACAGGGAAAGGTTGGCGGTTGAATCCGACAGGAGGGACCAGTCAAAGCCGGCCGTCGCGACGTGCAGGTCTCGGGCCGTGAAGCCCTCGTCGCGCGCCGCCGCTCGAATTGCGTCCAGTGCCTCTGCCACGAGTAGGTGCTCGTCGCCGCTCACGAGGTAGCAGGGTGCGAGGCCCCGCTTCAGATAGGTCGAAAGCTGGTTCGCCTGGATTTTCACGCAGTCAGAAATCGCGTCATACAGTTTGAGATCATACGCCTTGGGCGGCCGATCACAAGCTTATGCGGCGAAATCAGTCGCCCTGGACTAGCTGAATCGCTTCGCCTTCGAGCAGCACGGGGATCCCGTCGGCTATCGGGTAACCGAGCTTGCCGTCGTCCGTTACCAGGGCCTCTGCAAAAGGCTCCGTGACCGCGTGACCGTTGCGATTGCGAACCTCACCCTGCCCAATCGCTGCGTTGAGCGAATTGAGGGCGTCTTTTTTCATCATCGAGAGGCCCTTGTGGGTCACCGGGCAGCGCAGGATCGTCAGCAGGTTCTTGTTCATGGGGAAAAAGGTAGCACGGCTAGCGGCGGCTAAGCCACGCCTCCACCTCGGTATTGCCGGCTGCCCGCGCCGCCTCGAGCGCCCGGTCCATTGAGCCCGCACTGGGCCGAAACGCGTCGTTGATGTGCTTGCAGCGAAGCATGAGCTTCAGAGCAGCGCGGTCCTCGCCGGCCGCAAGCAAGACATCGAGATATTCCTGCGCAAGCTTGAGCGCCGGGAAACTGTCTTCCCACTTGAGCATGGCATTGAAGAACCACGGCCACGCGTCCCCGGGATACGGTTCCTCGCCGCGGAGCCATCCCGTCAGGTGCGTCAGTGCCCCGGCGACGTTGCCTCGACTCGCAAGCCCATAGGCATGATCGAGCACACCCGTTCGGGACCTTTCGAGATCCGCGACCAGCTTCTCGGGTTCCGGCGCGGCAGGCGTTTCGATCTCGACGTCTTCGTGCAATTCATAGGGGCGGATCATGCCGCCAATGACCGCGTAGAGTGAGAAGCTCAGAAAGACGTTCGCGATGACCATGAGCGAAAACGGCAGATCGAAGAGCTGGGTTTGCAAATACCAGGTCAAAGCGACCGCAAGGGGCACGGCCCAGTAGGCCTTCCAGACGGTTCCGATCAGGCCCAGGAGATTGACGGGGTTCAGGCTGGCAAACGGCGAGTGAGTCAGCGCGAGGACGGCGAGCGCTGCTGGCTGCAGAATCGCGACGGCTACCACGGCGACAGCCAGGCCCGTGTCACCGGCGATCTCCTTGCCGAACCAGATCAGGCTCATAGCCATGGCGTAGTGCACGATTGGAAACAGCGTCCATGCACTGCTGACGAGCGAAAAGTTCTCGATGCCCGGCGTTTCCGGGTCCCTGCCCCGCGCCCGCGCTTCGAGCATCTCCAGCTGGTATCGCATCGTCGCGGGAAACACGACAATCGCAAGCCAGATTCCAAAAAACCCGGCATTGACCGCCAGCACCGTCAGCAGGCTCAGCGTCAGGACCGTCATGAACGGCGTGAGATGCGTGACCGGGTAAAAGAACTCCTGGACGAAGTCAGCCGGTTTCACGTGTCGACGCCTTGGATTCATCCGTGCCCGGCACGGGGTCGTAGCCGGAACCGCCCCAGGGATGACATCGCGATATGCGCCGCATCGCGAGCCAGCTGCCCTTGAGTGGCCCGTGTGTCTCGAGCGCCTCGATCGCGTATGCCGAACAGGTCGGCTGGAATCGGCAGTTGCCGCCGAGCCACGGCGAAATCGCCAACTGGTACAGCTTCACGAGCGCAATCAGGGGCAGGGAAAGCCAGCGCCTGGCACGCGTCATCGTCAGGCCGCCTCGGCGGCTTCCGTCGCAAGACGGCGAATCGCCTTGAGCATCGAGTCGAGACCGTTGCTGCGGGTTGGACTCAGGTGGGTGCCGAGCCCGAGCGCCTCGACGAAGTCGGGTGGCGTGGCCAGTATGTCTTCCGGCCGCCGGCCGCTGTAGATTCTGAGCAGCAAAGCGATCAGACCGGACACGATCGCCGCATCGCTGATCGCGCGAAAATTGAGGCGCTCGCCCTCAGGCTCGGCAACGAACCAGACCTGCGATTGGCAGCCCTTGATCCGGTTGGCCTCGACTTTCTCGTCGGCGCCGAGGTCGGGCAGGCGCCTGCCCATGTCGATCAGGTACTGGTAGCGATCCATCCAGTTCTCGAAGAAAGCGAACTCCTCGATCACCTCAGCCTGTGCGTCTCTCACTTCGTTCGTCATGTCCGTCGCCATGTCGTTCCGTCCGGGCCGTCTTCGATGGCGATACCCGCTTGTGCCAGCGTGTCGCGGATCTCGTCTGCACGGCCAAAGTCCTTGTTCGAACGCGCGGTGCGCCGCTCTTCGAGCAGCGTCTCGATCGCGTCGGGCGTGTAGTCGTCGGTACCGTCTCCGGCAAACCAGCGCTCCGGGTCCTCGTTCAGGAAACCGAGCAAGCGGCCCGACGCATACATGACCGCAGCGAGCCGCATTCGTTCAGCCTCGTCGGTCGTCTTGTTGAGCTCGCGCGCGAGATCAAAATAGGCAGCCATGGCTTTTGGCGTATTGAGGTCGTCCTCGAGAGCGGCAACCAGCGCGTCGGGCGGCTCGGCCCCGGCGATCGCCTCTTCCGCGACGTCGATACCCCGCACTGCCCCGTACAGGCGGTCGAGCATCTTCTTGGCAGACGCTAGCGTCTCGTCCGACCAGTCGAGCGGCTGTCGATAGTGCGCCGAAAGCAGCGCGAGGCGAATCACCTCTCCGGGCACATTCTCGATCAGGTCGTGCACGAGCACGACGTTGCCGAGCGATTTCGACATCTTCTCGTGATCGATGCTCAGGAACCCGTTGTGCAGCCAGTAACGGGCAAAGACTGCGCCATCGTGGGCGCAGGTCGATTGGGCCATCTCGTTCTCGTGGTGCGGGAACACGAGATCCTGCCCGCCGGCATGGATATCGATCGTTTCGCCGAGATGCTTTTCGATCATGGCGCTGCACTCGATGTGCCAGCCCGGGCGGCCACGGCCCCACGGCGAATCCCATCCGGGCAGCTCGGGCGTCGACGGCTTCCAGAGCACGAAGTCGTGCGCGGCGCGCTTATAGGGCGCGACCTCGACGCGGGATCCGGCGATCATCTCGCGCAGATTGCGCTTCGACAGCTTGCCATAATCCGGGTTTTTCTCGACGTCGAACAGCACGTGCCCGTCCGCCTCGTAAGCATAGCCCTTGTCGATCAGCGTCTCGATCATCGCGATCATTTCGGCGATGTGCTGGGTCGCTCGCGGCTCGATCGTCGGCGCCTGCACGCCGAGAACGCCCATGTCGTCATTGTAGGCCTTGATGAAACGCTCGGTGATCTCGTTGATCGGCTTGCCGGTCTCGATCGAGGCCTGGTTGATCTTGTCGTCGACGTCCGTGATGTTGCGCGCAAAGGTCAGCTCGTAGCGGCGTCGCAGAACCCGCGCAAGCAGATCGAACACGACCGCCGGCCGCGCATTGCCGATATGCGCGTAGTTGTAGACCGTCGGGCCGCACAGGTACATCGTCACCCGGCCCTCGACGAGGGGCTCGAATTCGACTTTTTTCCCGCGGCGTGTGTCGTGGAGCTTGATTGTCATGGGACCCTTCTGACCCTGGGTTCGCGCAAAGTGGCAGCGCAAAGCGCCCAATGATAGCAATATTGCTGCGGGCGGCGATGCCCTGTATTCTCCCCCGCCCCACGAGCAGCAGGCGTTCGAGTCATGTCGGAACAAGGTGTCAACTTCAAACCCCGCCAGACCATTGAGCAGGTCGAGGAAGGCCACGACCTAGCGCCCAAATTTGACGAGCGCGGACTGATCACGGTCGTCACGACCGACGCCGACTCGGGCGAACTGCTCATGCAGGGCTACATGAATGCCGAGGCGCTCTCGAAGACGATCACGACCGGCGAGGCGCACTATTTCAGCAGAAGCCGGCAGGTGCTCTGGCACAAGGGCGCCACGAGCGGATTCGTGCAGAAGGTGCGCGAGCTCCTGATCGACGACGATCAGGACTGCATCTGGCTGCGCGTCGACGTCACGGGCGGCGCAAGCTGCCACGTCGGCTACCGCAGCTGCTTCTATCGCCGCGTGCCGACCGGCAGCGAATTCACCTCGGTCGCAAGCGCCGGCGACGTCGAACTCGTATTCACCGATACCGAGAAAGTCTTCGACCCGGTCGAGGTTTACGGCGACGCGCCGAATCCGACGCTGCTCTAGGTATCGTCCGCCGGCGCCCTCTGGCGTTCGAATGCAAGAACCTGGACGGTCAGCTCCACGTTGCCGGCAAGCCACAGGTAATAAGCCGAGAGTTCGATGAACTCCTCTATTGCGAGCTTGGCGATGCGCACATAATTCTCGCGCATGATCGCCTGCCAGAGCGGCTCATGGCCGACGAAGAGTGAGAAGCCCAGCAACACGACGAGCCCGGCGAACATCAGCGCGAGTCCCGGCGATGGCCACGCGCGCGCAAAGCCGATCGACAGCCTCCGATTGTGACGGTAGAGGTAGGCGACGAGCAACGCACTCGCGATGACAAAGAGCGCCTGCCAGAAATTGTCGAACAGGTACTGGTCGAAAAAGTAATGCAGCTCGCGAATCAGGAACAAAAGTGAAATGCCGCCCGCGCCGATAGCGAGCGTGCGAAAGCTGCGTGAGCGATAGGCAATGAGCGACATGAGCATGCCCGACACGATCAGGATGCCGCACTGAAGAATCTCGACGAGCGAGAACTCGCTCGTACCGAAGGTGCTCGTGGGTTCGGGGAATGCTTCGAGTTTGAGCGACCCCGGGTAATAGGCCTCCAGCTGCGTCAGCGCCGCGGTAATCACCGCGACGCCGACGAAATAGCCGAGGTAGCGCAGCCAGATCATTGCTGGCGCGGGCGTGTCGCGGTCATGTGTGCCTCCGGCAGCTGCTGAGTTCAGCATAGCACGCAGCCTGATCGCTCAAGCCCGAAGCATTTCCGGAACCCACGAGCACCGCAGGTTCATGGGCGAAGCTGGAAGGCCGGCGTGCCGTCGCGGATTACGAGCCCGTGTCCGATCAACCAGTCCAGTGCGTCATCGGCGTCGCTCTCGAACCACGCGCGCGTCGAGCCAAGACGAAAGCTGTAGCCCCACGCATCCATATCGCGCATCAGTCGTTCACGGCCGACGCCGGGTATCTCGTCGGCAAGAACGATCTGCAGGTAACAGACGGCTGCCTCCTCGAGATCATCGCCACCGGCATCCTGGTGCAAGGCCGCGCGACGCTCCCCGTCCATGCAGATCACGTGGCAGGTTTCATGCAGCAGGGAATGCACGGGCGTATCCGGGCGAACGTGAACCTCGGTGCCGATAACGCCTGCCTCGCGCTCGCCCCAGTAGCTGCCGGGGATAGGTCTGTCATCCTTGGCAACGGAGAGCGTCAGCCCGAAGCGCGCGAGGAGATCACAGAGATTCTGCTCATCGATATCGCCGACGTTGAGCACGTCGTCAGGCATTGGATCTACAGGGTGCCGAACTGCTTGAGGACAACGCGTACCATGTCGTCGACGATGGCCGTCCGCAGAAGTTCTTCTTCCTCTGCCTTACCGAGAACGAGCGTCTCGTCGTACACGTAGGCCCGCGTCAGGGTTAGCGGCTGCGACGGCAGCAGTGTCTCCTCTCCAGCCACGAGCGTGTATTCGACCGTGTAGAACACCTCGTACTCGGCCGGCGTGTTGCGGGCGGTCACGGACAGGACACGCTGTCCGGTCACGTCATTGCTTAGCGCAAACACGGCCGTCGCCGCATCGGGAGACTCGACCACGTCGACGCCGGCCGCCACGAGGCGCCGCCGCAGTTCGAGGTAGAACGGGCTGTAGATATCGATGGCATCGATGTAGGTCCGCTCCATCTGCTCCGGAACCGTCACGGCCCCCTGCAACTGGAAGCCGCAGCCTGCCAGCGAGAGCACGGCGAGCAGAACGACCATCCGCGGCAGGGCTTGCACGATCACACCACGATATTGACGAGGCGGCCCGGAACGACGATGGTCTTCCGGACCTCCTTGTCTTCGACGAACCGCTGCACGTTCGGATCGGCGAGCGCGAGCTCACCGACCGTATCCCGATCGGCGTCGGCCGCGACCGAGATTCGTCCGCGGAGCTTGCCGTTGACCTGGACGACGATCTCGATTGTGTCAATTTCGAGCGCGGATTCGTCCACAACGGGCCACGCCTCGTCGACGGGCGCATTCGCATGGCCGAGCGACTTCCACAGCGCATGACAGATATGCGGCGCCATCGGCGACAGCATCAGGACGGCGGATTCCAGTGCCTCGCGTACGACCGCGCGTCCCACCGGCGTTTCATCCTCGAAGCGCGTAATCGCATTGAGGAGTTCCATGACGGCGGCCACGGCCGTGTTGAAGGAGTGGCGGCGGCCAATGTCGTCGGAGATCTTTGCGATCGTCTGGTGGGTCTTGCGGCGGAGGTCCTTTTGCCCATCATCGAGTGACGTGGGATCCAGGTCGGCCACCTCACCGCTCGCAACGTGCTCGTCGACCGCGTGCCAGAATCGCTTGAGGAAACGGAACGAACCGGCAACCCCGTCATCCGACCATTCCAGCGCCTGCTCCGGCGGTGCTGCAAACATCATGAACAGACGAACGGTGTCGGCGCCGTAACGATCGATCAGCTCCTGCGGATCGACCGTGTTGCCCTTCGCTTTCGACATCTTTGCGCCGTCCTTGAGCACCATGCCCTGCGTCAGCAGGTTCGTGAACGGCTCATCGGCAGACGACAGGCCTTCGTCGCGCATGAGTTTCTGATAGAAGCGTGCGTACAACAGATGCAGGATCGCGTGCTCGACGCCGCCCGTGTACTGGTCGACGGGCAACCAGTATTCGGCGCGCTGGTCGAGCATGACCGAATCGTTGTCCGGACACGCATAGCGCGCAAAGTACCAGGACGACTCGACGAAGGTGTCGAACGTGTCGGTCTCGCGCCTCGCGGCCTTGCCGCACTTCGGACAGACCGTCTCGTAGAATTCCGGCATTTCCTTGAGCGGCGAACCGACGCCCGTGAACTCGACGTCCTCGGGCAGAACGACCGGGAGCTGGTCTTCGGGTACCGGCACCGCGCCGCAGTCGTCACAGTAAATGATCGGGATCGGCGTACCCCAGTAGCGCTGGCGCGAAACGCCCCAGTCGCGCAGCCGGTAGTTCACCTTGCGGCCGCCGCGTCCCGCCTTTTCACAATGATCGGCGATTGCGTTGAGCGCACCGTCGAAGTCCATGCCGTCGTAGTCGCCCGAGTTGACCAGCACGCCGCGATCGACATAGACGGCCTCGTCCGTGTCGATCTCGCTGCCGTCGGCCGGCGTCACGACCTGCCGAATCTCCAGGCCATGCTTTTTCGCAAACTCCCAGTCGCGCGCGTCATGCGCAGGCACGGCCATGACGGCGCCCGTGCCATAGCCCATGAGCACGAAGTTCGCGACCCACAGCGGCACCTCTTCACCGGTCAGCGGATGAATGGCGTTGATGCCGAGCGGCATGCCCTTCTTTTCCATCGTTTCGAGCGTGGCTTCCTGTGCATCGGTCTGCTTGCACTCGTCGATGAACGCCGCCAGGTCGGGATTGTCCGCGGCGGCTCTCGTCGCGAGCGGATGCTCCGCCGCAACGGCCATGTAGGTCACGCCGAACAGCGTGTCCGGACGCGTCGTGTAGACGACGAGCGGCTCGTCCTCCCCTTCGACGTCGAACGCAATCTCGACGCCTTCGGAGCGGCCGATCCAGTTCCGCTGCATGGTCTTGACCGAGTCCGGCCAGCCCTCGAGTTTATCGAGCCACTCGAGCAGCTCGTCCGCGTAGGCCGTAATGCGCATGAACCACTGCGGGATTTCACGGCGTTCGACGAGCGCATCGGAGCGCCAGCCGCGACCGTCGATGACCTGCTCGTTCGCGAGTACGGTCTGGTCCACCGGGTCCCAGTTGACGACCGAGTTCTTCCGGTAGACGAGCCCTTTCTCGAACAGCTTCGTAAACAGCCACTGCTCCCAGCGGTAGTATTCGGGCCGGCACGTCGTGACTTCACGCGTCCAGTCGTAGGCATAGCCGAGCTGCTTGAGCTGGCCACGCATGTAGTCGATGTTTTCGTAGGTCCAGGCCGCCGGCGGCACGCCGCGCTTGATCGCCGCGTTTTCGGCCGGCATACCGAATGCATCCCAGCCCATCGGCTGCAGGACGTGCTTTCCGAGCATACGCTGGTAGCGAGCGATTACGTCGCTGATCGTAAAGACCCGGACGTGACCCATGTGCAGTTTCCCGCTCGGGTACGGGAACATGGTCAGGCAGTAAAACTTGTCCTTGTCGTCGCGCTCCTGGACTTCGAAGCAGCGGCTCGACTCCCAGTAGTCGCGGGCGTCACGTTCGACGTCGGCCGGATTGTATGGCGTCGTACTCATGATATTCGGTGCATGCGTGGGCAAAGAGCGGAAGCGTACCGCAAGCTGGCTGACGGCGCAGCAGGCCGCTCAGAAGGAACCCCGGATCCGCACCCACGCACCCGCGAGCAGCAGCACCGAGAAAACGATGATTGGCGTGTTGCCGGTTTTCACATAGGGCGTCGCACCCGTCCTCGGCTGGACGCTCCGGGTCATGACGACGGGCTCGAACTGAGGGCCGCGCTCGACGAGTTCGCCTTTGTGGTCGATGAATCCGCTGATGCCCGTGCTCGTGGCACGAATCGTCTCGCGCCCGGCCTCGATCGACCGCATCCTCGCGATTTGAAGATGCTGCATGGGCGCAATGGAATCGCCGAACCAGGCATCGTTGCTTACGTTGATCAGGAGCCGCGCCTCGGGCAGCGCGTAGAGCTGCTCGGCGCCGTAGGCATCCTCGTAGCAGATCGCCGTAGCCAGCGGCGTGTCGATACCGTGGACCAACAGGTCCTGGACCGGCGCGCCCGGCGTCAGGTTGGTCTGCGGTACAAACCGCATCTCGAAATTGTTGCGGATGAAGTCCGGAACCGGAAAGTACTCGCCGTAGGGCACGAGATGACGCTTTCGATAGGCCTGACGCTTCGTGCCGTCGGTCAGAAACATCGAGTTGTAGGTCAGAGTTTCGCCACGCACCTGCTCGCGCTCGAGAATGCCGTAGATGATCGACTGCTCCGCGGCGAGCGCGTCAGCGTCGAGCTGCGCCATGAATGCTCGGCTCAGATCCGTCACCGACGGAATCGCAACTTCGGGCCAGAGCACGATGTCGCTGGTTCGCGCCTTGAACGTTTCGCCACGGTAGAAGCGCAGCGTCGGCTCGAGCATCTCGGGTTGCCACTTCTGGTCCTGCGGGATGCCGGCCTGGATGATCGTCGCGGTCAGCGGCGGGCCCGATTCCTCGGTCCACTCGACGTTCCCGAGCAGCGCTCCGCCCAGGTAAGGCAGAACGATGAGTGCAATGGCGATGGCGCGGGCCAGCTTCTGGGTCAGGAACGCGACGACCACGGCCGTCGCCGACAGCACGGCCACGAATGACGCGCCGTAGACGCCAAGGACGGGCGCCCAGCCCGCCAGCCAGGAGTCGGACTGCGCGTAGCCGACCGCCAGCCACGGGAAGCCCGTGAACAACCAGCCCCGGAGCCACTCGATCAGAACCCAGGCGGCGGGCGCAACCCCGAGCAGCAGCCAGGGCTCGCCGTAGGAAAGCCGGGCGACGAGCCAGCCCGTAATGGCGATGTACGTCGCCATGATCAGCACGAGCCCGAACATGAGCAGCACGGCGGCGAACAAAGGCGCGCCCCCGAATCCGGTCACCGAGATCGTTATCCAGTAGGTACCCGACGTGAATGCGCCAAAGCCCCACCAGAAGCCATGGGCGGCGGCATCGCGAGGCGACACCGTGTGAAAGACGTAGAGCAGCGGCACGAGTACAAGCAGTACGAGCAGGGATAGGCCCAACGGCGCGAAGCCCGCCGTAAACAGCAGTCCGAGCCCGAGGCAGATCGCGCGGCTCTGCAAGGGCCGGTCCGCCGGCCATTGCAGGAAGGACCCCTTGAGTTCCACCGATTAGCTACCCTGTCGCTGAACCTGGAGGGCGTCGATACGGCGGCGATCCGCCTTCGTGACGGCGAACTCGAAGCCGTCGAAGTCGATTTTTTCGCCGCGTCGCGGCAGGCGACCGAGTTCGTGCATGACGAGGCCGCCAATCGTGTCGTACTCCTCGTCGGAAAGCTCGCACTCGAAGAACTCGTTGAAGTCTTCGATCCGCGTCAGTGCGCGGACCGCGTAGCACGGCCGGCCGTCCTTGTCGCCGTCCGGACGAATGAATTCGGCCTCTTCGAGATCGTGCTCATCGTCGATCTCGCCGACGATCTCCTCGAGCACGTCTTCGATCGTCAGAAGACCCGCTACGCCGCCGTACTCGTCGACGACGATCGCCATGTGGTTGTGGCTTGCGCGAAACTCCTTGAGCAGCGCGTTGAGGCGTTTGGATTCCGGGATCACGGCGGCCGTTCTGAGCAGACGGCGGATCGAGATGTCCTCGTCGCTACCGAAGTAGCGCAGCAGGTCTTTGGCCAGCAACACGCCAAGCACCTCGTCGCGATCCTCTCCAATGACGGGGAAGCGCGAATGGCCGGACTCGACGATTGTCTTCAGGATCTCGTCGAAGCTCTGCTCGATATCGATAACGACCATCTGCGAGCGCGGAATCATGACGTCACGGACCTGGGTGTCAGACACCTCGAGGACGCCGGCGAGCATTTTCTTCTCGTCAGCGTCGAGATCGATCTGTGAGTCTTCCAGGAGGTTTTGAAATTCGTCGCGGCTCCAGGGTTCCTGCCTGATCGCGCGCCGAAGCCGCCCGAACAGTCCGGAACTGCCTGTGCCGCTCGTACTTGGCGGTTTGTCGTTCATCGAACCTTGTTTGCCAGCTGTGGCCGGCGGATTGCCGGCGTCCCGTTATTGTAGCGGAAGATTTTCCCGCCAGTTAAGCGCCTGTTAAGCCTCGTAAGGATCGGGAATTCCCAGCTCCCTGAGAATTTCCACCTCGAGACCCTCCATGGCCCGCGCATCCTCGTCGTTCACGTGATCGTACCCCGCGAGATGCAAGGCGCCGTGGACGCAGAGGTGGGCCCAGTGAAAGCTCTGTGGCTTGCCCTGTGCGCCTGCCTCGGCCTCGACAACCGCAGGACAAAAAACGATATCGCCCAGCTGCGTCGGTTCGTCGTCGGGCAATCCGGCTATCTCGCCGCCCGGGAACGACAGCACGTTCGTCGGTTTGTCCTTGCCCCGGTAGTCGCGATTGAGACGCCGCATGGCATCTTCATCGACGAGTAGCACGGCGACATCGAGCTCACTCGCTGGCAGCGACACCTGCTCGAGCGCAGCCTGCACCCAGGCCTCGATCAATCGTGAGTCCGGGCGCTCGCCCGGCGCGGACGCTTCGTCAACGACGTCGACGTTGATACGTCGTCCGGCCGAAGCTCTAGTCCTGTCCGGCGTCTTCATACGCCCGGACGATCCGCCGAACCAGCGGGTGCCGGACAACGTCGCGCCGCGTGAAATACGTAAAGCCGATTCCGTCGATCCCGTCGAGAATATCGACGGCGTTCCGAAGACCGGACTTCTGGCCGGACGGCAAGTCGATCTGCGTAATGTCACCCGTCACGACGGCGCGCGAACCGAAGCCAATGCGCGTCAGGAACATCTTCATTTGTTCAACGCTCGTGTTCTGCGCCTCGTCGAGCAGGACGAACGATTCATTCAGGGAGCGGCCCCGCATGAAGGCCAACGGCGCAATCTCGATGACGTTGCGCTCGATCAGTTTCATGACCTGCTCTGTGCCGAGCATGTCGTAGAGCGCGTCGTACATCGGCCGAAGATACGGATCGACCTTTTGCGACATGTCGCCGGGCAGGAAGCCGAGGCGCTCGCCCGCCTCGACGGCCGGTCGAACGAGCACGATACGGCGGACTTCCTCGCTATCGAGCGCCTCCACGGCGGCTGCGACAGCCAGGTAGGTCTTGCCCGTGCCGGCCGGGCCAATGCCGAACGCGAGATCGTGCTCGTGAATGCTCCTGATATACGCGGCCTGGTTCGCACCGCGAGGGCGAATCAGCTTGCGCCGGGTCTGGATCGTGAGCTCGTCAGGATCGAGTTCGATCCCCCCGACGTCCTCGGCCGATTCATCGTTCATCACGGTCTCCGCGAGCAGCATGTGCACCCGCTGCGGGTCAAGGCGCTCCCGTCCGGTCATTTCGAACAGGGATTCAATAACGCTGCTGCCGACCTCGGTCGCACCAGGCTGACCCGTAATCCGGAAATGATTGCCACGACTCGCAATCTCGACATCGAGTCGTTCTTCAATTTGCTTGAGATGTTCGTCGAACTGGCCGCAGAGATTGGCCAGGCGGTTGTTGTCGGCGGGCTCGAGGACCACGTCGCGGGAAACTTGCACAGCGTTCAAGTGTGGATTACCAACCTTTCTTGTATGCGGGATGTTGTAACCAGACTAGCAAAAAATCGGCTGAAAAAAGGTGTCAAACCGCTATTTTTTTGCTCAGGCGGCCTCGCTCTCGACAAGCCGTCCGCGTAGCGAATTTGGCAGGGCCTCGGTAATGACGACGTCGACGAATTGGCCGATCAGCCTGGCATCGGCGTCGAAGTTCACCCAGCGCATGTTCTCCGTTCGTCCGGCGAGCTGATTGACGTCCTTTTTGGATGTCTTCTCGACGAGCACGCGCTGTGTCGTGCCGACCATCGAGCGACTGATCTCCATGGCCTGCTGATTGATTCGCTCCTGGAGGATGCGGAGCCGCTCTTTCTTGACCTCGGGCGGTGTCGAGTCGGCGAGGCTCGCCGCGGGCGTGCCGGGACGCGCACTGTAGATAAAACTGAAGGACTGGTCGAAGCCTACGTCCGCCACGAGATTCATCAGGGCCTCGAAGTCGGCGTCGGTTTCGCCCGGGAAGCCGACGATGAAGTCGGACGACAGCGATATGTCCGGGCGCGCGGCGCGCAGCTTGCGGATCTTGCTCTTGTATTCGAGTGCCGTGTGGCCGCGCTTCATTGCGGAAAGGATCCGGTCCGAGCCATGCTGCACGGGCAGGTGCAGGTAGTTCGCAAGCTTCGGCACCTCGGCATAGGCCTGGATCAGGCCGTCCGTAAACTCGACCGGATGGGACGTCGTAAAGCGTATCCGCTCGATCGACTCGATTGCCGCAACGTAGTAGATCAGCGTCGCGAGATCCGCGAGCGAACCGTCGTGCATCGGCCCGCGATACGCATTGACATTCTGACCGAGCAGATTGATTTCCCGGACACCCTGCCCGGCGAGCTGAACGACCTCGGCGATGACGTCGTCGAAGGGCCGGCTGATTTCCTCGCCGCGCGTGTACGGAACGACGCAGAAGCTGCAGTACTTGCTGCAGCCCTCCATGACCGACACGAACGCTGTCGGCCCGTCGGCCCGCGGCTCAGGCAGGCGATCGAACTTCTCGATTTCGGGAAACGAGATATCGACGACCGAACGCCGCCCGGCTTTCGACTCTTCGAGCATTTCCGGCAAGCGGTGCAGGGTCTGCGGCCCGAAGACGAGGTCGACGAATGGCGCACGACGCGCAATACCCTCGCCCTCCTGGCTCGCAACGCAGCCGCCGACGCCAATAACGACGTCCGGATTCTGCTCCTTGAGTGCCCGCCAGCGCCCGAGCTCCGAGAACACTTTCTCCTGTGCCTTCTCGCGAATCGAGCAGGTATTGACGAGCAGGAGGCTCGCGTCCTCGATGCGATCCGTCAACTCGTAGCCATGCGAATCACGCAGTACGTCCGCCATTTTTTCCGAGTCGTACTCGTTCATCTGGCAGCCCATCGTCTTGATGTACAGCTTCTTCGTCACGGCATTTTCCTTAAGGATTCGCGCATTCTAACCCGGGCGCGGCGCGCTACCGGATGAAGCCCAGCGCCTCCAGCTTGACCAGGATCCGGTGCGCCGCCAGGTCCGGCGTGATCTCGGTCGTGTCGATGACCATTTCGGCGTTCTCGGGTATTTCATACGGATCGCTGATACCCGTGAACTCCTTGATGATCCCGGCGCGGGCTTTCGCATAGAGGCCCTTGCGATCACGCTGCTCGCAAACCTCGAGCGGCGTCGCCACGTGAACCTCGATAAAGCCACCGACCGGCGAGACCGTGTCGCGTACGATGCGTCGGGTCGCTGTGTACGGCGCGATCGGTGCACATATCGCGATGCCACCGTTCTTCGTTATCTCGCTCGCGACGTAGCCAATGCGCGTGATGTTGAGATCGCGGTGCTCCTTCGAGAATCCGAGTTCGCTCGACAGGTTCTTGCGGACGATATCGCCGTCGAGCAGCGAGACGCTGCGCCCGCCGATCTCCATGAGCTTGGCCATCAGCGCGTTCGCAATCGTCGACTTGCCCGAGCCGGACAGCCCCGTGAAGAACACCGTGAAACCCTGCTCGTGCCTTGGCGGATGCGTTCGCCGAAGTTCCTCGACAACGTCAGGGAACGAGAACCAGTCCGGAATCTCGAGACCCTCGGCGAGTCGCCGGCGCAGCTCGGTGCCGGAGATGTTGAGTACCTTGTCCTCGTCCGTGGCTTCATCCGCCACGATGTACTGCGCGCGGTTCTCCGCGTAGACCATCATGCGGAACGGCACCATCGAAATATCGAGTTCTTCCTCGTGTTCCTTCAGGAGATCCTGGGCGTCGTAGGGACCGTAGAAGTCGTTGCCCTTCGAGTCCTTGCCCGGCCCGGCGTGATCCCGACCCACGATCAGGTGCGTGCAGCCGTAGTTCTTGCGAATGATCGCGTGCCACAGCGCCTCGCGAGGCCCGCCCATGCGCATTGCGAGCGGCAGCAGGCTCAGCATCGTTGTCTGGTCAGGGTAGCGCTTGAGTATGTGTTCATAGCAGCGTACGCGAGTGTAGTGATCGACGTCGCCGGGTTTCGTCATGCCGACCACCGGGTGGATAAGGAGGTTGGCCTCGACGTCGCGCGCTGCCCGGAACGACAGTTCCTGGTGAGCGCGATGCATCGGGTTTCGGGTCTGAAAGGCAACGACCTTGCGCCAGCCCAGCTTCCTGAACCGATCACGCAGTTCCTGCGGACCGTCGCGCAGATGCTTGAAGTCGTAATGCATCGGCGCTTCGATACCCTTCAACGTGCCGCCGACGTACACCGGGTGCGCAATGTTGTTGAGATAGTGAACGGCCGGATGCGCCTCGTCGGTCGTGCCGTAGACGCCCTTCGCCTCGGCAGCCTTGTCCGGGCGATAGACGTCGCCGACCTCGAGTGTCGCAACGACGACGCCCTCGAGGTCGCGAAGCGCGAGCTTCTGCCCCGCCTCCAGGGTCTTGGCAAACTCCTCGCTCACGTCGAGCGTGATGGGAATAGGCCAAAGCACGCCGGACTCGAGGCGCATCGATGCGACGACGCCTTCATAGTCGGCCTGGTTGAGGAAGCCCTCGAGCGGCGAGAAGGCACCGTTCAGCAAGAGCTCGATATCGCAAAGCTGCCGCTCGGTCAGGTCCCAGGACGCGTAGTCGCGGGCTGCCTCTTTCTCGGCGAGAGCGGCGTCGCTCGACAAATACAGGTTCTTAAGCGTACCGCCATGCGGTTCCTTGAACGCTCCCATCGTTTTGATCCTTGATTGGTTGTCAGGTTTTGGCCCCTGGGTCTCGGGGCTGGCCGGCCGCTCGATACGGCAGGCGGGTGGGGTGAATACAAAGCGGCGCGTAGGCTACACGAGCCCGGCGCGCCGCTGTGATCAATTGAACTGAATACCGCTTTTGAGGTGCGTCAGAACGGAATATCGTCGTCGAAGTCGTCGGGACCGGACTGGCGCGGCGGTGCACTGCCCGGGCCCGGGTCGCCGCCGCCCTGAAATCCGCCGCCTCCGCCGCCGCCCATGCCGCCACCACCACGGCCGCCGAGCATCTGCATTTCGTCGGCGATGATTTCGGTCGTGTAACGGTCGTTGCCGTCCTTGTCTTGCCACTTGCGCGTGCGCAGCTTGCCCTCGATGTAGACCTGCGAGCCCTTACGCAAATATTCGGCAGCCACTTCGGCGAGGCGATTGAACATGGCGACTTTGTGCCATTCGGTTCGATCCTTCATTTCGCCGGTCTGTTTGTCCTTCCAGCTCTCGTTCGTCGCGACCGAAAGGTTCGTGACGGCACCGCCGCTCGGCATGTAGCGCGTGTCGGGGTCTGATCCCAGGTTGCCGACGAGGATGACTTTGTTGATTCCGCGGGCCATGGTGGCTCCTGTTGTTCTCTAAATCGTTTTGTGAATCGTTCTTTAATTCGGGTCCGCAGCGCGCTGCGAAGAGCCCGCTATTGTAGAGCCTCGGGCCCCGAATACCAGCAGGATTTCAGGCTTTCCCGTCTAGAATGAGGCCCTAGTCCGCGACTGCGCGGCCTTCTTCGCGGGTGCCCGTGAGGCCCGCTATGGCGAGCCACGTGACGGCCAGCGCGGCGCACAGCAGAAACACGGCCGGCGGCCCACCGGCCAAAAACTGCCCGCCGAGTACACCGCCCGTGAAGATCCCCAGGAATTGCGCCGTCGAGAACACGCCAAGCGAGGCACCCCGGGAAGACTCATCCGCCTGGTTCGACAGACGGGCCGGCAGACCCGCTTCGAGAAAATTGAAGCCGCCGAAGAACA
>JAAUXX010027716.1_pt1 | contig 37216 bp, 34 predicted proteins | sample 7278111 | NCBI WGS metagenome assembly JAAUXX01 (sample SAMN14350116, study PRJNA611818) | marine sediment metagenome | isolation source: surface marine sediment (1.8m) | place: French Polynesia: Moorea | collected 2018-08
GTCACCCTTGGAAAATCAGCGGCTTTGTGCGAAAACCCTTGATTTTCCAAGGTGGTCCGGCATCCCGGTTTGCATGCGTCTTGCGACGCATGACCTCACATCCCTGTGAGGCTATTAACCCGGCATAAATGCATGCCGGGTTAATATGTAAAAAAGTAGAAATAGTTTGCGGGTATTAAAGAATGTTAGCAAACTATGTCTATGACAGAAATTGAGACATTAAGGTAGACGGAGCGCAAAAAGCCTTTCATCGGACGCAGCGCCTAGCTTGTATTGGAGGCATTTTGTCCGACAAAAACTCAATGTTAGGCGGATTGATCGGCGGCGACTACACCAAATGGTATATCGACGCGCCAATTGGAAAATATTATCATGCGGGGTTTAACCACCCTCTGCCAGCGGTCTGTTTCCATGGTCGGTGAAAGCAGCAAGACCAGCAATTTTTTCCCTCCGGCAATCGCGCCCGTGACGAGTGCTGATGTGTCCGGCTATGGTCAGCCTTTCGAGGATGCCGTCAAGACCTTTGGCGCCATCCAGCGCGGCGCTGTTCTCCCGGCCCAAACCTATACGGCGCAGTTGCCACAGTCGCAGCCAACTATTGTTCCGCTGCCCCCCCCCCCCTTGGACGGTGAACGTCAGCGTTATGTCGCTGGCATGCAAACGCAGGTGAGTGACTTGCGGGAGGGTTTGCAAATTGATAGTGGATTGTTTGGTTCAACGAATTGGCTGGCGGGCCCGGATAAAAAAGTTGCCAATACTCTGCTCACGCAAGTCGAGTTCTATCTCGACATAATGCGGGCTCCGCTGCTGAACGAGGCCGAGTTTACCCACCTTAGCAGCCAGGCGGAGTCGGTGTTATCGCGCGCGAAAAACGAAGTTGCGCGAGTGAAGTGGCTTTACGAACCCGCGTCAGCGCCGGGCGCCGTCGAGGTGAAGACGGACGCGCGTTCATCGATGTCACCGGTGTTCCCGCACGGTGAAATCCGCGCGCCCGACGCGGGGGATCCCGGTGTTATCACCGTGCCTTTGCATAACGGCCTTTTAAAGCGCGCGGAGCAAGCGGGGCTTGCCGTTATGCCGGCGACGGATGAGCGCGCGGCGGCGGTGGTACTGCGCAACGATGCCAGCGGCGCCGAGCGCTTGTTTGATCTCCACAGCCAAGATTACGGTCTTGGCTTCAGGCTCCCGGTCTTGCCGAAGGGCGCGCGCCGGGAGGCCTCGGGCGCCTTTATGCACAGATTCAATCTGTTAAACACTTTGCAAACCGGCAGCGCCTGGCGGGAGTTTTTCAGCGACCCGAATGTTGCGCTTGGCGCGACGCGCAGCGGGGCGGTGAGACCGGCAGCCATGCAGGCTCATTCGCTCGGGGGGAGGGGCGCCGCCGGCCGCGCCGATGTACGACCGCCGGACCGGGCGCCGGTGGCCGAAGGGCGTGGGCCGACGGTGAAGCTGGGCCTCAGCCAGTGGCTCGTCAGAATGGACCTGGCGCACGTCGCCAAACAACCATCTTCCGGAGACGCCGACGCGGCCAATGCGATTAAGCCCACGGACAACATCCGCTCCCCTGATCGCCCCGCGTCTACGGCGGATACGGATGCAATTGTACGCGGGCAACTGGCCGACAACACGGACTTAAATGCGCTTATCAATTACTCGCGGCAGTTGTTACGTGATCCCGATTACTGGCAGCAATTGCCCGCTCTGCCCGACGGGCAACTGGCGAATATGGCGACTTCGCCACCCGATGCGTTGCCCTCGCGTGGGGAGTTATTGGCGCGGTTGCGGGCGGGCGCTCCCGAGCTGGCCGATGACATAACTCAGAGTACTGGAACGGCTCGGAGTCTGTTGCAGCCGCAGCTTATATTTGCCATGAACAGTGATTTGATGGAGGGAGGTTCGGTACTGTTCCCCGCCATGGCAGACCTGGCAGCCGAATATCCTGACGTACCACAGAAAATTTTGGCTGAGCATTTTGCCGACTTTCTACTCAACAACCAGCTCTCGGAGAACGCTCAGTTGGACTTGAGCGACCTGAATACATGGTTTAAGCGCTACAAGACGAGCCCGCCGCAGGCGGATGCCGCCGGCGAGAGCTCTACTCGCGGTGATCACTTGGCACAACTGGCGAAAGAAGCGCCTGAAATTCACCATACAATTATTTCATCGGCGTCGATGCCTGCCAATAGGACCGTGCTTTCTGTCGCTTTGACGACGGCGGGTTCGGCCGGCCACGAGCAGTTATCCCAGCTACGCGATGGGCTCAAAGTCGATTATCCCCACCTACCAGACCACGAAGTTACGGCTGCGATAGTGAATTTTATCGGCGATGGACAGTTACCCCTCAGCGCAACGCTGCCCGACTTGAGCAAGTTAAATGAACACTACCGACAAATTGACGTGGCCAGGACGTCGAAACAAGCGGCAGAGCTGCGCGCACTTGCCGACAGCGATTCTCCCGCCGTGCTTAAGTTGGTCGTTTCCAACCACGCCACCTCCACGGACACGCTGAGATATTTATCCCTTTACAGCCCTTTCGAAGATATCAGAACTGCCGCTCTGCAAGCCCTGACTTTACGTCCCGAACCGGCGTCCAATCCGGCCTGGGATCTTATCCAGAACTTACTGCAGCGGTTTAACCAGTAACAGCATGCCGCTATAGCCTTCCACGACCACTTGGTCGTCCTGATTGAGCGTTGTTTCCGAGCGGCACTCCCAGAGCGTGTCGCCGAGCTTTACCTTGCCTGTGTTATCGCTTTTAGCTTGCAGAATCACGCCGGTTTTACCGATCAGGGTCTCGAGTTTTTGGTTGATGACCGTATCGTTTTGGCGCGCCAGGTTAAAGCCTCTGAAATACCGCCAATACAGCACCGAAAACACAAACGATAGCGTGCCGAAGCCCAGCAGCTGGTACTGCCAGGCGACATCGCTCCACGCCAGCAGGCTGGCCACGATGGCGGCGGCGGCCACGCCCAGTAAAAAGCCGCCGCCGCCCATGGTTTCGACGGCGAACAGCAGGGCGGCCAGGATCAGCCAATGCCACGCCGATAATTGTTGCAAAGTCTCCACTGCCGTTTCTCCGCGCTAGTTGGTCTTGAGGCTATCGACAAGGTCTTTAATGCCGGCCACGGAACCGATGATACTGGCGGCGTCCACCGGCATCATGATGACCTTGCTATTGTTGGCGGACGCCACCTGACTCAAGGCCTCGACGTATCTCTGGGCGACGAAGTAGTTAATCGCCTGCGCGTTGCCGTCGGCGATCGCGCGGCTGACCACGTTGGTCGCCTTGGCCTCCGCCAGGGCTTCCCGCTCTCTCGCCTCGGCTTCCAGAAACGCCGCCTGGCGCTCGCCCTCGGCTTTCAACACCTCGGCCTGTTTCGCGCCCTCGGCCACCTTGATGGCCGCCTCGCGCTCGCCTTCGGCGCGCAAAATCTGCGCGCGCTTTTCCCGCTCGGCTTTCATTTGCTCCGCCATGGCGTTCACCAAGTCCCGCGGTGGGGTAATGTCCTTGATTTCGATACGGGTGACTTTGATGCCCCAGGGGTTGGTGGCTTCGTCCACCTTGAGCAGCAGCGAGTTATTGATTTCGTCCCGGTTGGAGAGCATCTGGTCGAGTTCCATCGAGCCCAGGACGGCGCGGATATTGGTCATGACAAGATTCTGCATGGCGCGGGTCAGATCGTTGACTTCATATGAGGCTTTGATGCTGTCGACCACTTGGTAAAAGCAGACCGCGTCAGTGGTGACCATGGCGTTGTCGGCGCTGATCACCTCCTGAGGTGCGACATCGAGCACCTGCTCCATCATATTTTGCTTCTTGCCGATACTGTCGATGAAGGGCAGCAGAAAGCCCAGTCCCGGCGTCAGTGTGCGGGTGTAGCGGCCGAGCCGCTCCACCATGTATTCATTGCCCTGTGGCACCTGGCGGAATCCCTTGGCGACCAAAACCAGGGCGACCACCACCAGCACAATCGCAAACGCGTCAAATCCGAATATCATATCGATCTCCTTAAACTTATATGGATTATTTTGCACTTATATATGTGCAGTAGTGCGTAAATATATCGATAGCTTGCACATAAGTCAACATTTCATCACAATATCGGCTCTACGCACGTATATCCAAACAGTTATGGCCAATATCTACCAAGACCCGGCGATGAAAAAAGTCCTGGCGCGCATCATTCGGTCGCGCATGGACCTTGCGGGAATGACCTACAAGACGCTGTGCCAGGCCCTGCGGGACAAGTTCAGCATAGAACACAACCCCGCCACCTTGAGGAACAAAGTCAGTACCGGGTCGCTGGGCGCGCAGATGTTTCTGTTTATGATGATGGCGATGGACGTCGATGACATTTCGATGGAGGAGGTGGAAAAACTGTACCGGCGCATTGGTCGCGAATACCCATAGGGCGTCCATTGGGCTCGTGCCGGGCAAAAAGTAATGCCGGCAATGATCAAATTGCACGATACGTTTTTATTTGCGTCCGCAATGGATGCTCGACGTGTGGTCGCAAGTCTTTACCTAAGTGACAACACTGATTCAGCGCAATATCTTCCAAATTATAATCTACTATTGTTTAATAGGCGGCGGTAATGTGCCGACAGTATTGTGCTTCGCAGGTCAGTGCGCGCTGCCGGAAAACTTTTTTCTGCTGAATTGACGGAGGCAATGAATGTCAAACAACACCGTAGGCCATATTCTCGAAGAGCTTGAAGACCAGTTTCACGCGTTGCAGGGAAAAATGGGGAAAGTAAAGGACGACTACGTGCAGAAGCACCAAAAAGAATACGGTCAGGCGCGTAAAAAAGTGCAAAGTGCCAGGAAAAGATTTGAAGCCGCGAAATTAAAAACCGCCAGGGCTACCGCCGAAGCAAAGAGAAAGGGCACCGTGGCGGCGCAAAATCAGTTAAAAAAGGCGAGCGCGGCGATGTCGGTGCTGGGTGAAGCGCTGAGCGAAGCCAAGGATATCATGCTGACGGCGGAGACAAAGCTGAAGTCGGCAAAGCCCTTTGAAAAGAAACTGGCGGCGCGCGCCAAGGCCCTGGCCGCGTTTGAGCGCGAGTGGGCCAAAAAAGAAAGAGAACAAGAGAAGCAAAAGGTCAAGCGCGCGGCGGAGCGAAAAAAGCAGACGGCGGTCAAAAAAAGAGCCAAGGTGGCCGCCAATAAATCGCCCGCCAAAAAAACGGCCCAGGGGGTCGCCGGAAAATCTCCCGCGAAAAAAACCATACCTTAATGGTGATGTGCTGAGTTCAACTCAGTTTCCCTTCTCGCCGCAGCCGCTGGCTGAATGAATATTCTTGCCGGGCCGCTCGCGCGACGGCGACAATGATCACTTGTCGAATGAACGGGTCAAAAACCTGGTTGCGGCGTGGCATGATTGTCGCTGTGGCGGTCGCCATCGCGGTAGGCTGGCGGTATGCCTACGCCCATCCGGAGGAAGAATTCTGCGGCGAAGGCGGTTTGGACCCCCTCCTGTGCGCCGAGTTAACGCAATTGGATTCCGCCGGTGACGCAACATCGGCAGTTCTGCCGAGGGTTGACCCCGCGCGCAGCCCGCTGGCGACCTTGGCGTTGTATACCGAACTCGGCATTCGCCATATTCTGCCGGCTGGCGCCGACCACCTGTTGTTTATCTTGGCCCTGTTGCTGTCCACGCAAGTGCTGACAAGCTTGTTGCTACAAATTTCCCTCTTCACTTTGGCCCACACGACGACGCTGGCCTTGAGTGCGCTGGGCTATCTGCCGTTTTTTGGGGTGTGGGTGGAGGTGTTGATCGCCGTCTCTATCGCCGTGGTCGGCGGCGAAAATATTTTTCTGCGCGAGGTGCGCTCCCGGCGCTCATTACTGGTGTTTTGCTTTGGCTTGCTGCACGGCTTGGGTTTTGCCGGGGCGCTGGCGGACCTGGGCATGCAAGGCGAGCATTTTGTCAGCGCCTTGGCGGGCTTTAACATCGGCGTCGAGCTGGGTCAGTTGGGCTTCGCCCTCGCCGTATTCGCCGCGCTCTATCCCGCCATGAGGCAGCCTTGGTATCGTCGCGCCATCGTGATGCCGATAAGTATTGGCATCACGATGGTGGGGATCTGGTGGGCGCTTGAGAGATCCGGGCTAATTTAGGCCGCGGATTTTTAGCAGCGGTTCGATACTGGGCTCCTGTTGCCGAAACCTGCGGTAAAGCTCGTCCGCCGGTGCTCGTCCCCCCGCTTGGTAAACATGTTCAGCAAGTCGCGCGGAGAGCGCCTCGTTAAAAATGTTGCCACTTTCCCTGAAGGCGGTAAAACCGTCCGCGTCGAGAATTTCCGACCACAGATAGGCGTAGTACCCCGCCGAGTAGCCTGACGGTGAGGAAAATATATGTGCAAAATAAGGGCTGCGATAGCGCGGGCCGATTTCCTCGGGAAGCCCGTATTGTTGCAGGATGTTCGCTTCGAATGCCTCGACATCGGTGACTTGGTCGGCCGCTTCGCTGTCGAGCTGGTGCCAGGCCATATCCAATAGCGAGGCGGCGATGAATTCCGTGGTTTTGAAGCCTTGATTGTGCGCGCTCGCGCTCTGCAACTTGTTCAGCAGTTGCGGTGGAATGACCTCGCCGCTTTGGTGGTGCAGGGCGTAGACGGGCAATACTTCCGGCGCGGCGGCGTAGTGCTCCATAAACTGGGCCGGGAACTCGGTGAAATCGCGCGGGCTGCCGCTGGTGCCGGCAAACCTTTTATAGCGCGCCGTGGTCATCAGCCCGTGCAGGCCGTGGCCGAATTCGTGAAACAGGGTGTTGACCTGGTCAAAGCTCAGCAGTGTGGGGTCGCCTGCGGCCGGCGGCGTGAGGTTGAGATTGTTGGTGATCAGCGGCCGAATCTGCTCACCGTCGATGGCGGAGCTGGAGCGCAATGCGCTCATCCATGCGCCGCCGCGCTTGGAGTCGCGGCTGTAGAAATCGACCAGAAATACGCCGAGGTGTTCGTCGCCTCTGCCGGTGACTTCAAATACCTTGACTTTCGGATGCCAAACCGGGGTGTCATGGCGCTGGCGGAACTGAACGCCGAATAATTTTTCGGCGACGTGAAACGCGCCTTTGAGCACGTTGTCGAGCTCGAAATAAGGTTTGACCTGGCTTTCGTCAAAGGCGTATTTTTGCGCGCGCAGTTTTTCCGCGTAGTGCCACCAGTCGTGTCCGGCGAGGGTGAAGTTTTCCCCCTCACTGGCGATGATGGCCTGCATTTCTGCCTTCTCCTGGGCGGCCTTTTTCAGGCCCGGAGCCCACACTTTTTGCAAAAATGCCTCGGCGTTTGCCGGCGATTTGGCCATGCGGGTTTCGAGTTGGTAATGGGCGTGAGTTTCATAGCCCAGCAGCGCCGCGCGCTGCGCGCGCAAGCGGGCGATTTGCAACACGATATCGCGGTTATCGAATTCGTTGCCGTTGGCGCCGCGCGCGCGATAGCCGTCAAACATAACTTTGCGCAGTCGGCGTTTTTCCGAGAACGTCATAAAACCTTCGAAGGTCGCTCGGTCGAGGCCGAATATCCAGGCCTCGGGCAGGTCTCGACTTTTCGCTTTCGCCTTGGCCGCGTTTATCATCTCGTTGGGCAATCCGGCGAGATCGGATTCCTCGTCAATTATCAAGGTAAAATTTTTTGTTTCGGCGAGCAGGTTTTGCGCAAACTGCGTGGTCAATTTTGAAATGTCGGCGTTGATATTTTTCAGTCTTTGCTTGGCCGCGGCGTCCAGCGCGGCTCCGGCGCGAATAAAATCGCGATGGGCCAACGCCAGTAGCCGGGAATCTTGTTGGTCGAGCTTCAAGGGGTCGCGGTTTTGATAAATCGTCGTGACGCGTTGGAATAATTCCGCGTTGAGCAGTATGGCGTCTCGTTGGCGGGTCAGTTCGGGATAGATCTCGACCTGCAGGGCTTTGAGCGTATCGTTGGTGTCGGTGGAGGTCAAATTGGTGAACAGAGACATGATCCTGGTCAGGGCGCCCCCCGCCTGTTCCAGGGCCACAATGGTGTTCTCGAAGGTGGGCGCCTGCTCATTGCCGGCAATGCCGTCGACTTCCTCGCGTAGCGTTTTCATGGCTTCATCGAAGGCCGGTCGGAAGTGCTGGTCCTCTATTTTGTCGAAGGGGGGAATACCGTAGGGCGTGTCCCAGGGCTCAAGCAGGGGATTGGCGCCACTGTGAGCCATTTTTTCAGCGCTGCTGTCGGCTTTAGACGATGGTGGTGATTCACTCTTGTCTGCGCAGGCCATCAGCACACTCGCCGCCAATATCCCGATGAATGCCTTCTTCATATGCTTCCCCATGGTTTAGTTTTGGATTGTTCATTGTATCTCGACGTGCTGCTACAGCGGCTCGTTTGCGCGCAGACAAGCGTCGCTTGCTCCTCGCTTGGGTAGAACGAATAGCGGGCGGTTTCCTTCAACAATACTCGCCCACGCCAAGGTGTTCAACCACCCATCGCCCTCACCGGCGGTGTGATTTTACCGGCTTGGCAGCCTTTTGAAAAAGGCTCCTTGCCTTTTTCAAATTGAGACAAGTAAAAAGTGCGATTTTTACTTGTCTCTCACAAACGAAGACTTAGCAGCCTGTTAGCCGTGTGGATGGCTAATTGCTCGAGGGATTCGGTGAGTGCCGGCGTGCTCATGGCGATGCCAGAACCTCGCAAGATGCCTGTTCAGATCAGCGATGTTCTTGCAGGCTTTGACGTCCCAGTAGGCCGGCAGCAGGGAATGGTAGTCGCTGCGCCGCAGCCGTGGATCGACCAAGATCACCACGCCCTTGTCACGCGCAGAGCGGATCACGCGCCCGGCGGTTTGCCGCACCCGCACCATGCCCGGAAACTGGAAGACGTGCTGGAAACTATTGGCCCCGCGTCGTTGCACATAGTCCGCCATCAGTTGTTGTTCCACCCCGGGCTGGGGCATGCCCAGGCCCACCACAAGCGCCCCGGTCAGAAACTCGCCGACAAAATCCACCCCTTCGCCAAAGATACCCCCGAGAATGGCAAAACCGACAACGCTACCGGGCCGGGAAACAAATCGGTCGAGAAACGCCCGGCGTTCCGCTTCGTCGCTATTGCGACTCTGCGCGACCGTGTCGATGCCCGGATAGTGTGTTGTGAAATCCTCGCGCACGGCGGCGAGATAGTCATAGGAGGGCAGATAGACCAGGTATTTTCCCGCGCGCGCGTGAAACACCGCGGCGATTAAAGCGCTGAGGTGGGGTAGGGATGCCTGGCGCTGCCGCCAGCGGGTGTCGATGTAATCGCAGCGCAGGGTTAATTGGTTTTCCGGCGGGAATATCGGCGGCAGGGAATAGGCGGGAGTCTCTGCCGCCATGCCTACGGATTCCCGGAAATAGCCAAGCGGCGATAGCGTGGCGGAAAACCCGATAGTGCTGCGAGCGCTTATTTGTAAGCGCTGAAGAAACTCCGCGGCATCGCGGCAAAACAAGGTCAGGCGGCTGTCCCCGGCATCTTTTCTATAGAGGCACACATAGCTGGGGCTGAACAGTTCGGCGATAAGGGCAAAGCGGTGGAGGGATTGCCGCCAGCGCGCCAATTCATCGTCCGCCCGCGGACCGCCCGCGGCTTCATTGTCTCCCTCGCTGGCGAGCAGCGCCAAGAGTTTTTCCACCTCCTCGCCGAGTCCTGCCGGCAGCTGGGGAAAGTTGGCCGACGAGGGGGCCAGCGTTTGCAGGGCGGTGCAAAAACTTTGCGCCGCCTTTTTTACCGCCGCGCCGCGCTTGGCCAATCGTATGACCGCCGACTGGGCCGCGCGCAGAGAAATTTCCGCCGAATACATCAGGCGGGCGCGATCGGGAAGGTTGTGGATTTCGTCGATCAATAGCACTCTTTGCCGGCAATGTTCCCCAAACTGCTTAAGGCGCACCACGGGGTCGAACATATAGTTCGCATCGCAAATCACCACGCTGCACCAGGGCGCCATGTGCAGACTCAAGGCAAAGGGGCAAAGATGAAATTCATCGGCGATAGCGGCGAGCGCCTCACCGCCGAGATGCCTGGCCTTCAGGCAGGCGAGGCGAGCTTTTGGCAGGCGATCAAAAAAGCCCACGGCGCGGGTACACATGCCTTCGGCATTTTGGCAGAGCCCAGCATTTTGCGGCGCGCGGCAGGGGCAGGTTGTTGCCCGCGCCCGGATGGTGATGTAACTTATCGTCAACCCCTGCGCGATCATTTTGGCGATGGCCGCTTGCGCCGGCTCCCTGGCCGAGCCCTTGAGGGTAAGATAGATAATTTGTCGGCTAAACCCCGCGCCCAGGCTTTTGATTGCCGGGAATAAGGTCGACATCGTTTTGCCCGTGCCGGTGGGCGCCTCGATCAGCAGCGGGTGGTGATCGCGGATGGCGCGGTAGACCAGGGCCGCAAAGCGGTGTTGCCCCGGGCGGAATTCGGCGAAGGGGAAGGGCTGCGCCGCGGCCGTGTCAATGGTTCTATCTTGCAGGGCTGAATACTCCCGATACCAGGAAAAAAAACGCTGCAATAGCCCTTCGCCAAAATCGATGAGCGATGCGCGGCTGACAATGTCACTTTGGGTATGCTGTTCCCCGCTATGCAGATCGAACCAGGTGATCCGCACATCCACGGCGGTGATAGCGCTATTGTCGAGACAGAGCAAAAACGCGTACACTTTTGCCTGCGCCCGGTGCAGATTTTTTTTCGCGTCGCTCAACCTGTCGGGTGGGCCGTAGGTGGTTTTTATTTCCTCGACACTGGGGTGCAGTATATCTTCGCATAGCAAGTCCAGGCGGCCCTGCAGTGTCAGCGCGAATTCCTGATACTGAATTTGCCGCTTGAGGTGGACCTCTCTGCGCCAGCGGCTGTCGCGCGAACGCTGAACTTTTTGGTGGCCGCGAATTCCTTCCAGGTGGGTGGGGCCGTCGCTGTGATCAAACAAATTGCCACCGCGGGCGCTGAACTCGACCAGTTCGGTAACGCTCAGGCTGATGCTCTTACCGCCATTCAACGTTGACCACCTTATGGGCAATGTGGTGGCGGTGAAAATACTGCATCCACAGCTGCTGATTTTTTTGCAGGCGATCGCCCGGCCCCTTCACTTCGATAAGTTCATAACTTCCTTTTTGTGGGAAAAAAATCAGGTCCGGAAAGCCATTGTGGTGGCCGCGTAAATCCGCCCACAGGCGCTCGAAGATGGCCTGCCAGTGTGGCAGCGGAATTCTGTCAAAGGCCAACAGCAAGAGCTTTTCATTCACCGTATGCCAGTGGACAAAGGGTGAAACCTTCTGCCATTTGCCTCGCCACTTTTCCATCACCTGTGTCTGTAACCATTCGACCGTTTCGCATTGTTTTTGCAGGGTGTCAAATAATGCCTGCCGGCTCTCGACAAAGGTGGGTTCATACAGATCGTGCGGCCCCGCCTGAAAGGGGTGGGTAAACGCGCCGCGCACCGGGGCAAAAATGATATCCCAGTAGTGCAGGCCGAACACCGAACAAAACAGCGCATTTTCCACGTAGTGGCACTCGCCCCGGGAAGAAAAATACTCGGCAGCGCCGAGCTCAACGCTGTCACAGGGTGGCAGCACGATGACGTCGCTGGGAGGGTGATATTTGTCCGGCGGCGGCCAGTCACCGCCATATTTCTTCGCGGTGCGATAGCCAAAATTGGCGGCAAAGTTGCTCTCTGCTTCCGTCAGCGGAGCATTGAAGATGGTCTTGCATAGCGCCAGCGACGCGGCGACATTTTCCTGGCGGCGCAAAATGCGAGCGCAACGCTCGCGGGCATCCGCTGTGTGGATTTGGCGGTAAATGGCCAGCGCCTCGTCGAATTGTTGCAGCCGTTCCAGCTGGCGGGCGAGGTGAAAACTGACCCGACTGATGCGTCGCACCAGCACTGGATCGTCGTTGTGTGCTTCGGGCAGCCCGGCGTAAAATGCAGTAATGACTTGGGCATCGCCAGCCAGTGCTGCTTCGAGACCGTCCAGCGCCGCGTAGTAGGCGAGGTGGCGGTTGAGCTGTGCGCGGTCCTGAAAAAGCCGGGTGCTGTGGTCAATCCGGATATGTTCGTATTGCTGCAGGCCGAGGTCGCGCAAGACAAACTCTGTGAGGTCCTGGTGCAGATTGCCGAAAAACAATAATTTAAATATTTCGAAAATTTCCGGCCGCGCGATTAAATAAATGGGCTCGGCAATAGTGGGTAGAGGGTGTGCGGAAAAAAACTTCAGTACGGCGCTGTCAAAGGCATCCCGCCTGAGTTTTTTAAGGGGTTTTACTGCGATAGCGTTCTGTTGCAGTATCGCCAACCATTCATCGCGGCTATAAAGGCCTATGATGTCATGCGCGGCCATGGCCGGATCAATCGCGATAAACCCAAGGTCCGCCAGGCGTTCGGCTGCGGATTCGGTGTCGCCAATTTCCCGATACTGCAATTTCGACGCGCGAAACAAGTTGCCCTTGCGGATCAGCATGCGCACAAAGAGTTTTTGCGCATTTTGCTCAAGGGCATGAAAAGTCGCATGGAAGTCCGCTTCCTCGGCGGTAAGTAAATCCGCGTAGCTGTCGGCGACAAAATCGATCAGCTCGTGGAAATTGGCAAGGTAGTAATCGGCAGGGAGTTCAATCGCCATCGGGGGATCATAAGCGATCTGCCAATTGGCGGCAACGCGATGTAAATTCGCCCATCCCATTTGCTACAATGCGCACCGTGCCGAATGCGCCGGCGGTTTTATTGTTCTGGCGGACGATCAAAATGCCACTATGAGGGGATCAACAGTGTTATCTCGCGCAAAGTCTCTTATTTTCGTTCTCGTTTGTTCGCTCGCCACTGCGGCCTGGGCGGAACAGCGCCAGGATCCGGAAAAAGCCACCGGACTTGAGCGCAAGACGCTCGTCACCGGCAAGAAACACATGCTGGTGGCGGCCAACCCCCTGGCCGCGCGACTGGGCTACGATATCTTGCAGGCGGGTGGCACGGCCATAGACGCGGCCATCGCCGTGCAGGCGGGCTTGACCCTGGTGGAGCCGCAATCCTCCGGCATTGGCGGCGGCGCCTTCATTTTGTACTGGGAGGCGAAGGCCAAAAAACTCCACACCTATGACGCGCGGGAGGTGGCGCCGGCGGCGGTCGGCTCCGATCTGTTTGTCGAAGACGGCAGAACCCTGGCTTGGCGCGAGGCCATCGTCGGCGGCAAATCGGTCGGGGTGCCGGGCGTGCTCAGGGGCCTGGAGCGGGTCCACGACGAACACGGCAAGTTGCCCTGGAAAAGTCTGTTTAAAGGGGCGGTGGCGTTAGCAGATAAGGGTTTCGCGGTATCGCCCAGAATGGCGAAGCTGGTGGCCTATAAATTTCACCCAGGGCTCTATGAAATTGAACCAGCTAAATCGTATTTCTACCCCGAGGGCGAGCCCATTGCCGAGGGTGCCTGGCTGAAAAATCCGCTGCTGGCGCGCTCGTTGGCCAAGATCGCCGAACACGGCGCGGATTATTTCTACCAGGGCGAACTCGCTCGGCAGATTGTCGAGCGGGTGCGAAACAGCCCCATACGCCCCGGTTTGTTATCGCGGCAAGACATGAAAGACTACCGGGTAAAGAAGCGCGCGCCGGTGTGCATGGATTATAAACGCTACGCGTTGTGCGGCATGGACCAGCCCAGTTCCGGTGGCCTGGCGGTGCTGCAGATGTTCGCTATGCTGAGTCACTTTGACCTGGCGCAACTGGGGCCTGGCAGCGCCGAAGCGGTTCACCTATTTACCCAGGCCTCCCGCCTGGCCTACGCGGATCGCAATCGCTACTCCGCTGACCCCGATTTTGCCGAGGTTCCCGTCGAGGCGCTGTTGGATAAACAGTATCTGGCGAAGCGCGCCAAAAAAATCAATCGCGACAGGGACATGGGGCTGGCGCAGGCGGGCTCACCGAGCCTGCGCGTCGCCTACGCCGACGGCGACAGCTATGACTTGCCCAGCACCTCCCACATCTCCATTGTCGACCAATACGGCAACGCCATTTCGATGACGACCTCTATCGAGATGGCCTTTGGCTCCAGTCTGATGGTGGGCGGCTTTTTGCTTAACAACCAGCTGACGGATTTTAGCTTAACCCCTAAAAAAGAGGGCAAGTGGGTGGCCAACCGGGTGCAACCCGGTAAGCGCCCGCGCAGTTCCATGACCCCCGTGGTGGTGTTGCATCGCCACCCGCAAACCCTGAAAGCCGTGGTCGGCTCGCCGGGCGGCAGCCGGATTATCAATTATGTCGCCAAGACCCTGGTCGGCGTCCTCGATTGGGGCTTGAACATTCAGGAGGCCATCGAGTACCCCAATGTCACCAACCGCAACGACTACACGGCGCTGGAAAAAAACCTGACTTCTGAGGCAACCATCGAGGCCCTCAAAGCGAAAGGCCACGAAGTGAAAGTCTCCGATCTCAACAGCGGCGTTCACGGCATCGTGGTGCATGACAATCTGCTGACCGGCGGCGCCGACCCGCGTCGCGAGGGGATCGTATTGGCGGAGTAAAGTTTGGGGTCAGGTCTTTGATTTATGATTTTTTGATTCACTTCGCTAGACGCTAAGTAGAGCGATCATAAATCAAAGACCTGACCCCAAGTCTTCCAAGTCTTCTTCGGCGAAGTCGATTGCCCGGTAACGATAGCATTTCATTCCGTGCGGCCATTCATTAATGCCCAAACCGGCTTTTGTTTTCAGGTGCTGTAGAAACGCTTTTTTGTCGTGTAGGCTCTCCCATACTTTGGGTAGAAAGGTGGCGCGGTGCCGGCCGCTGTCGATCACTATGCCGTCCACCTGCGGCTCCATTGACCTGAGCAGCTCAGATTCGCTGCTTACGGGCATGAGTTCTTTCGGCGTCAGCACGGAAATTTCAATATGGCAGGCGTCGAGTTCGGTTTTTGTCAGGGCGCGAAAGCGGAAGTCGCGAGTGGCTGCGGAAACGGCATTTTCAGCGACATCGACAATCAGAGCCTGGTGGCTGTCGAGGCTGCCGATACAGCCGCGCAACTCGCCGTCGGCGTCTCGCAGCGTGACGAAACACGCTCCCTCGCGGGTGATCTCTTCTTCGTAGTCCGCCAAATTGAGGTTGAGCTCGCCGCCTTGTAAATGGGCTTCGATGGCCCGGCGGGCCGTGGCGAGCAACTGCGCGCGGTTTACGGCGCTGATGCTAGTGCACGACGTAGGCGCCATAACCCACCACTTGATCTTTCGTCCCGGCAGTGTCGCCGGAATTGCGCAGGTCAATGTTGGTGACGTGCAGTTTGCGGTCGCCGCAGAGGGCCAGTAAGCCGTTGAGCGGCCGGCAACCGCAGGCCTGCCCGCTATCGAGGCGGGTGTCTAACTGCTCGATCAATTCCGTGGTGTGCCGGTCTTTGATCCGCGCCGTTGCGTACGGCAAATAATGGCTCAGATCCGAACTCACCACCACCAGTGTTCGTTTGTCCCGCCACAGTCGCGCGATAATATCCGCCATATCCGGCACGCCGATATCTCCCACTACCAGCGGCACCAGCGCAAAGTCGCCGAGCACGGTTTGCAGAAACGGCAGCTGCACCTCCAAGCTGTGTTCCAACGCGTGCGCCGCCGGGTTTGGCGCGACCAGCGGATGCTGCTCGATTTCTGCAATCTGTCCGCTGTCGACGGGAATCGACCCCAGCGGCGTCAAAAAGGCCTCGCAACCGGGGGTGGCGGCGCCCGCAAGGGGCACGCGGTGCGAGGGGCCGAGGAGCACCACGCGATCGACTGCGTGTTTTATGCTTTTGAGGCTGCGATACGCCGACGCGGCGATGGGTCCGGAGTAGATGTAACCGGCGTGTGGGGCGATAAGGGCTTGCGGCTGCTGAGGGTGTGCATCCGCCGCGACCAACATGTCACTGACACAGTGGCCCAATTCGGCGGCCTCACTGGGATAAAACATACCGCTGACGGCAGGTGGTCTTTGGTTCATGATGGATCACCCCCTGTGTTTTTTCACTGCCTGATGGCACGGATTCAGGTTTCAATAATGCCGCTGTGGCAAAAGGATATATTGATCTTAAACAACTAGTCGATGTCTTAAGCGGCTAGCATACGATTAACTCGGCATGCATTTATGCTGGGTTAATCGCAATAGTCAGCGTCCAGCGAGGAGCCGGTCATGTCCGAATCCACCGACAAACTGCAGCCGTATCCCACCAAATACTGGCATATCCTGGCCGACGGCAGAGCGCAGTGTGATGTCTGTCCGCGCGCCTGCAAACTGCATCCGCACCAGCGCGGATTGTGCTATGTGCGCGGGCGTGAAGACGACGGCGTGGTGCTCTACAGCTATGGGCGCTCGAGTGGATTCTGTATCGATCCCATCGAGAAAAAACCGCTCTTCCATTTTTTGCCCGGCACACCGGTGTTGTCGTTCGGCACGGCGGGTTGCAACTTGGCCTGTAAATTCTGCCAGAACTGGGATATGAGCAAATCGCGGGAAATGGATACCCTTGCCGCGCGCGCGCTGCCGGATGAGCTCGCCGCCACCGCTAAACGCTACCACTGCCGCAGCGTCGCCTTTACCTATAATGATCCGGTGATATTCCTTGAATACGCCGTCGATACCGCTATTGCCTGCCGCGAGGTGGGAATCAAATCCGTCGCCGTCACCGCCGGCTACATTTGCGACCAACCACGGGAAGATTTTTTTAAGACTATCGACGCCACCAACATCGATCTGAAATCCTTCAATGAACGTTTCTACTACAAGCTATGTGGCGGCCACTTGCAGGACGTCCTGGACACCATCGAGTACGTGCACAAGGAAACCGACACCTGGTTGGAACTCACCACCCTACTGATTCCCGGCGAAAATGACAGCGATGGTGAGATTCACGCGCTGTCCGCCTGGATCGACGAACACCTCGGGCCTGAGGTGCCCCTGCATTTCAGCGCCTTCCATCCCGACTGGAAAATGATGGACACGCCGCCCACGCCGCCGGCGACGCTCACCCGGGCGCGCGAAATCGCGCTGCAACACGGCCTGCGTTATGTCTATACCGGCAATGTGCACGACACGAATGGCGGCAGCACCTGGTGCCCCGCCTGCGGCAAATGCCTGATTGCGCGCGACTGGTATCAGCTTGGCGACTGGGCGATCGATGCCCGGGGCGCCTGTGAAAACTGCGGTCAGGACATTGCCGGCGTGTTCGAGGATGTGCCGGGGCAGTGGGGGTCGAGGCGTTTACCGGTGGCGGTGATGCCATAGTTTTGTTGCAATTCTCTGAATGTATTCGCTGCGAAAAAACTATCCGTGTAACCGCATCCAACATAGCGCAATGCCCGTATTGTTTGAAAAAAGGAGCGAGTATGAGAGAGAACAGCGAGCGAAGAACTGCCGATAGCGAACGCATGCGTGCTTGCGCCGGCAAAACACCCGGTAAAAAGATCAACATTGGCACGTACTTGACCCGCTTTCTGGCGCCCAAGTCCTCTGTCAAATATTCCAGGAATGCACTTTATGCCAATATGTTTGCCACGCCGGAGAGGTTGGAGGAACGCGATGACTCGGTCCCTCTAAGACCGCAGGATTATTTCGATGGCAACATCTCCAGTGACGGTGAAGACTTGATTAAAGAAATCCAGGAGCGGTCGCAACACAGTCGTAGGATTGGCCCGGGAAAGCCCTTTGCCACCAAGTATTACGGCGTTGAGTGTCGCTTTCGAGTCGACAAAACGCCGCACGGTTCCTTTGCGCGCAGTGTTATCGATGGGCTTAATCTAAGCACACAGAGAGCGGCAGACTATTGTCGCGCGCTCACGGAGCGTCCCAAAAGTGAACAAAACGCGTTTTTGAAAGGATTTCAGGGGTCTGTTCAACGATACTGCGAGGTCCAGGCAAATGAAAAAGATGCCTATGAATTCGGCGTTCAATTGCGTGGCTTGGTGCGCGTGAGTGATTGCCTGGCGAACGGCAATCCCCTGGTCGATGGCTATCAAATGGCGCGCGTAAGATCCGTCGAGGACGTCGCCAATCTGTTTGCCAATCCTGCGCTGAACACAGGGGGGTTGGTGAGTCAAAACTACAGTTCCGCCAAGCAGGGTGAATACGCATTTGCCAAGAATGTTCTGGCCAGCGGCGGCAGCTCGCATTCCACCCGCCCGGGGACGCCCGCGCCAAGCACCGCGCATTACCGAAAATCGCGGGCGATAAATGCTTCCTTTCCGGGTAACCGTCCGTTGATTGATATTGAAGAGCAAAACGGATAAATTTGCAACAGGCCGCTATTTCTTAAAATCCACGAACACCACATTGTCTTTGCGCATTGGACTATTGTCGCTGGTATGGTTCAGCAGGCCGAGCCAAAAATCCCGAAATACTGCAATGGGATAAAAATAATCCTTATCGCCTTTTCTCTTGCGCAGTATTTCGTTGGTTTTCAGGCCGAATTTAAACTCCGCCTCATCGCCGGTGGGAAGGGTTTGCCTCTGGTATTTCACCAGGAACTCAAGTTCCTCTTTCACCTGCTTGATATGCGTGGACACGCTGGGGTTGTTGCCTTTTTGGAAACACTGTTTGTCGGCCATCATTTTGACGAGCGCGGCCAAGCGTTCGGTCTCGGGTTCCGGCAAGGGGTGTGGCGCCTGGCAGATGGAGCATACCTCGCGCCAAAAACGATCTTTGAACATAGAGGGAAATACTGCGAAATCTTTCTGTGTTAGACCGCAAAACACCATCGCATAGCGACTTTGCAGCTCCATCGCGATGATGCATTTGCGGCGCGCGATAATTACCACGTGGGCGTACCAGATCAGGGCGGGGGCGTGAGACATGGCCTCGCTTTCGGTGACCAGATGGCTGAGTTCCTTGGTCAGGGCGGCGGAGAGGTTGAATTGGATCATAGGCGCGTGTGGTCGCGATTATCACACGGTAAGCTAACACGAATTGGGGCGCCGAGTATAGCCTAGGTGCCGGGGGGGCAAATCGTTGCGCGGCGCGCGTCGTGGCGGATTTACAGGGCTAAATTTAGTCATGGTGACATATGTGTCTTCGCGCTCTACCTGCAACCGCCGTCTTTGATTCGCGTAAAATTAACGGTAACATCTAGTGGTCTTTCAAGATGATATTTACGGGTTCAGCATGAACAAATTTTCTGTCGCCGAGATTTTCCAGGGGAAGGTGCCTATCGGCAGCGACGTCACCATTAAAGGCTGGGTGCGGACGCGTCGCTCCTCAAAGGCTGGCATCGCCTTCGTGGCGCTGCACGACGGCTCCTGTTTCGACGCCATACAACTGGTGGTGCCCGAGGCGCTGCCAAACTACGAGAGCGACGTCAACCGCCTGGGTGCCGGCTGCGCCATTATCGCAAGTGGCACGCTGGTGGCGTCCGCAGGCAAGGGACAAGCGGTGGAGATTCAGGCCCGTGCTGTCGAGGTGGTGGGCTGGGTGGACGATCCGGAATCCTATCCCATCGCCAAGAAGCGCCACACTCTTGAATACCTGCGCACCCAGGCCCATCTGCGACCGCGCACCAATGCCATCGGTGCCGTCACCCGGCTGCGCAACACCCTGGCCAATACCATTCACAATTATTTTTTCGCCAATGGCTATCACTGGGTCAATACGCCCATCATTACGGCCAGCGACTGCGAGGGTGCCGGGGAGTTATTTCGGGTGTCGACGCTGGATATGGCAAATTTGCCGCGCGACGATGAGGGTCAGGTGGATTTTGCGCAAGACTTTTTTGGCGGTGAAAGTTATCTGACGGTTTCCGGGCAGCTCAATGTCGAAGCTTACTGCCTGGCCTTGTCCAAGGTCTACACTTTCGGGCCCACGTTTCGGGCCGAAAACTCCAATACCAGCCGTCATCTGGCGGAATTCTGGATGATTGAACCGGAAATTGCCTTTGCCGATTTGGATGATAACGCCGCCCTGGCGGAGGACTTCCTCAAACACTGCATCAAATCGGTGTTGGAACAGCGGTCCGACGATATGGATTTTTTCCGGCAGCGGATCGACAAGGAAGTGCTGACACGTCTGCAAGCGGTTCTCAACGCCGAATTCGTGCATATGGATTACCACGAGGCGATCAATATTCTGCGCGGCTGCGGACGGAAATTTGAATTTCCCGTGAAATGGGGCGTTGATCTGGCGTCCGAGCACGAGCGCTTTTTGGCCGAGCAGCACGTCAAGGGGCCCGTGGTCATTAAAAATTACCCCAAGGACATCAAAGCTTTCTACATGCGCCTGAATGATGATGAACGAACCGTCGCCGCCATGGATGTGCTGGTGCCGGGCGTGGGAGAGATTATCGGCGGCAGCCAACGTGAGGAACGGCTAGAGGTACTGGACAGCCGCTTCCCCGATCCGCAAACCGCCCAACACCTCTGGTGGTACCGGGATCTGCGCCGCTACGGCACCGTGCCCCACGCCGGTTTTGGTTTGGGCTTTGAGCGCCTGATCAACTATATCAGCGGCATGGACAATATTCGCGACGCGATTCCCTTCCCGCGCACGCCGGGGGCGGCGACGTTTTAGCCCGATGAGATGGCCACTGTATGGGATGAAAAAGACCGGCACAGACAAAGAGGGGTGGAACCCCGCTATTCGGGGTTCCACCGGTTGCGCCCGCCTGTGATCGGGCCTTGTGGAAACAGGCTACGACGATAGTTGGAAGCCCGGCGTCGACTGTGAAATGGCCGTTTCCTCCCCGCTCATTGCTTCGCTGATATCGCCGAATAGTGGCGTGCTAAGGTAGCGCTCTCCGGTGTCGGGCAGCATACAGAGGATGTTGCTGCCCGCTGGCGCTCTTGCTGCGACTTTGAGCGCTCCGGCAAAGGTGGCGCCGGCGGAAATGCCGACAAATATGCCTTCCTTTTGCGCCAGATCTTGCGCGCATTGCATGGCTTCAGCGGCACCGGTGGGGATGAAGCCGTCGATGCGCTGTTGTTCAACCACCTCGTCGGCCAGCAACGGCACGAAATCCGGCGTCCAGCCCTGTAAGGGGTGGGGGTGGAAATGCGGGTGCGTCTCGCTCGGGGAGCCGTCGGCCTGGCGACCTTGAACAATGCCGCTGCTTAAAATCTGCGCGTTGTCGGGCTCGCAGACCATGATTTTGGTGCTCGGGCTCTCTTCCCTGAGCACGCGGGACACGCCGTTCAGCGTGCCGCTGGTGCCAAAGCCGGTCACCCAGTAATCCAGCGAAATATCGGCAAAGTCAGCGATGATTTCGCGGGCGGTGGTGTTGGCGTGCATCTCGGCATTGGCAGGGTTTTCAAACTGGCGCGACTGCCACCAGCCGTGGGCCGCAGCCAGTTCCTGCGCCTTTTTCACCATGCCCGTGCCTCGCTCCGTCGCCGGCGTTAGTACCACCTTGGCGCCGAGAAAACGCATCAGTTTGCGTCGTTCAACGCTGAAAGTCTCGGCCATGGTGACCACCAGGGGGTAGCCCTTCTGTGCGCACACCATGGCCAGGCCGATGCCGGTATTGCCGCTGGTGGCCTCCACCACGGTCTGCCCCGGCGTTAGGTTACCGCGGCGCTCGGCGTCTTCGATCACGCCCAGAGCGAGGCGGTCCTTGACGGACCCCATGGGGTTGAAGGCTTCATTTTTGACAAAAAGATTAATATGTTGCGGACCCAGGCGGTTAATCCGAATCACGGGTGTGTTGCCGATTTTTTCGAGAATATTATTGTAGCGAGTGCCCATAGCGAAATTACCCTGTGTTAACAGGTCCTAAATAGTGTGCAAGTTCCAAAAAGCGAGATGGCTGAACTCTCCCGCCAGCTGGTGATCATGGGCGCAGTGTACACCACTTCTCTTGTAGTGGGGTGCCAGCTTCGTGCTTTACAGGTCAATCAAAAGGGGGCGGGCCAATCATTGGCGTTGTCCGACTCGATTCAAAACGGCTTGAATATCAGCGGCCTGATACAATGAGGCCCGGCGGAAAACACTGCAAATAAGATGGAGGTCTTGACCTGCCAGATGTCTCGCAATCATCGCGTAAATCGCCTAAACGTGCGGTATTTCATCGGTTTTAGATGCCACCTTCCTGTGGCGCAGTTAGCGCTCGTTTCCGGACGGGCACTAACCAGGCCATCTTTGCTACTAGCGCTAACGCTGTGCCTGATGACGGGCCACGCCACCGGTGAGACGGACAAAACCTACGAAGTCCGATATCAGGTTGAGTTTGTTCCCGAGAAAGATGAAGCGCGGGTGTCGCTGCGCATAAGAGACGCCGCTTTAATCACCAAGCTGAACTTTCGTTTGGATCCGCAATTACACCGTCAGGTGAAAGCCAACGGCGGGCTTGAGTTGACCGGCAATCGCGCGATATGGACACCGCCGCCGCGCGGCGCCAGGATGCAGTGGCGGACAACCATCACCCATGCGCGGTCGGCGGGGAAATTTGATGCGATGATGACTGAAGACTGGGCGATTTTCCGTGGAGATGATCTGGTGCCGCCGGTGAAAGTGAGCGCCACGAGGGGCGCGCGGTCCAAAAGTTATCTAGAATTTATCCTGCCGCAGGACTGGCACGCGGTGAATACCGGTTGGCCACGCGATCAATCGGGTGTCGGCAAAGGGGGGCGGAAGAATGCGCCGCAATTCGTTGTTGATAATCCCGATAGAGCATTTGACCGGCCTACGGGATGGATGATCGCTGGCAAGTTGGGCACCCGCCGAGACTTGTTGGGCAATACCCGCGTCTCGGTCAGTGCGCCTGTGAATGCGGCGTTTCGTCGCATGGATGTGCTGACCTTGGCAAATTTTGTCTGGCCGGAGATGGAAAAAGCGTTTGGTGCCGGCCCGGCTAAAGTGCTCATCATCGGCGCCGGCGACCCCATGTGGCGGGGTGGCCTGTCGGCCGCCAATTCACTGTTTTTACACGCCGATCGACCTCTGGTCAGTGAAAACGGCACCAGCACTCTGGTGCACGAACTGGTGCACGTGTTTACCCGCATTCGCGGACTTGCCGAGGACGATTGGATTGCCGAGGGGCTGGCGGAATTCTACGCCATTGAACTGGTTTATCGCGCCGGTGGCATGCGCCCGGAACGGCGGGATATTGTACGTCGCCGCTTGTCAGAATGGAGTAAAGGCGTCGCAAGCTTAAAGGCCAGGCGCGCCAAGGGCGCGGTAACGGCGCGAGCGGCGCTGCTGTTTTTTCAGCTCGACGAGGAAATCCGCAACGCCACTCGTGGAAAGCGCGACCTGGACTGTCTCGTGCGCAAATTGATGGCGCGTAGAAAAGTTTCTTTCGGCGACCTGAAAAGCCTGTGTTCTGAGCTGCTCGGCCGTACTTGCAGCACGTTGCAAGACTTACGAGGTAATGCCGCCGGGTAAAATCAGGCTTCCGTGTTCTCCGGCACGGAGTCTGTCTCTTGCAGCGCTCCACCCTCTAAAACCCGCAGTTGAGGAGAGGACTTCTGGATACTTTCCATGAGTTCCTGATGGCAGGTGGAACACAGTGTGGTCTTGGAGGAGACGCCGCAGTGCTCACAAACGCCATCCGTCATAAAATCAAACAATTTGTTTATTGTTGTTCCTAACATCTCGATTCCCGCTTGTCTTTGAACTGCTTCAATTTTTAACATTGTCGCCGCGAAGCTTACTATCCGGTCAAGTGGATTTCCAGCCATGGACTAGAACAATGTATTGTAAAAATTGTCAGTACATTGCGGGTTTGTGGAATAAAAAACGCGTGTGGAAAGTGCTTTCGCAATGGTAGGGCGCCGTGGAGAGTTAACTCCGGAAATTGCCTAGGCAACAATTTCCGGCGTTTTAGTGGCGGCTTGGATGATATTCTGTGGGCGAAAAACGCCGATGCACGAGGTGTTTAGCCTAGTTGCTGCTCAGCACAACGACTTTTTCTATCTCTTCTTCGTAATCCATGGTTATCTCTCAATGCTATGAAGTTAGTGTGATGCAAGTGATTTTTGGTTAATAGAAGCGGCCTCGGCGCAGTTCCAGCCTCCCAACAAGCACTTTCCCGTCGCAATTGAATACGTGATTCAACATTGACTCAAGGCTAAGCAGGTATTGTGCCAAAGACTCTTGAGCCTACTTAAAACGGCATTCTACCGCTATTGAGAGAGAGTTTATGTGATAAAGTGTAAAGTCAAGGCATCTAATGGCGCCTTTTTGGCGCGGCTGACCTTCTATCCATCATGTCATGTGTAAAAGCGCGCTAGTTTTCACCGGGCACACAATAATTCGGCGCACGGTGGAATGCCATTGTCGCTCGTCGTGGCGTGTGCGGACGCCGTGCTTTGGTGCACTGTGGTGCATGCAGGCTGATGTTGGGGCAGGCGGTCTTGACTGTGCGGCCTGTCGAACAGATGTTGGCTGCAGGCACACCTCAGGCCCGCAGGCGCGCGCGTTCGCCCGCAAGGCCCATGTTCTGGTAAAAGGGCAGGGTGACAGAAAAACAGCTGCCCAGGCCAAATTCGCTTTCGACCTGAACCTTGGCGTTCATCAGGCGGCAGAGTTTGGCGACTATTGCCAGGCCGAGACCGGTGCCGTTTCCGATCTTAAAGCGGGTGTCCGGCCCGAGCTGCTCAAAGCGTTTGAACAAGCGCCCCATATCTTCCTGTTCAATGCCGATGCCGCTGTCGGAAACGGTGATCGTCACGCATTCCCCTTCTTGGTTGACGGCCATTTCCAGTTTTACCCAGCCCTCTTCAGTGTATTTTATGGCGTTGGAAAGCAGGTTAATCAGTATCTGTGTTAAACGTACCGGGTCTGTTTCGATCGAACAGGACGTTGGTTCCGGTGGGAAGATCAGCAGCAGGTGTTTTTCCTCGCTATAGGGCGACATTTGCTCGACCGCATCCAGGCATAGGGTATAGACGTCGACCATCTGAACATTCATTTCCAGCTTGTCAGCTTCGATTTTGCTTAAATCGAGGATATCGTTGATCATGGCGAGCAGGTGTCTGCCGTTGCGCTCGATGGCGTTGAGCGCCGATAGCTGCCGCTCGTTGAATTCTCCGGCTTTTTTCAGCAACCGCACCGTATAGCCGATAACGGAGTTAAGCGGGGTGCGCAACTCGTGGGACATATTCGCCAGAAAGTCTGATTTCACCGACAGGGCTTTTTCCGCGCGGGTCTTGGCGTCGCCGAGTTCCCGGTTGAGGCGCTGCTGAATTTGAACCGAGTTTTCGGCCTCTTGCAGTAACTTCTGGGTTTGTTCATTCTTTGCTTTGAAAACATTGGCCGCCTGTGCCAACAGGCCTATTTCATCCTCTCGCGTGCGGCCGGGAATTTCGTTGACCTTCTTGCCCGCCGCGAGATCATTAAACACCCCGGTGATGCTTTCAATGGGTTTAGTAATCAGACGGAAAAAGTAGATGGGGACAAATATGGCCACCGCTAGGCCGAAACCCGACAACAAAATAATCAGGGTTCGCCAGCGCATGAGTTCATTATTGGTGGCTTGTTGCTCAACGGCGGCGCTTTCCTTTGCCAGTTTGGCCAGGTAATCGGCGTAGTAAATAATTTCCTGGGCCGAGCCGGCCATCACCACATTGATCAAATAGATGTAGCTGCGGGTCAGATTCACAATCCGCAGGAAATCCTTTTCATAGTCCTCTATCGCCCGCGAGAGGCGCATCGCATCCGCTGAATTATTGGTTTGTTCAAGTAGCTGGTCGCGCGTCAATTTAGTCTCGCTCTTGAACAGTTCAATAAACTTAAAGTCGCCGGTGGCGAGATAAGCCAGTGAATTTTTGTTGGCTGCAATCAAGAGCGCGTTGGCGGTACTGTGTAGTGATTTTGGCAGTTTCGCTTCCTCGATTAAAGCAAGCAGCGCGGAAAAACTTTCCGCCATATGCGCTTCAACCAGACGCGAACGCTGCTCGCGATAGTCCACAACAATATCAAAATTGGCTTTGTATTCGGACAGATGGTGGGAAATGCCATTGAGCGCATCACTGTCGCCATAGATTTTCAGCAAGTTACCGGCACGCAAATTTTCGATACTTTGCTTGAGGTGCGAATAAAGATATTCAACGTTTTTCACCGAGCCCGAACTCACCGCGTTTTTGTAAATAAGCACGTTGCGTTGTAAATCGACCACGTCGCGCTGCAAGCTGGCGGTCAGGGATAACACCTCTTCCCGTGCGAAGGCATTGCCCAGGGTTCTGGTGAAGGTTTCGTGGGTGGCGAAAATAAAGTAGGCGAGCATGAGTAGGGGGATCGCCAGCATGGAGAAGGCCGCCAGAATCTGAAACTTGATGGAAGAAAATCTCAGGCCCATTCCAATCTCTCTGCGTGCATCCACTTAAGAGCTGATGAATTCATACCACTTCTGCAGGGAGTAGTCGTAGTTCGGCATTACGGTATTCCATACCGCCACGTTGCTGAAGCGTTTCTCGTAAGAGCCGCCGGTGCGCACTTCACCGGCGCGGACTGACACCTTGCCGTCGGTGCCTTTGAGTGGGGTCTTGGTTTCCTTGCCCTCGTACCAATAGCCCCATTCATCCTCCGATAGTAACTCGCGCGAGCGTTCGGCGTTGGAAATGTAATAACCCTGGCGGGCGATAAAGGCGCCGGGCCAGCCCGACAGCCACCAGTTCATGTAGTCATAGGCGGCGTCCTGCTGATATCCCTTGCATTCTGATGACAGGCACATGACTCCGTGCCAGCCGCGATAGCCCTCGCGCGGGGCGGCGTAGACCACCGGCACATTCTGGCCGTTAAGTGAGGACACCGCCGGCGAAAACATGCTTTCGATCACCACGCGGCCTTTCTTCATAAATTCAACGGACTCGGGCACTGAGGTCCAGTAGCCGTTAAAGTGGCCCTGCTGTTTTTTTTCATCGAGAATATTGAACAGCTGATCGAGTTCCGCGCGGCTCATGTTGCCGATGTCGTGAAAGTTCATCAACCCGCGCGCCTGTGCGGCTAGCGCCATATCAAATAAACCGATAGTAGGCGCGTTGACCACACCGACCTTGCCGCGATAACTGTCATCCAGCAGCCAGCCCCAGCTTTCGGTTTCGTAGGGAATGCCCCGGGGAATGACCGAGGTGTTGTAACCAAAGGAATCAACGTTGTGAACGTAGGGCAGAAAGCTCACCCGGCCAGAGATTTGTGGCGACAGTTCACCGCCGGGCTGCACATAGAGTAGCTTGTAGGGCGCGTCGCCGGCACCCAGTCTGGCTTCCGGTTTCAGGCGGCCGGTCTTGGTCAGCGCGTTGATTTCATCCCAGTGGCGGATGCGCGTTTTGTCTATCGCCTGTATTGCGCCGGAATCCCAGAGCACGTCGATACTGTTCGACCACTGCTCGTAGAGGTCAAAAGATTCGGGAAACATGGAGGCTTTCTGCAGGACGGCGGCGCTGCCTCCGGGTTCGTAGACAATCTCGAAGTCCAAATCCGCCATCGCGCGTTGCCGCAGCTCCTCCTGCAGGGTAACGTGCGTGCCCATGATGCGCAGTTTGACCTTTTTGCGGGCAAAAACGAAGGGCGCCTTTGAAGCGACGCACGCGCCGGCAGCTGCCGCGGCGGCGCCGGTAATGAGCCGGCGGCGCGTTGTGTCGGGATGGTTGCCGGAATCGGATTGCATTGAGGGCTGTCTCCTTGTACCTCTGCGAATAGGCTACTATTTGTGCAGATAGCTCTAAGTGTAGACAAAATGTCGGCTGTCAGTGGTGAAGTTCCCGCTAATAAAGGAGAACGTGCAAAAATGGCGGGTTGACGATGTGTGGTTTACGCTTTAGTGAGGAAGCTGAATTCGCAGCTCCATGATGCCCTGACGCTGTACGCCCAGGTTATAGCACTCAATAGCGACAGATGACCATGACTCGAGACGACGCTGGCGCCGGCATTTTGATGGTGGAAGACAATCCCGACAATGCAACCCTGGTGACGTGGATGTTGGAGGACGAGGGTTACGAGGTTGTCTGCGCGGAAAGCGCCGAAAAAGGGCTCGAATTGCTGGCGGACAATCAGTACGCCGTTGTCCTCATGGATATCTCGCTGCCTGGGATGAATGGCAAAGAGGCGATCCGGGCGATTCGCGCCGACCCGGAACGCCGCCATATCCCCATCGTTGCCCTGACTGCACACGCCATCCTGAATGAACGCGATGCTATCATGGCCAGTGGCGCCGACCTGCTGATTACCAAACCCATCGATGAAGATGAGTTGATCGGTACGATCGCGGCGCTGGTTGGCAAGGGGCGTTGCGGTGCGGAGGGATAGAATATCTGCTTACAGTGAAAAACAAAGAATCCGTCTGCAATTGACGATAGTGCGTTCTTCGGCCAGGTTGGCGTTTAGTGTCTTGAGTCAGAAGTTCGCCAAAACTATAGTGGCAAGCACACAAAGACCGTGTGATCGTTCGCAAATGGTGGGCCCTCGCAGACTTGAACTGCGGACCTGCCGATTATGAGTCTGATATTGGAGTGAATCACTATCAATATCTGTAAACAAAGTCGAATCATAAAATACATATAAAACTATATATATCAGTAGGTTATAGGATTCGCCGTTGTTCTTTGTCACTCATTAGGATTACTCGCTAACCATTTCAAATGGACTTAATGTGGACTTACATTTAGAATGGCCTCACATCCTTCCTGAAAGGGGCCAATGATGCAGGCCAAGTTATCAACATCGGTCATTAAAACGTTACAACCTGACGATAAGCCTTTTGAAGTATTTGACACGCTCATAAAGGGCTTTTTGCTAAGAGTTCAGCCCACTGGTCGAATGACTTTTTACTACTCTTACCGGAATAAAGCTAGTAAACGGCAACGCATCAAAATTGGTATGCTGGGATCGTCGCTAACGGTTCAGCAGGCGCGTGATAAAGCTTTAAGCTACGCTAACCAAGTTGCCAGCGGCCTTGATGTTCAGGCGCAGAAAGCCAATGCGCAAAAAGAAGCCATCGAGCAAAGAAAACATACCTTAGAGTCCTTCCTTGAAGATCACTATGAGCCATGGCAAGTCGCCAACTACAAGACCGGTCAAGCAACGATCAATGGTATTCGCTCGGCGTTTCGCGGCATCCTCTCATTGCCACTTAGCGAGATAACACACCCCGTTATTGACAAGTTGCGTGTTGAAAAACAGAAAGCCGGTTTAACGCCCACCACAATCAACTGGCATGTCAATATGCTGCGCGGCGCGCTATCGCGTGCTGTTGAATGGGAGATCGTCCAGGAGCACCCATTCAAGAAAATCAAAAACTTCAAAATTGATAAAAATCCTAAAGTTCGCTATCTGAGCGAGGAGGAGAGCACCCGGCTCTTAGCGGCGCTGGAGGAACGCGACGAAGAACTCAAACAGGCGAGGGAGCGGGGTAATGAGCATCGCCAAGTACGCGGCTACGAATTGATGCCAAGCTTGCTGAATGTCACCTATGCTGACCGCATGACGCCGATGGTTATCATGGCGCTAAAAACTGGTATGCGCCAAGGAGAGCTGTTCGAGCTGCGTTGGCGGGATGTGGACTTTGATACCCCGCAGGTCACTGCCCACGGTGGCACTACCAAATCCAGTAACACCCGCCATATCCCGCTGAGCCCAATGGCCCTGGATGTACTCACAGCATGGAAAGAGCAGGAGACTCAATCACAGCCCGATGATCGGGTTTTCCCGTCCGACAGTGGTGGGCGGCTAGATAACGTCAAAAAGTCCTGGGCCAGCATTCTCAAACGCGCCAATATCACCAATTTCCGCTGGCACGACCAGCGCCACGACTTTGCCTCGCAACTGGTGATGAAGGGCGTTCCGCTCAACACAGTGCGCGAGCTGTGCGGCCATGCCAGCATGGACACCACCTTGCGCTATGCCCACCTAGCACCCGATCACAAGCAGGAAGCGGTGGACCTGCTCGGCTAGATTTTGATGCTGCTTTAGGCGCCAATTTGACCCTCTAGACTTCCATCTGAAGCATATCAGTGATACTGTATGCATGACCAGGTATCGGTGTCGTCCACCCAAGGGTTTCTAGCCTGCCGTCGTGCCGATGTTCCATTGTTAGTTTGTGCAGAATTCAAAAGGCATGATGACGCAAGACTTAGAAGGGCCATGGCTCACCTTGGCCGAAGCCAGCCAGAAAACGGGATTTGTCAAGAACGAAATTCTATTCAGCATACACACCGGCGGCGTGATGCCGGTAATCTACTCGCATAACCGGCCTTTCCTGGCCATAACCCGAGCAGCAGACAACACCATCACCGGTCACGCCACATTCCGCTATAGCGGCCCCATTGCCGTGGATAAAACAGTCATTGACGAAATTATTACGCAAAATAAGACACTGGTGGGTCAGCGCCCTATTGAATTGCTTTTGCCCGGTAGTATTTGTGAGTGGAGTTCGATATACCCTTATGATGGAAACACGCCCAACGGAATTATAAAAGCATGGGAGCCAAAAAAAGAATTGATAAACCATGCTGTTGTGCATCTACCGCAAGAACATCATAGCTATGATTGTGCAGAATCCTATTTTGTTGAACACGTACCGGAAAACTACGACGAAGACGAATTTTTTGAACGCTACGCTGGGCAATATTTAATTCGTTCTCCGGTCGCTCAATACGTATATGGCACCGACTATAATAGCGTATATTCACAAAAGGATTTACGCTTGCCGGTTTCAGCACTTGCCCAGCTTGGCAAGCCTATCAATAAGTGTGAACAAAAAGAAACAAAGACAAACAAAATAACACTCCCGCGAAAACAACGCAGTAATGATTTACACCTTGTCATTATTCGTGTACTCGAAACATATCCCGATGCAAAATCCGGTTTTCTTTGGAATGAACTGCGCCGTGATTGTCAGTCGGAGAATCGTCAATTCGACAGCGATGAGCTAATTCACAAAATGGACTGCACCCAAATTTCTTGGACCAGCAACAGGGGTGTAACTCAGATTTTTAAGAAAACTTCCTTTCAAACGTTGGTATCCCGACTTCGCAAACAGCGTAAATCTTAGTCAAGACTTTAGCGCAAACTTTAGCGTTAGAAAAATATTTTTAGCGGTAACTTTAGCGCTAAGCTTAATTTGAAAAAAGTTTTAGCGCTAAGAAAAATCAAAAAATTCATTGTGGTTGAATCACTCCTGTCAGCACGCTTATACAGGAATAAACGCAATGAAACCCGAAAAAAACCCTCTCTCTCCCCGCGCTTTAACTGAACTCGAAGCCGCCGCATACATCCGCATGAGCCGGTCATTCCTCGCGCAATCGCGCATGACCGGCAAACGAACCAATCGCACCAATGCCCCCGACTTTATCAAGGTCGGTCGCACCGTGCGCTACCTGAAAGACGATCTAGACCGATGGCTGGAGTCCCAGCAAAAGCTGGAACATCTCGGCCAAATCGTCTGTGGAGTCTAAGCCATGACCCAGTTAACCCTGAATAAAATTGGTTTACCACATCTGCCAATGCGCTGCCCACATTGCAGAGAGTTGCACACGATCAAAGTAAGACATACCCAACCTTTTCTTGTGCGCTGCCATTACTGCCAAAAGCGCTCCGTGGTCAAGCTACTCAGTGCCAAGCAAGCCAACCGTTTGAACTTACGCCTAGCGGTAGAAGCCATTAAGGGCGAGGCATTCCATGAGTGAAAACACGTTGGACAACCTCGGCTTGAATTTGGTGGAAATGCGTTGCCCGCATTGCAATAGCCTCCAGCAAATCCGGTCGCGCTGTTTAAGTCTCGAACCACGCCTAACCAAGTGCTGCACTTGCCAGCAATTGCTGATTTATCAACTCGCCGTCAAAACCAAGCCCAACCATATTCTGCTGGCCCTGCAATTTACACCGGTTTTACAAACCGCAACCGAGCAGGACGAAGAGCGAGGTTCCGATGATAAATAAGCTTGCCGTGAAAAAAGTTGAGCATTTTAAGCAGTTAACCGACGCCCAAGCTTTTATTGATCGAATCCTGGATCAAGGCAAAGCTGCCTCCATGGTGCAAACCCCCTTGGGCTATTTCGTCTCGATTATCGAGGTGGAATCACGGTGATATTGCCACAGAATTTTCACCGCCACGACCGCGATTTTATTTATACACGTTTGCGGCCATTGCCCTACCGGTTTCAAAAGGCATTAGCCGAACGCTATAACGATACCTATTGCACCCAACAGCCGCCCCGTTTTGCCGCTAACTGTGAGCTGAGAGAAACCTGCGAGCAACTGGATAATATTTCTTACCGCCTGGGCTGTGATGATGACGCTATTGTTGAGTTGGCCCGCCGCTATGCTCACCGCTGTTTGCTCTGCCGCCAGCGCGGTTATGAATCTGTGGCCAAAGTCTGCCACGCGGTGGAGATTGAACCGCCACCGGTGGAAAGCTCCGAGGATATACCAGGGGCCATTGCTCGCATGGTCGATGAATGCTGGTGGCGGCGACAACTGCGCAAGAAACATGCGCGGGGGTTAGAGCAGTGTGCTCTGGCGTTGAACCTGGTCAGCCAAAAGAAAGGCAAGTATTGCAGCGATGAAACCCTAAGCCGACGCAAATCCCAGCAGGCCCGCAACCGGCAATTACTGGCAACGCTTGAAGCCATTAACGAAAGTACGGGTGAAGTGTTTTCGCTTGAGGAAATCGTCGCGCTGTCAGTTAGCAATCCCAAAATCCGCCGCGCGGAGCTAATGACCCGCATAGCTGGCTTTGAACTCATGGCAAAGGAACTAGGCGATGCCGCCGAGTTTTACACCCTCACCTGTCCCTCACGCATGCACGCGGCGCACTCCGGCACTGGTGAACGCAACCGGAAATACGACGGCACTACCCCGAGGGAATCCCAACAGTACCTTTGCCAAGTCTGGTCGCGTATCCGGTCCAAGTGCAAACGTGAAGGTATCGCGTTCTATGGCTTTCGTGTGGCCGAACCGCAACACGATGGCACACCCCATTGGCACTTGCTTCTTTTCACTCAACCGGAAAATACCGGTTCTCTGCGGGCCATTGTTAAACACTATGCCCTGCAAACCGACCCAAACGAACCGGGTGCCCAACAACACCGGTTTAAACCGGTAAAGATTGACCCCGCTAAGGGCACCGCTACCGGTTATATCGCCAAGTACATATCCAAGAATATCGACGGCTACGCCCTCGACCAGGATTTATTCGGTGGTGACCCGGTTAAAGGCGCCGAGCGGGTGGAAGCATGGGCGCGCACCTGGGGCATTCGCCAATTCCAGCAGATCGGTGGACCACCGGTTTCCATCTGGCGCGAACTACGCCGCATTCATAACTCACCGGACCATATTCACGGCACCTTACTCGGTGAAGCCCACCAATACGCCGACGCGGGCAACTGGTGCGAGTTTATAAAAACCCTGGGTGGACCGGTGGTTTCCCGCAAAGACCTACCGGTACAACTCGTCAAGCACCAGAACGACCAACCTAATAAATACGGCGAGCCCATCGGTTTGCAAATTAAAGGGGTACAGCATCGCAACCTAGTGGTGCTGACCCGCCTTGCCACCTGGACGATAGGAACCAAGCCCATGACACCCGAAGAGCAATACCAGTGCGGTGGAGCATATGACACCGGCGAAACCCACGATCAAAAAATGCAGCGACTGCTAGGCCCTTATTACCAAGAGCTAACCAATACTCAAACCCCATCCCAAGGAGATTCTGCCACCAAAGCGGCGGCTGTTGCCCCTTGGACTTGTGTCAATAACTGTACGGAGAAATCATCTAATGACGACAAACCCCAACTACCTCACCACGCGAACCGCGACGATAAAGGCAGCGGCGGAGAAATTACAAAGCAACATGCCAACGCATTTAAAGCTGCTACCGGAAATTCGCCAAACCCTAGTCGTGATTCAGCAAATCAGCGATGTATTGCATCACCTAGCCCAACAACAAACCACCGGAGGTAAACCCCATGCCAACGACAATTAAAGGTCAAGCCGCTTGTCCGGAATGTGGCAGCACACAACCGGTAAAACATGACGGGCGCAAGTATTTTATTAACTGCGCTGACTGCCTTACCTTTACCACCTATCAATCCAAAGCGGCACAGCAGCGCGTGCTGAGCAAGTTAACACCTGCGGCGACAGAATCAGCCCCAACCGAAATTGGAGTGGCCAAAGAAAAACCGGCTGCTAAACCTAAGCTCCATAAGCCCGTAAGGGCCACTGATAGCTTGGTTAATGCTTTAAGCGAATTATTTTAATTGGGAGAAATGCGATGACCAATATTGTGGATACTTCACCAGAAACGGTAAACGCCGAGTTTGACGCGGCAGAAAAAGACATCGGCACAGAACAGCCGGAAACCGAAACTTCACCGGAACAGGTGCAAATTGATGAAGCACAAAAGCAAGCAGAGATTGCCATGGCCACCGGCATGATTAATACATCGCTACGCTTGGCGCTCACCAGCTTTACCGGTGTCAGCGTGAACGAACAAGTCACCAATCAAGCGGCGGAAAGCTATGCGGTGTTAGTTATCAAATATTTTCCCGGTGGCATATTCGGTTTGCTAGATCGCTATAAGGAAGAACTCACTGCTGTAACGGCAACCTTTGTATTGATTCGTGCTGTCTCTGAAGCTAAAGCCAAAAAAACCGAAGAAAAAACCAAAAAATCCGAACCCGATAACAGAAAGCCAAGCTTTTCACCAAAACCACACAAACACGAAGAGGGAGAAACAAATGGGAAAGCGTAATGATGGATTGATGGGGCTATTTATAGGCATTACCCGTTCCGGTAAATCCACTCCGATTAAGGCGATGATACCGAAAGCCAAGCGCTTGCTGATTTGGGGCGCTAAAAACGAGTATGGCCCCGCGTTCAATCTAAAAGTTATACGATCTATGCCGCAACTTTTAAACGCGCTGCGAAAAATAAGAGGTAACGGTAAGTTTGCTTTTGTGCCGACTGGTTATAGCAAACAAGAATTTGATCAATTTTGCCGCTTGGCGCATATCTGGAACCGACAAAAAGAGGCTGTGATAGTGATCGAAGAATTAGCCGCTGTGACCAATTCCAGTAAAGCGTCGGGTTATTGGGGTGTGCTGGTTAACCAGTCCCTTGGGCTAGGGGCTACGATTTTGGCGACAGTGCAGCGAGGCCAAGAAGTCGATAAATCTGTGATGAACGCCTCAACTTATTTATATGTTTGTCAGCATAATACAGAAGACGACGCACGCTATATGGCAAAAAAACTCGGCATAGCGATAGCGAAAGTCCCCCGCATGCCGCTTCGCTTTTTAATATGGACGCCAAGCCGGGGAGAAGTCGTTTTGGGGTATGTTAAATTCAGCGCTCAGGGTAAGCCCCGCTTTTTGAGATCGGGGCCTGGAGTGAAGCAACTAAATTTGAGTGCAATTTGCGGAAAGTTTTGCGAACTAGTCTAGCGCTGTTGGTTTAACCTCATGCTCACCGTTTGTCTGGTGCAAAGCTTTGTCAGGCGCTATTTCTTCCGTTTTAAGATTGAAGGAATTGCCCAAAAAATCATACATATTAAAATAAAAATTGAAATTGCTATGTATTTATTATCAAAAGTTACCCAATATAGGAATGCTGCAATAGCAGCAATATAAAATACAAATTGCTCTATAAATGCGTAGATAATTTTTAACACATTTTGGAAATATTTATTCATTTACAAAGTCCCTTTAGATTAATATTTTCAGGGCGAAGACAAAATTCTGATATGGGAACAGGGGCAGGTGAAAGCGTAGTCAAAGCATCAATTTCGATCAATGAATCTTCAGCTTTTTCATATATTTTCGACTCCTCCTTGGATAATTTATAGCTCGATACGCTTGGGTACGGTGAAGGCCCATTTGGCCGTCCAGTGAGAACTGATTGAATTACATGTTCTATCTTCTTATGTCCTGTAGCCACAGATTTTATTGAAGCGCCATAACTGGCTATCACAAAATTAGATAAACTAATTATCCGCTTTGCATTTTTAGGCAGTTTTTTGTTTCCGGCTCGCCCTCCAGTGCTTGCATAGTTCGTAAAAGCACCGCCAGCAAAACGGCCCAATACGTCTGCCTTACGATGCTTCAGGTTGTAAACCAATACCTTATATAGAATGTCTTTGCTTGCGTTGTTTTTTGCCAGATTTAGTGTTTGGGCAAGCTGGTTCGCTGCTATTTGTGCCTGCACTTTTCTTGTATGACCCCACATACCCACCTGCATTTGGATTTGCAATAACCCTATCCACCAAGTAATTGGGTGATTATAGGCGCCCTTGATAAATCTATGCCAAGCAGGCTCATTTCCAAGCCTGTACGAATTAATTAGCTTGTCAACTTCACTAGGGTCAGCATTTTGTAAATTTTCAACAAATATTTGCGCATCTCTTTTTCCCTGAACATCCAGCCTAATATTAGTCATTTTATCTCCTATTGTAATAATTGATGCTTACACTTTGCCGAATGGGGCCGAGGAGCGGCAGCAACGAGGTCCAGCACAAACGGTAGCTTGTGCGAACAATAACGGCCTTGTATGATCAGTGCCGCAAGGATAAGTACTTTGAAAATTTTTCATCAACAATCCTGTACTGCTGTTCAAGCCAATCTTTTATATTGCGTTGTTCGTGTATATTTCCAGATCTATTTTCACCCACTGGAGTACCTTCAAGCTCCGCTGCCAAGGTCTGCAAGTTCACGCCTTTTCTGTAAAGTTCTTCATCCAAATATTTTGCAATATCAGGAGATAATAGCCACTTTGCTTCTTTTGTGCCTAAAACAAGTTTTCTAAGTTCCTCATCAGTAGCTCTTCCGCTGCCCATTACACTATTTATAAATAGTGTTGCAGCATTATAAATAAAAAGCCGTTTTTCAAATAATTCTAGTTTAAGTTTATTTTGGGCTGTCTGCCATTGACGATATGCAATGAAAGCCCCGAAAATCGCTACCAGCGGAACAAGCAGTGCACTTAAATATGATGTCCAATGTGGATCACATGCCATAGTAAATCCTAACAGTTATTGTTTATACAGAATCCGTATTTACCGATCCATGCAGATTCCTTATAGCTCGCTTAGACACCAAACGGGCCGACTCTCCGATATTTCGGCCTCCCCCTTGACATCCAACCGGAAGGTCATTCTACCCTCTAGATTCGATGATTTAAACCGCGTCTGAGGAAGAATGCCATGCCACGCTCTACCAAGAACCTATTGATGGTCGCCGCTATTGCGCTGACTGTCTCCGCCGGGGTCGTTTGGGCCTCCAATTGTCAATGGCCAAAACATTTGACCCACTATCGGCCAATAAAATTGACCCACCCCTGTGTTTAAAATTTACCCATTAAGCTTCTGTTTCAGCCGATAACTTTCCCCTCCCA
>JAAUXX010034326.1_pt1 | contig 37056 bp, 30 predicted proteins | sample 7278111 | NCBI WGS metagenome assembly JAAUXX01 (sample SAMN14350116, study PRJNA611818) | marine sediment metagenome | isolation source: surface marine sediment (1.8m) | place: French Polynesia: Moorea | collected 2018-08
CATATTCTGCAAAGTGGCTGATCAAAGGAAAATACAGGGCCAGTCTAACATTCTTAAAGCCCATACTCGCGACCGCCTCGCGGTAGCGGAACATAATTTCTCGGTAGGCCGCCAGCGCTTTTTGAACAAATTCCCGCTCATCCTCGCCCACCAGAGGTTGACTGGTTTTGTAATCGATTACCCACGTGGCGTCCGGCGCAATCAACAAGAGATCGATGGCAAGCTGCATCGGCCCCTCGGGCGAATGCCAAGTGAGCGCAAACTCGGGACGTCTCTGCGCCGCCCGAGGGCAAAAAATCCAATGGCTGGCGCGATCGTTGGCGACACATTGTAAAATAGCACAAGTTCGATCCACCGCGTCAGCGAGGCGTCGTCGCGGCACGCCCAAGTTGATCAACTGGGAGCGATAAAAATTCTTTTCACGCGCAAGACCTTCGCCGCGCCAGCATTGCAGTTGCGCCGCATCGACACCTTTGAGTAGGCGGTGAACCAAGGTTCCAACCGCACGCTGCGTGTCATCCTGCCATTGAACGGCGCGCGGCCGCTCGTTTTGGTGGTCGAAATACGGCACGTATTGTTCGAGCAATCTCCCGACTTCCAAATCTGGCCACTGCCAGTCGACATGCAACCTCCGCAGCTCCTTTGGTTTTTTCATGGCGACATTTTGCCTAGCACCATTTTCCCGCTCGGTATGCACCTCGATTTGCGTCCTAATTGCATCCCAGACAGAAAAAAACAACGCGGTTTTCGCCGGAGGTTTTAGTCGCGTCGGATCTTTTTTATCGGCTTCCACGGCGCCAAGCAGATGCAGGTGCTCCCTTGCCCGCGTACACGCCACGTACAACAGCCTGCAACTTTCATACGCTTCGCGCCGCTTATCCTGGGTCGCCAGGTGGGCATACACCGGGTCTGTGGCGTTGCCACTGGCGGTGATAGGGGACATTAAGAGCTGGGCGTGCCCGCGCTCATCAACCCGTTCCGACCACCGTAATAGCTCCGCCTCGTGCGACCGCGGGCGGCGGTGTAAAGACGGCACAATCACCGTATCGAATTCCAGCCCCTTGGCCTTGTGAATGGTCATGATTTGCAGATTTTCATCGCTGTGCGGATCCGGCGCCGCGTAAAGCTTGGCCACCGCTTTGTGCAAGGCATCCCGCGTCGGCAAACCGGCATTGTCATCGAGCGACTCCAACAATGCGAAAAAAAGCTCGGCGTTTTTTATTGCCGACGGATCCTGCAGACACGCCGGCCCTCCGAGCCTAATCCACACCCCCTGCACCCATTGTCGCAAAGGCTTGCGCCGCGACTGCGCAAGCGCACACTCCACAATGGGCAGCACACGACGCAAACGCGCTCGGCCATCGTCACTGAGCAAGTGAATCCGGCTGCCAGCGCTGCCCGCTTCGCGCGCGGCGAACATATCCGGCTGTGAAATTTTTATCTCCGTCGTCGGCTTGAACTCAAGGGCTAAACGAGCCTGCTGCAGCAATGTCAAAGGGGTGGCCTGCGCGATGGAAAAATTTGCAATGACCTCCAAATCGACAAGACTCAGACCACACCACGGCGCGCGCAAGACCGCCAGCCAGGCAATCCGGTCCTGCGGCCGCAAAAGCGCATGGCTTAGGGCCATCAAATCTTCAACCACCACGTGATCGGCCAGCGGTACGAGATCCACGGCGCGATATTTCAGGCCTGCCAGTTCAAGCAGTGGCGTAATATGCATAGCGTGATGGCGATTGCGCACTAGGACAGCGATACTCGCCCGCGGCTGCCGCCGTCGCGTCTCTTGAATGATAGCCAAAACTCTGGCCGCTTCGTCGTCGTTGCCGTCGGCCTGCGTAAAACCGTGCACCCACACCGCTCGTTCATTACCGTGCTCACGAAAAGCCTGCGACGGGGCGTACGTTACGGCCCCCACAGATATATCGTTACGCTGCGGAAACGACGGTGAAAACACCGCATTAATCCACTCCACGATGCCGGCTTGTGAGCGAAAATTGGTACATAAACGCAAAGGTGTCAGCGCGAGGTGTTCGAGGCCGTTTTCCATACACTTTAAAAATAAGCCGACATTGGCATCGCGAAAGCTGTAAATCGACTGCATTGCATCGCCGACGCAGAACAGGGTACGGCCATCGCCAGGTTGCCAACCCGCGGTCAGTGATGTGAGCAAGGCGATCTGCGCGGGCGAGGTATCCTGAAATTCGTCGACCAATATATGGTGAATCTTATAGTCTAGCGCCAGCGCCAGCTCCGTTGGCTCCCCCAACCTGCCCAGGGCGGTCGCCGCTCTGATGCAGACCTCGGCAAAGTCCACTTGGTTTTGTTCCTGAAACACAAGTGTCAAATGGGCGCTGAGCGCAGGCAACAACTCGATGATGGCGAACAGCAATTGCCTTTGCTCCGGCGCATAATGCGCACTCGGAAGGTCGCGTACCTCCAACAGCAACGCTCTCAGATCGGCTTGTCGGCTCAGAGCGTCAATAAGTTCCCGCGCGCGGGATTTTTTTTTCTTGCATAACGCCGCCTCGTCTTGCCCCTCGCCGAGCGGAAATCCGCAGCGGGCATCCAGCGTTCTGCGCCACTCACCGCTGTTGGTCAGCAGCAGGGCCACCAGACCCTGCCATTGCCTGACGCCACTTTCGTCGGCGCCGGGCAGGGAATCGGCAAGACCGATGCACTCTGCAATGGGCGATGGACGATGCGCGCGACGCAGCTGTGCGGCGGCAAAGGCGCCAAGCTCCGGTAAGAGGCGGTGAAAATGACCGGGTATTGCGGTGGTCAGCCGGGCGATGGTCTCACCGCGCACAGTCTGTAAATTATCTTCCAGCGCACGCAACACAGCATCTTTGTCGGCGCCGCGTCCCAGCAGTGGCAACCAGGCCTCCCGCCGGGCAAGCATCTTTACCAGCAGCGCGCTGAGTTTATCCGTGTTGTTGTCCAGCAAGCTCACAACTGTGGCAATGGCGGGCGCCCAGGGTACGTCTTGCTCCAGACTGGCTAACAAGGAGCGCGCGGCGGCGCTATAAAGTTCCTCGGCGTCTTCCGCCACCGGCGGCGGCGCGGCGAAGGAGGAGTGCCAAGGCAGGGTCGCCGCCAAAGCGGCACAAAGGCTGTCAAAGGTTTTTATTTGCAGCCGCGCCGGTGCCGCGATTAGGTTCCAACCGCGGCTGCGGTCCAGCTCCAGCACCGCCCTGGCCAAGCGCCACGTCAAGGCTTCATGGTCGGTCTCGGGTTGTGGATTCTTCACCGCGTTATCCAGCGCGCAAACGACCCGGGTACGCATTTCCGCGGCCGCCTTGCGGGTAAAGGTGATGGCTATAATTTCCTCTGGCTGTTCGACGCGCGCCAGCAGCGTCAATAGACGCTGGGTCAACAACTCGGTTTTACCGCTGCCGGCAGGAGCTTCGCAGATAAAGGACTGTGTCGGATCGAGCGCCTGGCGCCGCCGCGGGACATCGGCGATGGTGATCACCGCTGGGCTCCCGCATCAATTCTGGTTTGGGCGCCCTCGTCGTCTGGCGCAGTAGTGGTGGCTTCTTTTATTCGGCAAAGGCTGTGCAGCCGGCAATAACGGCAGCTGTTAATTTTATGTTTGGGCGCCACTGCGGCGGCGCCAGCGAGGAATTCCCGCGCCAGCTGTTCCAGCACCGCCCGCCAGTGCTCGATGATCTGCGGCCAAGAATCCGGCAGATCCAGTTTGTTCAGGGAGTCCGGTGATGCCAAGCCCGGTACCGCGTCGGCCAACTCGCCGATGCCCTTAAACGCTAGTTCGGCGGCATTGAGTTGTGCAAAAGCGACCCCCGAAACCGCATGCGCGTTGGCGATCGCGTAAAGCGGGACCTGCGGCTCGTCCGGTCGCGAGCCGGCCCAGGCGCGCACCTCTGACTTTGCGGTTTTGTAATCGACAATAAATAAGCTGCCGTCATGCAGTTTGTCTATCCGGTCGTAGCGAATGCGAATGGGGAGTTGCGCCAAGGTGACGGCGTTCTTCGTTTCTCTAAAAATGACCTCGAAGGGCGCGCGCTGCTTTTCCAACGCTAACCATGCCTGCAGTAGCCGACAGAGGCGATCACATTCGAGCGCCTGGAGCCGTGCGCCAAGGTCTTTGCGCGCTGCAATCCGCTGCAACGCGCGCTGCGCGCTATCTGCAATTAAGCGCGTCAACTGCTCGTCCGCCAGGGCGTGCAGGGTCGCCTGGTCGCGCAGCTTTTTCCAGAGATATTCCAGCGCGTCGTGAATCAGAATGCCTCGCTCCGCCGCGCTAATGCCCGGCGCGGCCCGATCTGTTTCCACGGCGCGCAGGCGGTGGCGCGCAAAGGCCCGGAAGGGACAGGCCGCCTGATCCTTCAGTATCTGGGTGCCGCCGCGCGCGGTCTTGGGGTCGGCGACAGCGGGGCCGCACACATCAGTGCAAGACTCAAGGCCCCCAACGTGATGGAGCGCGGCGAGATAATCCACCGGCGCTATTTGCGCAAGATCCGTGGGCGAGATTTCAGCCACATCCGCAACCAGTGAACTCACTTGCAGGGCTTGGTCAGCGTCACCCACGGCATGGCTGAATACCACCGTCGGCGCCGAGGTTTTAAATCGCTCCGTCAGTCGCCGCGCCAGTGTCAATTCGCGCTCAACGGACGCCATCGGCATCCGCTCGCGTTTTTGCACGTTCAGGGGGAGCAGGGGGTTGGGGTCCACGGGTGGCGGCCAGGATGCGTTGTCCAGATTCATGACCCAAAGATAATCGAAGACCATGCCCGCGGCTTCAAAAAGCCCGAGTACCTGGACCGGGGAGGTGCCGGTCTGCGCCTGAAACTGGGTATCCACCGCGATGCGCCGCAGTAATTCCAACGCCCGCGCGCATTTTATTTCAGGGTATACATGATCAAATGCGCTCAATTGCGCGAGGCTTTGCCGCCACGCTTCTATTTGCTGGTATTCCAGAGTGTCCAGCGCGCGCGAACCGGGCCAGCCGAGCGCGTCTAATTGGCGGCAAAAAAATTCACCCCATGCGCTGGGCGACTGCCTTGGCGGCGCACTGATATACAGCTGATGAAATTCATGCAGCCGGCGATAGAGGTCGTTAAGCGGCGCGACGTCGTTTTTCTCGGGCCCCCGTTCGTTCGCACTCTGTCCGAATGCGCCGACCTTGGTGCGCAGGTCCGCAATGCGCACCGCAATCGACCACTGGCGTATGTCGTCCTCAAGCAGGGCTCTCGCCGGAAGCTCCTGAACATTGCCGATAAAGGGAGAAAGTAGGATCTTACTGACATCTTCAATATCGAGTTCGCGGGAGTTTAATGTCAAAGCCAGCAGGGCGGCAGCCACCGGTGGCGTGGCGCTTAGGGCGAGGCCGGCGGAAATATTAAAGCCGGGGGCGTGACGGGCACTCTCCGGAAACACATATTGAGGTTCAAACACCTCGGTGACGATGCGCTCGACCTTCTCCCGCAGGGGCAACAACTTCGGTATCACGATACCGATGCTGGCGCCCGGGTCCCGCGCGCAAAGTGCCGCGGCCCAGCGCGCCGCTGTCCGAATCTCATCATCGAAATTACTGAGTTCAACCCGGGACAATTTTGCGTGGGCGATTTCCAAGCTGAACTTTTCGACCTCAACGCCCTTGTGTTTGGCCAATTCGAGGAGGCGCTCGACCTGAGGGTTGACATCGTCGAAGGCAAACACAACGAGTGACGCGGGCAACGCAACCTGGTCTTGCTCGATCGCCGCCAGCAGCCTGTTAACCATGCACGGACCATCGATTAATTCACGTTCAGCGCAGACGTTTTGATAACCCTTTATCCACGCGGCGAGTAGAGGCGAGAGCCCGGCCAAATCCGCCGACGCAAGATCCCACTGCACAAGAGTATTCCACGCGCGACGGCAACTCATCGCGGTAGCCGCGGGGTTGAACAAATCCACCGCGTCACTGTTTTGGCGGATAACATCTAACCAGATAGCGGTTTCCTGGCTGGCGCTGATTAGCAAGGGCGCCGGTTGCCGGGACGAGAAGGAAAAATTCTCCCACAAAGACTGCAACCAAGCGTTTACAGATAAACAATCGAGGCGCGCCCACGCCCGCAGATTTTTCGACCCTTGGTGGTGGGTAAATTGCGCCTGCACGAAGCGGCTCAGGCGCTTATTGGGGGTAAGGACAACCGCTCCGGGCTTCAGCTGGTTGAATAGCGCGTCAAACCTCGCGATATATCGGTGCGCCCTCATGCCCCATCCCACGGGTAACCACCACGCCGCCCCCAGCGGTAATGGGAAGCCATCGGTGGGATCAAAAGGGGGACGAGCCGGCACATGGCTGTATATTATTCCAGGGCTAGCGCTTGTCAAGCGCCGCTTGGCGCCAAAAGGCCCGACACTGTGGGGCGCTAATAGCGCAAAATTAGCGGGGGGCGGGCAAAAATGCCAACGTTTGCCGCGAACGCCGTCTCACCCGCGATTACCATAGCGAACGCCGGATCAAAGCCTGTCGATCTTGCCCGGCGACAGGTTAACATGATGGAATGCTCTGACTGGAAACTCGCCGGAATGCGCCAATGCAAGAGTATAAACCCCCCGAGGCAAAGCTCGTCGATGAAGCACCATCGCGTTTACTCGGCAATATCAACAAGGCCCTGTTGTTCCTCGAGCTGCTATTGTTGGTCTTGCCGATCACGCTGTTGTTCGGCTTTGGCAGCTTTGCCGTTATCACCACCATAGAGTCGGAGGGGCTCTACGTGGCATTTATCGCAATGTGGTTACTGACTGTAATCGCCATCGTCGGTCTCAGCCTAAATATCGTGAGTTTCATTTTCTCGCTGTCCTGGATCACGCCCAAGTGGCAGTGGACTCCCTACCTTGGCGTGTTGGTGGTGTTCGCCGCCTACCTCGCCCAGCACCTCACCAACGACGACAGTATCCAGGCCCTTCAGATCAAAAGCAGCCTGTCCGGCTTTGTGCTTGGAGTCGTGCTGTTCATTCCCCTCACCCACCTGCAGCTTAGCCAGCATTTCAGCTCAAAAAACAAGCAAAATGGCTAAGCTGCCAGAGCGGCCCCCTGCCCCCGGAATCACTTGACGCCCAACCCCCAAGTCATTACCATACGCGCCCTTAACGCACTCGTAGCTCAGCTGGATAGAGTACTCGGCTACGAACCGAGCGGTCGCAGGTTCGAATCCTGCCGAGTGCGCCATACAAAAGACCCGCCCAAAGGCGGGTTTTTTGTATGGCGCACTCGGTGGGATGAGAACCTGCGTGGTTCGATCAACGGCAACGCCGTTGAGACCGCGCCAGCGCCCGAAGGGGCAAAACAGCCATCGGCTGTTTTGAGTCCATCCTGCCGAGTGCGCCACACAAAAGACCCGCCCAAAGCGGTTGCGTTTGGCTGGCTTGCATCACCAATCATGGCAACGCATTACGCTTTTGTTAAAAAAGCGCGATGTGACGGAAGCACACTTTCGCTTTTCTAAAGTGGCATCAAATCACAGAATGGCCGGTGTTTTAGCAGCATACTTTGCCCCGCATATTTTCCAATAACATCTGATGTTGCATTTCGCCGAAGAGGCCATCACACATGCGTAACCCACTAAGTATGTTTAACCTAGTGTTCAGAAATATTACACCGCAACTGGTGCTCTGCCATGACCCGCGCGCGACAGGCAAACTTAGCAACAATAATCATCTCGTGTTGCTATTTTCAGGTTTGTGTCTTTTTTTTAGCGCTTTCCTTTCGCAACACGCATTTGCCATATTAAACAATGTCAAACCGGAACATCGCGATCTCACCGTCAAACGGATCAAGGCGTCTCACTTCTTGCATCAGGCGACTTTTGGCCCGCGATTCGGTGAGATAAACGCGCTGGCGCTGAGGATGAAGGAAATTGGCGAACGACGGGCGCTTCACGAGTGGATAAGCAATCAATTTGCGATACCCTTCAGCAAGAATGGCGGCACCTCGTTCGAACAGCGCGCGCGCAATCTGCTGAACGCGGATGGTTACGCGGTCGACGCATTGGGTGAAGACGGCCCCGGTTATGCTATTCAAAATTATAAGCACCATGCCTGGTGGGACAAGGCGATTCGCGATAACGATCAGCTACGCCAACGGGTTGCCTGGGCGCTGATTCAAATTTTTGTGATATCGGAACGCGGCATGATGCTCAACACCCGCAACAACGGGCATTGGCTGGGCATACTTGACTACTACGATATGCTCGCCAGTAACGCTTTCGGTAGCTATCGCAACCTGCTGCGCGACGTCAGCCTGCATCCGGCGATGGGGCTGTATTTGAGCCACCTGAAAAATGCCAAGGCCGACCCTGCCAAAGGCACATTCCCGGACGAAAACTACGCTAGGGAGATCCTGCAACTGTTTTCCATCGGCGTCTATCGTCTCAGGCAAAATGGTCAGCCCCTGCTCGACCGCGATGGCAACCCCATCGAGACCTATACCAACAACACCATACGCAATTTTTCCCGCGTTTTCACCGGGCTCGGCTACGCCCCCAGCGCTGGCAGAGACGACTTCCGCCGCAATCCGCGCAACATGTTCGCACCGATGAAAATGTACGACGCCTACCATGACAGCGATGCCAAAACGCTGCTGCGTGGCCAGCGCTTGCCTGCGGGACAAAGCGGCATGCGCGATTTCAACCAGGCAATAAACAATATTGTCGCGCACCCCAACGTACCGCCATTTATCAGCCGCCTGCTCATCCAGCGATTCACCTCCTCCAACCCCTCCGGCGCCTACGTCAGGGCCGTGGCGGACAAGTTCACTGACGACGGTCGCGGTAATCGCGGTAATATGCGCGCGGTAATCCGCAAAATCCTGATGCACCCCGAAGCCCGCAACGCGCTGACAATTCAGCAAACGCGCAAGGCCAATGGCCGCTACCAGTTTGAGGTGAGCGGAAGATACAATCGCCGCGGCAAAGTGCGCGAGCCGCTGTTGGCGCTCACCGCCATGTATCGCGCCCTGCGCGCCCAGGCAGGCAACGACGATGGGCGTTTTCGCCCGCGCTCGCCACTGAGCACAACTAATCAAGGCAGTTTTCAGTCGCCCAGTGTGTTCAATTTTTATCTGCCCGATTATCAGCCGGGAGGGACGTTGCAGAACCAAAATCTGGTGGCCCCGGAATTGCAAATCTACACACCGGTGATGCTCAACAGACTGGCCAACTTTATTCGCAGCCGTATCATCAATCGCAATCTCGGCCTGGGTGACGGCGGCACGCTCAACACCGCTACCGAGGAAAGCCAGGCGCACGCCGCGCGCTACATGCTGGAGCGTCTTGATCTGATGCTGGCCTACGGCACGCTCTCCAGGGGCGCCTTGGACGATATTCATGCGGCGATAACGTCGACGGAAAATCTCGATCACCGCACCGAACTCGCCTTGATCTCGGTACTGAATTCGCCTGATTTTATGGTGATGCAGTAATCCGCGCAGGCAACACGGTCGACAGATAAAAACACGTATCTATTTATTGGCAATACATGCCCAAGAACAATTTCGAGAACACTATTATGAAGAAAAACGTAACCCAGGATCTATCACGCCGCGCATTTCTGCGAGGCTGCGCCGCCATGAGCGCCACGCCGGTTGTCTCGAGCATTCTACAACTCCAACTCATGAATTCGGCCTATGCCGCATCAGCCCGCATCACACCCGCGCGGCCAAATCAGTACCGCGCCCTGGTGTGTGTCTTTTTGTTGGGTGGAAATGACTCGTTCAACATGCTGGCGCCCTATCGCCCTACGGAACATGGACACTACTCACAAGTGCGTTCGGACCTCGCGCTGCCCCGCAACGAGCTGCTACGCATCGTTGACCAAAACAACCGGGCCTTTGGTCTGCATCCCGCGACGAGAGAGCTGCGCAATCTCTACAATCAAGGCGATCTGGCGTTCGTGGCCAATATCGGGACACTGGTGCGCCCCACCACCTTGGCGGATTACAATCGTGGTATCGCCTTGCCGCGGGGGCTTTTTTCGCATAACGACCAGCAGAAGGCTTGGCAAACATCCGTACCGGATTCGCAACAAGCCATCGGCTGGGGCGGGCGCATGGCCGACATGATTAACGACAGTGTCAATCGTTCAAGCCGCGTCTCGATGAATATTGCGCTTAACTCGGTCAATATTTTTCAAACCGGCAACGTGATATTTCCCTATACCGTTGGGCCCTCCGGGGCGCAGCAATTGGGCGGCTACGATGCCAGAGGCCTGTTCAATGAGCTTTTCAGCCAGGCAACGGACGGGGTGCTGGGGCAACAATACGCCAGTGTGCTAAAACGAAGCGTTGCCGAGAAGCGCCGGGATGCCATTGACGTTGCCGATGACTTTGATGCCGCGGTGAGCGGTCACACGGTCGACTGGCCGGACGAGGTGGATTCATCGCTCGCGCAACAGCTTAGGATGGTGGCCCGAACCATCGCGGCGCGCAGTGAACTCGACACCACGCGGCAGATATTTTTTGTGTCGGCGGGCGGCTACGACAATCATGATGAACTGCTCAATAATCAGCAGCGACTGCTCGGTGATTTGAGCCTGTCGTTAAAGACCTTTTACGATGCCATCTCCTCGCTCGGCGTGGCCAATCGGGTTACCACCTTCACCGCATCCGACTTCGGTCGCACGCTCACCTCGAACGGCCGCGGCTCCGACCATGCCTGGGGCGGGAATCAAATCGTGCTCGGCGGCAGTGTTGCCGGGGGCGCCGTTTACGGAGACTATCCGCGAAATCTCGCGAACCCGCAAAGCGCGGGCGGCGACTCGCTCGATGTCGGACGTGGACGACTGCTGCCGACCACCAGTTGCGACGAATTCCACGCGGAGTTGGCAACATGGTTTGGCATTCCCAACGATAACAACATGGAGGCCATTCTTCCCAATATTCGGCAATTCTACGACGCCAACGTCAATCGGCCGCCTATTGGCTTTATGGGAGCGTGATTGGCGGGCAAGTGCACCCAAGCCACGGCGCGCACGGGGGCAGTGCCCCTCATCCAGCGCTTCGGTTAGGCTTTGAACCTGAACGTACACTACCATATGTTGTTTCTCGACGGCGTCTACGCCGAAGACACCCCTGGCAAACAGCGCTTCTAGCGCGTCAAAGCGCCGACTCACGATGAGCTGAATACACTCGCCCGCCCCCTCAGCCACCGAACCGCCCGCTGTCTGGAAAGGCGCGGTCTGCTGGCGTTGTATCAGTCGCCCAGCAGCCTCTGAGAAGCGCTTGGCGTTGACGGCCAACGGGCAAATCCGATATGAACTCAAGCCCCCTTACCGCAACGGCACCGCCCATGTGATCTTCGAGCCACTCGATTTTATAGCCAAACTGGCAGCACTGGCGCCTAAACCACGAGTTAATCTGACACGATTCCATGGCGTATTCGCCCCCAATATTAACCCGGCATGCATTTATGCTGGGTTAATAGCAAGCACCGTATTCAAGTGACACCAACAGAGGCGAAAAGGCGCTTTATACTTCCTATACCCGCGCCAGCTAAGATGTCACATCAATTTTTACATCACTTTTGATAAAGTTGGCGTACCAATAAAAACTGGACTTTGGGGTTCGAACCTGGCTTTCGTAGTCGACATGAACTATGCCGAACCGTGGCCAATAACCGAATTCCCATTCAAAATTATCGAGCAACGACCAGACATAAAAACCCTCGACGCGCGAGCCAGCGTTATTGGCTTGGGAAATCTGTGCCATTAAGCTCTCAAGAAACTCTATCCGGCGACGATCATCGAGTAATTCCGCAAGCGCCATATCGCTGACATCTGCATAACCACATTCGGTTATTTTGATTTTTGGATTACCGTAATTTTCTCTCAAGTCTTGTAGTGCTTGGCCCAAGCCTTCAGCGTATAGCTCCATTCCGAAAGGCGATTTGGGCCTGTCAGTGGTTACTCGCTCCCTGCGCATTTGTATTGGCTCGTTGTGCGATTCGGAAACAAAGCTGCGTACATAGTAATTCACACCTAGGAAATCGATCGCCGCCGCTATCTCCCGCATGTCTCCCGGATCGATAAATTTAGCAAGATCCTCTTCAATTAATTCTGGGTACTGACCCAGCAACAAAGGGTCGAGTACCGCGCGGTTCCATGTCGCGTCGAGAAGTTTCGCTGCTCGCTGGTCCGCTTCACTATCGCTTGCGGGTAAGGCAGGTTGTAGCAGCGCGGTTGTCCCTATTTCGTATTTGGCTGAATTGGATCTCAGAGCTCTTATAACTCGGCCTTGCGCCAAGTTTTGGTGGTGTATGGCGGCGTAAAAGGCATCTCGGCTTCGCACCCCGGGAGCATCAGTTCCCCAACCATAACCCCGGTGGCTGGTCATACACGCTTCGTTAAGGACAATCAGTGAGCCGAGTCGATCACCGAATTTGTGATCAACAAACAACGCAAACTCCGTTAACCAATTGGCAATATCTCGATTTTGCCAACCACCTTTTGCTTCAAGCGCGCAAGGTAGATCCCAGTGATACAGCGTTAAAGAAGGAGCTATTCCTGACGAAAGCAAAGTATCGAGCAGGCGATCGTAGAAATCGATACCTTTTTGGTTGGCGGCGCCAACACCTTTGGGAATAAGTCGCGGCCATGACATTGAAAAGCGATAGCTGTCAATGCCCAGTTGTCGCATCAATGCGATATCTTCCTCGAACCGATTGAGGTGATCACAGGCTACCGATGCATCGTCTCCATTTTTAATGGCACCCATGCGCGCGGAGAACCTGTCCCAGATACCGTCTCCTCTTCCGTCACCGGTTTGCGAGCCCTCTATCTGGTAGCTAGAGGTTGCTACCCCCCATATAAAACCGGATTGGTCTGTCAAATTGTTCATTAATTTAAATCCAAATGATAATGGTGTCAGGAAAATTTACCGCTCGAGTCGTATCGAACCGAATAACGTATAATTCTGTTTTAGGATGTTTTTACTGGTGGCTAAAGGTTTTTCCACTGATCCACGCGAGATACCGTTTGCCGGTAGGCCGGTAAGCCCCAAGCGACAACCGCGAACGCTAGTGGCGAAACAAATACCGCCCCGGCAGAAAGCGCATAGCGCAGGCTCGCTGAATCTTTGAATACGAAATCGGTCATCAAACCTATAAACACAGGTCCCAAACCTACTCCAATAAGATTGATTGCCAATAAAAATATGGCCGATACCTGAGCTCTCATTCTGGCCGGGGTGGCCTCTTGAATTGCCGCGTAACCCCCACCGAAAGGTATGCCCGCGCAAAAATTTATCATCGCGATAAAGACAAGCGCAATATCTCCAGAGGGTGACAACGGTGCGGCGATAGTGGCAGGTGTTAACAAAGCCGCGCCGATCATAGCTGCTCGAATATTGGCATCAGCATAGCCTCTGCCCCGCAACCAGCTAGCCAGCCAACCACCGGCTAGCGATCCGGCTGTTCCAAATATCAGTACGGCTAAGCCGAAATAGGTACCGATTTCTGCGAAGCTCCAGCCATAGGTGCGTTGAAAGAATGCGGGCCACCACGCACCAGAGCCGTAGCCTAATAAAATCATCAATGAAAAACCGAGCATCAGCGAAAGGTAACAACGTAAGTTTTTGCGCACATACCTCAGCACGTTTTTGAAAGGTATGTCGTTATTAGTTGATACGCCAGTGCGGGCTGGCTCTGATATGCTCAATAGCAGAAGCACAACAGGGATGCCGCACGCCCCTATAATCAAGAAGACGGCTTGCCACGGTTGCACGTCCCCCAAGAGCGGTATTGTCACGACTCCCGCGGCTTCCATGGCCGCCATTAGGTGCCCCCCGCCAATGATCGCGATGCCGTTGCCAAGATAAATGCCAGCGGCAAAAAGCCCCAACGCGACAGGCAAGTAGCGCGGAGAAAAATAATCAGCGAGCAGGGAGTATGCTGATGGCGACAAAGATGCTTCTCCTGCACCTACGCCTACGCGCGCGAGAAACAATAGCGAGTAAGACTTGGCGAGCCCGCACACGGCGGTCATAATGCTCCAAAAACCTACGCCAATCATGATTATATTGCGCCGATTGAATCTATCAGCGAGGCGGGCTATGGGAATACCTAGTACCGCATAAAAAAGAGAAAAAGCGAACCCATGGAGCAGGCCCATAGCGGTATCGTTCACTCCCAAGTCTTGTTTAATTGGTTCTATAAGCAAAGATAATACAGATCTGTCTATGAATGCCAGAAGGTTGGCTACCATTAAAACGCCAGCCACGTACCAGCTATAGTGTGCAGGCCGATCGACCTGACTATGGATAAGGCGCTCGGATCTTAACTGCGATACCATCTTATATCACTTAACGTTACCGATTGAGGGTCATCGTTGCAGGGATGAAAAACTGCCAACAAATGTAAAGCTTTACATAACCATATCTGGTTGTGCTGAATGTTTCAACTGTTTCTTACAGAGGTTAAACTACTTTTTATGTCAGGAATTATAGAAGTTGCGAAATTAGCCGGTGTCTCCACCGCTACGGTGTCCAGAGCGTTATCAAGCCCTGAGGTATTAAATCCCAAAACGCGGGCGAAGGTGATGTCAGCCATTGAAACCTTGGGCTATAAACCTAATGCAAGGGCGCAAAACCTGCGCCAACAACGTTCTGAGCTGATTGTTGCCATCATGAATGACCTTGATAGTCCCTTTATGGCCAGCGTGGTGCAGGCTCTCGAGAGTCAGGCTAAGCTGCAAGGATACTCGGTTATTGTAGGAGATTCGCAAAGGAGCCTTGAGACTGAAATATCTTACGCCGATTTAGTACGCAACAAATTAGCCGCGGGTATTATACAAATGAGCCCGAGATTGCCGTTTAAAAATCCAGATCATGCGTCATTTGTCCCCATTGTCAGCGTACTGGAGAGTTTCGCTTATCCTGGGGTCTCCAGTATTCGAACCAACAATCACGATGCAGCGTGCACAGCAACAAATCACCTGCTTAATCTCGGTCATCGCCGGATAGCCGTGGTTACGGGGCCTGAGACCAGCAAACAATCTAATATTCGGCTGCAGGGTTACTATGCTGCGTTGCAAGACGCAGATATCGAAGTTGTGCCAGAGTTTATAATCGAGGGCGACTACCGGCTTGAATCAGGCTTGACCGCAGCCAAGCGTTTGGTAACTATGAAACCCGCTCCAACGGCCGTATTCTGCTTCAATGATTTGATGGCGTTTGGTGTGATTTCCGGTGCGCACCGCCAAGGTATCACAACACCAGATAACCTTTCGGTGGTGGGATTTGATGATATTGCACTGGCGTCGATATTTGTCCCTGCGCTGACCACCGTATCTCAACCGGCTGAGGAAATCGGCAGACAATCTGCTGATGTACTAATAAGACGAATAGAGAACCCAAATGCAAAGCCGGTTCATATTGAATTACCGTTCAAGCTGTGTGTTCGCGATAGCACCCGAGCGCTTTAACGTAAGCATACCCCTACAAACATTTGATGGCTCCGGTAGTTGTCATTATCACCCAATAAACTCTGGCGGCTTTGCGCGGAAACCTTCGATTTTACTGGGTTCGCATTGACCTTTGGCCAATGGCGGCACATCCTGCACCACATTGACCCGTCAACTAAATCGTTGCTGGGTAAATAGCAAGTTTTTTGCTGAGCTCGCCACTTTTGGCACCTTATTATTCATAAAATCTGCATTGCATTATTGGATGTTTTGCGCTAGGATAAAATGTAAAGGTTTACATTTTCGAGTAAAATAATGTTTTCACACGCACATAAAGCCCACAGTTCTGGTTTTAAATCGCGAAAATGAACATCAAAATGCTGATAGAGGGTGCACAGCTCAGCTCTCAGAAGAGCATTGATGTGCTCAACCCGGCTACGGAGAGAGCTTTCGCGCGCTGCTATATCAGCTCCCCAGCCGACGTTGATGCTGCCGTGTTGGCAGCGAGCAACGCCTTTCCGGGTTGGAGTCAGTTGCCTGATCGGGACAGGTCTGTCCTGGTGCAAGAGGTTGGGCAGTTAATAGAGGCTCACAGCGACGAGCTAAAACACCTGGTCATGCTCGAAAGTGGTAAACCGATAAGAGGCTTCATGGGTATTGGAGCCGGTGCCGAAGTCGGCGCCTCAATCGCCTGGACTAACGCGGCGGCTACCCAAACGACTCCGATTGAAATCCTTCAGGATGACAACGAAGCTCGCGTCGAGTTGCATCGGCGTCCAATTGGTGTAGTAGGTTCGATCACACCGTGGAACTGGCCTTTGATGATCGCGATCTGGCACATTATGCCTGCCTTGAGAGTGGGAAACACCGTCGTCATCAAGCCTTCCTTGTTAACGCCAGTGGCGACTGCTCGCGTTGTAGAGCTGGCCAATACGGTCTTACCCAAAGGTGTACTTAATCTCGTCCATGGCGGGGCAGACATCGGATCGGTAATGAGTCGGCACCCTGGTATTGCCAAGTTGATTTTTACCGGATCGACTCCGACCGGCAAACGCATCATGCGTGACTCGGCCGATTCTTTAAAACGACTCACACTTGAACTCGGTGGAAACGATGCGGGCATAGTGCTGCCTGGGACAGATATCACCGCGATTGCTGAGCGTATTTTCGCGGCGAGCTTTGCTAATAATGGGCAAACTTGCGCGGCACTCAAACGACTCTATGTGCATGAGAGCCAATATACCGATATGAGCAACGCGATCGTTAAGATAGCTGAAAACGTAATTGTCGGTGACAGCATGGATGAGAAAACTGATTTTGGGCCAATGCAAAATGCATTGCAACGAGATCGGGTGCACGAGTTGGTTGAGGACGCAAAAGCTCGCGGTGGCAAAGTTCTTTGCGGCGGTGGAATCCCGATTGCTTCTGGGTACTATTATCCACCTACGATCATTTCCTGCGTGACTGATGGCCTGCGGATAGTGGACGAGGAACAATTTGGTCCGGTCTTGCCGGTGATAAGCTATGCTGATGTTGATGATGTTATAGCACAGGTGAATCTTAACCCATGTGGTTTGGGAGGGTCGATATGGAGTGACGACCTCGATCAAGCTTACCTAGCCGCACCCCGCTTACTGTGCGGCAGCGTATGGATCAATGACCATGGGTGCGTGCGGCCGGATGTTCCGTTTGGCGGCATAAAACAGTCTGGGTATGGGGTTCAGTTTGGCCGTGATGGATTAAATGCCTTGACCGCGGTGCAAACTATCAAACTTGATAAGAGGACTGGGGAAAAGAACCGGCTGGGAAAATCTGATCCGCAAGATCCAGAAGCCATGATTCTTGCGGAGGCTCGATAGCCACAAACTTGTTAGCGTAAAATTCATTATCGCTTGGAGCTAATAATATGAGCAGTAAACCCTTTGCGTCGTCTGCTGATTTGGGTGAAAAAAGTGAGACCCTTGAAATTGTTGGTGATGGCGTATACGCACTTACCGCCGAAGGCGATCCAAATGTTGGTGCTATCGAGGGTGACGAATTTATAATCGCGTTTGAAGCGCGAGCTACGCCTAAAGCCGCAACTGAATGGTTATCGGTATTGCGAGAACATACGGATAAACCAGTAAAATTTCTCGTGCTGTCTCACTACCATGCGGTGCGTGTGCTGGGTGCGTCGGCATTTAAGGCGGACGCTATCATCGCCCATGAAAATACCAAGCTGTTGATTGATGAGCGTGGCCAACAAGACTGGGAAAGCGAGTTTGGCCGTATGCCGAGATTGTTTCGCGAACCCGAGGGAATTCCGGGTTTAACCCAACCAGATATCGTTTTTAATAATCGTATTGAAATACCACTTGGTAAAAAGCGGGGAAATCTGGTGCTCGAATATTGCGGCCGTGGTCATACCGCAGGCGATGTTTGTGCTTGGCTACCAAAGCAGAGCGTGCTCTTTGCTGGGGACCTTGTCGAGTCCGCTGCGGCGCTTTACACCGGAGACGCGTTTCACTTTGATTGGTCGACGACCACGCTTGATAAAGTTCAGTCATACAAAGCGGAGGTGCTTATTGGCGGTCGCGGTGCAGTGGCTCATGGTCGAGCGGCAGTGGATGCGGCAATAGATCAGACTAGAGGATTTCTTACAGGAATGATAGAACAAGTTAGCCCGGTGTTTAAACGTGGCGGTGAAATGAAAGAAGCATTTGAATTAACGTATGCGCATTTGGCTCCTCGTTACGGCGACTGGCCAATATTTGAGCACTGCCTGCCATTTAATGTACAACGGCTTTGGGATGAATTTGACGGTATCGACTGGCCTAAAATTTGGACTGCCGAAAAAGATCGGATTGTGTGGGAAAAATTACAAAACTGAGCATATGATTCAGTAATATTCAAGAAGCTAAAGAAACCAATAATGCCACGCGTCAACCCGATTTACAGCTACAAAGCCAGCCCCGATCAGTTCGCTGACAAGCCGACACACCATCCGGTAATAATCGTTGGAGCGGGACCCGCAGGCTTATGTACAGCAGTAGATTTGGCGCTACAGGGCATAAAGTCACTAGTGTTAGACGATAATAATACTGTGAGTGTTGGTTCGCGAGCGATATGCTTTGCTAAGAGAACTCTAGAAATATGCGATCGCTATAAAGTTGCCGACCGAATGCTTGCCAAAGGGGTGAGTTGGCAAGTAGGTAGAGTGTTTTGGCGCGATGAGCTTATTTATAACTTCGACCTGTTGCCTGAGTCTGAGCATAAAATGCCAGCATTTATTAACCTGCAACAATACTATTTTGAAGAGTATTTTGTTGATCGCTGCGAGCAGCTTGAGGAAGTTGAGATACGCTGGCTAAGCCGAGTATCTAATATACGTATCGACGATGCCGCCGTATATATTGATGTTTCGACAGAAGGTGGTACGTATTCATTAAGTTGTGATTATCTACTTGCCGCTGACGGAGCCAATAGCTCGGTGCGTCAGTCCCTGGGCCTCGCTTTTCGCGGACAGATATTTGAAGATCACTTTCTGATTGCCGATATTGTTATGCACAGTGATTTTCCGGTGGAGAGACGATTTTGGTTCGATGCTTCCTTCCACCCTGGAAAATCTACCTTGTTGCATAAACAACCAGATAATTTGTGGAGAATAGATTTTCAACTTGGGCAGGACGCGGATCCCGAGTTAGAAAATCGTCCCGACAACGTGATCGCCCGTGTCGATAAAATGTTTGGTGATGAAAAACTTGATTACGATTTGGAGTGGAGCAGTGTCTATACATTTTGTTGCCGTAAGTTGGACTCGTTTATCCACCAGAAACGAGTGATTTTTATCGGGGACTCGGCTCACCAAGTCTCGCCCTTTGGCGCCCGAGGCGGTAACGGTGCGATCCAAGCAGTTGACAATTTGAGCTGGAAATTGGCCGCGGTTTTAGGCCAGTCGGCTCCTTCAAGATTGCTGTACAGTTATGATCAGGAGCGGCAGTGCGCCGCCAGGGAAAACATTACATGCTCAACACGATCAACGGACTTTATGACGCCGAAGAATACCATGAGCGAATTTTTTCAATTTGCTGTCTTGTCATTAGCCAAGGACTACCCGTTCGCACGAAGCCTGGTTAACAGCGGGCGATTATCAACGCCCTCGGTTTATAGCAAAAGTTTACTTAATACCCAGGACCGAGACGATTTTAGCCCGTTGATGCGGCCTGGTTCCCCCTGTGCTGATGCACCTGTGATGCTAGGAGGGGAGAGCAAGTGGCTTTTAGATTTTTTAGGCAATCGATTTGTTTGCATCTTGTATATTAAGAAAGGCTTTAAGAACATTATTAAAAAGCTTTACATTGCAACGCAAAAATCTCAGCATATGGAATTTTTGTTGGTTACACCAACAGCATGCCCCCTGAATTTTACTGAAAATATCCCCATTATTTACCTGCAAGACAACACCGGCCTGGTACGATCTCGATACGATTTATGCGAGGGGAGTGTTTATCTGATTCGTCCGGATCAACACGTTTGTGCTCGCTGGCGCTGTATTGATTCGGAACAAATCATTGAAGCCCAGCGACGTGCTCTAGGATACTTTTTGCCAGAGAATCATGAAAAAAATCGATACTAAAGCAAATTTTGACGACCCTGACGGGTTTTACTCTGAGCTGGTCGATCTTTATGGCGGGCGATCACCAGACGAGGTTGGACTGATCAATGCGCGCCTAATTTTGCTGTTGAGCAACCATATTGGTGACATTGATATTGTGCGCGAGGCGTTTGCTATCGCAACCTCTCAATTAGATATTGAAGCTTTTACACCCCACGCTCCGACACCATAACTTATGTTTGTAATCATCTAACTCACGGATAATATCATGGAAAATAAAAATTTATCCTGTGTTGACCCAGATATGCGTCGTGTACTTGAGCGTTATACAGCGCGATGGATGAGTCGACCGACGGTAAATCTCAACGCGCCCCAGAAAAGAGACTTAATGTATTTGGATTTGAGCTACTGGAATGACTTAGATCGGCTCGCAGGCATAACAAAGTCAGAGCATTGGGCCGTTAATGGCGCACAGGCTTTCAGGTTGGCACGTTACCGCCGCCAAGATGGAAAACCGCAATCTGTGTTGTATTGGCTGCATGGCGGCGGTTGGATATCCGGAAGTATCGAAACTCACGAGGGCATTTTTCACCGACTACTACGTCATGCCGATATCGAAATTATCGCGGCTAACTATGCTTTGGCACCAGAATCCCCATACCCGGCGGCTATAGATGATGCAGAACTTGGGCTAGAAGAAATTTTGTCGACAGGTGACATACGCGCAAGCCAGGTCACAATCGGGGGAGATTCAGCCGGCGCTCAAATAGCAGCCAGCGTAGCTGTTCGACGTGCTCAAAGCGGTGCTGATCTATTACGAGGTCAGGTGCTCGTTTACGGAGCGTTCTACCCGGCCTGGGAAGGCCCAAGTCATTATTTGTATGGGTCAGGAAGCTATGGTTTATCTTCTGCGGCGATGCAGCAGTCATGGCGAGACTATTTACCGGAGGATAAATCTGTTCATTACGTGCCCGATTTAAAAGCTGCGTCTAGTTATCCGAAGACATGGTTGATATCAGCGCAATGCGACTGCCTCGCGCAAGACAGTATTAAATTTGCGGAAGATCTTTTAAAGCAAGGAGTTGATATTACTCACACCGTATGTAACGGATTGATACACGGCTTTTTGCACATGGGTGCGGCGTCCAGCGCAGCGGACAGGATGGTCAATAGCATTGCTCAGTACGTCTTGTGTAATCGTAAACAAAAACGAACGTTGGAAATATGATGGCGAAATTATTTGAGTACCATTTTCATAGCTTGTGTGAGCTAAAAATGACTGGACGCCTGTTCAAACTTTATGAGCAGATTGTCCGGCGTTGAAAAACGCAGATTTATAATTCAACACAAATGTAAAGCTTTACATTTGTGTTGAGGGTTTTGAAGAGCCCGCAACACTAATGATAGCTAGGGGAATACCATGAGAAGAAAAATGAAAATAAAAACCAGCCATATTGCGATTTCTTTAGCCCTATTAACATCGTCGGGGTACCAGGTTGCCACCGCTCAAGACAAGGCTAATAATGAATCAGCGCGGCGAGAACTTGACATGGTGCTTGAGGAGCTGGTCGTTACTGCGCAAAAGCGTTCGCAAGCGCTTACTGATGTCGCATTGGCAGTGTCCGCTTTTGATCAGCGGACGTTGGAGGAAGCCGCGGTCGTAAACACTCAAGATCTGGCGCAACTGGTACCCAATCTTTTTATTCCGAATGAATCTCCGTCTGGCGCAACCAATGGCTTTGTGTTCTTGCGCGGTATTGGTACAGATAACTCGCAATACACGCTTGACCCTGCAGTGGGAATCTACTACGACGGCGCTTATTTTGCTCGTGCCTATGGGACAATATTTGATCTCTTCGACGTGGAGCGCGTTGAGGTCCTCCGGGGTCCTCAGGGCACACTTTATGGCCGCAATAACTCGGCGGGTGCGATCCGAATAATCTCAAAAAAAGCGAATCTTGATGAGTTCGACTTTTCAGCGAGAGCGGGTTTTGGCAGCTTTGATGAGGTTCGCGGTGATTTCTCACTGAGCGCCCCGCTTGTCCAAGACAGTCTTGGTGCGAGACTTTCCGTCACGCACCGGGAAAATGACGGCGTACAGGAAAACACGCTAAACCCCGACGACCGTGCTCAGTCTGTAGACTTTACCGGTGTCAATGCATCGCTACTTTGGCAAGCCTCAGACACCCTAGAGCTAACCTTTCGCTACAACAAATTTAGCGACCGGGGCGATGCTGTCCAAAATGTGCCGTTCTCCGACACTACGTTACGCACGTTCGAATCCAATCTGGAAAACCTCAATGAGGTCGATAATGAAGGGGTCTCTGCTACGATAAACTGGCAATTCAATAATTCAGTGCAACTAACATCAATGTCATCGCTAAGGCAGGTAGATCTAGACGCCCGTTTTAACCTTGATGGGGTAGCAGCTCCGGAGTTTGAAGCCACAGATCAAGCTATCTCAAGCGAGTATTTCACCCAAGAGCTTTATCTGGTGGGCGACAGCATTGGCTCTGCTCAGATCGACTGGGTCGCGGGTGTGTTTTACTACGATGAGGACATTACCGAAGCAGCCACTACCTCATTCGGCGCAGACGTGTTCGGTCCGGGTTCACCGGCTTTTGATGCCATCGCCGATCGGGATTTCTTGTCAACATCATCATCGGTTTATGCTCAGGCGACATTTCCCATTAGTAATACGCTAAGCGCGACCACTGGCGCGCGCTGGACTCAAGATGAGAAGGATTTCAAAGAGCGTTTTTCAAACACCGATGTTAGCTTTGAGGATGACAATGTCACGTGGAAAGTAGGTCTTGACTACAATACCGACAATTTGCTTCTGTACGCCTCTGCCTCTACCGGGTTTCGCTCCGGTGGCTTTGATATCAACTCGGCAAGTGAGTTTCCAACAGAAGAGGTTCTGACCTATGAAGTTGGCATGAAGAAAACGCTGTTTACCAATCGCATGGATTTAAGCACAAACTATTTTTATACCCAATACGATTCATTACAGCAGTCCATCACTTCCGCCGACAACCAATTTGGCTTGGACACGGTCACACTGGACGCGGACTCTCAAGGTTTGGAACTTGAGCTGAAACTCATCGCCACTCAAAACCTGTCGCTGTTTACCGTACTTGGCACGCTTGATACAAGTGTGGACGGTCTCCCGGGTTTTGATTTGAAACAGTCTCCCGAGCTATCGTACCGCGTGGGGGCAAATTATCACTCTGATTTGGCCAGTGGCGCAAAAGTAGTATTGGCCGCGTCGTATTCGTATACGGATGAATTTTTTGTTGACGTTGCCAACAGGGCTGAGCGAAAAACTGACTCCACTGGTTTGGTCGACGCCCGCTTGTCTTATTCAACGCCCAACGAAACGTGGGAGTTTGCCATCATTGGCAAGAATCTTACCGATGAAGACGAACCACCGTTCAGGTTTTTCTTCGGTTTTCCAGGGCTCAGCGCGCAATTCTCACAGTTTGCAAGAACACCCAGAACGGTTGGCGCAACTATCACTTATCGCTATTGAAGGACGCATTGACTCACTAAAAATCTAACTACTGAAGGGTTGTTGCCTCATCTAAAATCTTACTACTTTGTAGAAGTGTGATTACCAAGGGAGACTGACGGTATAATTACCAAACGACTTTGCCGTAATCACACTAATCCAGTTCATTGTCGTTCAATAACCCAGATTGACCGCTTGCGTTGCAAACACCTGGTGAGAGAACTTTCACCTCCCCAGCTAAATACCGTGCCTGGCACACGCGTTGCCAGCATAAGTGCAGCAAAGCTGCTTTCTGCTAACTGGCATTTGTTAAATGCGGCTCACTAATAGTTTGAGGCTACCATTGACACCAACTGGGATCACCTCCTTGTCAACCGCCCTCCGACGTCTTCTTGAGGGCGGCCCTCCGCCCACACGCACATACTCTTTTTGAACTACTGGTGTCTTAACTTCCAGGTCCAGAGATATTTCATTCGGGAGCTGCTCAGAGTAGTTATTCTACAGCCTCAACGCCGCAAACAGCTGCGGCTTGAGGTGGCTTGTAGCGAAGCGAAAAGACGCTTTAAGCCTTCAGACTGCCTTGCATTGTTAGTTTTGTGTGTTACAGTGTGTGCATTAATGTGTAAGCATAGGTGTGATTATGGCTACAAATTTATCTATTGATACCAACTTACTCAATGAGGCCTTACAAATAAGTGGGCTACCCACTAAAAAAGATACTGTAAATCAAGCACTTACCGAGTTTGTACAGCGCCGCAAACAGCGCGAGGTTACCTCGCTTTTCGGTAATTTACCTCAAGACGCGGAGTATGACTACAAAAAGGCGCGAAAATGAGCGATGTCCTTGTAGATACCTCCATTTGGTCCCTGGCCTTGCGTGGCAGCTCCGCTCGTGAGGCCGCTATAGCTGAGCGGCTAACCCAACTCATTGATGAAAACCGAGTAAAGATTATAGGGGCCATTAGGCAGGAACTATTGTCCGGCTATACTGATAAAAATAGCTACGATAAACTTTGTCAAAAACTGAAATATTTTCCAAATGAACCGGTGCTAGATTTTGACTATGAAGCTGCCGCAGAGTATTCAAATTTTTGCCGCTCAAAAGGAATACAAGGTTCTCATACTGATTTTTTAATTTGCGCAGTAGCGGTGCGAGCCAAATTTAAAATTTATACCACCGACAATGATTTCAATCACTACATAAAGCATCTTCCAGTTAAACTTCTCGAGAAAAACTAAATTTTTTTATGTGTTTCAGCTCTTATATATGTTCATAGCTACAGGTTTTAATTCTTTAAATTTGAACTCCACAACCAACTATTAACCTGGCAATCAAATAGATCGCCCTGATATCCTGACAACACCTAAGACTGAATCGGCTGAGATTGATCTCAAAACTCGGGGACTATTCCCTCAGCCGCCAGCGCCAGAGATAGAACTCAATTTGGTTGAACGTTTTCCGCAGCAAAGTGGCAATGTTGAAAATAATGTTTTTATTTTCCCACCGAATGACATTGATGATATTTTTGCCGCAGGCTTTGGTCAACTCTTGGCTTTTCCTAAAGTTGGGGTCGAGGGAATTACGATCTTTGTCAGCCCATTAGATGATGAATTGGCGCAGAATGAAGAACATGGTTTTACCAAGGCACTGACATTAGTTAATACATTAATCGAATCTTGGCAACGTTTTGGCAATGACCATCGCGTGCCACCTCAGCAAAGCGTTGTCGAGTTGCGCCAACTTAGCTCTGAGACACTTTCCTCTCTGCGCGATATGCTTGCCGATCTCGATGGTGGAAAACGCGACGCTGTGACCCACCTGCTCAATAAAGTGGAGCAGAGGATGGACGACGGCCTCACACAGATTGGCTCCACAATCGATGAGCTCGCCGAAAATGAAGCATTAAGCACCGCAGTTGACATCGCTTCGGACACCATTACGATTCTGCTTACTCCGCTGGCATGGATGCTCAACCTACTCGGCGGATCGATGGCGTCAGAGCACTGAAATACTGTGGTAGCCTCTCCAAATTAGTTTCCATCCAGAAATGCGCATCCTGCGCTTTTGCTGGAGTCGAAAGTTAAACTGTGATTTTATTTTCTCACAAAATCAACGACTTACTGTCGTCGATTTCGGGCATAACATCCATGGGATGGCGGAGCATGGATGCTCTGTCACGGCTCGATAGAGCCGTGCGAACCGGGATGCCGGGCCACCTTAACATCAAGCGGTTTCGCATAACTGCGCAGTATTTTAAGGGGCGAAAGCCAAAACTATCAGGAAGATATATTTTGCTGCCGGGGTAATAGCAGGACTATCACCCTAGTCCACACACAACCATCCTACAAAACATTCTGCAACATAAGCTCGCGCGGGTGCGGTTGCATGTAATAAGACTGGTCAATATAAGTATCCGGATACTTTCTAAAGTGGTGGCGCAATAAGGTAATGGGCACGATAAGAGGCAAGTACCCCAAGCGATATTGCTCAATCATATGTTCGAGTTCAGCCTTATCATCCTTATCAAGTTTGCGTTTGAGATACCCCTGAATGTGCTTGAGTATATTGGTGTGGTTTTTGCGATGAGTTGGCTTGCGAACGATTTCCGTCACTGCGGCAATATACTGACCACAATAATGCTGCATATCCATATTACCCACCTGGCTGACCAGTTGACCCAATGCGCGAGATTTTGTCTGGCTGTGACTCATAAAAATGAGCTTATGGCGCGCGTGGAAATCCACCAGCGATTTTTTGCTGGGCGGCGTTTTGGTGAGATCCTGCCAACGCCGATAAATAAAAACGCGTTTTATGAAATTTTCACGCAAGCGTGGGTCACCCAAGCGCCCCTCCTCCTCTGTTGGCAGATTGGGAAAGGCGCGTAAAATCGCTGCAGCATAAATACCGACGCCCGTGCGGTGCGGCATGTTTTTCGTGTATACCTTAACCCGTTCCATGCCGCAGCTGGGCGAATCTTTTTTGAATATGTAGCCACTGACGCCTTTAATCCAGGGGAATTGATCTTCAGCGCACGCCCTAAGTTGGTCAGTGACATCAAGCTCTGAGTTTTTCGTACCCACGCAACGTATATTTTTATCCCTTTCATCGTGGATTAAACGAATGGGCTCCCGGGGGATGCCCAGGCCAATGCTCACCTCCGGGCAAAAAGGGCGAAACTCAAAATACTCCGATAGCGTTTTGGTAACGTAAGCATTATTTTTATGCCCGGCATCGAAACGAACCCGTTCTCCGAGTAAACAACTACTAATACCAATGAGAAGCTTGCTTGTGGCAGCTGACCCGCCATTTACACATCCAGTATCTTGTTGTTGCACAAAATCTCTAGCTCCCCTTTGCTGAGTATTATTTATTCACGGTGCGATTAACACGGCCGTGATCATTAATCAGTCAGTAAAAATACTATTATAACGTTCACGCAGTTCTTTTTTCTGTACCTTGCCCATGGTGTTGCGAGGCAACTGCGAAACGAAAAACACCCGTTTAGGCTGTTTAAACCTGGCCAGCGTCGTTTGCAGCGCACCGACCACGTCTTCTTGCGTGAGATTAGTATCGCCGTCGGGCACTACCACCGCAGCGACCCCTTCACCGAAATCGGGGTGGGGAACGCCAATTACCGCCGACTCCTTCACTCCCACTATGTCATCGATAGCCATTTCCACTTCGCGCGGATAGACGTTGTAGCCACCTGAGATCACCACATCCCTGGCCCGGCCAACAATGGCAATACGCCCATTCTCGTCTTTGGTCGCCATGTCACCGGTAATAAAATAGCCATCCGCGCGGAATTCTTCCGCCGTTTTTTTCGGCATGCGCCAATATCCTTTAAACACGTTGGGCCCGGCGATTTCCAATACCCCCACCTCGCCGGTTGCCACTTCCCTGCCATCGCTGTCGACGACGCGCGTGCTGACGCCGGGTAGGGCGAAGCCCACGGTTCCCGGCACGCGATCGCCATCATAGGGGTTTGATGTGATCATGCCGGCTTCGGTCATGCCGTAGCGTTCAAGAATGGCATGACCGGTGCGGTCTTCAAATTCGGTAAAGGTTTCCGGTAGCAGCGGTGCCGAACCGGCGACAAACAAACGCATGTTGCGGCACATGTCGCGGTTGAACTGCGGGTCATCGAGCAGCCGCACGTAAAATGTCGGCACCCCCATCATCACTGTGACGTGGGGCAGACTCTTTTTAATTTCCGGCAATGAAAAGCTTGCCAAGAACACCACCTTGGATGCGTTCATAAGGGCGCAATGCAGTGCGACAAATAAGCCATGAACGTGAAAGATGGGCAGGGCGTGCAGCAGGACGTCGCCCGGCCGCCAGCGCCAATATTCGTGCAGCACCTTGGCGTTGGAGGAAAGGTTGCCGTGCGACAACATGGCGCCCTTTGATCGCCCCGTGGTGCCTGAAGTGTATAAGATACAAGCCAGTTCAGCTTCAGCGCAGGTGGCCACATGGCGGCTCGCGGGTCGGTCATTGAGACCTTCCATCAACGAGCCGCCCCCCCGGTCATCGAGTGTATGCACGTGCGGCACTCCCTCCGCCGCGCCACGCTGCGCAAGTTCAGCCTTATCTTGCGGCCGGCACACCACCAAAATTGGACTTGCGTCGCCAATGAAGTAGGCCACTTCGTCAGCGGTGTAGGCCGTATTCAGCGGAACAAAAATAGCCCCCGCGCGCAAACTCGCGAGGTAGAGGATGATCGCCTCGGCCGATTTATCCACTTGCACAAGGATCCTATCTCCCTTCTTCACGCCCAGCTCATGCAACAATGTCAGCATGCGTCCGGACGCGGTTTCGAGCTCGCCGAAAGTCAGTTCGCCACGAGCGTGGGCCAGAAAAACCGCATTTCTGTCACTTGGGAACCGGGATTGAAACAGTTGAAATATGTTGTCATTGTGCATACTCACCTCGGTGAGCCGTATATTACACGATGTAAATCCGACTCGCGCTGTTTATATCGTTTACGTCTATCCGGCGCCCATTCAGCATAGATTCAGCTTGCCCGCTGTCTAATGAAAATTAAGTCACCCAACCACGCGCTATAGTGCGGCATTCGGACTAAGGAGAGAAGGCACATGGCTGCAAGACAATGCATCTTAATCCTCAGCGTCGCGCTCGGCCTGTGTCTATCGCTCTCGGCCAGCGGCACCGAAGACGACGACACACACCTTGAGCGGGGGGAACTGGCGCAATTACTGGCGCCGATCGCCCTGTATCCGGACAGTGTGCTCACCCATATCCTCATCGCAGCAACCTATCCGCTCGAAGTCGTCCAGGCGGATCGCTGGGCGCGGAAAAACCCGGGTCTGAAAGCCGCCGAGGCACTCACCAGGGTGGAAAATGAGCACTGGGATCCGAGCGTCAAAGCCCTGGTGGCTTTTCCCCGCGTGCTGCGGCGCATGAGCGACGATCTAGCATGGACGCAAAAACTCGGCGACGCCTTCCTGCAGGACGAAGCCGCGGTGCTCGATTCGATTCAGTCACTGCGATCACTGGCCGACGACGCGGACAATTTGGATAAGATGGATAAAGTCAGCGTGCGGCGCGAGGAAAAAATCGTCCTGATCGAGCCCGTGGAAACCCGAGTGATCTACCTTCCTTACTACGACACGCGGGTGGTATACGGTCCGTGGCGCTGGGTACGCTACCCGCCAGTGTATTGGCACCACCACTATCGCCACCATCACCACCACCATCGCCCCTTCCACTGGCACGCGGGTATCCATATCTCCCTGGGTTTTTACTCGCACGCGGTGCACTGGCATAGGCGCCATATTACTATTACGCACCGAGGCTATTGGCGCCAACCCCATAATTATCGGCACCGCTACCGCAACCACGGCTACCCCCACCCGCGCGTGACTGAACCTCGTCGGGGCCATCGTTGGGTGCATAACCCCACGCATCGTCGCGGCGTGCCGTATCGCACCGATGCCATCCGCAAACGCTTTAACAGTTCGCGCCCCAGCCGCTTGCATTCCCCGCATCAACGCCACACCGACAAGCGGCGAACATCATACTCGCGCACCAACGGTGGCGCCGGCCACGTACGCGCGTTGAACCACGACATGGCCAAGCGACACCGACAATTGCGGGAAAAATTGCGCGAACACGACAGGGGCGTCATGAACTACGCAGACCAACCCCCTCGGCATCGCAAGCCTCGGGCAACGCTGAGCGAGCAGCGCCCGCAGGCAAAACGATGGCATCACGATAAACAACAATCCCATCGTCGCAACGCCCAACATCGCCGCGAGCAGCCGAGCCAGCGCAGTGTCGATGTGCCGAGGCGGACGCACCCGGCAAACGCGACGAGGCGCCAGCCCCATTCGCCCTCACAGCCCAAATCGTATCGGCAAGCGGAGCAAAAACCGCGCCACCAACAGCGTGGCAGTGCAAGCCAACGCCCACACCAAAGACATCATCCGCGCTAGTGTGCCGTCCCCTAAATAACGTTGCGCAAGTGCACGGGATAAATGGCGAGGCGTGAGGACGCCGTGTGGTAGGCCCCACAGAACAAATGCTCGAGATCTATCACTGGCTGCTGGGGCGGGCGGAAAAACCTGATTATCAACAGCCCTTTAGCTGATCCGCATTTCTAACAGGTCGGCGAGCTAATTACGCAGAGCAAGGAAAATAGCTCTAGGGCATTGGGAAATTCAACAACCCGAATCCACGGCCTCAGGGCCGCGCGTAGCGCAAGTTCCTCAAGGACACCATGCCGGCGGGAACGGCACCAGCATTAGCACCGACCAACACATCCAGGGTATCGTGCAGCCAGCATACCACTTTCGTGGTATATGGCCGGGTGGACATTTTCCCTATGATATACAGGGCATAACAGAACCAGAATATGAGGAGGAATTGATATGTCCAGCAGTCCCACCAGTATCTCGGCATCCGTTCAAGAAGCTGTCGACGTAGATTTGGCATCTACCTTAAGCTCGTCTATGGAAACTGATCAACCTTTTGATCAGGTTGCGATAGATCTTATGTATAATTTTGATAAGGCATTTGCTGAGGAAGTCGCAGCGCAACAGGAACCATCCGATCCAACCATGGATGACGCCTTGCAAACGACGCCGGCTGAACAATTCGGACTACCCTCTGCTGAGGAAATACGAGCACAACTCATAACGGCATTCGATCAGATAGCCGCTGATGCAACGATGGCGGCCCCAGTTGCTGTGGACAGGTTTGACCCTAGCCAATATTACGTTTCCCCGGAAATCGTAAACATGGATACCAGTGCGACTTAGGAATAGCGCTGAGCGCCCACCGGAAAGGGAGTCGTGCGTGAATAACGCCGGCTCCCCTCCGGTCATCTCTCTATTGAGACACCCATGGCCATTCGCTGTTAAGAGACCCACCGCTATCCGAACACCCGTTGAATACCATCCGGGAATAAGCTTATCGCTCCAGCGTGCTTGATCTTCAAGACGACCGGTCATATTACGCCTCCCATGAACAAACGCGAGTCCAAAAAAGATCACATTCTTTAGCAAGCGAAGGCGGCTTAACGACAAGTGCTCGAACTCTCGCTATTGCTGAGTACCGAGAAGAAAGCCACCTTCTGCCAAGATGACGTGCAGGTGCGGGTTATAGCTTCCATTACGGCCATTGGTATGGAGAAAGACAATGAGAGCGATTTTGATGTTCGAGTGTTTAAACTGCCCTTGAATAAGCTCTGTTAGACAGGGCTCGGCCAAGCCCATGAACCGAGAATACAGATGACTTTGATTGCGGTGGTTGTGGAAGGGAATTCGCAGTTGCTCTGGCAAGGTCAGCACCACTTGGCGATATGTCACACCGCGAAATAGCCTCGCTGCAATCTTAACCATACAGTCTCGCGCGCAGCGCTTACCGCACCGCGGGCATGCCTTAGCCTTGCAACTAGAATTCACCTTATGTTCTCCTTTGCCACAACCCAAGCACTGAAAGGTCGCAAAGCCATTGGCCTCGCTACCACAGGTGAGCATCTTTTGAACTTCTGAGTGGTAGTAGTCAGTATCGTAACGAGGGTTACCCTCAACGAAGGTCGACCATGCTGCAGTGAAAATCCGTTTGAAGCGAAGCAGCTTTTTCTTGAGACCCCTGAAGTTCATAGGTGGCTGCCAGCGTGAGAGATGTCGTAATCTAGCACCCGCTATTTTGACGTAAAGCGCCGCAGCTCGGGGCCTCCAGGAGGAAATTCCTAGGGGAAACAAGGACGAACAACGACGCCAGGGACGAAAAAGACCTGCAATGGGGTAATGTTATTTAGGGGACGGAACACCAGGGCATTGGGAAATTCAACACCCCGAATCCACGGCCTCAGGGCCGCGCATAGCGCAAGTTCCTCAAGGACACCATGCCGGCGGGAACGGCACCAGCATTAGCGCCGACCAACACATCCAGGGTATCGTGCAGCCAGCCCCTTGCTTTATGATTTTACTAACCCGGCAATGTTGATTTTCGGGACTATTGTTACCACCGCTTGTCTCGGAGCAGATGGGAGACCATGAATTCAGATTTTAGCGACGATTACCACCAACGTTTCAGCGGCATTGCCCGCCTTTACGGGGCAGAGGCTTTGCGCGCACTCGCCCAGGCCCACTTTGCGGTGATCGGACTCGGCGGCGTGGGCAGCTGGGCCGCCGAGGCGCTGGCGCGCAGCGGCATCGGCGAGCTGACCATGATCGAACTCGACGACGTGTGCGTGAGCAATACCAACCGCCAGCTGCACGCCCTTAAATCTCATATCGGGCGACCCAAAAATCAGGTCATGGCGCACCGGCTGCGGGAAATTAATCCAGCCATCACCATTCACGCGATTGAGGACTTTATCGACAAAAAAAACATGGCCGGCCTGATCGGCCCGCAGCACGACATCGTGATCGACGCCAGCGACGCGGCGCACCTCAAAGCTGCGCTGGTCGCCTATTGCAGCGCCCGCAAAATCCGCCTTATCGTATCCGGCTCCTCCGGCGGCAAACGCGATCCGCAACGGGTGACGGTAGCCGATCTGGGGCACGCGAAGAACGACCCCATGCTGGCAAAAATTCGCACCCAGCTCTACCGCCACCACAATTTTTCCCGCGATAAAAATCGCAAATTTCGCGTCGATGCCGTGTACTCGCTGGAGCAGATGGTTTACCCCAAACCCGACGGCTCGGTGTGCATGGATAAACAAGTTCTGCACAGCGGCGTCAAGCTGGACTGCGCGGGCGGCTTTGGCTCCAGCCTAATGGTGACCGGGACCTTTGGTTTTCTCGCCGCCTCGAGGGCTATCGAGCGACATTTGCAAAAGGCCCTGCCAGCCTTGTCGCGCAACCAGCCTGTCTAGCGAAACGTCTGAGACATCATCTTTAATTGCCAGCGTCGAATTCCGCTGGCGAAATACCAAATAACCGGCGGGTGTTCGCACTCGTCCGCGCGGCAATGCCAGCGGCGCTCTCACCGCGCAGCTCAGCGAGCTGCCGCGCGATTTCGGGGATATATTCCGGGCTGTTTCTGTGGCCCTGTCTGCCCCGCAAGGGCATCGCCGGCGCGTCTGTTTCAAGGACGATGTTGTCCAGTGGCAACTTGCTTACCGCGGCGCGGGTTTTTTTTGCCCGCGGGTAGGTGATGGTCCCGCCGACGCCAATATAAAACCCCAGGGCAATGTAGGCCCGAGCGATTTCCTCGCTGCCACTGAAAGCGTGAATCACACCGCCCTTTTCCGGCTTTACTTGGCGCAGTCGAGAGAGGACCTCAGCGTGCGCTTGGCGGCAATGGACAATCAAGGGTTTCCCGCATTCGCTGGCTAGCGCTACCTGGGCGGCAAAAAACGCTTCTTGCTGAGCGACGGGAGTCGCGATCATTTTATCCAGGCCGCACTCGCCGAGCGCAACGCATTTTCTTCCCGCCAGTAGTTCCGAATGTTGCTCAAACCACTGCGCAACGACGTCCGAGATACATGCGCCCACGGGAGGTTGTTCGCGTAGCTCGTTTATCCACCAGGGATGCAGGCCGAGACCATAATATACGCCGCGCAATTCGCGGCTTAACTTTTCCGTCCGCGGCCACTGGTCCGGCGCGACCCCGGGGACAATGGCAGCCACCACGCCGCGCTCCCGGCATGTGCGCCAAACCTCGGCGCGATCACCGTCAAAATCGGCAAAGTCGAGATGGCAGTGGCTGTCGATATAAGGGGTTGATGCCTGCATATTGCTTTTCGTATGGTCGTTTGTTGTTTACTGATCAGTTTTGGCGCGACACGGCGCCTTTCGAGGCTCCCAGCAACGGCTACACGCTGCTGGATGCCTCCGTCAATTATCGCCTGACAATGGGCGACGGCGAATGGACAGTTTACCTTAAGTGTCACAATCTTACGGATGAGGAGACGCGCCCGCATACCGCTCCATCTGTCATTTGGCGCACGTTTTTGTTTTTGAGCCGCATGGCCAATAGGTCCTTCAATCCTGCATCTTTGCTCCCGGAATAAAGTTGAAGGGGGTCTGAGACAAAGCTGGCGTGGAACGGATATCAGTCAAACGGAGCGCAGGTGGCGCGCGTTGAGGTTGAAATAGAGTGCTCTGGACCGATTTTTTGGCCCATGCCAAACGCTTTTCTGAAACCGCTGGACGACTGATGTAACGACAGAGCCGTTCGAGCCTGTCGCGATATGAAATTGAAAAGCTAAATGACAAACAGATACGAGATAGACAAACGTTGCAAGACCTGAAAATTTCTTTATTTATATCATAGGGTTACAGCATTTTTGTCCCATACTCCAGAATCCCGGTTGCTCCCCTACTTGCTCTATGCTAGTGGCTATGGTATGAATACATCATACCGTTTAAGTTGTGAGGGCGCCACTTATGCCAATGGTAAAGAAAACATACTCCATTACTGAAACACTTGATCAGTATGTGGGTGAGCGTATTAAGTCAGGTGAATATGCCACAGATAGCGAATATGTTCGTGAGCTGATTAGGCGTGACCAGCAAGAAAATAGAGAAATCGCCTATATTCGCTCAAAGCTAATAGAAGCAGAGCAGAGCGGCTTTATCGATCAGTCCAAAGAAGAAATGTTGGAAGAATTTAAGGCAGAGCTAAGAGCAAATGGGGAGCTATAAGCTTACCCCAGAGGCAAAAGCCGACCTCAGAAGAATTTATCGACGCGGCGTTCGCGATTTTGGTGAATTTCAAGCGGATAAGTATTACGACGCTTTTTTTGATCGCTTTGAAGAATTAGCTGAAAATGCTTATCACTATCAAAAGCTCGATGACATACGCCATGGCTATCGTCGATGTCCATGCGGTGCCGACAGTATTTATTATCGTATCGATGGTAAAGACGTTGAGATTATGAGTATCATCGGGCGTCAAGATACTGGAGAATGGTTGGAACAAAAATGGCTTATTTCTAACTTTCGCCTGCATAGACGGCGGTTTGTTCCGCCATCAGCAAGCTAGACAACCCCACGTTCTGCTGTGCATAGAAATTATAAACACCCTATTTACCCCAGCAAAAGCGATTATTGGGCATGTGTTCGGCCCCAATACGCGTATTTGAGACACCTATTTCTTACCAAAAGCGGGCAGGGTTGGTCAAACTACGCTCTCCTTCCACCAACGATAATAAAAGCCAAGCCATGAGCAACCCGCAGCACTTTCGCCGCCTCGAAAACATGTACGCCGCCTCCCCCATCAACGCCTTCTTTAAACCCACGCTGGTGGTCGAAGAGGGGTTCGCCACCATTGACATGACGGTGGAGGAAAACTTTTTCCACGCCGCCGGCGCCGTGCATGGCGCCGTCTATTTCAAACTGCTCGACGACGCCGCCTGGTTTGCAGTGAATTCCCTGGAGCCCGAGTATTTCATGCTCACCACGTCGTTCACCACCTATCTCACGCGCCCCATTTCCCAGGGAAAAATGAAGGCCGTGGGCGAAATGGTGCATATGAACCGCACCCAGTTTATCGCCGAAGCGGTGGTCTTCGACGAAGATGAGGAAGAAATCGGCCGCGCCAACGGCATCTTTGTGCGCAGCACCATGAAACTTGATGACGCCTTGGGATATCGACCATGAAGCATAAGGCCAAACTGCTATTACTGCTGGTGCTGGGCGGGTTGACGTGTCCGCAGCTACTTGCGCAGACCACTATCAAAGCGGGCAAGCTGCTGGATGTCGCCAGCGGCCGCTGGCTCAGCGATCAAATTATTGTCGTGGCAGGGGAACGAATACAGTCCGTCTCGCCGAGTTCAGAAAACAATAGCGCCGCCATTACCCTGGATCTTTCCGACTATTATCTGCTGCCGGGCCTGATCGACCTCCACGTTCACCTTACCAGCAGTGCCGAGGTCCACGGTTACAAACGGCTTTCGCGCTCGATAGCGCGAGCGGCGATTTTTGGCGTCGGCGCGGCGGAGAGAACCCTGCTGGCCGGCTTCACCACGGCGCGCAACCTGGGCGCGCCCGGCTTTGCCGACGTGGCGCTGCGCGACGCCATCGACGCGGGCGAAATTATCGGCCCGCGCTTGCGCGTGGCCGGGCGGACGATTTGCATCACCGGCGGACACTGCGACGGCGCCTTGCTGGCGCCGGATTTTGAGCAACAGTCCGACAGTGTCGCCAACGGCCCCTGGGAAGTGAAAGCACAGGTACGCAAAAATATAAAGTATGGCGCCGATGTAATTAAATTTGCCGCCTCAGGCGGCGTACTGTCGAAGGGCACGGACGTCAATGCCAGCCAGTTCAGCCTGGTGGAAATGCAGGCGCTGGTCGAAGAAGCGCACGACCGCGGCCGCATCGTCGCCGCCCACGCGCACGGCAAAAACGGCATCAAGCGGGCGATAAAAGCCGGCGTCGATTCGGTGGAGCACGCCAGCCTGATCGACGAGGAAGGTATAAGACTGGCAAAAAAAGCCGGCGTCGTGCTGGTGATGGATATATACGTCAGCGACTATATCCTTGCCGAAGGCGAAAAAGCGGGAATTTTACCCGAGTCGCTGGCGAAGGAGCGCCAGGTGGGGCAACTACAGCGGGAAAATTTTCGCAAGGCGCACCGGGCCGGTGTAAAAATGGCCTTCGGTTCCGACGCCGGGGTCTATCCCCACGGCCAAAACGGCCGCCAGTTCACTTACATGGTGGAATGGGGCATGAGCGAACTCGAGGCCATTCAGGCCGCCACCATCAATGCGGCGGAATTATTAGCTTGGAAAAATGACCAGGGACAGCTCAATGTCGGCGAAATCAAGGCGGGGCGCTTTGCGGATATGATCGCGGTGAAAGAAAATCCGCTGGAGAATATTCGGGTACTGGAAAATATCGACGTGGTCGTCAAGGGGGGAAAGCTTGTAAAACATAGCGCTGAACCTGAATAAGAACAACGCTATCGATTTGCACCACGACATGGCGTCGTCGATTTCGGGCATCATATCCATGTGATGCCACTAGTACTCCTTCAACATAATATTGCCGGGTTCAGCGTTTGCCTGGTGCTCCTCAGCGAGGCGCAGCGCGCAGGGAAGGGTGGTTCCCTTTCCAAGCACTGCAACGC
>JAAUXX010030877.1_pt1 | contig 36887 bp, 32 predicted proteins | sample 7278111 | NCBI WGS metagenome assembly JAAUXX01 (sample SAMN14350116, study PRJNA611818) | marine sediment metagenome | isolation source: surface marine sediment (1.8m) | place: French Polynesia: Moorea | collected 2018-08
ATGCGACCTTTACCTTTAGCGGTGTAAGCATATTGAGTCCGCGTCTGGTGAGTGACTATCCGCGCCGGCGGAGAATATTTCCGCTCGGCGAGGTGTTTGCTTGGGCTGTCGGGCGGCGCCAGCTGGCCGGCGTCCTGCACGAAGGGTATTGGCTCGACGTGGGCACGCCGGCGCGCCTGCAGGAACTGCGGCAATATTTGACCCGGGTGAGATGTTCTTCAGGATCATCATAAAGGCTTCGTCAAAGTGGGCGCTCGATTTCGACCCCTTTGGCGTGCCGGTTGAGAAAGCCGCGTATGCGCCGCGTCAAGCGGTTTTCCGACATTTCATCTGATTTGCTGGGGCGCAAAACCTGTACCTGATAGTAGCGCGTAATGCCCTTGTTGATGATCATTTTTTTGCGCTGCCTGACTTCCAGCACATCCAGGTAGTGGTCGCCATAGTAAATATCGAGCACAGGTAGCGTGGTGTCGTTCAAAAACGATACCAACCGTTCGCCGCCATGATCCATGCGGTTGCGCGCCTCCACCATGATCAGGGCGCGGATGGGGCGCTCCATAATGGCGAGCGCCGAAGGTGCAGCGTCGCTCGCTTGGTTGCCGGAGATAGAGTTGATAAAGCGCGTGGCCCGAATCGCGCCGCTGGCGTGGCCCACCATCACGATATTGTATTGCCCCAGTTGATTCAGGAACTCGATGGCGGCGCTGAGTCTTGCGTCGCTGATTTGCTCCGGAGAGCGTTTGCCGGCCGTTATGGCGGTCGGTGCGTTGTTTTCATCGCCAATCGATGGGGCACTGCCGGCGCCGGTGGCCACGGCATTTCTGGCCGGTATTTCGGCTTTGGCCAATGGCGGAAGGCTGACAGCGAGTGTGCTCCAACCGTGTTGGCTGAGATTGTTACGAATGGCGCTCACCGTGTGTGGCCAACTGGCCGTTTGGCCCTCACCGTGCAAAATTAATACGGCGCCAAAGGGGTTGCCGGTTTTGTTCCGCTGCCACAGGGCCATAAATTTCTCTCCGTCTGCTTCGAGCCACCGCAATTCGTCCGCTTGAACCGCTTCTTGCAGTAATTCCAGTCGTATTTGTTCGACCTCCGGAGCCCTTCTGGGCGGAGGGTCCGAAGCCGTTATTCCAGTTTCGTCGGCCAACGGGGTCGCCGCGCGGCCGCTATCGGCCGGCGCCTGTGCCAGGATGAAACCTGACGGCAGCATTGTGCAGATGAGTATAACCTTTTGTGATAATGTTATTAGCTGGTTCTTTGCGCTGATCATATCCAGTAGAATGGTCATAAAAATTGGATGATTTACATGTCAAACACCCGAGATTTCAAGATAGCTCCTTCCATATTATCGGCCGATTTCGCCCGGCTTGGAGAGGAAGTTGATGCGGTATTGGCCGCTGGAGCGGACTTCATTCACTTCGACGTCATGGACAATCACTATGTCCCGAATCTGACCATTGGCCCCATGGTTTGCCGTAGCCTGCGAAAATATGGTGTGCGCGCGCCCATCGATGTGCATTTGATGGTGGAACCGGTGGATGACCTTATCGCTCAGTTTGCCGATGCCGGTGCGACCTATATCACTTTCCACCCGGAGGCGTCGAGGCATATCGACCGCTCCATCAATCTTGTGCGCGACAAGGGGTGTAAACCCGGCCTGGTATTGAATCCGGCCAGCCCTTTGGGGCTGATTGAGCCCGTGATCGAGCAGCTCGACATGTTGTTGTTGATGTCGGTGAATCCCGGCTTTGGCGGACAAAAATTCATTCCCTATGTGTTGGAAAAAATAGCATTGGCCAGAACTCTCATCGACGAATGGTCGCCGGCGACCCGGCTTGAGGTTGATGGCGGTGTCAGCACCGCCAATATCGCGGAAATTGCCGCAGCCGGCGCCGACACCTTTGTCGCTGGCTCGGCGATTTTCGGTAGCGACAATTACATGGAGGCAATAGGCCAAATGCGGGCTAGCCTCCCCGCTTGAGAACGCGTATGCAAAAGAATGAACGGGCCAATGCGCCCGCGGAGCACACGACCTTGTGGAGTGAGCAACAAATCGCCAAGATGTCCGAGGTGCACAATTTCAGCGGCCCGGAATTGGATAATTTGAAGATACTTCACCAGGGCTTGGGGAATGAAGAAGTCCTCAAGGTATTTCGCGAGTTGCGTACACAAGTCTATACCAGGTCGGGCGGCAGAAATTTTATCTGCCTGGTGACGTCGGTGCGGCCGCGCGGAGGCGCGTCCTACACGGCCAGTAATCTCGCTGCGGCCATTGCGTTGGACAGAGCGAAATCGTCGGTGATAGTCGACTGCAATTTTTACGCTCCCAGCATGGATAGGCTACTCAGCGCCGCGGCCAACCTCGGCCTGTCAGATTATCTTTCAATCCAAGAAATGGGCATCGAATTTGTGTTGTACGCCTCGGGGGTAAGGCGATTGCGAATCATCCCCACAGGCAAAAACACCAACGGTGCGACGGAAAAGCTGACATCGGGAAAAATGCGCACCTTTTTGCAAGAGCTCAAGGTTAGATATCCGGACCGCTTTATTCTAATTGATAGCCCTTCCGTGGGGGAATTCTCTGCCGACGTGAGAATTCTGGCGGCGCTGTGCGACTTTGTGGTGCTGGTGGTGCCCTATGGCAAAGTTAGCCAGTCTGAAGTGAGGGCAAGCGTTGATATTATCGGTGCCGAGCGCGTCGCCGGCGTGGTGTTTAATAATGTCTGATGAGTTTCCATCTACAAACAGGCACTAGCGGCATCACATGGATGTGATGTCCGAAATCGGTGGCTGTAAGCCATTGATTTCGCGAGAAAATAAAATCGCAATTTTATTTTCGACTCCAGAAAAAGCGCAGGATGCGCGTTTCTGGATGGAAACTAATTAGTCGGCTACTCGTTGGCCATGGCAACGTTGTATTTCTTCATTAGATCGTAAAGGGTCGGGCGGGTGACGCCCAGTAATTTGGCTGTGGCCGAGATGTTGTATTCAGTCATTGTCAACGCGCGCAAAATTGCCGCTCTTTCCGCGTTGTAACGAACCTCCCTGAGGTTGAGGCTGAGGCCTTCTTCGGTCACCAGGCCCAGGTCTTCCGATGACACCAGCTTGTCGTCGCACATGACTACGCTTCTTTTGACGCGGTTTTCCATTTCCCGGATATTGCCGGGCCAATCGTAGGCCTCTATAGCTTCCACTGCCTCCGGTGTGAAACCCTGCACGTTTTCGTTGCTTTGTTCGGTGAAGCGTCTGAGGAAATGGCGCGCCAGCAGCAGCTTGTCGCCCTGGCGCATGCGCAGCGGGGGAATATCAATCTCCATCTCGCAGATTCGGTAATATAGGTCTTCGCGGAAGGTTCCCTCGCCCACCATTTTTTTCAAATCTTTGTTGGTCGCGCAGACGACGCGAACATCAACGGGAATTTCCTCGCGGCCGCCGACTCGCTCGATTACCCGCTCCTGCAAAAAGCGCAGCAGTTTGGCCTGCAAAAGCAGCGGCATATCGCCAATTTCATCCAGAAATAGGGTCCCGCCGTTGGCGGTCTCGACCTTGCCTAAGGTACGTTTATTGGCGCCGGTGAAGGCGCCTTTTTCATAGCCGAATAGCTCGCTTTCCATTAAGTTTTCCGGCACCGCAGCGCAGTTGATCGCCACCATACGTCGGTTTTTACGCTGACTCAAATTGTGCAGCGCGCGCGCCATCACTTCTTTACCGGTGCCGCTTTCGCCGGTGAGCGTGCACGTCACATCCGACGGGGCCAATTTTTCAATGGTGCGGCAGATTTTCAGCATTTTCGGATCGCAGGCAATGATGCCGTCGAGCGGCGACTGTTGCTGTTCCTGCAGCAGCCGGTGTTGTTTTTCCAGACTGTAGATATGATAGGCGCGCTGTAGAATCAGGTCGAGCGTCTCCGGATTCACCGGTTTCTGGTAGAAATCATAGGCTCCCATAGCCACGGCCCGGACCGCGTTTTCGTAATCTGCGTTGCCCGTCATCACGATGATTTTGGCCAGTGGCGAGAGGTTTGAAATTTCGCGAATGCAGCGGAAACCCTCGTCGACGCCTTCGTCGTCGGGGGGGAGACCAAGATCTTGCAGGATTATCGGCGGCTCGTGCAGGCGAATGGCTGCGATCGCGTCCTCACGATTCCCGGCGACGATCACTTCGTACTGATCAAAATGCCATCGCAACTGACTTTGCAGACCCAGGTCATCTTCAATAATCAGGAGTTTTTCTTTATCGCTTTTGCTCATGTTGTCAGGACTAGCTCGCTGGAATGTTTAGTATAAACGTCGTCCCCTCGCCAAGCGAGCTTTCGACATTGATGTTACCGCCGATACTTAGGATATATTCACGCGCCTGATAAACTCCGACCCCCATGCCCTTACCGGACTTGGTGGTTTCAAAGGGCTTAAACAGTTTGGTGTGGATAAATTCCTCGCTCATGCCTGAGCCGTTGTCCTCGATTGTCACGATCACCGTTTGATCTTCAAGGCGCGTTGATATATCGACGAAGCCATGGCTGTCGGTGGCGTCCTGCGCGTTGTGGATGATGTGAGTGAACACCATGACCAAGCTGTCAAAGTCGGCTTTGACCTTGAGCTGTTCGTCAAAGGGCACCAGGGTCGGCGCCGGCTGGCGTTTCTGGCAGCGTTTTATAGTCTCGATGAACACATCTTTCAAATTCAGGACTTTGATTTCTTCATCCTCGTTGCGTTGCAGTTTGCGCAGCAGATTGTTCATGCGTTCCACGGAGTTTTTGATCGTGTGGATGGCGTCTTCTACGAAGGCCGGATTGTCTTTGTGTTTTTCAGCATTTTTCACCACCAGCGACTGCTGAGCAATCAGGTTCTTCAGGTCGTGCATAACGAATGCGGCGAGTTTGTTGAAGGCGTCGAATTGGCGGGATTCGGCGAGTAGTTCCGCTTGCTCGTGCCTCGCGAGGTAACTGGCGATTTGTCTACCAACCGTTTTTGACAAGTCCAGGTCTTCCCAGCTGATAGGCAGGCTTTCTTTTTTCGACGTCAGCACCATAAAGCCCACGAGGTCTTTTTCCGTCAACAAGGGAAAGACGAGCCAGGTTTGCGGGATGTGATCCATCCACTTGGGAAGGTGTTCATTGTTGTGTGACGGCTCATGGTTATCGGAGTTGGGCGTGAAGACCCACTCATTTTTCAAGGCCTTACAAAATTCACTAGTTTCCGGTTCGAAGGCTTCGGAGATGTCAAAGGACGCATTGATCTGACGCACTGGAACCAGCACCTTTGAGCGCTTGAGCCAGAGGGCCCCGCCGTCGCAGTTGAACAGTTCCGCGGCCACAGAGATTGCCCGCGTCGCAGTGTCGGTGGGGGAGGTTGGCTGCGCGAGTTGGTTGATCAGGCGCAGCCATTCGGTTCGGTAGTCATACTTGTAGCTGAACAGGTGCTTGTTAATGAGCACACTCAAATTCTTGCGTAACTTTGACGAAGAAAACACAAACCCAATGAAAAACAGGCCGGCGGCGCTGAACAGAGTGTAAATTACCGTGCCCCAGTTGCCGCCGTATTGGCGCACATAGTAACCACCTATGGAGAGCGCCGTCAGTAGGGCACCGGCCAGGGTTAGTGAAGTGGTGTAAAAAATTACCGGCCGCGAGAAAGTGAGTTTGGCCGGTTGTTCGGTGGGCTGCGACATGGTGGCGACGCCCAATACCATCAGCAGGCTCGACGCCATTGACACCGCAGCTCGGGCTTGCCAAAGATTTGAGTCGAGTTTGGAGAAGACCAGGTGCTGCGTAAAAAGGTAAGCGTCAAATACGAACACAATGGCAAGCGCCAGACACAGTAGCTTGTAAAAGCGATAGTGGTTGTTGTTGCGATAGAGCTGTTCGATACTGAGCAGAGCGAGGACTGAAAAGACGATGCCCTGCCAAATGATTAAATGCTCTTCCAGCAACTTGAGCCCGCCCGTGTGGTAATTATACAAAGCCATACTGAATCCGGCGACACAACAGAGGTATACGCCGAGCTTGAAGAGCACCGGCAGGCGGGTTCTGCACACGGCTTCAGTTGAGCGGTTTATCGCCAGCAGCCAAATCACGTAATGCAGGCACTCTGTCAGTAAAAGCAAGCTAAATCCCTGAGCATTGAGCCAGTTCTTGCTTGCGATACCAAACAGCCAGCCGGTCTGACAAAGCGCCGCCAAGGCCATTACCCATAGCAAGCGCTTTTTGCAGGCCAGGTAGATAAATGCGATGGTAAGCACGAGAGAGAGGACTGAAGCACTAAAAAAAGCGGCTTCGGTAACGCTGCTAAATTCCATAATCAAGGCTTGCGTCGGTTATTTTGGCGAAAGTATAACAAGCTACTTGCCGAATCACAGCTGCCCTTTTTGTTGCCTGGGTGGCGAAGGTTACGCCTTGACCTCTTGAAAGTGCGACATGATGCCGTCGAGGACGCGGTCGAATAGCGGCGTGCTGTTCAGAATCTTGGCTTTATGGAATTGCATATCGTACGCAAACTGGCGGCGGGATTTTTCCAGGGTCTTAAAACCAAACCGGTTAACGAAAATGTAGGTATCCGAATCGATTTTTTTGCTCAGCTTGCAACGCGTGATTTTGCCGTTCTCTTCCTGATATTCGAGCCACGTGCCCTCGGCAATATTTTTGGCTTCCAGATAGAATTTGCTCGACAGTTCTTCGTATTGTGATTGCTGACGCTCCAGGGCAGTCATTTCATCCCAAGACTTTTGCGCGCCCTCGGCTTTGCCCAGGGTCTCTTTTTGGTTGCTGTCGAGGTTGCGGAATTCTACGCTGGGAGCGGACTGTCCGGCGACGAGCGTGGCAATGGTTTTTTCGATTTCTTCGATCCGCACCCGCCGCGTTTCGGGGTTGTCAATAGCCAGTTCAAGGCCTTTTTCGATGCGGTTGAGAATCTCCGGTTTCAAACGTTGCGCCCTGGCCTTCGATCGCTCATCCTGGTGAGACTTGCACAGCCAAATCAAATCAGACACCAGTTGCTCATTTTCAACCCAAAGGGCTCCTTCCTTGCCCTCTTTGATGAATGTGATTACAAGCACCTGCAGCCAGGTGTTAATCAGGAATTCGCTAGTGGTACCGGGCAGTTTTTCGTCCTTCAATTTTTCGAACAAAGTCGATTGCGCGAAGGCTTTGGCATTGCGGATTTTCGCCTTGCCCATCTCCGTCTGCGTGGTCCGGTTCTCTACAATGTTTGATTTTCGCGACTCTTTGCGAATAAGTTCGTCCAGCTCGGATTCCACGATGGAAAAAACGGAATCATCCAGCGAATACTGACGGTTAATGGTCTGAATGCCATCGACAATCGTGCGATACAAGGGGTCTCTTTCGAGGGGTTTGCTCTCGTCAAATTGGATACCCGCGCGGGTAATGGTGTTGATCAGCTTACGCGCCGGGTGGTCATTATCCTCCAAGAAGCTCCTGTCTTTGAGAGCAACTTTCAAAATTGGAATTTGTAAGCGGCAAATGAGCGATTGCACTACCAGGGGTAGGTCCGGATCTTCCAGGACCTTGTCAAAAAACATTGCCACCAGGTTGATGGTGTCTTCTTCCGATTGGTCGAGAGAGTTCGGCGTTTTGGGATTATTTTTCGTCAACAATTCGTTGACTAAATCGCGCAACACCACCTTCGGCGCCGACCTGGAAATTTTATGATCAACCACGGGCTGTTTGGCGGTGAGGATGGTTGCCAGGTCCTGGGCCGCCAGCACCGGCCCGGGATTATCGACATATACGTAATAGTTGGCCCCCAGCGATTGGCCGGCGCCGCGTATGGCCGACATTAGGGAGGCGAGTGCTTCCGGTGACAGAGAAATTGTTCTCGACGGGTGTTCCGGCGGCAAAGTTTGCTGCGTCTGATCAGGCTTGTGCGCCTTCGCCTGTGGCTTTTTCGGTTCTTCCTTCACGGCGGCGGCGTCCGTAGTGCCGGCGGAGCTTTTGATCAGGCTCTTCGGGACTTTTGGCAGTATTCCCGTTTCGATCAGGGTTTGATTGGCTTCCGAGTAGATGTGACCCAGCTGTTTTAGCACGTGTTTTTCAAACAGCTTAAACAGTATCAGGCGCGTTTTGATGCTGATATTGAGTTTATCAAGGCAAGCCTGTACAAAGGCCTTGGCGATTTGCAAGGGGTCGAGCGGGTTGTTTTTGTCATTCACACTGACCTGCAACAGCAGGTGATCCAGGCGGATGCTCAACTCATAGATCTCGTTTTTATAGGATTCCCGCGCGCGATTCGACATGTTTTTCAGCGCCAGTTCAATTTCCAGTTCGTCTCCCTCGACAATTGAGAGGTTGACTTCTTCCGGACCTGGCTCGTTTGACTTGCCATTTGTCGCCGGCTTGGGATTGACTAAATTTTCAAAGCCGGCGCCCAATTCCTGTAAAAAAGCGCCAATGAGACCTTCTTTTTTTATGCGAATCTCGCGCATCGACTCGAAGTAAAGGTTCTGCTCGTTGTTGCTGCTCGCGCGCTTTGACAGCTCGTAGAACAGGTCATCGGTTGCTGAGAACATGTGCTCCGCGAGTCGACGGGCCGATTTTAGGGACTCTGTTTCGATATGCCGCAAGACGCCCGGCGAGTTCAGCTTTTTCTCGCTTTTACCCTTCACCAGTTCAAGGTGGCCAATTGGCGTATCGCTTGGCATCTATTTCAACTCTTTACTAAGTATTTATTCTGTAGCGGGAGACTTTGTCCTGCGAAAAAACATGAGACGCTATGAGGATTTGAATGCAATAAACATTCCGCTATAAGTTTCCTTTATAAAAAATCGAAAAAGCCGATATTTGCTTACGTTAAGGGTAGGCCAAAAATACCATAACTTCTCGCAATTGAATATGTCGGTCGGAGTTGAGGTGGAGATAAATTATTAAACTTTGGATTGGGTCGACATTTTGCTCAGTTTTTGATCTCAGAGGTCTGGCCAAGTGACGCAGACTTTGATCAAAGCTTGGACAGAGGGATGCCTGTGTAAAGAAGCCCGACATTATATGGGCGTCATTTACTCTAGTACTCCGTATTGCAGCAATTGTTGGCGCCATTATAATGGCGTGTTTGCCGGCTTCCGGGGTCGCCATGCTATTAGTGATCGATAATTACGATTCGTTTACTTTCAATATCGTGCAATATTTTTTGGAGCTTGGCGCCCGGGTAAGGGTTGTCAGGAATGATGAACTGACACTCGGGCAAATCGAGGCGCTGGCTCCTGAACAAATCGTGATTTCTCCGGGGCCCCGCACACCGATGGAGGCGGGGGTTTCCGTGCCAGTGGTCCGCGCTTATGCCGGTAGGATACCGATATTGGGGGTTTGCCTGGGGCACCAGAGCATTGGCCAGGCGTTTGGTGGCGAAGTGATCAAGGCTGTCAGGGTCATGCACGGCAAAACGTCAAGAATTTTTCATTGCGGCCGGGGAATTTTCGCCGATATCAAAAATCCATTCATTGCGACCCGTTATCATTCGCTGGTTTTAGACAGGCGAATACTGCCTGCCGATTTGGAGGTTACCGCTTGGACCGAGGACGGCAGTGGCGAGGTCGATGAAATTATGGGTGTGCGTCACCGGCACTATCGCGTGGAGGGCGTACAGTTTCACCCCGAATCAATTCTAAGCGAGTCCGGACATCAATTGTTCGGGAATTTTTTTCATCTGACGCGATAGACCAGAGAGAGAACGATATGAATATCCGCGAAGCGCTTGCCAGAGTTGTTGTGAGAGATGACCTGAGTCAGTCTGAAATGCATCAGGTGATGCAACAAGTCATGGTGGGCGAAGCCACGGACGCGCAGATCGGCGGCCTATTGGTGGCGCTGCGAATGAAAGGTGAAACGGTGGACGAAATTACCGGCGCCGCGGAGGTGATGCGAGCGCTGGCTACGGCTGTGGAGGTCAATGCGCCGTATCTGGTTGACACCTGTGGCACCGGTGGCGATGGCGCCAACTTGTTCAATGTATCGACGGCCAGCGCGTTCGTGGTTGCCGCCGCCGGTGGGCACGTTGCCAAACACGGCAATCGCTCGGTTTCCAGCTCCAGCGGCAGTGCCGATCTGCTCGAAGCGGCAGGCGTTAATCTTTCTCTCCCGCCGCGGCAAGTGGCTCGCGCCATCGAAGAAATCGGTGTCGGCTTCATGTTCGCTCCGGCGCACCATGGGGCGATGAAGCACGCCATTGGCCCGCGGCGTGAACTGAGTATGCGAACAATATTTAATGTGTTGGGGCCTTTGACCAATCCGGCTGGAGTCAAACGGCAGGTGCTCGGCGTATACGATCGGAGTTTATGCCGCCCGATGGCGGAAGTTTTGCGGCGGCTCGGCAGTGAGCACGTCATGGTTGTCAATGCCGCGGATGGTCTCGACGAAATTTCGATTGCCGCTCCGACTTCCGTTGCCGAGCTGGCACGCGGAGAGATAACGGAGTACTCGATAGATCCCGCTAAATATGGCTGTGCGCACGAGGATTTATCCGGGTTGAGTGTGGTGGGGGCGGAGGATTCCTTGCGTTTAATCAGGTCCGTCTTTGCCAACGAGGAGGCGAGCCGGAAAGCGTCGGACCTGCTTCGCTTGAATGCCGGCGCGGCGCTTTACGTTGCCGGTGCCGCGTCTTCCCTGCGCGAGGGTGTTGCCCTGGCGGAAGACGCCATCGCCAGTGGCGCGGCCCGAGAGAAAATGAGGGCGCTGGCGGAATTTACGTCGGTGACGCGATAGCGGTGAGAAATGATCATGTCCGATACCCCTGATATCTTGAGGAAAATTATTGCCCGCAAACAGGAAGAGGTCGTTGAGCGTAAAGCATTTCGTCGCTTGTCCGAACTGCAATCCGTTGCCGCGACGATCGCGCCTGCGCGAGGTTTTGTCGATGCCATCGTGTCGCGTTTGCAAAGTGGTGATCCCGCGGTTATCGCGGAGATAAAGAAAGCGTCGCCGAGTCGGGGCGTCATTCGGGAAAAATTTGATCCCGCGTCCATCGCGACAAGCTATCGGGCTGGCGGCGCGGCCTGTTTGTCGGTATTGACCGACCGGGACTTTTTTCAAGGCGCTGATCAGCATTTGCAACTGGCGCGCGGCGCCTGCGGTCTTCCGGTCATCCGCAAGGACTTTATCATTGACGAATACCAGCTGTTCGAGGCCAAGGTGATGCGCGCGGATTGTGTGTTATTGATCGTTGCCGCGCTGGAAAAAACACGGCTAAGGGAACTCAACGCGCTCGCGTGTGAACTTGGGCTGGATGTCCTGGTGGAGGTGCATGATAGGCGTGAATTGGAAAACGCGCTGGAATTGCCAAATACCTTGCTGGGGATCAACAATCGCGATTTACATTCCTTCGACGTCAGCTTAGACACTACCCTCGGTTTGCTCGACTTGATTCCCGAAGATCGCATCGTGGTTACTGAAAGCGGCATTCATACCCAGAGTGATGTGGCGCAGATGAGAGCGCGGGGGGTCAATACTTTTTTGGTGGGTGAGTCCTTTATGCGCGCGCCCAACCCGGGAGAAAAATTAAAACAACTGTTTTTCTCTGAGCCATAGCTTTTTTCAGCCCTGGTTCAGCGGGTGCCGTAGACCACCATGGTCTTGCCTTTGACAGAGACCAGGCCCTGGTCTTCGAGCGTTTTTAACACCCGACCCACCATTTCGCGTGAGCAGCCGACGATCCTGCCGATTTCCTGGCGGGTGATCTTAATCTGCATCCCATCGGGATGGGTCATTGCGTCGGGTTCTTTGCACAGGTCGAGCAGAGTTCTCGCCACCCGCCCGGTGACATCGAGGAAGGCCAGATCACCGACTTTGCGCGTGGTGTTGCGCAGGCGGCGCGCCATCTGCGAGCCCAGCGCAAAAAGAAACTCGGGGTGAGTTTCCGAAAGCTCCTGAAATTTTGCGTATGAGATTTCGCCAATTTCACATTCGGATTTGGCGCGCACCCAAGCGCTGCGATTATCTTGCTCATCGAACAAGCCCATCTCGCCGAAGAAGTCGCCGTCATTCAAATAGGCGACGATCATCTCCCGGCCTTCTTCATCCTCGATCAGGACAGTGACCGAACCCTTGACGATGTAATAGAGCGAGTCGCTTTTATCGCCCGCGTAAATCAGGGTGCTTTTGGCGGGATAGCGTCTTCTGTGGCAGTGGCTAAGAAAATCATCGACGTTCTTTATATGGGGGGTAAGCGACACAGCAACCAAACCGGTAACCTCTGTTTCTCTATTGTATTCCTGTGTTTTGAGTATAACGCTTAACGACATAAAAAAAGAAATTTTTCTACCTAATTGCGTATAGACGCGTAAATTTGCGACAACATTGCACCTTTAGTGGCCCTTGCGGGTGGCCTTGTGGCCGAATTACCCGCCCTGCTTGGCCGCCTTGTGGTAACCTGCCGCGCTTGAACAAGGTCATTTGAACGATGAGATAGACAATGCAAGCAACGGTAAAATGGTTGGATGGTGTCGCTTTTGTGGGGGAGTCGGGTAGCGGCCACAGCGTGGTAATGGAGGGTCCCCCGGATCACGGAGGGCGCAATGTCGGTATCCGCCCGATGGAAATGATTCTCATCGGCCTCGGCGGATGCGCCGCCTTCGATGTCATGAGTATCCTGCGCAAATCCCGCCAGCAGGTGGTGGATTGCCGGGTTGAATTGGCGGCCGAGCGAGCTGATGCGGTGCCGGCGGTATTTACCAAAATCACTATGAAATTCGTCGTCTCCGGCAGGCAGCTGAAAGAATCCCAGGTTGCCAGGGCGGTATCGCTGTCAGCCGATAAGTACTGCTCGGCCTCGATTATGCTGGAACAAGCCGGGGTCGAGCTGGTACATAGCCATGTAATTGAAGAGGTCTGAGCCAGGTGGCACTTACTGGAGAGAAAATTGTAGGTTTCGCCGCCGGTTGGCAGTGTTGGGGGTGTTTCCAAGACACGAACTAGTTCTACTTTGTCGCATAGTATCGAGCACAACAGAACGCTGCATTCGCGGGATCGAAGCCAAGGCGCTTGCCATATTCCAGAGTATCAGGGCATCGGGTGGCGCACCTTCTGCCGCCGGGAGCGGTAGTAGAGCGCCCAGGGACGGGTTCACAGCGTGTGCGCCACCCGATGCCCTGATGCTCCATGCCGGCAATGATTTAGGTAATTCATCGCTAACATCATGCGCATATCTGACGTGACAAAGTAGAACTAGGCGCCCCACCCAGCCGCGATCCGGGAACAAGAACCGGAATCTGGCTTGGGTAAGTGCCGCCTAGGTTTGACTTATAAATTCACTAATTCCCGAGACTGCCGACCTAAATCCGATAGCTCAATGAGGTCATGACCGAAGAGACGAGGGTCATGGTCGACTTCACCGGCGCCGGAAAATCCATCCCGCCCGCTTTCAATGCCATGTCGGCGTGCGCCCGTTCGTCGTTGAGCATTTGTTTGACGATGGCTTTGGATGCGAAGTCCGCCTCGGGCAGACGCTCCAGATGGCGGGCGAGGTGCCGACATACCTGGTCTTCGGTGGCGGCGACGAACCCCAGGCTCACCTTATCGCCGACCAGTCCTGCCGCAGCGCCGAGGCTGAACGACAGGCTGTACCAGAGCGGATTCAACAGACTTGGCTGGCCGTCGAGATCGGCCAGGCGTTCTTCGCACCAGGCCAGATGGTCGATTTCCTCATCGGCGGCGCGGGCCATCTCATCCCGCACGTCGGGTAGTTTTGCCGTCAGCGCTTGGCCCTGATACAGGGCCTGGGCGCAAACCTCGCCAGCGTGATTCACGCGCATCAGACCGGCGGCGCGCTGGCGCTCCTCTTCGGTCAGTGTCGTCTCATCGTCGCAATCAGGTGTCGGCGCTGTCCGCGAGGCCGCCTGTGTGCCGCGGGTAAGGCTTCTCAGTGCGCGATCCATGCCGCAAATAATATTGTCGATCACACTCAAATTTCTTTCTTGCATACGCTTGCGTGCCTGCTTGGCGTTCAGTAGCCTTTGGTTTTTCGGGCAAGCGCAATTGTACTCCATGAACAATAATGATTTAAGGCTGATTCTAAACGCCAAGGTTTCTTTGGTGGTGATCGAAACCTACGACGAACCCCGCGCGCTGGCGCTGCTCGACGGCTTATTCCAGTGCGAGAACATGCCGGCCTGGCGCTGGTCGGTCACCGAGGGCCTCGCCAACCTCGGGTTTGGTCTGAGCCTCAAGCCCACCGAAGCCCATGCTCAGCCCGAGGCGGTGCTGCAATACATCAAGCAGTGCAAGGAAACGAGCGCCTTCGTCCTGTGTGACATGCATCCCTATTTGGAGGAAGCCAAGAATATCCGTTTTCTCAAGGATATTGCGCTCGGCCCGGCGGGTCATAAGGTGGTGCTGCTCAGCCATCGCTTATCACTGCCGCCTGAACTGGCGCGCTATGCGGCTTCGGTTAGTCTGTCGCTGCCTACCGAAGACGAGATTCTGGCCATTATTCGCGAGGAAGCGCGGCACTGGGCGGCGCGCAACAACAAATCCCGCATCAAGACCGACAACATCACTCTGCAAAAGCTGCTCAATAACCTCAGGGGGCTGCCGCACCAGGACGTACGTCGCCTCGCGCATGGCGCCATCGCTGACGATGGGGCGATTACCGAAGAGGATCTGCCGGAACTGACGCGCCGCAAGTTTGAATTGATGGATATGGACGGCGTTCTCCACTTTGAGTTCAGCACCGCCCATTTGCGGGATGTGGGCGGCCTTGATGCTCTGAAACAATGGCTGGAAGACCGCCGTCACATGGTTGTCAGGGATGAAACGGAGATCGAGCAACAACTGGACGCGCCGAAAGGCGTGCTTTTGTTTGGCGTGCAGGGAGGGGGCAAGAGCCTGGCCGCAAAATCCATCGCCGGCGTCTGGGGTCTGCCATTGTTGCGCCTCGATATGGCGGCATTATTCAATAAATACGTCGGCGAGACGGAAAAGAATCTGCGTGAGGCGCTGAAATTGGCCGACCTGATGTCCCCCTGCGTGCTGTGGCTGGATGAGGTAGAAAAGGGCATGGCGCAGGACAACGCCGACAACGCCACCGGCAAACGGCTGTTGGGAACCTTGCTCACCTGGATGTCGGAGCGCAAGAGTAGGGTGTTTCTGGTGGCGACCAGCAACGATATCAGCGTGTTGCCGCCGGAATTGATGCGCAAGGGGCGTTTTGATGAGATTTTCTTTGTCGATCTGCCGGACCTCGCCACGCGCAATACCATTTTCAGCATCCACTTGAAAAAACGCGGCCTGCCATTGGAGAGGTTTGATCTGGGGTCGCTGGCGGAAATCACCGAGGGCTTCACCGGCGCGGAAATCGAACAGGCAGTGGTCAGTGCGACGTATTCGGCTTCGGCTCGCGACGAAGCGGTGATGCAGGAACACGTCAGTGACGCCGTTAAGAAGACCCAGCCGCTGTCCGTGGTGATGGCCGAGCGCATCGCTGAGCTGCGCGGCTGGGCGCGCGAACGCGCGGTGTTTGCCAATTAGCAGGATGTTAGTACCCGTCCGCAAGCGGGCGCCAATTGCATCACGCGGACGTGATGCTAGAAAAAGTGCGGGATGTGTGTTTACGGATAGAGATAAATTAGGCCCGCTGTATGGCGCGGTAGGCGATATCCTTGCGGTAATACATGCCCTCCCAGGATACTTGGGAGGCCAGCTCATACGCCCGCGCCTGTGCCGCGGCGATGGTGTCTCCCAGGGCGGTGGCGCATAGCACTCGCCCGCCGTTGGTCACCACCTGGTTGGCATTGTCCAGGCGGGTCCCGGCATGGAAGATTTTAGTGGCCGGCAGAGCGGTGTCCAAACCTGATATGGCCTTACCCTTGGGGTAACGTGCCGGATAGCCGCCCGCGGCCAACACGACGCCCACGGCCGGACGCGGATCCCAGGAGGCCTGCTGCCGGTCGAGCGATCTATTCAGTGCCGCCAGGCATAGTCCGGTCAGGTCGGATCGTAGCCGCAGCATGATGGGTTGCGTCTCCGGGTCACCAAATCGGCAGTTGTATTCGATGACTTTGGGCTTGCCGTCGGCGTCAATCATTAGGCCGGCGTACAAAAACCCGGTATAGCTGTTGCCCTCGGCCGCCATGCCGCGAATAGTCGGTAGGATCACTTCGTCCATGATGCGTTGCTTGACTTCCGCGGTGACGACCGGCGCCGGTGAGTAGGCGCCCATGCCGCCGGTATTGGGGCCGGTATCGCCGTCGCCGACGCGCTTGTGGTCTTGACTGGTGGCCATGGGGAGCGCGTTCGTGCCGTCGGCGATGACGATGAAACTGGCTTCCTCGCCCTCTAAAAACTCTTCGATGACCACGCGGCAGCCCGCTGTGCCGAAGGCGTTGCCCGATAGCATCTCCCGAATTGCCGCTTCCGCGTCGGCAATGCTTTGGGCGACGATAACGCCTTTGCCGGCCGCCAGTCCGTCGGCTTTCACCACGATTGGCGCGCCGCGTTGACGCACGTAGGCGAGGGCGGCGTCCACATCGGTGAAAGATTGATAGGCGGCGGTGGGAATGCCGTGGCGCGTCAGAAAGTCTTTGGTAAAGGCCTTTGATCCCTCCAGCTGCGCCGCCCCCCGCGAAGGGCCGAAACAGCGCAGTTGGCGCGCATTGAAGTAGTCGACGATACCCTCCACCAGCGGGGCTTCCGGTCCGACGATCGTCAGGTCCACCGCATGTTGTCTGGCGAAATCCGCCAGCGCGGGGAAATCCATCACGTCGATGGCAACGTTTTCGAGCTTTGCCTCGACCGCGGTGCCTGCGTTACCCGGGGCGACATACACTTTGGCGACTGACCCACTTTGCGCCGCTTTCCAAGCCAATGCGTGCTCGCGACCGCCGCTTCCTATAACAAGTACTTTCATCGTATTCAGTGTTTCGAAGTTGTTGTGACTCAATGACGGAAATGGCGCATACCGGTGAAGACCATGGCGATACCGTGTTCGTCGGCAGCGGCGATCACCTCATCGTCGCGCACCGAGCCGCCGGGCTGAATGACAGCGCTGATGCCCGCCGCGGCTGCATTGTCGATACCGTCGCGAAACGGGAAGAAGGCATCGGATGCCATGACCGAGCCTGTCACCTCCAGACCGGCATGTTCGGCCTTGATGGCGGCGATGCGCGCCGAGTTGATCCGGCTCATCTGGCCGGCGCCGACCCCGATAGTGCGGCCGTTTCTGGCATAGACAATGGCGTTGGACTTGACCATTTTGCTGACTTTCCAGGCGAACAATAAATCCTCAATTTGTTGGGCGTCGGGCGCTGTTTTGCTCGCCAGCTTGAGATCGCTCTGTGAGATCATACCGCGGTCACTGTCTTGCACCAGTAAACCGCCCTGCACGCGTTTGTAGTCCAATGCCTCCGCGCTGGCGCCGTGCCAGGGGCCGCACTCCAGCAACCGAACGTTGTGCTTGGCGTTGATGGCGGTAAACGCCCCAGCGCTGACACCGGGCGCAATGATGACCTCGACGAATTGCCGCGTGATAATTGTCTTTGCGGTCTTTTCGTCGAGTTCATGGTTGACAGCAATGATGCCCCCAAACGCCGATTCCGGGTCGGTGGCGAAGGCGTTTTCGTAGGCTTTCAGCAGGGTGTCAGCTTGCGCCACGCCGCAGGGGTTGGCGTGTTTTACGATCACGCAGGCCGGCGCGTCAAATTGTTTGACCGTTTCCAGCGCCGCGTCGGTGTCGGCGATGTTGTTAAAGGAAAGCGCTTTACCCTGCAGCTGACGCGCGGACGCGACGCTCGCACCCTGGTGTCCGGCTTCGCGGTAGAAAGCCGCGTTCTGGTGGGGGTTTTCACCGTAGCGCAGATCCTGTTTTTTGGCCAGTTGCAGATTTAGGGTGGCGGCGAAATGCGGTTCTGCGCCGGAGGCCTGTTGGCTCAGGTAGTTGACAATGGCGGCATCGTAGGCGGATGTGTGTTGGAAGGCCTTGACGGACAAATCAAAACGTGTCTCGCGCGATAGAGCCCCCCCTTTTGCTTTGAGCTCTTCGGTCACTCGCGGGTAATCTCCGGTATTGACAACAATGGCCACGGCGTCGAAGTTCTTGGCGGCGGCGCGCACCATGGTTGGTCCGCCAATATCGATGTTTTCCACGGCGGTGACAAGATCGCACCCCGGATCGGCGACGGTTCTCTCGAAAGGGTACAAATTTACCACCACCATGTCGATAGGCTTGATTCCGTGTGTGTGCATGACCGCATCGTCGGCACCGCGCCGAGCCAGTATGCCGCCATGGACTTTGGGATGGAGGGTTTTTACGCGGCCGTCCATGATCTCGGGAAATCCCGTGTAATCGGCGATTTCTGTGGCGGCAATTTGATGTTCCTGCAACAGGCGAAAGGTTCCACCCGTGGATAAGATCTCGATGCCAAGTGCGGCAAGTTCACGGGCAAAGTCAACGATGCCGGTTTTGTCGGAAACGCTGATGAGGGCCCGCCTGATGTTCGCAAGATGAGACGGTGTCATAGTGACGTGATTCCTGAGGAATGAGGTATTAATCGTGGCTACTAAAAATCAATAACGACCGCCATGGCCTCAAACATGATGCAATATCTGTGGGCCGGTTGGTGGGTAAAGCTGTTGGGGGATTTTCATGCAATGGCTGCGCGATTTGCAGCCACTAAGGTCGTAGATGTTTACAGCAAGCCGTACTGTTTGAGCTTTTTACGCAATGTACCCCTGTTCAGTCCAAGCACGTTGGCGGCTCTGGTCTGATTGTGACGAGTATATTTCATTACCACCTCAAGCATCGGGGCTTCAACTTCCGCGAGTACCATTTCGTAGACGTCTGAAACATCTTGCCCGTCCAGGTGTTGAAAGTAATTGTTCACCGCCTTTTCGACGCAATCGCGAAGTGACTGGACTTGCGGTGCGTTGTAGGATTCTGGGGTTGTCGGCTGGCCGGCAAATTCCTTGCTGCGTTCGTTGAGAAGCGTGTCCGCTGTGTTCATGCTACTTTATCCTCGTAAAAATTTGGCCGTTCGAAAAGAGAATGTACGGCATCTAATTGTAATTGAGAAGTTTCAAGATGATTAAATGTTTTCACTCTGATTAAGGAATCTTTTAGATGCGCTTGGCAGTACCACGCGAAATGCTTGCGTGCGATCCTGACTCCTTTGTAGTCACCGTAAAATTTATATAGTTCCTTAAAATGCGCCTCCATCACCTGTTTTATTGCAAATTCATCGGGGTTCCCCTGTTGCTCCCCGAACTCGAGAAAATGGGATATTTGGCGAAAAACCCAGGGGTTACCAAATGCTGCACGTCCTATCATAACCGCTTTTGCGCCCGTGTAATCCAGCACTGCTCTGGCCTTTCGCGGGTTGTCAATATCGCCGTTGGCGATCACGGGGATGCGGCAGCCGGCGACGATCGCGGCAATCGTATCGTATTCCGCTTCACCCTGAAAACGGCATGCTCGAGTGCGACCGTGCACGGTGATCGCCGCTACCCCCTCGTTCTCCGCGATGCGGGCGATGGTGGCGCCATTGCGCCGTTGCGGGCTCCATCCGGTGCGGGTTTTCAGCGTCACCGGAACCGTCGCGCCGGCGACCACCTCGGAGAGAATCCTGGCCACCAGCTTCTCGTCTTGCAGCAGGGCCGATCCGGCGAGCTTTTTACACACCTTTTTGGCTGGACATCCCATGTTGATATCGATGATCTGGGCGCCATTGTCGGCGGCTCGACGTGCGGCCCGCGCCATTTTTGCAGGTTCGGATCCGGCAATCTGAACACACTTAATCGCGCCCGCGCAGCCATCGCCAATCAGCCTCTGGCGGCTTTTCTCGCTGTGCCAGAGGGAAGTGTCACAAGTCACCATTTCGGAGGTCGTCAGGCCGGCGCCCATTTGCCGACATAGGCGGCGGAACGGCATGTCGCTCACGCCGGCCATGGGCGCGAGCAAAACCTTGCTATCAATAGCGTAAGGCCCAATTTTGAACAACAAACTTACCCCCAAAAATGGCGTGCGGCGCGCGTATTCGACGGTGTCTCATCCACCTGACAAACACAGCAGAAAATGAGGTCGGCTCGCGACTTAGAACCCTCTCCTTGAAGGAGGGCTATGATACCGATTGTTATAAAATATTGGAATGTGTATTTTTGTGGGTCGGGTTAAAAAATAAGCAAAATTCTGGATTTTCGACGCAGTCCCGGCAAAAATGAAGCGCCCGAGTTTGATCAATCGGCGATACTAATCTTGTAGCCCACCGCTTCGCTACCAGGATCGGCGATTTCGATGGCGATGTGAATCGGCTGTTTCACCGGCATGTGGGTTCTGCCGGCAAGTTCGCCGGACAGGTAATCTCTCGGTTTCAACCTCCTTGCCGCGACGGGGTTGTCCTGACGGTCGGTAAAAACCAGGTCGAGAACCGGAAAAGTCTGTTCAAACTTGGCGGTATTTTGCATTACCGCATCCACCACGAGGGCGTTTTTTGCGCTCGGATGAGATCGCACTACCAGGTTTGCGGTGCGGATTTTACTGCGATCGATGAGGTCCGGCAGCGTGCAGGCGAATATATGACAGGCCTTTGCGTAATAGCTGCGGTACGGCTCGACCAAGCTCAGGCTATCAAATTTTATCCACGCGACCTGCAGCAATAGCAGAATGCCGGCGGCGCTTGCCAGACCTCCCCACAGCAGCCGCGACTGCCAAAAATCAGAATGTCGCTGCCAGTTGAATTCCACCGGTTCGGGCTCGATGGCGTCGAGATACTTGTTGTTGGTGGCGGCCTGGGGGTACATGCGCGAGCTCTCCGCCACGCCGTCTCGCTCGACCTCTTCATCGTCGTACTCGGCGAACACGTCGCGGGCAATTTGCGAAGTTAGGTCGGCCTCCGGTTCGGCTGCGGTTGCTTCCTCCGCGTCTCCATCCTCGATGATTTGAAAGCTATTTTTGTAGTAACTTGCCTCGAATTCGGCGGTAATGTGACGCTCTTCCTCCATCTCCTTGTGTTCTTCAGTGGGCGCCTCTATCGGTTCTTCACTGTCGTTTTCCAGCAGATCCAGGGCCCACGACTCATCTTCGGGGGTAACGTCCTCCTCCTCCTGATGCATATCGCGTTCAAAAAGGTTGAAGTCGTATTCGCCGGTATCGCCCTTGCCGAAGATGATTTCATTGAAATCGTCACTCAGCTCGCTTTCTATCAGTTCCCGCCGTTTGTCGCCAGCGCCCATATCGTCGCTGATAAGAACGTCTTCTTGCTCTTCGGCGACCTCTGGCGCGTTGGCGGTGGGCGATGGCGGGCTTGGTGTAGCGGTTGGTTTAGCGGTTGGTTTAGCGGTTGGTTTGGCGGCGATTGGCTTTTCGTCTGCGGGAAGTTTTCCCCGGACTTCGGCGGGACTGAGCAAAAAATCTCTGGCGTTAAAAATATGCAGGCACGAACCACAGCGCACGGCGCCCTTTGCGCTATTGAGATGGACGTCGGCAATGCGAAAGGACGTAAAGCACTTGGGGCAGCGTGTGATATTGTCAGCCATTACGGTGAATTCCTGGGTATTCAACGTCGCTCGGTGATGCTGGTCTTTCACCTGAAGCCGCTAGTCCTCCTTCAATAGTATGTTGAAGGAGGACTAGCGGCGTTTGTACTCGTGACATAGTCGCAATTCCGGCGTGATCAATCAATGGTGATGTTATTGCTTTGCTCCGCTTATGCACAACCATCCGTCCATGGCTGTTATCGATTCTATATTAATGCGGTGGCGGTAGGCGTCAACAATCGCTTGTTTCTGGCTGGCGAGGATCCCCGACAGGCAGATTTTCCCGCCTGGCTCAAGCAGTCTGATCAAGGTGTCGGCGAGTTCGACCAGCGGTGCCGCCAGGATGTTGGCCAATACGATATCGGCGGCGATGTCGGGGATGTTGTGCGGCAGGTAGACGGAAAAATCTGCTGTTTCCAGTTGGTTGCGCGTGACATTTTGCCGGCTGGCGACGATCGCTTGGGGATCGATGTCCACACCGACAACAGTGTGGGCGCCGAGCAGAATGGCCGCGATGCCGAGGATGCCCGACCCACATCCGTAATCGACGACCGCCATGCCTTCAAGCGGCGTGCGCGCCAGCCACTGCAGGCACAGAAAGGTGGTGGGGTGGGTGCCGGTGCCAAAGGCGAGGCCGGGATCGAGCATCAGGTTTATCGCGTTTGGGTCAGGAGGTTCCACCCAACTTGGACACACCCACAAGCGTTGGCCACATTGAATGGGTTGCAGGTGCTTCATCCATTCTCGTTGCCAATCCTTGTCTTCCAGAATATGCCACCTACCGGAAAGATTTAACGCGGCGCATTCTTTCATGATGTTATCGAGCGTCGCGGTGGTATCTATCGCCGCGTCGAATAAGCCGGTCACGCGTGTTTGCGACCAAAGCGGTGTCTCGCCCAGGCCCGGCTCAAAGATTGCTTCATCGGCGTTGTCTTCCAGCGTGATCGAAAGCGCGCCGTTATCGAGTAGCGAATTTTCGACAGCGGGGGCATTTTCGCGTTGCGTATTGATGCGTAGTTGAAGCCAGTGCATCGTGGTAAATTTGTTTGTGGCTCACTGCATTCCGAGTTTTTTCTCGAGGTAGTGGATATTGAGGCCGCCTTCGATAAAAGCCTCGTCGTTGACCAGTTCCTTTTGCAGATCGGTGTTGGTCTTGATGCCATCAATGACGAGTTCATCGAGTGCCACGGCCATTTTTTTGAGCGCTTTTTTGCGGTCGAGATCGTGGGTAATAATTTTTGCGATCATGGAATCGTAATAGGGTGGAATGTTGTAGCCGCCGTAGAGATGAGAGTCAACCCTAACCCCCAGGCCTCCCGGCGAATGAAATGTGGTGACCGGGCCGGGGCAGGGCATAAAGGTTTTGGAGTCCTCCGCGTTGATGCGACACTCGAGCGCGTGGCCGTTGATCTCGATGTCTTCCTGCTGCAGGCTCAAGCGGTTGCCGGCGCAAACGCTGATTTGTTCCTTAATCAGATCGATGCCGGTAATCATTTCTGTGACCGGGTGTTCAACCTGGATGCGGGTATTCATTTCGATAAAATAAAACCTGCCGTCCTCGTAGAGGAATTCAAAGGTGCCGGCGCCGCGGTAGCCGATTCTATTGCAGGCCCTGACACAGGCGCTGTAGACTTCCTGCCGGATCTCATCGGGAATGCCCGGCGCCGGCGCTTCCTCAAGCACTTTTTGGTGACGGCGCTGCATGGAGCAGTCGCGGTCGAACAAGTGTATTGTGTTGCCCTGTCCGTCTGCCATCACCTGAATCTCGACGTGGCGTGGATTCTGAAGGAATTTTTCCATATAGACGGTGCTGTCGCCGAACGCGGCGCCGGCCTCAGCCTTGGTAATTTGAATGGCGTTCCACAGCGACGCTTCGTCGTGCACCACGCGCATGCCGCGGCCGCCGCCGCCGGCCGCGGCTTTGATGATGACCGGGTAGCCCACTGTGGAGGCGCAGTCGCTGCAGGCCTGCGGGTCATCGGGCAGGGGGCCGCCGGAGCCGGGAACTGTGGGCACGCCGGCGCTTTTCATGGCTTCGATGGCCGATACCTTGTCGCCCATCAGGCGAATGACATCCGCATCGGGCCCGATAAACGTAAAGCCGCTTTTTTGGACCTGTTCGGCGAAATCCGCGTTTTCGGCGAGAAAACCGTAGCCCGGGTGGACGGCGATGGCGCCGGTGATCTCCATGGCCGCGATAATGGCCGGTACGTTCAGGTAGCTCTCCGCCGACGGGTGTGGACCGATGCAAACTGATTCATCCGCCAGGCGTACGTGCTTCAAGTTGCGGTCGGCTTTGGAGTAGACGGCAACGGTTCGAATATTGAGTTCCTTGCAGGCGCGCAGCACGCGCAGGGCAATCTCGCCACGGTTGGCGATCAGTACTTTTTCAAACATGATGGGCAGCCCTCTCGCGCGTTAGGCGATTTTCACCAAAGGTTGGTCAAATTCCACGGGTTGGCCGTCCTCCACCAGGATGGCCTCGATCACGCCCGTCTTGTCACTTTCGATCTGGTTCATCATTTTCATCGCTTCCACAATGCATATGACGTCACCCGCTTTAACGCTTTGACCGACTTCGATAAACGGCGGCGCGCCGGGGCTGGGTGAGCGGTAGAAGGTGCCGACCATGGGCGAAGCGACGACGTGGCCTTCGGTGGCGGTGGCGACCGGGCTTTCCTTGGTGACGATCTCGGGAGCGGTAGCGGGAGGCGGCGGCGCGGCCGTCACCGTCGTTGCTGGTGGCGTCACGATTTGCGCGGGGGGCGAGATTGTCGATGAGCCCCGACTGATGCGTACGGACTCTTCTCCCTCGCGGATTTCCAGCTCTGCCACATTTGATTCCTCAAGCAGCTCGATGAGTTTTTTTATTTTGCGAATGTCCATTACACCCTCACTGAATCAGTTGCAAATTGGTTAGTTAGTTGGTCTCGAGAAAGCGCAGTGCCGCGTCGAGCGCCAATTCATAGCTCTGCGGGCCGAATCCGCAGACCACTCCCACTGCGAGATCGGAAAAGTAGGAGCGTTGACGAAATTCCTCGCGCCGATGAATATTAGACAGATGGCATTCGATAAATGGAATATTGACGGCGGCGAGCGCATCTCGCAGAGCAACGCTCGTATGAGTGAAAGCGGCTGGATTGATGATAATGAAATTAATACCTTCGACTTTGGCGTCGTGCACGCGATCGATAAGTTCATATTCCGCATTGCTCTGCAGTATCTGGATATGATGTCCCTTGTCGAAGCAGAGAGCGTTTAGTCTGACATTGATATCATCCAGGCTGATATTGCCGTATATCTCGGGTTCACGTGTGCCGAGCAGGTTCAGGTTGGGGCCGTGCAGTACCAGAATAGAAGCCATTGGAATCGCCCAGTGATGATTGAGTCAGTTTGACGACGTCGGTGTGACAATATTGGTGTTACAACATTGGTGCGACAACATTGGTGCGACAACACTGATGTGACAACATTGTAATTGTACGCTCATCGCCCGCAACACGGCGGTGCGTGAATTCAGGGCCGAGATTGTGCCGAATTTGTTAAGGGCTGTCTATTAAAAACTGAAATTTAGCGGAAATTCGGTGCATTTGCCTGGATTTTGGCGGAGTTCAGAGCAGTGCTCTTTTCATGGATTCGAGCACGATCTTCTCGGTGAGTATTTGCGGCAGCACCTCGGGAGGTTTGCTCGCATCGGCCGGGTACATCAGATACAGCGGCACGCCACTGCGACCGAACTCAGCCAACAGCTCGGAGATCGCCGGGTCGGCGTTGGTCCAGTCACCCTGCAGCATAATGATATCGTTGATGGATGCAAAACGCGCGACTTTTTCGGTGTTCAGCGCGACGCGTTCGTTGAATTTGCAGGTGATGCACCAGTCGGCGGTAAGATCGACGAATATGGGGGTGCCTGTTGCGCGCAGCTCCTCCAGTTTAACGGGCGAATAGGCCTCCCACATGCCATTGTCAGTGTCACTATAGGCTTGGGCGGTGACGGCGACATAGGCGGCGTAGGTCAGGCTCGCTGCCGCGAGGCCGCGGGTCATGACCTTGCCGAAGGCCGTTTTTGCATGAAGTTGAAGGATCCAGATACCAAAAGTGATGAGTACTGCCCCCACCAATACGGCCATCGCTCCGGTGCTGGAAGTCTGATTTGCAAGCACCCACAACAGCCACACCGAGGTGAGATAGAGGGGAAAAGCGAGGATCTGTTTCAGCGTATCCATCCACGCTCCAGGGGCGGGCAAATACCTGGCCAGCGCCGGCACATAGCTGAGTAGCAGGAAGGGCAGCGCCATGCCGAAGCCCAGCGCAGCGAAGACCAGCAGCGCAATATAGGCCGGTTGGGTAAGTGCAAATCCGAGCGCGCTCGCCATAAATGGCGCGGTGCAGGGGCTCGCCACCAAGGCCGCCAGGACGCCGGTGAAAAACGAAGACCTCAACCCCTTACCCGCTGCCAACGACTGCCCCGCCCCCATCCAACGCGTGCCGATATGGAACATGCCGGAGAGGCTTAGGCCCATGATAAAAAACAGATAGGCCATAAACGCGACAAAGGCTGGCTGTTGCAGTTGGAAACCCCAGCCCAGGGATTCACCTGCGCCTCTGGCGCTGAGGATCACCGTCGCCGCTAGCACAAATGAGCCAACAATGCCCAGGGTGTAGGCCCAGCCGTGTAAATGCTGTTTATGGGGGGACAAATGCGATGAGGCGAAACTCAGTGCTTTGAGCGACAGCACAGGAAAAACGCAGGGCATCAGGTTCAGAACCAGTCCGCCCAGGATGGCGCCCAATATTACCATGGGCAGAAACGTCGTATCGGCCGTTGCGGGATCGCCCGATCCACCGCCGGCGGCAGTCCCCGGCTCGAATACGGCGCTTGGCGTTTCCGCAATTACGCCATCTACCGAGACTGAAAAATACTGCTTGCGCGGTGGATAGCACAGGCCTGCATCCGCGCAGCCTTGGGAGCTGATGGCCAACTCATAGGGAGGCGATAGGCTCGGTGCAGCCCCCGACACCTGAGTGGAGCCGTAATAGACCACCAGTTCCTTGTTGAAAAATTCATCGAACTTCTTCTCTCCGGGCTGAAAAGTCAGGGCGATGGTTTCCCGTGCGGAGGCGTTGCGCGCCTCGGCTTTGAACTGGTGTTGGTAAAGATAGTAACCGGGATGTGTATTCCATTCAAAGCGGAGTTGCTTGTCTTCGATGCGCGGGGCGACCTGGTAGGCTTGTTCGACCTTGAGAAATTCCGTAGTCGCCGCCTCGAAGGTGGCGGCAGCGTTTGCTTTGAACTGGGTGTCGTCTTGCGCTGTCGCGGTGAGGGAAAAGCCAAGCAAGAGAAATATAAGTCGCAACCACATAAAAACCACTAATTAGTTTCCATCCATAAACGCGCTTCCCGCGCGTTTATGCAAGTCGCAAATAAAATTGCGATTTTATTTTCTCGCGAAATCAACGACTTATCTCCAGAGACGGAGTGTATGTCGAGGCTTTGCCCGGAGCAAAGCCGACTAAGTCGTCGATTTCGGGCGTCACATCCATGTGATGCCGTTAGTGCCCGTTTCTGGACGGGCACTCACCAATCGAAATTGTCGAATTTCCAATCTAGCAGACTGTCGGACTTAGGGGATCGTCGCGAGGCAAGTGGGAAATCGAGGCCATTTTTTTGCTCTTTTGAGGCGAATAGTGGGGCTATTCAACGAAAAAGAGCAAAAAAATGGCCTCGATTTCCCATTGCCGCAGTAGATTCTTCCTAAGTCCGACAGTCTGCTAGCCCTTGGTATGCAGTCGGACACAGCCTACTGACCGCTGGTTCCCTACGTTAGCGCAAAAACCAAAAACAGGGCAACAATCGGCGCTCTATAATGTATTTTGGCTTACAATCGGAGTTTTTTTCACGGCTGGCGGCGAAAAATGAAGAAAAGTGTGTGCGGATTCTCAAACTATCGCGTGATCATTATGTGCGGTGTTCTACTTTGCTTGCCGGCTTGCCAGCAACGCACGAAGGAGCATGCGGCAATTAACGCGCCGATCGACGGTCTTGTGTACGCTGCACGCATACCCGAACCCGCGGTGTCCGCGCCCGCTCCCAAGGATCCGCTGGGAGAGATCGAAAGCAGCCTTTTACGGCGGGCGGAGCTGGCTTTTCGCGCCGGCCGTTTCACGTCACCCAGCCATGACAACGCCTATGATAAATTTCATTCGGTGTTGCTGCTCAATCCCGACAACCGGCACGCGCGAGCGGGTTTGCAGGCCATCCTATTGCGCTACTCGCAGTTGATCAGAGCCGCCCTGGCGGAGGGTCGGTTGCGTGCGGCCACAAACTACTTGCGGCAGGTGGAAATTTACTATCCTGCCAACAGCTTGCTGATGGAGTTAAAACAGCAACTGGCACTGGCCAGACTCGCGGCGGCGAAACCGGCGGCAGTGGTGGCGGAAAAAAATGATCCGGCCATTGAAGAAATCTCGCTGCCGGCGGTGGAGCTGAGCGCCAAGTCGCAGGCCGTGGTCGACACCCTGGCGGGAATCGCGACCCGCTTGCGCGACACCGAGGAAAGCGTGCTGATTTATGCCCGCAGTGATCGCGAGGGACGTTGGATCTACAAGCAGTTAAAACAGTCCGCCAGCGGGTATCGCGTGCGTGGCGATATTCGCATCAGCCGCATCCCCAAGATAAGGATCATGCCTCCCTTATGACGGGGCGGGGCGAATCCAACATGGCAGGCAAACCAAAATCGGCCACCGGACCCACCTGTGCTATGAAACTACGATGCTTTTACTTGTTTGGCGTTTATGCCACGTTGACGGCCATCGCGGTCGCTTGCGCGCAGCGCGAAGGCGGGCCCATCACCGTTGACAATGCCTTCATCAGCGAGTTGCCCCCCGGGCAGACCCAAGCCGCGGCGTACATGAAAATACGCAATGACAGCAAGGTGTCACAGCCCTTGAATTACGTGCATTCCCCCATCGCGGACTACATTGAAATTCACCGCAATATCTATCAGGATGGCGTCATGCAAATGCGTCCGGTGAAAAAGGTGACCGTCAACCCTGGCGAGACGCGGGTGCTGGCGCCAGGAGGTTTCCATCTGATGCTATTTGGCGTTTATGATAATCTGCGGGCCGGCGACGAGTTCGAACTCACCCTTGAGTTTGAAACTGGCGTTGTCGTCACCACTAATGTAGCGGTTAAACCTCACTAGGAAATTTAATGTCAGCGCTTATTGAAAAGATCAAAGGGTATTGGGCATCTTGCATTAACTACGTAAAAGACTGGCGCAGTGACTTTTCCGAGTCTCGCCTTGTCGTCAAACTGGGGGCGGCCATAGTCGCCCTGTATTTCGCCATTGGTCTGGTGCTAGGCATAATCTGGAGTTCCGAGCCGGATACTTTCGCGGTGCGCGAGCGGGCATTGCAGGAAGTTGGCAACGATGAAGCACGTCTGGTGACGGGGGTTCACACCACGTCGGCCCTGATTCACGTGGTGGATACCTTGCTCGATAAACCGGGCGGTTACTTGACCAACGACATCGCTTTTCCGGGAGTTTGGCTGGACAATATTCCCAACTGGGAGTATGGGGCGCTGATTCAGGTGCGGGATCTGTCCAAGGCGATGCGGGAGTCCTTCAGCCGTTCGCAATCGCAGTCGCGCCAGGACCCCAACCTCGCGAAAGCGGAACCGCATTTCAATTTCAGAAACGACAGCTGGATGCTGCCCCAAACAGAATCCGAGTACCGGGAGGGAGTCGAGTACCTGAGGCTTTATCTTGCCGGCCTCGCCGATGAGGCGTCGGTGGGGACCCAGTTTTACGCGCGGGCGGACAACCTGCGCTACTGGTTGAGCACGGTGGAATCGAGGCTGGGTGATTTATCACAGAGTCTGGGCGCCAGCGTGGGCCCCAAGCGACTTAACACCGACCTTGCCGGTGACGCGGAAGCGAGTCAGGCCACCAGCGCGCCCGGTGAAATTCGAGTGAAAACCCCCTGGACCAAAATTGACGATGTTTTTTTTCAGGCCCGCGGCAGCACGTGGGCGCTGATTCACTTTCTGAAAGCGGTGGAGATTGATTTTGCCGGGGTCTTGGAAAAGAAAAATGCCAAGGTGAGTTTGCAGCAGATTATTCGCGAACTGGAGGCCACCCAGCAAACGGTGTTCAGCCCGGTGATACTCAACGGTGGCGGGTTCGGCGTTTTGGCCAACCACTCGCTGGTGATGGCATCCTATATTTCCCGTGCAAACGCGGCCCTTATCGACCTGCGCGAGCTGCTGTCGCAGGGCTAGCCTCCCAGCCCAGTGCCGCTACCTAGTGCTCAATGTCATTAACTTAAGCTCGGCAAGACCGCAGAGAGAGGGCCGGGTGACTGCTTTTGCGTTCCATGGGCCATCCATGGCCCGGTCCCGCGCTCGTTCCTGGCGCTAGTCACGCCAAAGCCGTCGCCCGGCCCTCTCTCGGCTCAGTGCCACATTGGAGCTAATTCCTAAGTTAATGACATTGATGCTGAGATCGCCGCGCTTACCGGAAGCATCCTCAATCTTTTCTTTGTAGCGCTGAAAATAGCATTGACCAGGGCGGGCGCCACCGGCGGTATCCCGGGCTCGCCAACGCCACCCAAGGGCGCACCGGTGTCGACAATGGCAACGGCAATTGGCGGCGTTTCGTTCATGCGCAAAAATGGGTAGTCGTGGAAGTTTGAGCGTTGCGCCCGCCCGTCCTTGATGGGAACTTGGTGCCGCAGCGCCGCCGCCAGGCCTTCGATCACAGAGCCTTCCATTTGCGCCACCACGGAGTCCGGCTGCAGCGCCCAGCCGCAGTCGATGGCCACATGAACTTTTTTGACCTCGGGAGTATTTCCCCGCATTTCGATTTCCACCACTTGCGCGATAACGCTGCCATAACTCGCCACCACGGCGACACCCTTGTGCACGCCCGGCGCACGCGGCTTGTCCCATGCCGCCATCTCGACAACTTTGTCGAGTACCGCCAGGTGGCGTTTCTGCCCGGCCAGGTTAAGGCGCCGGAAGGCCACCGGGTCCATGTTGGCCTTGAACGCCAACTCATCGATGAAGGCCTCTAGAAAATAGCCGTTTTGAGAGCTGGACACCGCCCGCCACGGGGACAGGGGAACCGGCAGGTCGAGGTGGCGATGGTCGAGTGCAAAATGGTCGGCATACGGTTGGTCGGCGAGCACGGCGACGGAGAAAAAGTCGTTGTTGTCTTTCACCGTGACGTGCTCAAAGGTGCGCCCCATTTGCGGGCCCGACAACTGGATATGCAGCGCGGTTATTTTACCGGTTTGGTCGAGCGCCGCGCGCAAGCGGCTCGTCATCACCGGGCGATAATAGCCTTGCTGCACATCGTCTTCTCGCGCCCACATGACTTTTACCGGACGCTTGACCGCGCGGCTCGCCAGGATCGCCTGCTCGACGATTTCCCCGTGGGTTTTGCGCCCGAACCCACCGCCCAGATAAGTGGTGTGAAGCGTCATTTGGTCGTTGCTGAAACCGCTGACTTGCTCGACGGCCATGCGCACGATGTCATGCCCCTGGGTGGGCATCCACAGGGTGACGTGGTCTTTTTCCTCCAGCGCGGTGCAAACGATGGGCTCCATGCAGCCATGGGTCAAAAACGGCACTTCGTAAATGGCTTCGCTTACCGTGTCGGCATCGGCTAATCTGGCCTTGGCGTCGCCTTTGCGCGAGACCTTGGGCATGTCGTCGGTGAGGCCCTCGCGCATGCGCTTGCTTATCGTCGCGGAATCGAGCGCGTCGTCGGGCGTGGGGGTAAATTCGATGGCCAGCGCGTCCGCCGCCTTTTTCGCTCGCCACCAGGTGTCGGCCACCACCACCACGCCATGGGGTACGGTCACGATGTCCATCACGCCGGGCATATCCGCCACGCTGTCGCGATCAATCTTTTTCACCTCGGCGCCATACACCGGGCTCATGCGCACCGCGCCATGCAGCATGTTGTCGATTTTCACGTCGGTGCCAAAGACGGCCGCGCCGTTGACCTTTGCCGGCGTATCCAGCCGCCGCCTGTTGGCCATGCCAATGTGGCGCTTATCCTGGGTGAGTAATCGCGGCTTTTCCGGCACCGGCAGTGTCGCCGCGAGGGCGACCAATTGACCGAAGGGGAGGGTTCTCGCGGAGTCTTTATGCACGATGCCGCCATCTTTGGCGTACCATTGGTCGCGCGGCAGCTTGGTCTGCACGCTGGCGGCGTGAATCAATACTTCCCGCGCTCGGGCGGCGGCGATGCGCAGCGGGTCGTACCAGGCGCGAATACCGTAGGAACCCACGCTGCGCATTTGGCCAAAGAATAGACGGTAGGCGTCAGTGGGGCGGGGCGGCATCACTATCTCGATGGTTTCGGGCTGTACCCCAAGCTCTTCGCTGAGTATCACGGCTTGGCCGGTGTGTGTGCCTTGCCCCATTTCAGAGGTGGGTAGCGTTGCCGTAATACTGTTGTCGGCGGCGATGGTCAAATAGGCGTTTACCACGGCTTGGTCGCGGTGTGCCGTGGGCGGCGTTGCGGCGTTCACCAAAAATGGCGCGGGAATGGCTATTACCAGGCTGGTCGCCGCGGTGGATGTTAAGAATTGACGACGCGAGAGACTCATGCGGGCCTCCCCAGCTTGGCCGCTTCTTTGATAGCCTCACGTATCCTTGGGTAGGTGCCGCAGCGGCAGAGGTTGCCACTCATGGCGGCATCGATGTCGTCGTCCGAGGGACTGTCGGTGGTGGCCAATAATGCCGCCGCGCTCATAATCTGGCCGGACTGGCAATAACCGCACTGTGGCACGTTCAACGCCACCCACGCTTTCTGCAGTGGGTGCGAATTGTCTTCTGATAGTCCCTCAATCGTGGTGACGCTGCGCCCGGCAATGGCGTCGATCGGCATCACGCAGGAACGCATGGGGGAACCGTCGATGTGCACGGTACAGGCGCCGCATTGGGCTATGCCGCAACCGAATTTGGTTCCCATCATTCCCAGGGTGTCGCGTAACACCCAGAGCAGTGGCGTGCCCGGGTCGACGTCCACGTCGACGCTTTTGCCATTCAGAGTGAATTTCACCATGTCAGTTCTCCGCTTGAACGATGCCCACCGCGGCCATCTCCCCGGCAATATTAACCCAAAAATTACCAGTGCGGGCTTAAGGTGTTAATCCGCCCACCGAAGCGCGGCCTGCGCCACGCGCTCGCCGAATTTTTCCGCCGTGGCGAGATCGCCCGGAAGCGGACCTTCCTCTGGGCTGGCGTCGCTGGGCGATTGTGCGATGGCGCCGGAAAATGCGCCCAGATAGTTGAGGTCGTTGCGTTGCGCGTCTTTCTTATTGGAGGGCATAAGGCCGGTGCCGATCCAGACCATGGAATGTTGCATCGCCAAGGTGAACATATACGTCAAGGTGGAAAATTTATCGCCATTGATGGTTCCGGAGTTGGTAAACCCCGCGGCGATCTTGTCCTTCCAACCCTGCTGGAACCACACCTTGCTCGAAGCGTCGGCGAATTTTTTAAACTGCCAGGACGCCATGCCCATGTATGTGGGGCTGCCAAAGACTATCGCCCTGGCGTTATTCAGTGTCGCCCAATCCTTTTCACTGATCTCGCCTTCCTGATTAATGGCGAGCCGTTGGCTGTTTACATCCGCAACGCTGTCGACACCTTTCAGCACCGCTTGCGCCTGCTTTTGGGTGTGACCATAACCACTATGGTAAACGATAACAACATGACTCATGGTAATGCCTCCTGATTGAATGCCTTAAGTAAGTGCCATTAGAAACTGTCACTGGAATTCCCGGCGTAGATCCACCGTGGAACGCTGGCCGATGGCGTCGTGACTCTCTTCGAGCCATTGCGCGGTGATTTCCCGACCGGCATCGCGCAAGTGGCACAGAAAACCCCAATCGGGGCTGAACTTGCTGGCCACGCTGAAATCCCTGATCACCTCATCCGGGCGGATGGAGTGGATATTCAGGTGCGTGAACTGAAAGTAATCGCGAAACTCGTCTTTTATCCAACCCTCTTCAACCAGACGCTTAACAAAATCTATGGCGCGCATTTCTCTTAGCAGGGACGAATTAAAACTGATTTCGTTGATGCGATTGAAGATCGCACGGGAACTCTTGGGGACTTCCTCGCGCTCGATGGGGTTGATATGCAATATCACAATATCGCTGGTATTGGTGTAGTACACCAGGGGATAGAGCGCGGGGTTGCCCATGTAACCGCCATCCCAATAGGCCTCGTCGTCAATTTCCACCGCCTGGAACAACATCGGCAGACAGGCCGAGGCTAAAATGGCATCGCAGGTAATTTCATCGTTGCGAAACACTTTGATTTTGTTGGTGCGCACATTGGTTGCGCTGACAAACATGTTGGTGCACTTGCAGTGCGTGATCTCTGCAAAATCCACGTGCCGCAACAAAACCTCGCGCAGGGGGTTGATGTTGAGCGGATTGAATTCGTAGGGTGAAAACATCTTGGTAAAACTTTCAAACCACAGGTACGAAAAACTCTGGTCGAGGTCCTGCCATTTGTCACCGCCGAACCATTGCTCCCAAAACACGGGTTTAATCGGGCTGTAGCGTTGACCGGCATCGCTGATGTCTCGCCAAAAGTTGTGCAGCGCCTCGCGCGCGCCATCGAGCCCGCCTTTCATTTTGCCGTAGGAATACACGGCGGTGTTCATGGCGCCGGCGCTGGTGGCCGTTAGGCCGTCGATGCTCAGACGGCCATCTTCGCACAGCTTATCGAGCACGCCCCAGGCGAAGGCGCCATGGGCGCCGCCACCCTGCAGCGCCAGGTTGATGGTTTTCGGTGCGCGGCGGCGGCCAGCGGCGTGTTTGCTCGGTGTTTTTTTAATCGCGCTGGGCTGCTCAGCCATAAGGTATCCTTCACGTGTTATGCGGTTGCGTGGGTTTCTGTGCTATGGGGCTCGGCGCGTGCATTTTTGTCCGCCAGATAGTCAAACAACACGCGCCCGAAGGGCAGGGTGAGATCGGCGATAAAATGTGAGCCTCCGATGACGCGGCGCACCGGCAAATCGGCCACCGGGGCGTTGACGTGGGGAATCAGATGCAAGCGCGCGGGGCCCTCCCACGCGCCCTTGACCACAATATGTTCGAGGTTGTAGGCCACCAACTGGGCGATGGCGAGTTGACCGTCAACGTCAGGGATCAATTTCAGATTGACTTGGGTTTTGCGGAGTTTTGTCTCCATCTCCGCGGGGTCGCATTGCAGCGGATTGCCGGTCTCGCGACACAGCACGTTCTCGTGTTTATAGCCCATGGTCGCGATGGCCACCGGTTGCCCGGCGTATTCCAGCCGTCCGGTCAGGGTGTCCATCACCGTCGACAGGCTGGGTTTGGCGAGCTTTTTCGGGAAGCCCCATATTTCCCTGCCACCGGAAATGGGGGGTTCGATATCGAGATACATCTGTGAGGTGAAGTTCACCGCTTCGCCCTGGTAGGTGCAGGGAATCACAATGCCGGTTTCGGTGTAGTCGCCAAAGCCCGAACTGTCGGGCATGCGAATAAATTCATAGAGCACTGTATTGCTGCCATCAGGCACCAGCGGCTCCGGCACTTGTTCGCGAATCGCCGCGGGATCGGATTCGTATTGGATGATCATGTATTCGCGGTTGATAAAGCGAAAGGGGCCGCGCGGGTAGCTGACGGACGCGATGGGCATGGAGGGAACATTGAGGATCTGTGCTTTTTTCATGGTCAATTTCCACGCAAATGATGTGATGAAAGAGGTGACGCCAACCCTCCGTTCGCCTCGCTTGAAACCGTCGCTTATTTCGCGGTCCAGCCGCCGTCCATGGGCATTACACTGCCGGTGATACTGGCGGCGGCATCGCTGCACAAAAACGTCGCCAGCTCGCCGAGCTGCTCGACAGTGACAAATTTTTTGCTCGGCTGGGCGGCGAGGAGAACATCATTTTTGACCTCTTCTTCGCTGATGCCACGCGCCTTGGCGGTGTCGGCGATTTGGCCCTTCACCAGAGGCGTCCACACGTAACCGGGGCAAACGGCGTTGCAGGTAATATTTTCCTGCGCCAGTTCCAGGGCCACGACCTTGGTCAGCCCGGCGATGCCATGTTTGGCCGCGACATAGGCCGATTTGTAGGGCGAGGCCACCAGGGCGTGCGCCGAGGCGATATTGATAATGCGTCCCCAACCGACCTCGCGCATCAAGGGCGCACATAAACGTGTGGTGTGAAAGGCGGCGCTTAAATTCAGGCCGATAATCAAGTCCCATTTTTCCGCGGGGAACTCATCGATGGGCGCGACATGTTGCACACCGGCATTGTTGACCAGTATATCCACCGAGCCCAATTGGCCTTTGGCATTAGCCACCAGTGCGGCGATTTGTTCGGACTTGGTCAAATCGGCGCCATCGTAGATAACCTTTACCTGGGTTTCCTCGGCCAGCGCCTCGCAGTCGCGCTGAATTTTTTCACGCTCGCCAAAGCCGTTGATAACAACATTGGCGCCGGCGTGAGCGAGTGCCCGGGCGATGCCCTGGCCAATGCCGCTGGTGGAGCCGGTAATGATGGCGGTTCTACTGTGCAACATTTTATTTTGTAGCATGGCTTCTCCAAATGTCGAAAATGTTAAGCTGGCTGAACACTATTCTTTATCGCTGGCCAATAGGTGGTCTCACGTTACAATCATCTCGCCCAAATATAGCGCACGAAGTACCGCAATTCATGCAAGCTCGGCGTGGAAGCTGGCCAACTTGCGGCCTGTTAATGCCACGCCACCTCCTCTAGCAGCTCCGTACGTCAGCTCGTTTGAACTGGATCACAAGGAGGGCGTGAATAACGTGGGGCATTGTTAATGCCTGCGGTATCGGTGAGTCCTTAAATCGAGGCCGCTTAAATTTTTATAGATTTTGGTTCAGGCGCAACCGGCGCGACATTCAACTTGGCCTATCGGTCTCGGGTATTTGACTCGCGCGACGAGCGGCCATATCATGCCCCCCGATGAGCACCTAATTGCGATGTTATTTCTTTGCAAAATCAATAGCTTATCTCCAGGGATGGAGCGGTTGTCGAAGCTTTGCCCGGAGCAAAGCCGACTGAGCTACGGATTTTTGGCGTCACTTGCATGTGATGCATTTAGCGCCAGTGCCTGAACGGGCACTTATCGGCGCCACGCGTGCGTGAAGTTGCTTCACATATTAATCCGATAGGCATTTATGCCGGGTTAAGCCCCTCACATGGATGTGATGCTCGAAATCGACGACGTTATGTCGTTGATTTCGCGAGAAAATAAAATCGCAATTTTATTTTCGACCCCCAGAAAAAGCGCAGGATGCGCGTTTCTGGATGGAAACTAGTACTCCTTCAACATAATATTGACGGGTTCAGCGCTTGCCTGGTGCTTCTCAGCAAGGCGCAGTGCGAAG
>JAAUXX010036348.1_pt1 | contig 36017 bp, 22 predicted proteins | sample 7278111 | NCBI WGS metagenome assembly JAAUXX01 (sample SAMN14350116, study PRJNA611818) | marine sediment metagenome | isolation source: surface marine sediment (1.8m) | place: French Polynesia: Moorea | collected 2018-08
ACTATTAACCTGGAAATTAAATAGGTCGTCCTGACCTATCTAATTGTCACCCTTAAAAACGGGCGAAATTGCGTGAAATTCCTTGTTTTTAGGGTGGTCCGGCATCCCGGTTCGCGCGAGTCTCCGACTCGCGGCGGTGCGTCCCTGCACCGCTATCAACCCGGCATATTTGAATGCCAGGTTAACAGTACTCCTTCAATATAATATTGAAGGAGTACTAGTGGCGATACATGAGAGATAGATGCCACGTACGTGGCGTCCGATTGAATTTCGTGTACTGATTTGATAAACCGGGAAAACCAAAGAAAAAGTTAAATGGCGGCTCGTCTTCATCGCTTAGATTCCGCCCCACCAGCGCCAACTCCCACTTTTCATTGAAATTCAAGGCGGTGCGCACATCGATGGTACCGGTTGATTCAACCTCCAGTAGCGGGTCGTTGCTCGATTCGGAAAAGTAATTGTCGACATACGTATAAGCCAGCCGCAGAGAGAATTCAGTGCCCTGAGCAAGCTCGGCATTGTATTCGGCCGCGACATTGCCCGTGAGCTCCGGTGATTGTTTTAAATCCTCCACCGCCGGATCCGGCACATCCGGGTCTGTGTTGGTAAGCGCCAGATTGCCACCCAGGGCCAAGCTATCGGTGAGTCGCGCTCGCCACTCCAACTCGAGGCCGTCGACCGTCGCGTCGAAGAATACCGTGTTAAGACCCACCCCTTCAGAGGTGGTGATAGACTGCTGCAAACTCTCATACTCGGATTGATAATAGTTTGCCTGCACGCGAAAGCGCGATCCGGGGGAATTCCATTTGACGCCGGTTTCGTAGGTGACAACGGTTTCCGAGGGAAACTCATCGGCCGTATTGATATCGAAGCCTCCCGAGCGGAAACCCGATGACGCCGATCCGAACACCAGGATATCCCCCCGTATGGAGTATTCGATCGCGGCGCGCCAAGTGGTCTCGCTGTCATCAAATTCGCGTAGGGCCAGGCCCACGGCGTCGTCTTGGAATTCCTTCTCTTCGGTGGTCCATCGCCCGCCTGCGGTCAAACCGAGGTTTGGTGTCACATAATAGGTGCCCTGGGCGTAGGCGGAACTCGAACGGGCGCGAAACTCGCGATCCGCCGGCACTGAAAATGCCGGTGTGCCGGGGAAAATGTCGTCGCCGAATGAGGTCAAGGCCTGCTCCTCGATATCTTCGTCGTAGTAAAAACCTCCGATCACCCAGGTTAGCGGTATTGCGCCGAGTGAGTCTGACGTCAGATATATTTCTTGCGTGACATATCGGCTCTCGATATCCTGAAAGGGAATAAAAAATTCCAGTTCGGGCGTTTCACCTCCAAGGTTAAACGCCGCGTTCAAATCGGTGGCGCGATGCGCCGTAATTGATGTTAGATCGACATCGGGCGCGATTTCCCAGTTAATGGTGGCGGAGACATCCTCATTTTTTACGCGATTGAGATTTTCGAACTGGCTGGCGAACGTTCGTGGCGTCGTATCCGAGAGGGGTTCATTTTGAATGGCGTCGCCTTCATCGGAAAGGAGGTTGTACCTCAAGGTCATCGCGAACGTCGCGGTGGGCTTCCATAGCAGGGCGGCTTTCACACCCGTAAAATCGATCGATTGCGCGCGGTCGAGCGGAAGAAGACGGTTTTCCTGGTAGCCTTCGTTTTGCCGGTGCGAGGCGGATATGCGCACGCCAAGTTTTTCTTCGACAATGGGGCCACTGGCGGTCATTTCGCCGCGCGTTTCCTCGAAGCTGCCAATACCGACCCGCGCGGCAAAGTCCGAGCCCTCTAGCACCGGGGGCTTGGAGATAACCTTGATGGCGCCGGCGGAGTTATTGCGCCCGTACAGGGTGCCTTGTGGGCCGCGCAGCACCTCGACGCGCTCGACGTCGAAGAGATCGAAAATTGTCCCGTAAGCGCGCGCGAAGTAGACGCCGTCGATATAGATTCCGACCGCGGGGTCGAGGGTATATTGGGTATTGTCGGTACCGATGCCGCGCATAAAAACGAAGCCGTTCGAGGCCCCGCTAGGCGATTCATTGGGTATTGTCAAACCAGGCGCCAAGCCCGCCAGATCCTGCGTGGTGACAACGCCGGTTTGCTCTAGCATGGCGCCGCTGAGTGCGGTGATGGCAATGGGGACGTCGATGATGGACTGCTCGCGTTTTTGCGCGGCGACGATGATAATTTCCTCCAGCGATAGCTGCATTCTTATATCATCCACATCCTCCGCTTTGGCATGGCTTGCGGTGGCCAATGTATTGATGGCGATGGCAAGATAAAGCAATGAAACTCGAGAAATGGTCATGGTGTCCGCCCAATGTTGTTGTGAAGTAGATGTTGTGAAGTAGATGTTGTGAAGTAGATGTTGTGAAGTAGATGTTGTGAAGTAGATGTTGTGAAGTAGATGTTGTGAAGTAGATGTTACCCGTCGGCTTGTCGTCTATTTTTACCTACAGTTAAATCGACGTATTTTGTGCCGATGGGCTGCGTTTCTCTCACTATGAATACCTTATAGACCAAATTTCCCACTTGTGCGTGAAAAAATAGTTGCTTTGAATCTACCCCCTATGTACGCCGCACACTTTCCCTTAGACGGAGGGTTGAATAGTAGGCATCTTGACTCGCAATAACTCGCGCACCGCCGCTTTGCGTCGACGACTCACAGGGAACTTCTCGCCATTTTTCATCACACAGACATAGTGACCTCCCTCTATCAGCCCTTGCCTGCAGAGCTGTGGACAATCAAATAATGCTGATCGGAGGACAAGGCGTAAATCTCTCCCCATACTGGCCTATAATAGCGGGCTGGATCGCCGATAATATTTAAATTATTCACCCGGCATGCATTTATGTCGGGTGGGTCACCATCACATGGATGTGATGGCCATGCCTTGCAAGGCGCACGCGAGCCGGGATGCCGGGTTAATAAACAGGGTTTAAAGCCAATTCACCGCATACAGGTAAAATGTCAACCCGGCGCCGATCGATACCAAAGTGTTGTTCAATCGCCAATATAAGCCTACCGCGACCAGCATGGCGAAAAGCTGTGGCAGCCCGTAGGGCGGCTGAGTGATTTGTACATCTTTAAAGGTATAGGCGACCAATAAAATCATGACGCCCACGGGCATCTGACGGCCCAGGTATTTAAGAAATCTATTGCTCGACAAGGCCTCCACCGCCACGAACGGCAGCGCCCTGAGGACTACGGTGGTGACCGCCACAACCAAAATTACGCTTAACACATGCAGATCGTCAGCCATTTTTTTCCGCTTCATCTTGTTGCGTGTATTCCCAGGAAATCAACCCCAGATACACAACCAGACCGGAAACCAAAAAGGAATTGTCTTTGACATAAGCTTCAAATAAATAGCCCGTGGCACATGCCAATCCAGCGTAAACCAACAGCTTAAAATCGCGATTGTGGCGTACCGCGTCTACCGCCAGAATTAGAAACATCGCCGTGAGCGCGAACTCGAAACCTTTGATTTCGGAAGGAATAAGCGTTCCCACCAATGCACCCAGCAAAGCGCCGCCAACCCACCAAGCGTGGCTGACAATTTGCAGCAGAGTGATGCCCGCACCGTCGAGCCTGCGCCCTTCGCCGGCGGAGGTGATACCGTAGGTTTCGTCAGTCAACGCGTAGACGCCGTATATCTTTTGCAGGGGATTTGATAACACATTGATTGGAAAAGTCAGACCGTAAAAAATATGCCTGAAGTTCACTATAAAGGTTGTCCAGGCGATTGCCGTCAGTGGTAAACCCGCCGCGATAAAGCTGACAGTCAAAAACTCTATGGAACCGGCGAAGATGATCAAGGCTGAAACGGGGGCCCAGTACCAACTGATGCCGCTGGCAACCAAATAGACGCCAAAGGCGATACCCAGGGGCACGTAGGCCATGGCAACTGGAGTGGTCAACTTCAGTACCTGAATAAACTTACCGGAAAATAGCGGCTGATTATAGTTCCTCTGTTCAATACTGTTCAAAGTATGCTGCCCTAATTGGCGCAATATCCAGGCGGTTACCCTGTCATATTTGAATGCCGGGGTAACATCTTACACCTACCCCTGGGCTGCGGCTGGTCCAGTCTTTATGGAGGTTTTATCGCCCATCTCGTTCGGTGCGGCTTTTCGCTCTTCAGCGCCAGCATTGAAGGGTTGGTTCCATGCGGTGCGGCTTTTATGGAAGCGCGATCCAAAGCGGCCACTTCCGGTCAACTTACGCACACCCCAAATGGGAATAAATATAAATATGTAGGCAATAAAGCTAAGAAATTTAATCATGGTTATAGGGTCTCATCATTAGTGTTCATCCAGGCTGCTAGTCCAGAGGTATTTCATTGCGCCAATCTGAATCGCCTTCCAGCTTTTTTTGCTCCGACTTGAGTAGAATGCAATTTCCCAGAACAAGTACATCCATTTCTGTGCGCATAAAACAAAGATACGCTTCTTCAGGTGTGCACACAATGGGTTCTCCACGCACGTTAAATGAAGTATTCACCACCACCGGGCAACCTGTTTTTTGCTTGAATTTGCGTAAAAGCTTTGCATATACCGGGTTCCTTTCCTCGTTGACGGTTTGCACCCGAGCCGACAGGTCCACATGTGTGATAGCTGGCAGGGACGACCTTTTTTCGTCGATGGAACCTAGCGTCCGGTCGATCGGTTTATTCAGCACGATGGCGTCGTTGACCGAAGACACCATGAGCATATAGGGGCTGTCGTCCCGCAGCTTAAAGTAGTTGCGGGCGTCCTCTTCGAGCACAGAAGGCGCGAATGGGCGAAATGATTCTCGATATTTAATCTTAAGATTCATTGTTTTCTGCATCTCGGTATCGCGTGGATCACCGATGATCGAACGTGCGCCCAGGGCGCGCGGACCGAATTCCATTCTTCCCTGAAACCAGCCGATCACTAGGCGCTCGGTCAGCAAGCGGCTTACTTCGTCGACCAGGCTGTCTTCAGAATGCAGGTGATACTGGTATCCCTTGTTATCGAGAAACCGCTTGATATACAGTTCATCAAATCCAGGGCCAAGATAGGAACCGCTCATCAAATCTCTCTTGCCACTTTCCTGAGCCGATCTTCTACCCGATGATGCGGTACTCATGTCGAGCGCGCAGCCCAGCGCGCAGCCCGCATCGCCCGCGGCGGGCTGAACCCAAATGCTGGAAAAAATTTTCGCCCGTGATATATAGCCGTTCGACACGCAATTGAGTGCGACACCACCGGCCATGCAGAGATTTTCCTCACCGGTCATCTCGCGCGCGGCGCGCGCCAACCCCAGAACGGCCTCTTCGGTAACCTTCTGCACCGATGCCGCCAAATCGCATTCCCGCTGGGTCAAAGGCGTTTCGGCAGATCGCGCAGGACCGCCGAACAAGCGCTCGAAACCCTTGCCAACCATGCGCTGACCCAGGATGAATTCAAAATACTCGAGATTCAGGGAAAACGAACCATCGTCGCGTAGGTTTATCAAGTGTTCTTTTATCAAGTCGCTGTAGCGCGGCTCGCCGTAGGGCGCCAGCCCCATCAGCTTATACTCTCCTGAATCCACCTTGAATCCGCAGAAATAAGTAAATGCTGAATACAGTAAACCCAGAGAATGAGGGTAGGAAATTGAGTTAACGAGTTCCAGCTTGTCGGCTTCTCCCCGCCATATGGAAGTCGTGTGCCACTCTCCGACACTGTCAATGCAAAGTACCGCGGCGCGTTCAAATGGTGAAGGGTAAAACGCCGAGGCGGCGTGCGAGCGGTGATGGGCGTTGGCAACCGCTTTCGGCGCTCGCCCAAGGCCAAGGGCGTGTAATTGCTCATCGATAAGGGAGAGCACATTGTACTTCCATCGCACCCATTGGGGGATCACCCGCAAAAAAGAAGTTAGCCCGCGCGGACCGGCATTGCTGAAAGAAGACAATACTCGGTTGAATTTGAGTTTAGGGTTTTCGTAATAGCAAACCGACGCCAGCTCGTTTAAGCTGATGCCGGCTTCCGTCAAGCAATACCTGACGGCGTCTTTTGGAAAGCCGGAATCATGGCGTATCCTGCTGAATCGCTCCTGTTGCGCAGCGGCGACCGGCACACCGTCGCATACGAGTGCCGCTGCACTATCGTGGTAGTATGCCGATATTCCCAAATGGTAGTCAGGCATGATTATGCTCCTTTGTCCAGGCCTGCGTCATAAACCGGACGATAATTATAGAGTTTGATATTTACCCGGCATGTATTGTTACCGGGTAAATAGACATCACCTGGATGTCAGGTGATGTGCTATAAGACGCATGCGGGTTAAAGCTTAAAAAATCAAGCGTACATTGTGCCAGGAGTTAAAACATGGGGTATATGGAAGCGTCCTTTTTCTTCTTGTTTTTTCTCTTGTTATTGTTGTCGTTGTTTCGATTGCGCCCAAACATGCGCGTAATTAGATCAAGTAGTGGCTTCATTAGCATTTCCTCTATGATTGAATAGTTTTTCTCATTAAGCCCGCACATTGATTTGTATTTTTGTTTGGCGGTGACTGCATTTATGACTACATTGGCAGAGCATCATTAAAATTTTATGACGAATACCAATCGGCCTTTCCTAAAAAATTCTCACACGGGGTGAAATAAGTATTTAAAAATTTACTGCCATTTACACACTTATTCTAAGAACTTTATGAAATTTACGAATTACAATTTCTAGCTGGTTGCTATCGTTTCTCGCGGAGGGTAGGGAAAAAGGTCAAGAAATTCAAGTCTTAAATATGTAAATTATTGTAAATGTGAAACTACTTTTCTGCTCGGTTCTAAAGAATGGATAAAAAAACAGCTATTAGGCGGTGCATATGCTTTGTTGGCGTGACAATAGGGTTCCAGAATCATTAAAAGAAGAACGCTATAGACTTTGTGCATATCTATAGAAATATTTACTTGTATGCTTGCCGATCATCACGAATACATTTTATTCGCGATCTGAAGTGTAAAATGGTGAAAGTGGCGTATCTATCTCGGCAGTGACATGATATCTATTGTTTTGATTTTAATTAGCATATGAACATTTTGATGTTAGTGTTAACAGATCCTAGTTGACACCACTGAGCTTGACAGTTCTCAAGTCTTTCCTCATTTTGGCGCGCAGTTCAAAAGTTTACATTTATTTAACTAGATTGGGGATAGTATCTTGGTTGGAAATCTGATATTTTGCCCGCCCAATAAAACAGCTCATGCGGTTTCATAGCATCTCCCAATAAATGAAATTGAAATAGTATTTAATTTTGAAAATAATCCGGAAGTCTATTTGCAGAGTAGGTAGGTAAATACACTGAATATTTATGCGTGAAGCAGGCTGTTTGGTAAATTAAGCGAACAATGAACGAAAAATTCAATATCCAACTATTTGATGTCCAATAATTTTATGGTCAACAAAACAGAAGCTAAGGAAACCCGAATGGTTGAAGAGAGCGTTGCACTCATGTGGGCAAAAGCTATGAACCGGGAAGTTCAGGAATTGGATGCCAGTACAAGTTTTGTCGACTTAGGGGGGCAGTCGCTTTCGTTTGCAATTCTTATAGATATGTTAGAGCAGCGTTTTGGTGCCGATTACGAATTTTTTGAACTTGGTATGGAGATGACGATTAGCCAGATCGTGGAACGTGTGAGGAATTAGATGTTAAGAGATATAGTAAAGCATAAAACCGGTTGTGCCTTGGTTCTGAAAAATAGGGAGGAGATATCCTACGAAAAGCTGGAAATCTTGTCCTCGGCAATGGCGGACCGGCTGCTTCAGATGGGCGCCAACAAGAATGCCGTAATGCCAGTTTTTGTCGATAACTCGCTTGAAACGATCGTGTTTGCTATCGCCTGCTGGAAAGTCGGCGCGATTTATACGCCCTTGAACAAGGATTTACCAGGCGAGATTATCGAGTCCATGCTCAAAAATCTAAAATGCGATTACATTTTCTACACCAACAAAGCGCCAGCGGCTATCGAATATCTTGGGCTTAATCATAGTGAGAAATTGTTAAGTGACATTGAGGTTGGATTTTCTTTTTCCGAAAATCACACGCTAAGACGTTTGGGGGGAATTAAGCAGATCGCGGTTATCATCCACACTTCGGGATCCACGGGAACGCCAAAAGCCTCGTGCTGGTCTGAGGCGAGTGTTGTCAGCTTCTTCGATTCCTATAACGACACTATGGGATATGATGAGGATTCGATAGGTATTAATAATGGACCATTCTATTTTGATATCGTTTTTCAGGACACGTTTATAGTGCTGTTTTATGGTGGGCGGGTCGTGCTTCACGACCGGCGGTTTATTCCAAGCAGGTTTGTCGCCCTGCTCAATGACGCGCGAGTGACCCATATGGCAATTATGTCATCGACGCTACAGGCAATTAGTAAGCAGGAGGGCGGTGTCGAGCTTCATTCCATGAAGAAAATCATGGCTGGAGGCGAGGTTGGCAGTATAGCTGTTTTTGAAATGTACGATCGGGCGGGAGTTACTATTTACAATGGCTATGGACCTACGGAGAATAACTCCCTAAGTGGACGATACAAATTTGACTCCGAGCGAATTGATTCGCTGATTCCGATTGGGCTTGGTTTCAAGAACGTGGATATGGTACTGCTAGGCGACGATGGCGCTATCGCAGAAAGCAACACCACCGGGCAAATACTTCTTGGTGGTAATCAGCTGATGGAGGGCTATGTCGACAGTTTAGAGATAGACCAAAGTGTATTTTTGGACATTGATGGTAAGCGCTATTATCCGACCGGGGACTTTGGCTTTTATGATGATCACAACAATATGGTATTCGAGGGGAGGCGAGACCAGCGAGTCAAACTAAATGGTAACCGATTTAGCCTCACCACTATTTACAGCGCGCTCTCCAACATCGATGGTGTATCTTACGCCTTTGTCAATACTGCCCGGAAAGGGGAAGAACTTTTCATTATCGCCGCGGTCACCTTGACTGAGCAAGCAGAGCAGGGAAGTAAAAGTGCATTTGATGTAATACGTGCTGCACTTAAAGGGAAACTTGCCAACTTCATGCTGCCGCGACATATCTTCCTTTTCAAAGAGCTTCCCTACAAGCATTCGCAAAAGGCTGATGAGAAGACAATTACCCTTAGAATAGCTAAGCTGATCGAAGAAAAAGATGTTTTGCCCACGACGACTTTTGTCAATGTATATTAACCTGGGATGCATTTGTGTCGGGTCAATAGGAATACTCTCAATAAACCAGGAAGACATATTCAGATTTTCCATAAATTAGATAGGAATTAAATTATGTCTGTATCCGTCTATACCGAATGGGATACCCTCAAAGAAATTATTGTTGGCCGCGCGGTAAATGCTCGCTATCCAAATAGGGATCGAGCGACATTTCTAGTCGATTATGCGGAAGAGTATGACAGCATGAGCCAGCTGCCCTCCGGTTTCTATAGCCAAAAGATTATTGATGAGGCCGAGGAGGATCTCGATCGTCTTATCAGTTTTCTGGCGCAGCTGGGGGTCACGGTCAAACGTCCAACCACTGAGTACCTGGATACCTCTTTCGGGAACGGTCTGTGGAATGCTAGTGCCGAACATGTATATTGTCCAAGAGACAGTATGGTGACAATTGGCAATACAATAATTGAAACGCCAATGGTGTCGAGGAACCGGTATTTTGAGACCTTTGCGTACAGAGACATAGTCAAAAAGTATTTCGAAAACGGAAGCACCTGGATCTCTGCTCCAAAACCGATGTTGTCTGATGATACGTACAACTTCAATGCGCAAAATGGCTTTGAGATATTGACAGAAAATGAACCGATTTTTGACGCAGCCAACATCATTCGAGCCGGTGAGGATATTCTATACCTGGTGTCAAGGAGCGGAAATAAACTTGGCGCAAAATGGTTGCAAAACACCATTGGCGAAAAATATAAAGTGCACTTAATCGAAGGTGCCTACGATGGAACACATATAGATACAACCATTGCGCTGGTGCGACCAGGTTTGGCGATCCTCAATCCAGACCGCATACGTAAGGAAAGTCTACCCAAATTTATGCAGAGCTGGGATGTGATTTATGCAGATGAGATGATCGACGTTGGGTATACAAGCGAGAGGCCAAGAGCTTCGATAGCTCAGGCAATGAATATCATCATGGTTAACCCATCTTTGGCGATTGTCGAAGAAAGGCAGCGGCCACTTATCGAAAAGCTTAATCGATATGACGTTGAAGTTGCACCACTGCCGATGAGGCAGTCTCGCTCGCTCTGCGGTGGTTTCCACTGCGCGACGCTGGACGTCAACCGGGAAGGTGGGTTAGAAAAATATTCTTAGGGAAACTCTGATTATCAACCCGGCATTCAAATATGTCGGGTAATTGCGGTGAAGGGACGCACCGCCGCGGGCCGTTAGGCCCGCGTGAACCCTTAAAATGCCAGCATATTCGCGCATCTGCGCCAGCATTTTAAGGGTGACAATCAAATAGATCAGGACGATCTATTTGATTGCCGGGTTAATAGGAACTCCTGAATTAAAAATTTATGCGGCGTTAAGGTAAACTAAACAGCTACTCTAAGGTATCAGTTTGATGTACAAGTATATTTATGGACAAACGGAATATAGTCACATGTTGGAGTATGAGAAGGCCTTTACGGACAATTCGAAGATCTTCTATTCACCGTATGTGATGTATACCAATCCCAGAAATTACCGCAGCGAAGTTGTCAATACTGATGTCTATGGCGCGCGCTCTTCTGGAACGGAGGACACCGCCATTGCCGATTCCCACGTGCTGGTGGGAAGTAGCACGGTGTTTGGTATTGGCGCCTCGACAGATAGTCAAACGATATCCTCGCTACTTGCAAAATTGACAGGTATTCCGACTATCAACTTGGGGGGGCGAAGCTATAATTCTTTACAAGAACTCATTTCCTTTCATCAATATCAACAGCGCTCGAAGAAATTCCCGAAGAGTATAATAAGCCTGACCGGGTTTAATGATTTGGCGCTCTCGGGCATGAGTGTGTGCTCCAAGACAAAGACGCCTGCATTCTTCATGCAAAATATGTTTGACGAGCAATTAACGCTCACCAAAAAGACTTTTGGCTTTGGTGAAGAAGCTAAATTCGAACTGGAGGGAGCAAGTGAACAGATGCAGCATAGCTTGGGAAAGCGAATAGAATATGCAGCCAATGCCATGAAGACCTATATCGACTTCATGAGCTTTTATTGTTCAGGTATGGGTTCGGACTATATCTTCGCTCTACAGCCTCTTTTTAACTGGATTGAAAAACCTGCCTCCGAGCAGGAGGGAGCGATATTCAAAAAACTCGAAGAGGCGGGCAGCTTTGAAGAAACCTATGGCGAAATCACAAGTCAAGAGTCCTATAGAAGCTACGAGCAGGCAATAAAAGAACATTGTCAGGCCAGAAATGTTAAATTTCTAAGTGTGACAGAGGCGCTCAAAGATATGAATCTTGGTAAAGATACCTCGCTCTTTGTCGATAGAATTCACTTTAATGACTATGGAAGCCAGTTAGTTGCCGAAATTATCTACGATAAGATGAATAGCCGTCACTAGTGGCGAGCACTTCGTTCGAAAATTTATTTTAAAAACTCAAATCTAATATTAGTAAGGAATATTGGAAATGGGACAAATTCTGGAGAAAAGCCACACCTTGGACAGTAACGGAGTTCCAGCGTGTAATACGTACAGAGAGCGTGCGCCGAAACAGCACAGGATTCGTTTCGATAAGTACTTGTTGCTACTGCACAAGCCCATTCTGTCAATTCTTGGCTCCTGGCTGAAGGCGGCCTTGAGTGGCAGGTATGTGGATGATGAGTTGGGGATACTTCTTATTAGTTTGTTGAAAGAGCGAGTGCGATCAGACTTCTCCAAGCAGAACCGCATCGATAAAATCCTGGTTTCTCTAGAGAGCGTAGATGGACAATCCTATATTGCTGCAACCTTGGATAAAATGGACTGCTACGATGGTATATCATGGAAAAACCTCGGTGAATTTGCGTCTTCATTTGAGCGGTACTTGCAATGTGGAGTCAAGCCAATCGAGTACATTGCTGGGGTGGAGTCGCAGTTCAGATCGGTAGGCGCGCTTCCGTATCTCGATGATTTGCTTTATTTGGTTCGTGACGCAAGTTATTTTGAATATTCTTCCATTTATCGAGATGAAACAGAGTGTGATGTTTCAGTTTACCTTGATAATATCGTGCGTGAAGGAAATTATGATCAAGGCCTGTACGAAAATGGAATCGAAGATGCGCGTAGCTTCATCGAGAAGTATTCACAGCTGGCATCGCTGCTCGCGTACAATATAACCAATACTCACTACGCAATGCATTGTATGATCAGGAGGAAAGCAAAAGTTGCAAGAAATTATCACGGCTCAACCAAAGACTATGGATTTTCGTTTGATGAGTTGTTCAGCGAAGATCTCAAGCTATCCCAGGACGCGCTCGAAAAGCTGTACGATTCTCCGCTTATTAACAAGGAGGTTGCGGGGAAAAGTGCGCTGATTTTGATGAATGAGAATAAGTCATCAAAGATGTTCCGTATATTTTCACCGGACGAGATTGACACCATCCAGCGTTGGATTGAGCATTATCCCGAGTTTTCCATGGGTGAAATCGTAGCCCTGCCCAAGGAAAACTCATGCTATAGGGAAATGAGTAGGGCGCCCTCATCGTGTGACACGCAGAAAAGTCCTCATATCAATACGGGCATACGTTCGGTCTATCACCGTATGATCAACCTTTGCTATCCGTTTCATACGGAGTGGCAAAATAAAGCTTCGAATTACATTGAATCATGGGTGAAATACAGCCGGGGCCGCACCTCCGGTGATGATTCTATTCCAGAAGATTACCCTGAAATAAATGGTCTGGTTAAGTGGGTCACCGACCGCCACAATAGTTCGTTTAACAGCGACGAAGAGAGGGAAGTGCCGACCAGGGCAGAGGTTGTTGACAGCACAACTCGGCAATCGCCTCTTGTGCTCTTGGATGGCATATGGTTGCTCGGTGTGTTTGCCTCAAAGCGCGCTTCTCAATATCCGGAGTTGCTGGAAATCGCCGATGATGAATTGGGAAATGGAAAAAAGGCTTGGAATCACCCACATATATACCGCAAAGTACTGAAAAAAATGGCGGTCAATTTACCGGCAACAGATAGCCTGGAGTTTGCCAATTGTGATAAATTTTCCGATAGCGACTTCTATTTACCTATTTTCTGGATATCTATGATGATCGCTGGAGATCGGCATTTTGCTTACCTGCTGGGATTGAATCTCTCCATTGAATTGGCGGGGGTTGGATCTACTTACAAGCAAACGAGTGACAACCTTAAGCGCTACGGTTTTCCAACAATATTTACCGACCTTCATAATTCTATAGACAATGTGGAAAGTGGTCATTCATTCATGGCGCTGAAAGCTGTCGAACGATATATGAATGCTGTTTGCGCATCCAAACGGGGAAAGGCATGGCAAGATATCAAGGATGGATATTTTTCGCTTTTTTACTCTCCGAGTTACTTTGCTAGAAAAAAACTTTTGAAAATATTGAGATAGCAGCCTGTCGAAAACTCTGTTTTTCAACAGTCTGATAGACAGAATGTATTTTATTTGTGGTCTCTAAAAAGGCATATTACATGAGTCTTTTGAAAAAGAAGACACAGTTCGCTTATGACGCAGTCATCAAGTGTGAGGGCGTGTATATCTATACCGAGAGTGGAAAACGTCTGTTTGACACATCGAGTGGCGTCGCGCTTTGCAATATAGGGCATGCTAACAGCCATATATTGAATGCATACAAAGAAATCGATAGCCATGTGCCTTGGGTACACGCGGGTAGTTTTCTAAATCGGCACCCAGAGTATCTGGCAGAACAACTTCTGTCGCATGCGCCAGGTCTCGACTACGCGCTATTTCAGACTTCTGGCTCGGAAGCGGTTGAGTCGGCGATAAAAATGGGCAGACAGTATTTTGCCGAGCAGGGTAAGTTTAGCAAATCAAAAATACTTTCAGCGGGGCAAAGCTACCATGGATACGCGAATGTAAGCCTGGCGGTATCCGGAAACAGCGCGCGTAAAAGTGTATTGGGAAATATGCGGGAGTACCGCGTCGATACGATATTGGAACCATATTCGCCGGCGTTTAATAGCCCGCATGGTATCGAAGAATACGATCTGGAACGCTTGTGCGCCTTAAGTGAGAAAATACGGGCGATAGGCGCCGACAATATCGCTGCGGTGCTGTTTGAGACTATTACAGGTTCTTCCAACCCAGCAGTGAAACCTTCAGAAAAATTCTATAGCGCGGTCACTGAAATATGTAAAGAAAATGACATTCTCATTATACTCGATGAGGTCATGTGCGGACTGGGTCGTTGTGGAAAATGGTTTTCCTACATTAATTCTGGAATAACGCCAGATATCGTAGCTGTGGGTAAGGGCCTTGCGGCGGGTTATGCTCCTATATCAGCGGTACTGATCAATGATAGAGTCTATGATGCGATAGATCAGAATTCTGGGGCATTTACAATAGGCCAGACTTACAATAACTATCCCATATCCTGCTTTATCGCGAGTAAAGTTTTATCCTTGCTCGAAGAAGGGGATTTAGTCTGTCAATCAAATGAAAAGGGCAGCTTTCTTCTCAGTAAGTTGGAGGCAAGTCTGGTCGACGTCAATGTTCGAAGAATTCAAAACCACGGACTGTTTTTAGGTATTGAGTTTCATCAATTTGATAATGTGTTGGAACCAATGAACCACACAAAAAACTACGGCGAGAAAATGAGCGTTATTGGCAAGCAGAATGGTTTATACCTGTACCCCTGCCAGGGCAGTGTCGAACATCGGACCGGGAATAGCCTGTTGCTTGCCCCTCCCTTGATTGCGACAGAAGACGAGTTGTCCGATTGCGCCGATCGCCTTGCAGAATCTATAAAGGATTTTATGGCGCGCGAGCAAGCGCAAAGCGGTAGGCCTTGAAGTTTGAATGATGATTCCCGGTAAGGAAAGGGAATTTAAAACGAAGTGGAAGAGCACGTTAATATTGGCCAACAAAATGACAAGTGATCGCTGTATTGGTATTTTCGGTTTAAGTTGTGAGCTGGGCGATGTAGAAAGTGACCCTACGAATATTGCAGAGTTCGAATCTCTGTGTGCGACCGCGAAAATCGCGCCCAATATGGCGGCGATGGGCTGCGAGAGCTATTGGAAAATGAGCGAAGGATTTGATACCTACATCGTGAAATCGGTCAGAAGCACGCTGGAGAAAATCGACTTAAACCCTTCAGACATAGATCGTATCGTATTTTCCGCATCGGACAATAATCTTCGTTGGTTTAAACGCGACACAGTGGGCGAAATTATACGTCAACTCGAATTGAAAAACGCCTTGCCTGGCGTGGTTTCTCTCCAGCAATGTGCCAGCTCTCTGGTGGCCCTGGATACGGCAAAACGACTGGTTACGGATGGTGCGGCCAATAATGTATTGGTTGTCTGCTTTGATTTCGTGGAACAGGACGAAGAACGCATTACTTCATTTGCCTTGTTTGGTGATGCCGTGGTGAGTTTCGTTGTAAAAGAATCGAACCTTGAGCGGTATATTTCCGGGCACGGCGGTAACGGACAGTGCGTTGTTGGGAATTATGCGATCGCTGTGGACCGGCAGGGTTTGATCGGTAAAGACGACTTTACTTCAAGGAAGAGCGCGGCACAAAATGTATATGGCCAGTTGTTTACGGATGCCGAAATAGGAATGGATAGAATCGAGTATTTTATTTCCACGAATACCTATCGACCGGTTGCCACCATCAGCGCTTCCATAAGCGGAATCGAGCGGTCAAAACTCTATATTGAAACGCTACCAATCAATGCGCATTGTGGAATATGTGATTGGGCATTAAATTTGAACCATTTCCTGGAAAATAAGGAATGTAAAATTGGTCAGCAACTTGCGTTGCAGGCAACGGCGCCAGGTTTTTTTGCCTGTACGCTTATAGAACTTTAAGACTATCAATCCGTTAAATCGCTTCTAATCATAATTCTACATGGCGAGATATTAACCCGGCATGCATTTATAGCGGGTTAATAGGGATTCACAAAGCAGAACACTGACGCGTTCGGGAGAGAGCTTCACTTCCGTAAAACATAGGCGAGGTTTCGCTAGATGACTGTCATAAACGCAAAAATAATCGAAGAGTGCAAATCGATTTGGATGCAATTCTTTCCAGATCAATTATTTGATGAGAGTAAAACATTTATTGAACAAGGCGGGTCATCGCTCAATCTGGTCTTGCTAGTCTGGAATATAAATGAAAAATATTCGATTGAAATTGATATCGAAGATATTTTAAAAAAACCGACATTCGCGACCCTGTTGGCGCTAGTTAGCCGGGCCGGCAATGAAGGGGAGCGAAGTGACGGCCCCGAGGGCGATGCGATTGGTGGAAGTGGGGAGAGCCGGGATACTGCAAGTCTGAGCCAGACAGCTAGCGATGACGAAAACGCGGAAAAACTGATAGAGAATAAGTATACGCCATCTTCATCCCAAAAAAGGCTCTGGTTCATCGACAAAGTGGAAGGGGCGTCGGCAAAGTATAACGTTGTGGTTGGCTTTGATATCACTGGGCAGATCGAAATCGACCTGATTCGTAAAGCCATGAACCAGACCTTGAAACGGCATGATGCGCTTAGGTCGAATTTTATAGAAAAAGATGGCGAGCCCGTCGTCGTATTGGATAGCGATGCGAGTGCTCCTGTTTCACACTATGACTTAAGCGATCTACCGGCATCCGAGGTTGAGGGGAGAGCGGCGGAAATTATCGATAGGGAGTCGCACTATCACTTCGATCTCGCGAGGGATGTCCTGATTAGAGTAGTGGTAATTGGCAGGGGCAGCGCGCGCTCGACTCTGATAATCAATATGCACCATATTATTTCCGATGGTTGGTCTTTGTCACTTATCACACAGGAGCTTAGTAGATGGTACAAGCATTACCTTGACGGCGAATCGGAACCTGAAGAAGCGAAGCCCGTGCAGTATTCTCGCTTTAGCCGCTGGCAAAATTCCTTCATGCAATCAGAGAGCTATACCAAACAAATAGACTATTGGAAATCCCAATTGGAGGGTATCGATCCAGACCCGGGTATTCCACTTGATTTTGACAGACCGGAGGTTCCGGCAGCGGCGGGAGCAATGTTCCGACGGGATGTGCCGGTAGACGATTTTGAGGCGTTGCGAGGGTTGGCCAGAGATCGCGGTGTTACGGTCTTCGTTGTGCTGCAGGCCCTGTATGCCTTACTGCTGTCGCGCTGGAGTAACCGAGATGATATTTCAATTGGCGTGCCGTATGCGGGAAGAAAACACAAAGACTATCAGCATACTATTGGTTTTTTTGCGAATACCCTGGTTATTCGCAATTGGGTGGCAGAAAACAAAACTCTGGGCAGTTTTCTGGACGAAGCCGGCAACCTTTGTCGGAAAGCGCTGGCGCACCAGGATGTCCCGTTCGATCGCGTTGTGGAGGAACTTAAGCCTCCGCGGAAGGTTAACCTGAACCCGTTTTTTCAGACATTTTTCGCCCTACAAGATAACGAGGAAATGTCGCTGGAGTTCGCCGGCGCTGAGGCGAAGGAAATTGTTATCCCAATGCGCGTCGCTAAGTTTGATCTTTCGCTTCACATTTTTGAGGGTGAAAAGCAAGTTGTTGCTCACTGGGAGTTCAATAACGAAATTTTCTCACGTCAGCGGATGATTGAGCTGGCAGAACAGTTCGAATACCTGGTGGGAAATTTAACGCAGAACGTAGAAAAGGAAATAGGGAAAATAGATATTATACCACCCGCTCAGGCCGCCTTGCTGAACTTGGGATATACGGGGGATATTCGGAAGCCAATCTCGCAGCCAACAGTCCATGCGCTTTTTAGCAGTACTTGCTATAAAACCCCTGAAAAACCCGCACTGCGGATCACAGGGAGGTCGATCTCCTATCGGGCTCTGGAGGGCATGGCCAATGCCGTCGCTTCCTACTTAGTCAATATGGGCGTTGCGGCCGGGGACTTTATCGGGATTTATGCCTCCAGATCCGTTGAAATGATCGCTGCGGTTCTCGGGGTAATGAAAGCGGGCGCGGTTTATTGTCCGCTTGATCTGAAGCATCCGCAAAACAGAATCCGGTACATTGTTGAAGATGCGAATATCAGAACGGTATTGGTGCATAGCGATAACGAAGTGATTCACGGGCTTGGGGTAGAAACCCGGAAGATATCCGATCTGCTGCAAACCCCGATGTCTGCATTCGAGGGGCCCGAGGTGACGGGCGAGTCTCCCGCCTACCTTCTGTATACCTCGGGATCAACAGGCAAACCGAAGGGGGTGGTTCAGACCCATCAGACAATATGTAATCTCATCGATGCTCAAGAGCTTAAAGCGGGCTATACAACGCTTCAGTTTACTCCGCTTACCTTTGATGTATCGCTACAGGAACTTGCCACTACCTGGGGCTGTGCCGCCGAGCTTGTAATGATATCCGAAAGTGAGAAGGACGACATACCCAAACTGCCTGAAATTCTGATGAGAGAAAAGATACAGCGTTTGTTTGTTCCTCCTGCCCTGTTCAATATCCTTTGCGAGGACGTCGTTAATCGCGATCTCGACCTCTCCGGGCTGAGAGAAGTCATCTTGGCTGGCGAGGCATTGACAATAAGCTGGTCACTGAAGCAATTTTTTAAGAAGTACACGAACTGCCATTTGTGGAACCACTATGGCCCGACAGAGACACACGTAGTGACCATCCACAAGGTGGATGTGGCAAATGACAGCACACTGCCACCGATTGGTAACGTGATAGATAACTGCAAGGCCTGGATTCTGACAAAAGAGGGAATGCCGGCGCCCCGGGGGTGTGCGGGAGAACTCTGCATTTCCGGAGCCCAGGTTGCTCTCGGTTACTGTAACAATCCAGGCCTGACAGTGGAAAAGTTCGTGGATAGCCGATCTGCGGTACCAGGCTTCGAAAAAATGTACAAAACCGGTGACCTGGTCCGCTGCCACAACGGAACACTTGAGTATCTCGGCAGAATAGATGACCAAGTCAAAATCCGCGGCTTTCGCATCGAACTGGGAGAAGTGGAGAAGACTCTAGTAAAAAACTCCGCTGTACATCAATGTGTCGTGACGAAAGCGTCGATCAACGCGACGGAGGCGCTTGTCGCGTATTTGGTGCTAAAGCAGGGAGTTGGGCCGGATGCTGTAAACGAGATTAGCGCAATGCTGAAGTCTGAACTTCCCGCCTACATGATACCCAATCAGTTTATCTGCCTGGAAGCTTTTCCCCTATCCCGCAATGGCAAAGTGGACAAACGGGCTCTGCCTGAACCCACCGCGATAGTTCGACCGGAAAAGGTAAGCGAAGCGGTTTCCGCAAGCGAGAAAGAACTTGCGGCGATTTGGGCAGAGATCTTTTGTTTAAAACCAGAAGAAATAGATATTGCCACAAGCTTTTTCTCTCTGGGAGGGCACTCGCTCTTGCTGGTCAAGTTGAGTAATGCGATCAGACGGCGCTTCGCACTGGAAGCAAAGCTGTCTGAGCTGTTCACCCACAGTACGATTCAGGCTCAGGCTGCCCATATTATCGATCGCGAGAGGAAGGGCCGAAGTATTGCAAGAATTCCAAAACGACGCGGAGAGGGAAAATCTCTGCCCATGTCCTTCCAGCAGAAGCGCATGTGGTTTCTGGATCAGCTGTTGGAAAATGGTGCAGCCTATAATGTGCCGATTATTTACCGCCTGAAGGGGCACCTGCAAGTGAAAGTACTGCAACAGGCTGTCGACAATGTCATTGCGCGCCACGATGTGTTGAGGACGGTCTACGTGCAGCACGATGGTCTGGTTAAGGCCAGGTTGCTGGATACGGTGCCGAATACCTTTAACTACGAAAAAGCCGGCCCAGACAAAGCGAACGAAGCATACAAAAAAGCGTGGATGGAGAGGGAAAGCCAGACAGCCTTCGATTTATCTTCCGACGCCATGATGCGTGTCAGCGTTTTGGAGCTGGCAGATAGCGAGTATATGTTCTGTTTGAATATGCACCATATTGCTACGGATGGATGGACCCAGAAAATGATACTGCGCGAACTGCAGTCCATTTACAACGGCGCTTTGCCTGCCGATCCGAGCGATGAGATAAAATACTCGGATTATGCCGCTTGGCAGGCGGCGGAATTGGAAGATGGCGCAATTAAAAAATCCCTAAACTACTGGCGGGAAAGCCTGGCAAATGCCCCGGCTCTGCACGCCTTGCCCCTGGACTACAGCCGCCCTCAGGTTAACGACCAGCAGGGGGAAACATTATTCCAGGATATTCCCCTGGGTATTGTAAATGCCATAGATACGCTGGCGGAAGAAACTCAGACGACACGCTTTATGGTGCTCCAGGCGGTGTATGCCCTACTCATCGCACGCTGGAGTCTGCAGGACGATGTGGTAATTGGCACACCGATATCGGGAAGGTCGCACGAACAGGTAGAAGCGATTGTTGGCCTGTTTGTCAATATGATTGCGCTTCGTTTTGATACATCGGGGAACCCGAGGTTTAAAGATTATCTCAGTTCGGTGAAAAACACCGTGCTGGCGGCACTCGAAAACGGCGACTATCCCTTCGAATTGCTGGTGGAAAAACTCATATCGGACAGGAAAGCCAACTATAATCCGATATTCCAAATCACCTTCTCCATGTCCACCGAATCCGACACCGCCTTGAGCTTAAACAATCTCACGGCGGAAAATATTGCGATTCATTATAAAACATCGAAGGTAGACCTATCGCTGCATATCGAAGAGCGCGCGGGTGCGTTTAACGCGTTTTGGACCTTTAATAGTAATATATTCAAGAACGAGACAATTGAGAGGTTATCGAAAACATTTGGCAAATTACTTGAAGAAATTGTTCTCGACCAGGGTGTGGGGATACACAGTTATGAAATAATTGACAAGCAGCAGGCGAACCGCCTCATGAATGATTTGGGAGCGGGCAGGACCGTGGAGCGTCGGCAGGAAAATCTATTTTCCCGATTTGAGCAAGTGGCCCGAGCGCAGCCCAATAAACCTGCTGTCGGTTTCCATAACAGGGAGTTGACCTACGGCGAGCTGTTATCCCGTTCGACGGCATTGTCACGTTTGTTGAGGGATGCGGGAGTAACGGTGGGACACACCGTTGGCATACATCTGGATCGCTCGCTCGAACTGATTGTCTCAATGCTGGCCACTGTGAAGCTGGGGGCGTGCTTTGTTACGCTTGACCCGGAGTACCCCGCAGAGAGGCTGGATTATATGAGTTCGGACTCCGCAACCGGGCTTGTCATTACCAGCGATGCCGCGCAACGCGCATGGCCGGGTTCGATGCGGACGTTAAACTATGCAGACCTGCTGGTGACAAGCGGAGAGGGTGACTATGATTTTTCGCCCCACAGTCCATCATTGGATTGCGCTGCCTATATTATTTATACCTCCGGGTCGACGGGCCGTCCGAAGGGGGTGGCGGTTAGTCAGAGATCTCTGTTAAACCTCTGTGATTGGCATATCAATCAGTACTGCTTAAATTCCGATGCATCGACAACTCAAATGACAGAGGCCGGGTTCGACGCGGCAGTGTGGGATATTTGGGTCAGCCTCCTGTCCGGCGCGCGTCTTCAGATTGTGTCAAATGATGAACGAGTTTCGGCTTTAGAACTAAAAAGGTTAATAAAAGACCATGCTATCACGCATACTTTTGTGCCTACGGGCTTGCTGCGAACGATGGCGGGTTTTGGAGTGTTTGATTCACCCACTTTGCGTTATGTTTTGACGGGGGGCGACGTGCTGGACAGGGATGTGTTGGCGGAATATCCCAATGTCACTTTGGTGAATCATTACGGACCAACGGAGGCAGCGGTCGTTACCAGCGCATATCAGGTTGCAAAGGGAGCCAGTTCTCGCCCGCCAATAGGCAGAGCCATCGATAATGCTCGGGTTTTTGTATTGAACAGAGAAAAACGCTTGCAGCCCGAGGGCGCTCCCGGAGAACTGTACATTGGCGGCGTTGGTGTCGCACTGGGCTACGTGGGGCAGGGGGAGAAACATTCTGGGGCATTCTTGAATTCTCCCTTTGAGGATGGAGCCAAACTGTATCGTTCGGGTGATTTGGTTCGATGGACCAATGACGAACAGTTGGCTTATATTGGTCGGCTAGATCGGCAGGTGAAACTGCGGGGCTATCGGATTGAACCGTCAGAAATCGAACAGGTGTTTGAAGCTCAATGCGGTGTTGTGCAAGCCAAAGTGATTTTTAGAGAAATCCAAGGAGAAAGGCAGTTAACCGCCTTTGTTACTCTGACTGAGAGTGACGATTCAACCGAGGAAAAAATCAAACGCATAAAACGTGGCGCGGAGCAGTTGCTGCCCAGCTATATGTGTCCATCCCAAACGGTCATTTTGGATTCCTTTCCGCTAACGGTGAACGGCAAAATTGACCTCAATGCTTTGCAAGATATAGATGCATTTGCGTGTCAGGAAATCGAGCGGCGTGAACCGGAGACCGAGACTGAAAAAGAACTTTTCGATATTTGGGCCGAGATACTGGAAACCAGAGAGTTCGGAACCAACGATAGTTTCTTTGACGTTGGAGGTCATTCACTTCTTGCCATAAAACTCATAGCGGAGATCGAGTCGCACTTTGATTTTACATTGGCTTTAAGCGATCTATTCCAGAATCAAACTATTAATGAGCAGTCGTCGATTATCGAGGCCAAGGTGTTGGGCGGAAAGAATTTCGATCTATTTAATGCACAAGAAGAAGTGGAGGAGACGGAGTGGTAGTGGATAGTCCGGATAAAATTATCGCATTGCTAAATGCCAAAGGCATTGCTTTTTCGGTTGAGAATGGAAAACTAAAGTCCAAAGCTCCAAAGGGGGCGATAACACCTGAAATAGTCTCTACTATAAAAAAAAACAAAGAAAGGCTTATAAAATTTCTCAGCACATTGGAGGTGGGTGATCCCTCCCCTATCGAGCGGATAGAAGAAAACCGTGATGGCCTGTATCGCGCTTCTTCCGCGCAAAAACGTCTTTGGTTTACCCAGCACATGGAGGCGATGGAGGGCATATACAATATTCCGCTGATCATAAACTTTAGACGTAAGGTTGACGTTTCTGCGCTGCAATACGCGCTCAATAAGATAGTCGAGCGCCACGAGACACTTAGAACGACCTTTATTCAGCGAGACGGCGCGGTACTGCAATGTGTTGGCGGTGCGCGAGAGGTCACCATTGAGCAATATGACCTGAGCGCGTCGCCGGAAGCATTTGAACAGAAAAGCAATGCCGTCCTAAAAGCGCTTTCGCTCAAGCCCTTTGATCTGATGAATGACTTAATGCTGCGTTGTGCTGTCGTTGGCGCGAATGACGGCCAGGCCAGAATATTGATTTGTCTTAACCATATTGCAGCTGATGGTTGGTCCGTCGATATCCTGTTTCGTGAACTAATCGATCTATATAAACAGTACGCCTCTGGCGCCGTTGGCGAGCTGCCCGAATTGCCGATCCAGTATAAAGACTTTTCACACTGGCAAAATAAACTATTCCAACAAGAAGCGTTTGGACTGGCGATGGAATACTGGACGTCGCATCTGGCGGGAATGCCTTTAGAGCATGGTGTTCCACTGGACTATCCGCGTGGAGACGTGGCCTCCACGGCTGGAAAAAATATGACGATAAAACTGGATTCGCAGTTGGTGAAGGGCATTGCCGCACTTAAGGCGGAATTCGCCGTGACCACCTTCATGCTTATGCACGCGGCCTTTGCGGTATTGCTCAGTCGGTGGTCTGGCGAAAACGACATAGTGCTTGGTACACCGGTCGCGGGACGTCAGAACAGTGAAACAAAATCGTTGATTGGCTTTTTTGTCAATACTCTGATATTGCGCAGCAAGCCGGAGCCCGACAGCCGTTTTTCCGACTTCTTGCAAGAATCGAAAAGCCGTGTTTTGCAAGCAATGAGCCGGCAGGTTGTTCCTTTCGAATTACTAGTCGAGCATTTTAACCCTGAAAGAAACAGTCAGCGACACCCCCTATTCCAAATCGCATTTAGTTACACAAAAGTGCTCGGTAGAGCCTTACAGGATATCGATGCGGAATTACTCTACCCGGATCTGGGTGTGGCTAAATACGACCTGCATTTACAGGTGACCGAAGAAGACAGCGGCGAAATCTGGCTAAACTGGGAATACTGCTCGGACCTGTTTCACACCGCCACACTCAGCAGTTTATCACAGAGTTTTATCCTGCTGTTACAGGGGATTATCAATAATCCAGCGCTGAGTATCGGCGAAATTCCCATCGCTCATGTATCTGGTCGCTATGCCGCGATCCTTAACAGGGATCTCCAGCGCCACAACACGGAATCGCCCTTGCATGATAGGTTTAGCGAATGGGCAAACCGGCTTCCCGGTAAAACCGCGCTGGTATTTGGCGATAAACGTTTGTCCTACTCAGAGCTTGAAATCAGAGCCTCGGCGATCGCCCAAAGTCTGGCCGAGATCGGCGTACGGCCCGGTCAGTTGGTCGGTTTGTATGTGGAGCGATCTATTGAACTCATTGCGGGTATTCTTGGGGTTTTAAAGTCCGGTGCGGCGTATTTGCCTCTAGATCCTGCCAACCCGAGGGAGCGCAGCGCTTTTATCATCGACGACGCCAGGGTAGGCCTTATTCTCACACAGCGGGAGATGCTTGAGCGGCTCAAAGAGGTCAGCAGTAAGACGATTGTCGATATCGAATCACTGGAAGTATGCCAATCTGATACCCAAAGCGCGGCAGCGCAGGATGAACAGGCTTCCAAGTCCTATGAAAATATCGCCTATGTCATATACACCTCCGGATCGACCGGTCGCCCGAAGGGCGTTCCGATCGAACACAGCAACGTCAATCGTTTGTTCAAGTCTGCGGAAGAATATTTTTCATTTGGTGACGAAGATATATGGACGCTGTTTCACTCATTTGCCTTTGATTTTTCAGTATGGGAGGTTTGGGGGGCACTCCTTTACGGTGGAACGCTGGTAATCGTTCCCTACAGCGTAAGCCGGGATCCTCAGCGGTTCAGTGAAATGCTGGTGGAGCAGAAAGTGACGGTACTAAACCAGACCCCATCGGCGTTTTACCAGTTAAATAGTTATATTCTTCCTAAAAAGAAGAAAATCTCACTTCGCTATGTGATCTTTGGTGGAGAGTCACTGGAACCGTTTCGATTGAGAAATTGGTATGAGTCTATTGGCGAAGGGGTAGAGCTAGTTAACATGTATGGAATTACAGAGACCACCGTTCATGTCACCTACTACAAACTCAGCCAGGCGGACATAGATAAAACACGGAGCCCGATCGGTTTGCCTCTTAACGATCTGATCGGCGTCGTGTGTAACGAAAAATTGGCGATACAGCCGCAGGGTGCGGCCGGCGAACTCCTGGTCGGTGGTGCGGGAGTGGCGAAATACTATTTGAACCGGCCTGAGCTGAGCGATGAACGCTTCATCACATTGCCTGAATTTGGCAAGGGGCTGCGGTTCTATCGCAGTGGTGATTGGGTTCGCATGGGTTCAGATGGAAGTCTGGAATTTATTGGCCGGGGAGACAATCAGGTTAAGCTTCGCGGGTTTAGAATCGAACTCGGCGAGATTGAAAGAACACTCGAAGAAATGGAGTGCATTGACAAGAGCTTGGTTCAGCTTTGGAAGGACCCGCAGGGAGAGGGCCAACTGATTGCTTATCTTGAGAGCAGCAGCGATCAAGGCGAACTATCCCTGCCGGCGGTGAGAAAATATCTGCTGGAAAAACTGCCAGACTATATGGCGATCCAACGCTTTATCGTAGTCGAAGCGTTTCCAATCACGGTCAATGGCAAAATAGATGTCCGTCGGCTTCCGTCGCCCGAAGTGTCCAGCCTTGCCAGAGAAGAATACGTTGCCCCGAGCACCGCTGAGGAAAAACTGATGTGCGCGATATGGGCTAGGGTGTTGCAATGTGAAAAGGTAGGGATTGATGACAATTTTTTTTCCATCGGCGGTGATTCAATCCGGGTGCTGCAACTTCTCGATGAAATGGAAAACCATGGTTTACATTTTCTAGTAAAAGATGTATTTGCCAATCAGAGTATAAGACAGCTTGCCGGTAAAAAAGGCCTCGGAAGTAAAAGTATCGACAAGCCGGCCCCCCTTGAGCTGTTGCGCATGCCCGAGGTGGACAGCCGATATGGCGATGCCTATCCCTTGTCTTCGATGCAGCGCTTAATGGTCTCGCAGCAACGAAAAAACGGTAACGGCGTGTACACCCCCGCGCACCTGCTGAAATTCGAGGATGATGACGTTGACTTGGATCGCTTGGAGGCCGTGCTGACGGGGCTGCTTAAACAGTTTCCGGTGCTCAGAACACGAATCATAGAGTCGCCGGACAACGAGGCCCTCCAATATATTGTTAGCCCAAATTGCGCGCCCACTAACATTGAGAAGGTCGAGGTTGCCGATGAGAGCGCTTTGCAGGAAAAGATAGATCAAGACTGGATCGACTCGAAAAACCATGTATTTGAATATGGCGAGCAGGGTGAACTCTATAAGTTCACTATGTATAAAAGCAGTGTAAAGTTTGCTTATCTGCTCATCGTCGCTCACCACGCCGTTGAAGACGGCTGGGGTTTCGTTCGGTTTTTGCAGGAGTTGCAGCGCGCCTACTACGATAAAGCCTATGATTTTGCCAAAGTGCGCCAGGAAAACAATGTATTTAAAGAGCACGTGGCGCTCGAATTGGAAGCATCGAGAGATGAAGGCTATCGCCTGACCTGGCAAGAGTTGATGAAAAACTATACTCCTGAATGTGCCGCTACGGTGTGTGGACAGGATGTCGGGGAAGATGGGTTTGGGGAGGAAGGTAAAAAGGAAAAAGCCGCTAAAGTCAACATCGAGACTCTACCTTGCCTGCTTGGCCCAAAAGATCTGGAGCGCTTGCAAGCACTTGCAAAAATGTGCTCAGTGCCACTGAGAACCTTGTTTATATACATGTTTTTTTCCGCACTTGCCAGAGCATTTGCGCGGAAATCACTTGTTATCGATGTCGTTATCAATGCCAGGTCGAACAGGTTGTCCGACGCAATGGGCGCGATGGGCCTGTTTTGGAATCTTCTCCCGGTATGTTTTTCACCCAGTGGCAATATCCGCTCCGACCTGCAAGTGCTTCACGGTGTACTGCTTAAATCCGAGGAGTTTTCCCTGTTCCCCCGCAGTGAGGTCGAGCGTATGTGCCGGGAGTACGCGCCGGCGTTTGCCAGCTTTAACTTTGTTAATTTTCACAATTACACCGATTGCGCGACGGTGGACGAGCCGGGTATGCGCGTGGAAAGGGCGCGGGACTATTTTCATCATCCGTTAAAGTGTACCGTGTCGCTTGCTCCAGACCAGAAATCGCTCGATCTTTGGTTTGAGTACAATTCGGTTATGGTGAGTAGGGAAATGACCGAGACCGTGGCAGAAGAATATCTACGCGCCTTAGATGAAGTAACAGAGCAGGAGCGAGGTTGCCATGCTTAAATTCGTGCCGGAATTTATTGCGATCTCCAGGCTGGCTGTGGCCTGTATTCTGGCTCAGCTTGCCCAAGTTGTACTGATAAGCATTGATAATGTCATGGCCGGGCGACACAGCACCGATACCTTGGCGGCCTTTGGCGTCGCGACACAAATTATCATTCCCGTGCTTATTCTGAGCATGGGCTTGTTTTTTTCTATCAATGCAATCGTTGCCGACCTTGCGGGAAAGCAGGAGCGAAAAAAAATATCTGACTTGATAAAAACCTGCTGGATATTATCTGTGTTTGCCGGCGGGATATGCATTGTGTTACTCAACAATTCGGCTGTCGTGTTAGAGCTTTTTGAGGTTGAGGAGGCCTTGCGCCCAGGAGTGGCGGACTACTTGGGCAGTGTCTCGTTCGGAATTATTCCATATTTCTTCTTTTTGGTATTGAGGTTTACCTGCGAAGGCCTTCTCAAGGCCAAGTACGTTATGTACGCTTCGGTTTTGGCGATTCCGATAAAAATACTGTGTAACTATATATTTGTTTTTGGCGCCTTTGGCACAGAGCCCTTGGGGGCTAGAGGTATCGGCATCGCCACTTCCATTACCTGGAGCTTTATGTTGGCCGTTCTGGCCTTTGCGTTGTTTGTGCGGAGCGGGCAGGAGCGCATACGTATTTTTGCCGGCCGCTTTACGTTTGAGGGGCGTATCGCATTAGAGGTGTTTAAGACCGGCGCACCGATAGGGGTAACCATGGGCGCCAGCGTTATTTTTCTGTCTGTTACAGGCATGCTGATAGGAGGAATCTCCTCGCAGGCGATGGCGGCACACCAATCTGCCTATAATTTTACATTTTTTATATTTATGTTTTTCCAGGGGCTATCGGTCGCGACAACGTCGCGCATAGCCTACCTTAACGGGGCCGGTGACAGCACGAGCGTGGTGAATGTGATTCGCATTGTATTTTTTATAGCACTTGCAATTGGCTCGATCAACAGTGGAATGATACTACTGTTTGCAGACCAAATCGGCCATATCTATTCCAAGGATGAGGCGCTTATTGAAAAGATTTCGCTATTACTTTTCTGGGGGGCGATGTTGCAGTTTCCTCAGGCAATTCAGGAAATTGCCTCCGGGGTATTTCGAGGCTTTAAAAAGACTCTGACGCCAACCTTCGTTTACATAATCAGTTTTGGTTTGTCGTTGGTCTTTGCCTACCATGCGGCCACGTCGTGGGAGTTCGAGGAACGGGGATACTGGATGGGACTTTGCCTGGGTTACTGCGTTGCCTCGGCGGGTCTGCTGGTTCTGCTCTATCGATTTTACCGTAACACCTTTGTGGCTTCCGCGAAAGACCATGGTCAGTCGGTGCGAGGTGAAAGTGTCTCTTGCTAGGCTTTGTGTGAGCAATGCAATAAGCGCTTGTGTCAAGGGCATTCTGCCGATTATGCCCTTGCTCTTTGTGGTGCCGAATATTAGTTTGGCCGATGGGATTCCCGTCGACGTGAGCGCGATAGAGAAGTATCAGGCGAGGCTGGAAACAACGCTGTATTGTTCCGTCGAGTCAATAAACCCGGTTAAAATAGTCAGCGAAAGCAATGCGATTTTGGAGACTGTAGCGGCTGTGGCAAGCATTGTGGAAAAAGGTGAGCTTGTTGCCGGGCAAAAAAATTTTTATTTGCTAAAGGAAGTGGAAACGCTGGCTGAAGAGATTGCGATAGCCGATACCGGGATTGCCTATAGGGAAAAGGAACTGACGCGCATCAATCAACTGTATAAAGCGAATTCGACTTCTGAATCAGCGAAGGATAAGCTGGAATTTGAAATGCGGGATCTGCTCTCACAGCGAAAAATGTTGTCGATCGAAAAGTCTGTACTCGAACATAAATTGGAAAAGCTGCAACATTTTGCCGGGGCGAAGTCCCAGGTTGCCGACATTCATGCCCATGTCGGAGAGTCCGTTCAGGAGGGGCAGCCCATTGCAACCTTGCTTCCGCTGGATTCGAAAAGGCTCAGGTGCGACGCTCCGTTTTCGAAATTAAACCAGGTGAACGATGATAAGACGGTATTCCAGTATGGTGGACAAGAAGTACCACTTGAAAGTGTGAGTAATGCAGTAATTGAGCAGACCAATATTGCCAACCTATTTTTCCGCTTGGATGGAGAACTTAGCCGAAAGCTGTTTTTTAAGCAGCGTTTAGCGGTAAGCATGCGGGTAAAGCGCGACCGACTTTATAAAATTCCCGTTGATGCTCTGCGCTTCTCACAAGACAGCAAGCCCTTCATTTGGGTGGTCAACGGCGAGGAGAAAGCGGAGCGCAAGCAGATCGAACTTGCCGAGACATATCGCTCATATCAATTGGTTCAGTCACCGCTGTCAAATTATCGATACGTTGTTATCAGAGGAAGTGAAAGGCTGCGGGAAGGGAGTCGGGTTCGTTTCGTTAGTATTGACAAATTATGAAGCTGCTGTTCAGATACTCGGACGGCATCGTCTTCGCCGTGATAATTTTGGTATGCATTGCCTCAGTGCTTGCAGTTTCGTTGCCAAACTCCTTACTGCCTTCTCTATCGCAGCCACAGATGAGTCTGTCTTTACAGTGGCCGGGAAAGACCATTAATGACGTGGAAAAGACCCTTGTCGCCCCACTGGAAAATCAACTTGAAACTATCCCCTTTTTATCTGAGGTTCGATCTGAGATACATGCCGGCGGTTTTTACGTCACTCTGATTTTTAATAACTCTGCCGATATGGAGCAGGCTTACATTGATGTGCTGTCCCGTTTGAATCAAATACCCGACTGGCCCAGCGATGTGTCGACGCCCACGATCACAAATTTTAGTAGTGGCGGGGGCTCTACACTGGCGAGTTTCTTTCTGTATTCCGAGTCGGGAGCTTTTGACGAGGAGCTTGGCCGCGTGTTTGAGCAGTATGTCAAGCCAGAGTTTATCAAAGTCAAAGGAGTATCATTGCTGGACGCGAGCAGAACCTCTCCCGCAAGGCGTGTGGATGTCATTTTTGAACCTGGAAAACTCGCGCAATATGGTTTGCGGATTACTGATATTGAGCGCAGGATGAAGGAGCTGGTCGACCATTCGGGTGGCCATATAACGCTGGGATCGCAAGACTATGCGGTGAATCTGCGCGGAAGTGTTGAACTCCCGGAGTTGGAAAAAGTGCTGATCGATGCCAAAGGCAGACAGCTTGTTCGCCTGGGAGACCTCGCCAAAATCGAGGTCGGGCACGCCTACGACTGGGACTATATCGCATTAAACGGAATTAGGTCGCTGTATTTTGTCGTCAAGCCCTCGCGAGAGGTCAATGCCTTACAGACCATTGAAGCCTTGAAAAAACTGAGTTGGAAGCTCAACCGGGGAGTCCTGTCAAAATACAATATGGCGCTGGCCATTAGCCGGGACGACTCCAAAGCGATAAAAAACTCGCTTGCCTTGGTCTTTGGTAGTTTGGCGGCGGGTATTTTCCTGGCGGCGATGGTCCTGGCACTCTTTATATCCAAGAAGCGTTTTGTCTTATTGTTGATTGTCAGCATACCTGTCTCTCTTGCTTTTGTACTCGTTGTGCTTTCCCTGTCGGGGAGAAGTTTTAACGTGATTTCGCTCGCGGGAATGGCGTTGTCCATCGGGCTTATTCTGGACGCCGGGATCGTAGTGATAGAGAGTGTAGTTAAAAGATTCGCTGCGGGAGAAAATGCCACAGATTGTGTTGTTGAAGGCACTAGGGAAGTCAGACCCGCGATTATCTCATCCACCCTGTCGAGTATCGTGGTGTTTATTCCCATGATGTCGATTAATTCGGTGGAAGGGCAGTTGATAAAAGACCTCGCCATTGTGATTTCCAGCGCGCTTTTTGCTTCGATATTCTTCGCCTTGATGCTGTGCCCCTTGCTGTTGCGGATGATTTTGCGGGGCTGTGCTGAACGGAGTAACCTGACGCGAAGTGGGCTGAGCGGCGCGAAACAGGTCGCATATATGAAAAAACTTATTGGGCAAAAAAAACTCACGCGCATCCTTGGACTTGGTGCTATCCCCCTGGCGATTGTGGCCAGTATGATCTGTGTTCCACCAATGGATATATTGCCCAACCCCAAACAGAATATTGTGTCAACAGTTTTGACCTTCGAACGTCCGCAGGCGGTGGCGGCGGTGAGGGAGGGTTACGCTGCGTTGCTGCAGAAAAGAATCGCAAGTCGAAACAGGGCGACGGCACCGGAATATGGGGTGTCCGGACTGTTTTGTTTCACTACATACTGCTTATTGTACTTTTATCCCGAGGATGGATTTGACTTCAGCGCTTTTAAGCGTTGGGTGGACAGCGACATTGTCAAAGACCTGGTTGGAGTGAATTCGCACACTTTCCAAGGGGGACTGTTAAGACTGGCGATGCCCGAAAGCCGGACAGGCTTCATTGACTTAAAAGGGGCGGACAGCGCGACCTTGAGGCAAATCGGCTGGCAACTCGTGAACTCGTTAAGGGAAGCATTTCCAAATGGCGGGTTCCGTGAAGTCTCGCCAATGAAGGATACGAAAGCGCAGGTAGATATTCGAGTCAGGGACGACTATCTCGCTTATACCGATCTGCGCCAGAGCGATGTTCACAAATACCTGATGGCGCTGACTGACGGTCTCTATTTAGGGAACTTTTACGCCGATGGTTCCAGTTTACCCTACTATCTGAAATCCGCCCATTTCGATTCGATCGAAAGGCTGCTACAGACAGAGGTGTTACTGCCCAATCATCAGTTTGCCGCAGTTAGGGATTTTGTCGAGCTCGAGCTGAGGGCCGTCGCCAACTCGAAATTCAGGGTGAATTCGGAGTTGAGCGTCACCTTCAGTGTCAACCCTCCCGGCGGCGTGCCGATCGGTCCGTTCTTCGACAAGGTAAAAATGCACATCGATAGAGAGTTGAAAGATCTGCCAAACAAAGGCGTTTACGTCAACTTTAGGGGAAGCGCAGACAGGCTGTCGGTGTTTATGAAAGATTTTTATACGATACTGCTGTTCTCTGTCTTTATTCTGAGCGCCACGGTGTGGATGGTTCTGCATTCTATTAGGGATACCCTTATCAGCGTGCTATCTCTGCTGCCGCCGGTGTGCGGGGGCTTTGTGTCCCTGGCGCTGCTGCGCATCGTCGTGCCGCAAAACCTTGATGTTATTACCCTGATGGGGTTTGTGATACTGATCGGCATAGCCGTCAACAACGTCATATTGATTGCCGCCAAGCGCCAGGCCGAGCTGGCCGGCGGTGTGCAACCGGATGAGGCCATTATCAAAGCCATCCAGACCAGACTAAGGCCCATCTACATGAGCTGTTTGACCAGCGTATTTGGCATGCTTCCACTGTTGTTGAGTCCGGCTGCGAGCTCTGAGATCTATCGTGGTCTGGCCGCCGTCCTTGTGGGTGGGTTAACGGTGAGTATGCTCGCAACGCCCTATCTTATGATTGCCCTATTCTCCCTGGCTCAGTCTTTGGAGGGGCGATTCCACCGGCACAGATTGTATGCTATCGTTGCGACCACAGCGGGTTTGTTCAAGAAGTAGGCGCCAACACGCCCCATAGTCCTCGGAAACGCCCCGGTAGGCGATTTCCGTGCATCGTGCCCTTAAGCGAGAAGCCCAATCCCAACCCTAAGATTCACCAATACGTGTATGGAGCCAGCATGACGCTCTCAGCTTCCTTAACCTTGTTTTTGTCGATGGCCATTCTCGCTCTGATACCGGGCCCCGGCGTGTTGGTCGTGGTGTCGAGAACCCTGTCATTGGGGTTGCGCCAGGGCTTCATCACTGCAGCGGGAATCGTCGCGGGCGACTACGTGTTTATCCTGCTCGCGCTTTTTGGCCTGGCGGCATTGGCGGAAGTGATGGGCGGTTTATTTATCATTGTTAAATACCTTGGCGCGGCCTTTTTGATATGGTTGGGAGTGAGTTTGGTGCTGTCCAGACGTCAGAAACTTAGCCCGGCGGAGGTTAAGAGTTCAGGTGGCCTGTCGAGTTTTGTTGTGGGTTTGTTCACCACATTGAGCAACCCAAAAGCGATTTTGTTCTACGCCAGTTTTTTCCCTGCCTTTCTCGATCTGTCCACTGTGGCACTGCAGGACGTCTGCATGATATTCATGGTGACGACGTTGGCGGTCGGAGGAGTAATGTGTGCCTACGCCTATTTCTCTCACAAAGCCAAATCGACCATTCACAATGCCCAACGCTCCTCCGCGTTGACTTACGGCTCGGGGGCGCTGCTGGTTGGAAGCGGATTGTTTGTTGCCGCGCGCGGATGATAGACCCTAACCATAAGTGTCTATTAAGGAATTTTGGTGGTAAGGACTTTTATGAATACTGTTGGGCCTTTGATTGTGCGAGAAAAGTAAAAACCGCACTCTTTGCTTTTCGCAAGTTGAAAAAGGCAAGGAGCCTTTTGAGTATTCTACTGAAAATGAACAGCGATTCCGGCCGACGTTGAACGCCGATTCCGACGCAAGGTGGACAGTGATTCCGGGGGATAATGAACGCCGCGCGGTCCTAATCTCCGCCGCCGTTACTGGAAAAATCGATGTGCGGTATCATGCTTCAAACTTAGAGGGAGAACAGTGCTCTACCAAATTTCCCGCCCGTGGTATTTTATGATGCACCCGATACCCGCGCCAGCCATTAAACTACCACAATGGGTGCTTCATGCTTGACAGTGACAGCCAAATAGAAATCTATCAAAGCGAAGACGGCCAGATCCAAGTTGACGTTCGCTTTACTTCCGATACCCCCTAACACAAAAACTCCGGCAACTGGTGCAACATCCGGGTTAGGCAAACACTCAAGCCCTTTAAATTCAGAGGGGTAGGACGTTTTAGGATGTTGGGTGAAGAGAAGGTGGCAGAGGCCGGACTCGGCTCCCCGGACCCAAATTCTCACAGGGCGATTGTAACTGCTTGATTTATAAACAGTTCTCTATTCTAGGAATTCCCCACAACCCACACATCGTACCACCCTAATGTCACCAGGGCGAGTTCGGCATGAGTTAAAAAAGCTAGATTTATAACTCACAAATATGCCAAATTGTGAGTTATAAAAAGAAAGAGTATAACTCATGATCTGCAACTGGCAACAAGGGGATTGGCCTCATTTTCGTTGGGATAAGGATGCTTTAGCGCAAGCCGAAGCGCAATTCCTGCGCCAGTCCGGCGTGTTGGTCGGTGCAACCAAGCATTTCAACAAAGAGGATAAAAACCGGCTTGTCGTTGATCTGATCACCGGGGAAGCCCTCAAAACCTCCGAGATTGAGGGTGAATACCTCAACCGGGAGAGTGTTCAATCATCCATCCTGCGCAATTTTGGGCTGGAAACGGATAGCCGCCGCGCTCAACCTGCTGAACGCGGGATTGCGGATATGATGACCGACTTATACAGGCACTCCGATAAGCCGCTCTCACACACCACGCTCTTTACCTGGCACAAAATGCTGACCAATGGCCGGCACGACTTGAAAGATATTGGCCACTACCGAACGCATGAAGATCCGATGCAGGTTGTTTCCGGTAGGCTCGACAAGCCGAAAGTGCTTTTTGAAGCACCGCCTTCCAATACCATGAAAAAGGAAATGGATGTGTTTATGGCATGGTGGAAAGAGACGGGTTCCGGCGGCAAAAATCCGCTTCCGGCCTTAACGCGCACGGGCATAGCCCATTTATATTTTGTCTGTATCCACCCGTTCGAGGATGGGAACGGGCGGATTGGTCGTGCTCTGGCTGAAAAATCCTTGGCTGAATATCAGGGCAAGCCCACCTTGATTGCGCTGTCGCAAACCATTGAAAAAAATCGTAAGGCTTATTATGGTGCGTTGGAATGGAATAATAAGAATAATGAGATCACCGACTGGCTGGTTTATTTTGCTGACACTATTTTGGAGGCACAGGCGTATTCCCTCGATATGGTCGACTTCCTGATCGAAAAAACCAAACTTTATGACAGGGTCGGAAGCCAGCTTAATGAGCGTCAGGAAAAAGTGTTGGCACGTCTCTTCCGCGAAGGGCTCGACGGATTTAAAGGTGGCCTTAGTGCACAAAATTATATTAGCATCACCGGCACATCCAGAGCCACAGCAACAAGAGATTTGCAAGATTGTATCGAAAAAGGCGCATTGCTGAAAACAGGCACACTAAAAAGCACACGCTATCATTTGAATATAAAGCTGAGGAAGAAGGAAAAAACGGGGCATTAAAAATTTTCAGGTGATGGTTTCTCATTTCCTCTGGCACAAAGTCCACTGTATAGACGTTGCGCCTTTTTGATATCCAAAAAGTTACCTAATTAGGGCTATCCCTAAGCCTTCTAATTCTGTATATTAAAACAGTATTTTGTATAAATATCAAAGGCTTAGTTATGGCACAAAATAATGTTCAATTTCAGAAAGGC
>JAAUXX010022071.1_pt1 | contig 35262 bp, 18 predicted proteins | sample 7278111 | NCBI WGS metagenome assembly JAAUXX01 (sample SAMN14350116, study PRJNA611818) | marine sediment metagenome | isolation source: surface marine sediment (1.8m) | place: French Polynesia: Moorea | collected 2018-08
ACCACACGCATTCACCCGTTACCCACATTCTGCCGCGCAAGGAAGACGGCTCATCAAGCAAATAACAAGAATAATTTGACGGCACGTGAACACTTTTGGTTACAATCACCTGCCTGCTTGAGATGGGCTGCGGGGTGTTCACGTTAAACAAAATTTAGCGTTCACGTTCGTAAAAATAGGCACCCGAACGAAATAATGGCTTATACACTGTGATAAAATTTGAATAACCATCAACCAACTGGTTGAGTGGTTTTTCATCACATATCCTATTTTTTGGGTTAAATGTTGGGTGGTTCGAATCGCATCTTATTTGCCACAATTCGCTGTTTCGGATTGTTGACCATTATAAGACCTAACTCCTTGATTTTTAAATACTTAAACATGACGAAGTAGAATTAAGCACTAATATATAATCTCCAACCTCTGGAAAAGAGCAAAAGATCAGTCTGATATGTTTGGTGAGCACAACAAGTTTTATAGAGTTCTCGCAATAGTGATACTGCCGATAGTTTTGGTCTCATATATTTTTTTTGGGCTATACCCTGGTGCATTAAAAATTGTGATAAAACTGCTGTGCATACTTTTGGCGATCGGAATTTTGTGGTTCGCATTTTGCTGGTATGCGATAGGTAGAAGTGAGGCATGGCAGAATAAATTTGATGAGCTTTAGTATTGTGCGGCTGCGGTCTGTCAGCTCATCAATATTGAATAGGTGGCAACGGAAGATAATCTAGCGGTTGACCACCTGAACCGATATTCCTTGCGTTTTACCCGACTTGAATGCCAAAGTCAGCTGTATTCGATCTCCCGGTGCAAGACGAGTTTTTGGATGCTTCAGCATTAAGTGTTTGCCACCTGGCGTGAGATGGATAATCTCGCCGGGAGGTATTTCCAGCCCGTCAAGCACGCGCATTTCCATCATATTGTTGTTCATCGCCATATCATGAACTTCTACTTGTGAGAAACTATCGCTTTTGATACCTGTGATGATTTCTCGGTGATCACTTGTATTGATGATTGACATATACCCGGCATTGACTGTCGCATTTGGGTGGGCTTCACGCACCCAGGCATCCACTACAGTTACAACACGCGTCTTATGTTTGACACGATCCGCTTTGTTGGCCTTGAGTGCGTTGTCGTATTTCTGGTCAAAGTAATCAACCAGGTCATTGATCTCCTGTTCATTAAGCCGCATATTGGGCATTGCGATCTGGTTATAGCGGTTGTACATGGCAACTGCAATTGGATCTCCCGTCTCCAGCATTTTGTCCGGCTCTCGTAACCACTGCTTCAGCCATTTTGTATCGCGGCGTCTGGAGACACTCAGGAGGTCGGGGCCTATTTCATCTGACCGGGTTTCCCCCGTCATGGTGTGGCAGGCGGCGCAGCGAGTTCTGAATATATACTCTCCCTGTGATAAGTCACGCAGCTTTGGTGCCTTGGCATAATCTTGTTTGAGCCCCGTGGTCTTCCAGTCGTTTAACCAGTGCCCCAGCTGATCCGCCAATACCCTTGGATTTTCAAATGGAGAGCGCTTCATCCACCTTCCGGTGGCTTCGTTGCCTATAATCATGCTGATGCTGTGGTTTCTGGAATTGTTATCGATCTCGTCGATGTAAAGCCCCAGTTTGCGACGCAGATGACCAATCTCCGCCTTTTCACCTGTCAGAAATGTCCAGTTCGCCCCAAAGCGCTTTTTGTAGTCATGCAGCACCTCAACAGTGTCGTTTTCAGGATCGATGGATATTGAATAGATGAAGATATCGCTTCCCAGCCGATCGCCAAGTATCTTTTGTACTTTTACCAGGTGTGCTGTTTCCAGCGGGCATGTATCGGGACAGGATGTATAGATAAAGTTGATGGCAACGATTTTTCCCTTGATCAAGTCATCATAAAAATCTACCTGCTCTCCAGTATCGGTAATAAGCCTGGTGTTGGGGAAGTACGACTTTCCCCAGGGAGACGTGCAATATCCGTGTATCGAGAACAGTGCGAAGATAATGGGTATGTATTTGATGACTTTGGACATATTATAAACCTGTCAATTGCTGTCGGCCCGATTCCGCGCTTTTTCATAGATTTTTCGCGCTTTGTGGATCGTTGAATCGATAGTCACGGGAACCGGGCAATTGACTACATGAGGTGGTGTGTCGTTGGTAAAGTCGTAGTCATTTGTTCCGACACGAACGGCTGGCCATTCGTGAATTTGTAATAGGCCGTCTTTGCGCAGCTGCTTGACCCGGTCAAGTCCTTTAACCACCTCGGTGGCCGGTTGTTGCCAGTGAGCAAAGCCGATGTGCCACATGGGACTGTAGTCATCCTCGGGCATAAAATATGAGGGCAGGCCGATCTGTCCTCCAAGAGGGCCGCCGCCGGCAAGACCAAAGCCATCTGAAGGGGTTGGTGGATATGTGTCATTTAGACGTTCCGGCGGTAGGAACTGAACCAGTGGAACCGCCACGCGTCCGAGATGCGCATGCTTGGGTACATAAATGACGCCCATGTTATTGGCCGGGCCTGCCGGAAATGAATCGACGACGACGTAGTAAGGCAGGTAGTCGCCGCGTTCGGCCCAGGACTTGTGAAGTTTGAACGTTACCGATGGTGAAGATCTGTTGGTATCAATGGCCAGCGCGTGGGCGGTGTCGCGCCCCCAGGATTGGCCGTTGTACATGCAATTGGTGTTGGGCGGGTCATCAGGAAAATGGCAGTTATGATCGATCCTCAGGCTTTCCCATGGTTCTTCGCCCCATTGAACGAAGAAGGCGTTGACAATCACCTCCTTGCCATTGATCGTTACCCTGCGAAGAGGAGAGTAATCGTTGTCATCGCGCTGAGCAGGGATATCTTCCGGATTGGTGCCCGCTTTACCGGTGATCGGATTGGGTAAATCCCCATAAAAAGTCCAGACACCGTCCTGATAGGTGGCTTCCGACAAAGCGGCATCCGGCGTGTCTTGCAGGGCACCTGCCCAGGCAATGCCCAATTGCTCCGCTAATTGTTGGTCACTGATGTCGTGCAATACAAAGTAGACATCCCGTAATTCCCCGTTGCTGTTGTTGGTGCCCTTGATAAGGGGGATGGTGATAGAAGCACGTTCGTCATTAGTGGGATTCAGCGCATCGCCGATTTCGACATTCACTAAATCAATGTCGTTCACGCGTGCGCCCGCCAGCCATATATCGACGGGCTGAAGCTCCGGTCCGAATTCGCCCACCGCATCGCCGCTTCTGAATGTGGGAAGGGCAACGGTGTCGACGTAGGAAACGCCGTCCCAGGAAGGTATGGGGGCCGGCATCAACTTGGTTTGACCCGGGTTTTCAATGTCCCAGCGCAACAACATGGCGTGATCTTCGTGCTGGGTATTGTGACAATGCTCCATATAAGTGCCGGCGAATTCCCGAAACCGCAATGCGATATCGACGGACACTCCGCTATCCGGTTGAGGGCCCAGGCGATAAACGTCTTTGCGTGCCCATTTCTCCCACTCGGGCGGCTCCTCGCCGTTGCGTCGCAGAATGACGCCTTCTTCAAAATGGATATGAATGGGATGGCTCCATGTACCGCTATTGACCAGACTCCAGACTTCAAGCCCGGAGGAATTCTTCTCCGGAGCGGCGCTCAGCCTGCGCGGATCCATGGTGTACCCTTTACCCCCGTCAGTTTGAATCACCCATGGATTTTCATCCGTTGCCTCCCGTTCAAACTCAAATGAGCGGTGCAGGGCATTCTGGAGTTCTTCTTCGGTGGGGCGTCGAATAGGAATCATTTTCTTTTTCCCGGCAACGTACTCGGCGGGATCCATACTTTTGTCTTTCCGGCGGTACCGTTGTACGCGAAACTCCAAAAAGGGACCCACCGCGGGATCGGCATTCCACCTGTCGGCCGTGCCATCGCCGTCATCGTCAATTGGGGTGGCGCTATACCTTTCACTGACGATATCATCCAGCGGCACGACGGTGTCAGTGACCTGGCCATCTTTGTGCTGCAGCATATTGACCAGATAAAGGCGTTCGCCACGTTTGAATTTGCCGAAATCAATCACAATATCGTAGCGCTCCGCAATCCCGAGGGTCGGCATTTCACCATTTTCGAAAAGTACGGTGTGCTCCATGATGTTGCCGTCGTTGGCGACCATATGGAACGGTACCGGGTCACCGTATTCGTTCACAAGCGCGAGCTTGAAATAGCGAGATACCGAAGCGTTGAGAATACGAAACCGGTACCGTCTGGCCCTGACATCGAGATACGGCTTGTAAAGCCAGTTGACGGTCATGACGTCGCCGATAAAGCCTCGTTGGTTAAATGGATTGAACCACAGTTGCCCTACGGCGTCCCACGCTTTATCCGCGATCATTAAGTTGACATCGTAGTCGCGGTTACCCCAGTCCAGGGCACTGCCGCTGGGCAAGCGCAGGTTAACGCCATCGTCGATGGCTTCATTGCCGCGATCGATGGCGCTGTAGTAATTCATCATCGCGGCATTGCCTTTGTAAACATTCTGTGCAGTAAAATCGAGCATATGGTCGTGGAACCAATGCGTGCTCATGGTTTCCCGCCAGTCGCCTGGAATTTTTTTGATGCCCCCACGGCCATCCGGTGCTCCGGCGCGTGGATCTGTCGCATCGACGTTGATGGAGTCATGGCCGGCGAGCACGATCGGCCAGCGATAATCGTAGAACTGTCCGGGGAAGAAGAAGGCGTTGGTATAACCGTCACTTTCCGCGGGATTGTGTCCATTGTGTTCATGGGTGGAGATGGTATGTAATCCAAATCCGCCATTGTGGGAAACGTCGATAGGGAGCGCGTTATAATGTCTCATCAACACGGGCTCGCCGTAACGAACTTTAAGCAACTTCGGTGGGAAGGTTCCATCGAAGGTCCACAGTGAATCGGGGTCCTGCTCCGGAAGGTCCGGGTGTAATCGTGGCCGGACGCCTCGACAACTTCCTTGAGAGCCCGGCTCGCCGGAGGGATTGTGATATAGCCCCCATCGGCCAAACTCACCTTTACGGTAGCGATGTGACTGGTATCGATCACGCATCCCAAGGTTTTCCCTGGCCTCGGTTTGTGCAGTTTGAAAATACACTTTAGGTTTGAACTCATTCCACCTCTGGTGCGCCCAGCCGATGCCGGGAGGTCTGCCTTCTGCCGGCGGGTTGTCCAACTTTCGTCCCAGGTATTCCTCTATGACTGGCTGCCAGGGATTTTTCTTTTTCGTGTTGGCATATTTTCTTGGGAGAGGGGAGACATAGCGCCTCATAAAGCGATCCAATGCCACCGGGTCAGGTGAACTCTGCGCATCCGGAGGCAGGGGAAACCTGCGCTTATAGACTCTACGATTGAAGTTTAGCTTTCGCGTTCCGAACTCCTCCAATCTCATCATTTGTTGGGAAAATGGACCGACGCCGAACAAAGGGCTTGGCGGGCCATTGGTTGGCACATTGAAGAAAGGCTGTTTATCCAATATAGTTTCATCAAAAATGTTGTCCAGGGTGGGATCTACGTGCGTCCCGGTTAGTCCTCCTTCAAAAGCACCTTCATTTGCGTCAGGCAGGTCGTCAGGGAGTTCGCCGACAATCAGCTCTCTAGGGGCTGATTCATCAGCATATCTATCTGTCGTTGCTTTGTGATCTCTCGCGGCATTTGCCGGAAGAGTTATACAAGTCGTAGTACAGATAAGAGAAATCATTGAAAGACATGATGCGAACGCGTGCCTTGACATAAAATACCCCCGGGCGATGCTCCATATAGGTCAATAGTAGATGAGTAGAGGCCAACAGTTTGCTCAAGAAAAAGAAAACGCAGCGATGCAATAACAGTTAGCCTGTATCCTTATTATTAAAAATTGTGTATTCACCAAATTACTAGGTATCAAAAGGTGTTTTTTACCCTACATTGCCATTTCATAATATTGAATAAATTATCAAAGGCCATAGTTTCGTCATCGGTGCGAAGTATGCAGTCAAACAGTTCAACAACCAACCAGGAGACTTCTCGGGCTATAGATGATTCGTGTGCTGTTTTTCATCACTCAAAAATCGGTAGCCCACTTGGTACTCTGCTGGGTACGGTTTCGCGCATATCAAAAATTTCCGGGTCGTTAAGCGCTTGTAAAAATGCCAGCAAATAGTTGAGTTTACGTTTACTGATTCTGATTGGTCGGAGTTCATTGGCTTCTGCAAGGTTGTGCATAAGCTCCGGATCATTGGTTGCATGAAAATCATGGTCTGCGAGTGTATAGTTTTCTGGCAGGCGCACTTGGCTGCTGTCAAAGCGGTACAAGCTGTTAACTGTATCGAAGTGGTGTTCTACCATGGCTCTGAGAGTGCCAAATGCCCCAGAGTGGCCATAGGGCGCTGTCACAGCCAGGTTTCTGAGCGACGGCGTTCTGAACTTATATCGATCGACTGGATTGCCGGTGACACGTTCGCGCCCAAAATCTTCATAACCGTAATCTCCGTCTCCCTTACCCGGTCCGATCTGGGGTACGGCAATCGCCCGGAAGTCGTGATCTGTTTGAAATGTTCCGCCGTGACATGATCCACAACCCGCCTCACCGTAGAAAACCCACATACCGCGTATTTGTTCAAAGGACAGCGCACTCCGATCGCCGCGCAAGAATCTGTCGAATGGGCTATTGATTTTGGTGCCGATGGCGATTTCATAGGCAGCAAGAGCGTTTGCGATGTGCACAAACTCAATATCCTCGGGTGACATTACATCGGGATATGCGGCTTTAAAGTAGTCCACGTATTCAGGGATTGCACTGACTTTATTGGCGATAAAGCGCCACAGACCTGGAAGGTCCCCGGCAGCAGCGAAGTCCGCCTGAGGGTTTTCACCCGCGTGGCCAGCCATTTCTGTGGCAGATGTAACCGGAAACATGGCTTGAGCGGCAAGTATATTTTCCAGGCCAAGGGGCAGATCATCTCCGGCCGGAGAGCGAAATCCGCTCGGGTGGGTTGGGTCTGCTTCAAGACGCCCATCGTGAAAGAGACGGCTCACTTCTTGTGCACCGAGGTTAAAAATATGCGGTGAATTCCGCGGAACCCGTTCAGTGATTTCGTCAGTACCTGTGCCTGTATCGCGGGTAATACCCAGGCCGCGGCCACCTTCACCTACCGGTAGTGAGAGTCCGTCGCCAGTTCCGCTGAGCGCATGATGACATGTCGCACAGGAGATATTTTTATTACCGCTGAGAATTTTGTCATAAAACAAAAATTTCCCCAGGACAACTTTATCTGCCGGAGGTTTGGCATTGTAGTGAAAGTCCTCTGGCTTCGCTGCTTTTGGTCTTTCGGAATGGAAATTGTATGCGTGCAAAAATGCACTGTTGAGCAACAACGATACTGCGAAAAGATATTTTATAGATTGCATTTGGAACCTCCTTACGCCATTCTAAAGTCATAACGATTTTTATAGAAAACTACGAAATGTCTATTATTGTAGAGATATTTACAAAACTTCAAAGTCGACGTTGAAATTTCATATATAGTCTGGTTCGTGTGAATTCAACGTTTACACATTGACAACGATTTTTCCTCTTTGCGCGTTGGATTCCATATACTCATGTGCCTGTACGATATCTTCGAGACAAAATCTTCGGCTATCAATCTGTGGTTTCAAAGTCCCGGTGGTAAAGTCGCGTTTGAGCTGAGTCAAAGCTTTATGCAAGCTATCTTTGTTCTTCGCCAGCTCAAACATTGTATATCCTCGAATTGTAATGCCTTTTGCAACACAGGTATGCAGAGGGTAGGGTGTTGGTGCGCTGTCTAAAGCGCCATACTGGAATATGATAGCGCCGGGTGCGGCTAAGTCCGCGAGAGTTTGGAGAAGTGGGCCACCTATGGGGTCGAAGACTACGTTGGCACCGGCGTTTCCTGAGTGCTTCAGTACCAGGCTTTCCACATTGTCCGAATAGATATCGACTACATAGTCGGCGCCGTTACCATAGAGGAAATCGGATTTTTCTTTGCTGCTGGTCAGTGCTATTGTTCGCGCTCCCGAAGATTTTGCAAGTTGCAGGGCTGCTACGCCAACACTGCTGCTGGCTGCGGTTACAACCAGGGTGTGCCCGTGGGAAATATGTGCGATATTGACGAGCGCGCCGTAAGCGGTTAGATAGGGCATCCAAATTGAAGCGCCTTGTGCCGGTGAAAGGGTTTCCGGATACCTTGTTACGGCATAAGCCGGAAGCACCGCCTTTTCCCCGTACACCCCATAACTGCTCATTGAAAAGGACGGAATCGTACTTACTCGATCGCCAATAGCAAAATTTCGTATATTGGTGCCGACCTGCTCTATAACACCGGAAGCCTCGTAGCCAATCTTCGAAGGAAAATGCGGTTTCTCGAAATAGTCACCGCGCCGAAATACAACTTCCGCTCGGTTCAGGCCTATAGCTTCTACTCTAATCAAAACTTCGTTTTCTCTGAGTGGCCTGATAATTTCGTTTTCGAGGCGCAAAACTGATGGATCGCCAGCTTTGTTAAACCTCACTACTTTTGCATTTATCTGTACCATGGTGCTTGGCTTTCTTCAAGGATCGCTAGTTCCGGCGAGTAGCCAGGGTTAAACCGTCGCCGATATTGAGCATTACCATATTGACTCGGTTGTCTTTGTGAATGCGTGAGTTGAACTGGCGAATGGCGCAGGCATCTGAACTCTGGTTATCCAAATTGATCACACTCCCTCCCCAGAGGACATTGTCAATAGCTATCACTCCTTCGCGACGAACCAATACCAGAGCACGTTCATAGTAGTCCCAATAGCTCTCTTTATCTGCGTCGATAAATACGAAGTCAAAAGAGTCCGCGGCACCTTCGTCAATGAGCTTATCAAGTGTCTCTATTGCAGGGGCAATGCGAAGATCTATCTTGTGCGCAAGTCCGGCTTCCTGCCAGTACCGCTTTCCAACAGACGTCCACTTTTCATCAATATCACAGGCAATAATACGTCCGTCTTCCGACATCGACATGGCCGCCCAGAGTGTGCTATAGCCAACGAATGTACCCACTTCCAGTACATTTTTGGCGCCTAGAATCTGCAGCATAAGCGCAATGAATTGACACTGTTCCGGGGGAGACTGCATCGCTGACATTTTCATCCGATTGGTTTCCTCGCGCAAGGCCTGCAAGACAGGAGGCTCCCTCAGCGAGTTGCACAATAGATAATCGTATAGCTCGTCGGTAAAGTTAAGCGCTCTTTTTCCCACGTTGTTCTCCCGAATTGTTGCTGAGATTAGCCATTTTGTCGAAACGCTCTGATAGTAGATCCGCAGTATCCCGCATGAGCTTATCGGCAATTTCATCTACATGACGATTACGCCAATGCTCGAGTTTGGTTCCATGTACCCAATGATTGAAGGCGCCAATAGCAGGGCCGGAGTGAATTTGGTAGTCCACTTTTTGATCCTGGCTGCCCGACAATGCGAGCCTGGATGTGTGCACAAAGTACCATTTGAAAATCATTGCCATCTTGGTTTTTGGGTTGTGCTCAGCTTTCACCAGCTCATTTGGACTATTCTTCCTGTAGTAGGCAGCCGTTTCACTCCATACTTCGTCAAAGCTCCGCTTAAAGAATTTTGTTTGTATCTGTTGTTTCGTTCTGTCATCAAGTTCTTCGATTGACCTGAATTGTTTATAGAGATCAAAAAGCTTGTTGGCGCGGGCAGGGAAGAAAAGGCCTTTTTTGAGGACCTGGATCTGTGCGCCCAGTTCAAACATATCTCCGGAAGGAGCGTAGGCAGTGTCAGTGACCTCAGCCGCTTGCAGCAGGTCCTTTACCTGATTGCTGGTTCCCGCTTCTGCCGTGCACTGGTTGATTGACCCCGTGAGAATAAAATCTGCGCCGAGCATAAAGGTTGCTGCGGCAGCTTCGGGTGTGCCAATTCCGCCGGCGGATCCGACACGAATTGGCTTGCTGTATTTGAATTTTTTCATCGATTGGTCGCGCGTGATTTGCACCGATGGGAGCAGTGTGTGCGCAACGCCTTTATCCGTATGGCCGCCAGAGTCTGATTCAACACAGATGTCATGAGAGATTGGTATGCGTTGTGCGCAGCTTGCTTCCTCTTCGGTGAGCAGGCCACGTTGCTTGAGTGCGTGGACGATCTTTGCGGGGGCGGGGCTCATGAACTGCTCTGCTATTTCAGGGCGGGATATCTTGGCAATGATGTAGTTAGGCGCGTGTACCTCACCTGATGGCAGTTGTTTTGCGCCTCTAAGGCGAAACCAGACGAGCGCCGGTGTGATATGCATAAAGGCGGACGCTTCAATAACTCTTACGCCGCGTTCCAGGTAGAGCTTTACGAGAGCTTCTTCCAACTCCGGTTGGTCGATGTTGTTGAGCAAATTGATGCCGTACGCTTCTCCGTTTGATAAAGCACCTTGGATGGTAGCAATACCTTTGGCTACTTCATCAAAGCGCATCCCGCCGGTTCCCAGAAAACCCATTAAGCCTGCTTTTCCCAAAGTGATGACCATATCGGGGGAAGAAATTCCCTTGTACATAGATCCTGCAAGATATGAGTATGTGATCCCGTAGTCGTCTCGGAAGTCTTCAGACCCGAGCATTTCAGCAGATATCTTTCTGTTGTTTTGCTGCGAAACAATTGGCTGCTGCAGGGTGGTAACGCTTCGCGATACAGCGGATATTGGATCAGATGCGACTCTCGGGGTAATAGGCTTACCGACCTTTTGTGCTGGTTGAACTGCATCCTTTTGCATTAAATGCGGATGCGGTTGCGCCTGCCTTTGAATCCTGTCCCGGGGTGTGCTCGATGTTTCTGCGCCTACGGGTTGACTGTCATTTACAATTAGCGGCGCCTCCTCCCGTTGTATCTGTTCTATCAGTTTTGTAAGCACCGTACCCGGACCCAGCTCAATAAAGCGATTCTCCTGTTTTCCCATCAAATAGCGTACGGTTTCGGTCCAGCGAACAGGACTGACAATTTGTTTTGCCAATGTTGCTTTGATGTCCGCGACAGAGTCTTTTCTATATGGCCGGGCAGTAACATTTGCTATCACAGGAATGTTAGGTGTGGAGAACGCTAACGGTTCGATAAAGGCTGCGAATTTTTCACTGGCTTCCTGCATGTAGCGTGAATGGAAAGCAGCACTTACCGGAAGTGGAATGTATCGGGTATCGGCGTGACGTTCAACGTCCGCTGCAATTCGGTGTATATCGTCTGCGGGACCGGATATGACAACCTGTGTTGAAGAGTTGTAGTTCGCTACATCAATGCTCGAGATGCCAAGGCCCTCAAGAATGTCCCGCACTTGTTCACCACTCTTACCTAGTACCGCTGCCATAGCGCCGTTTTTGGCTTTCGACATCAACCTGCCGCGCTCCTGAACAATCCTTAACCCGGTTGATAAGTCAAAAGTGCCTGCGGCATACAGTGCTGTGTATTCACCTAGACTGTGACCGGCCATGTAGTTTGGAGATTCAGGGCTTTGTTCGCGTTGTTTGAGGTAGTGCAGTACGCTGACAAAGAACAGACAGGGTTGTGTATATTGCGTTTGAAAAAGTTTACTGGCGGGCGCATCAATACACAGTTGTTTTACTGAATACCCAAGTATTTCGCTCGCCTGCTGTTCGAGATCCGAAAACTGGCTGAACAGATCGCTACCCATCCCCTTTTCTTGAGAACCCTGCCCGGGAAATACATAGCTTGTCATAGGTATTCCTGTCGTTGTTGCAGTAGAGTCTCTTTCTTCCCAATCCGTCAAACAAATTCCGTTAAAGAGAGTCGACAGGTGAGTGAAATTGATCAGCTACGATGATTAGTGTGTTGTTTTCGATTAAGTGTGATTATCAAACCAATATTCAAAATGCTACCAATCCTATGCTGTTGTACAACCCCACCAGTATGGGGTTTCACATGCATTTGGTATGTCTCACACTGTCTGCTATAGCAGGGCCGTCCTTGGTTGGTCGTGATATGAAACGAGCTGCAAGTACCTTATTGACAGGTTTTCCCAGGTAATGACGTGATACTCAAAACTATAAAACTTGTTCGAAAAGAGCAATGCTTTGAGGCTGCGCTGTGTATTGTGAGGGAAAGTTTTGGGCGATTGACGGAATCTTGCCACAAGTTCCTTCACGATGACGAACGAATACGGTTGCGCGCTTTTGAATATGAGAAAAAGCAGCGTGACTACCTATTGGGTCGATATGCCAGTAAAAGGGCTATCCAAAAACTTTACCCATACTATCCGCCAGTGGAGTTTAATATTTATCCAGGAGTTTTCGGTCATCCCGTAGTTGTCGCGCCGGATCAAGTCAGGCTGCAGCTCAGTATAAGTCACACCGAGTTCGTCGGCGCAGCCCTGGCATTCCCCGAAGCTCATCCAATGGGAATTGATGTTGAGTACGCCAGATCCAACACGGCTTCAGCCATCGTTGAACAGCTTTCGGCTAATGAAATGATGTTGGTAAACTCGTTGGGTCTGGACAGACGATTTGCCTTCACGATGTTCTGGACCATCAAGGAAGCACTCGGTAAGGTGACCAAATGTGGGATGACTCTGCCGTTTGGTATGATGGCGGTTAAGTCTGTCAGGCAAAGTGATGATGGTGTGGTGGTGGGTGAGTTTAGTCATTTTATACAGTACAAATCGTTATCCTATGTTATAGATGATTTTGTCTGCACGTTGGTACTGCCTCGCAAAACATCAATTCGGCTGAATTTATCCTCCTTGAGCTTAGAGGCATCCAAAGCGCCGTGGGAATTCGAAAGCGGTAAGTTAGATGGTGGGCTGCATGTTATCTGAACCAGCAAGAAAAATATTCATGTTTTCCGGCCAGGGATCACAATACTACGGAATGGGCAGGAAGCTCTATGAGCATGATGCTACATTTCGGTATTGGATGAAATATCTGGACGAGATTGTCAGTGATCATGTCGGGGTTTCCATTGTCTCTCAAATATATCAAGACAAAAAGATACTGACAGACCTTATGGACAAATTGACGATTTCCCACCCGGCGATTTTCATGGTGGAGTTTTCAATGGCCAAAAGCCTTATTCATCATGGTGTTCAACCTGACATACTACTTGGTACCAGTCTGGGCGAGTTTGCCTGCTTTGCACTCTCTGGCGTTCTTCCCATAGTCGATACTATAAAGCTAATTGTGTCTCAAGCAGAGATGATTGAAACCCGGTGCGTGAGAGGAGGGATGTTAGCTGTTATGGCCAGTCCCCAGGTGTATTTGTCTGACTCCCAATTTCATCAGTGCTCAGACTTGGCGGCGATCAATTTTGATACACACTTTGTCATCGCCGGGGCAAACGAGGCGCTGGAAAGCATCAAATGTGCTTTTGGGTGTCAGAATATCCTCACTCAGGCCATCTGCGTTAAACAAGCGTTTCATTCCCACTACCTCGATGTTGTGGCGGACGATTACAAGGCGCTAATCGAAATGGAAAAATATGCTGATCCCAAGTATCCTGTATTTTCATGTTCAATAAACCGTTTACTGGATAAACCCCGACCGACCCATCTATGGGATTGCGTGCGGCGCCCGATATTATTCCAACATGGGATCAGACAACTTGAGGGTTTAGGTGCCGCCTGCCAGTATATCGACGTGGGTCCGTCGGGTACCTTGGCAACATTTGTGAAATATAATCTTGACGGAAGCTCGTTGTCAGAGGTATTTCCTGTATTGACGATGCATGGCCGATGCCAGGAAAATCTGCAGGGGTTATCAGCCAGATTTAGCAATACCTGCGTTCAAACGTAAAGTCCATCAACCAACCTTTAGTCAGTCATCAGTGGGGGGAAGAATGAATCAGCCGAAAATTTCGCCGGAATTTCCTTTTGAGTCCAAATATGTCAACGTCAAAGGGAGCAAAATGCACTATATCGAGCAGGGAGGAGGAGGTGATACCATACTCTTCATCCACGGTAATCCTACTTCTTCCTATTTGTGGAGAAATGTGATACCACATCTGGGCGGAAAAGGGCGCTGCATCGCTGTAGATCTGATTGGCATGGGGAGGTCGGATAAGCCAAGCATCGATTACAGCTTTTTTGAGCATGCTGAATACCTGGAAGGTTTCATTAACGCCCTGGATCTAAAAAATTTGATTTTGGTGTTGCATGATTGGGGTGCTGGTTTGGGGTTTCACTACGCGAAACGACACGAGGATAATGTGAAAGGTGTTTGTTTCATGGAAGCGGTGACCAGGCCGATCGTCTGGAAAGATCTTGGCTTCATAGACCGTTGGGTGTTGAGACGTTTTCGTGACCCGAAAAAGAGTGAGAAAATCTTGGTCAAGAAGAATGAGTTCGTTGAAAAGCTTCTGCCGAGAATGGTCATTCGCAAGCTTACAAATGCTGAAATGGACAACTATCGGTTACCGTTCAAGGAAGAGTACCATCGTAGGGTTATTTCCAGATGGCCAAGGGAAATACCTGTCGATGGCGAGCCACAGGATGTCGATTCTGCAATCAACGAAAACTTTGAGTGGTTAAAGAATACGCCGCTGCCGAAGTTGCTGCTGTGGAGCAAACCTGGTGCCATAATAAGGGAGCCGTATGTTGATCATTTGAAGTCTGTGTTGAAAAACATGACAGTGAAGTGTGTGGGAAAGGGACGCCACTACATCCAGGAGGACACGCCCGATGAAATTGGAAACCAGCTATCTGACTGGTATCAACATACCCTTGCTTAGATTCTAGTGCCATTGGACGGCGCATTGTGACGATTTACTATCTAAAGCCCCGGCTGTACTTGCCTGGCCCTGGCTAGCCGTTATAATTGGTCACGATGAGAGTCAATTGTTTTTTGGTAAAAAATGTTGAGGTTTGATGTACGAATTCCTGAAAGGTGGACAGAGCAACTCGGATGAAAACCGGGAGAGTGTCTAGTGCGAGTTGATGAGGTTCTCGCGGAGCTTAGAGTTTTGGCAGATGAGGAAAAGATTCTGCAAAAACGTGAGAAATTCGGTGTCGATGCAAAGCAATCTCTTGGTGTTCATCACAAAGATCTAAAGATCATTGCTAAAAGAATCGGGTATGACGATCAACTCGCTCTAGATCTCTTTGATACCGGGATCTATGAAGCGCGGATATTGTGCAGCAAAGTATTCCACCCGGCGTCGGTTACCGAAAAACTTATGGAGAAGTGGGTATCGACCTTTGAGAATTGGGAAATATGCGACTCTTTTTGTATGGGTTTTTTCGCCAATAGTAAGTATGCCCTAAAGAAGGCGCATGAATGGTCATGTCGGAACGAAGAATATGTCAAGCGTGCAGGCTTCGTACTGATGGCATCCTACGGGTTTGCTGATAAATCTGCAGCTAATAGCGTCTTTGAGGGTTTTTTTCCCGCGATCAAGCGTGAGTCCCGGGATGATCGGATCTACGTGAAAAAGGCTGTAAATTGGGCGCTTAGAAATATTGGAAAACGAAACGTCGATTTGCGGTTGAAAGCGATTTCGGAGGCAGAGGAGTTGCTTAAGAAGGGCAGTGCCGCAGCTACGTGGATAGCCAGAGATGCGCTAAGGGAGCTGGAAAAGCCGGATGTAAAGATATTGGACTATCCGAGGAATATCTACAGATAAAAACAATAACGAGGTTGACTGATCATTATGAGCATTTCAGTACCGACACTCGACTCGCCATTTATCATGGGCAATGGCATAGTTGTAAAAAACAGACTATTCAAGTCTGCAATGACAGAAAATCTTGCCGACCGTTTTAGAAACCCGACAGCGTATCTGCTCCGTCTTTATCGTGCCTGGTCCAGTGGCGGTGTCGGCATGTCGGTCAGTGGCAGTATTATGGTCGATCGGGCAACCTCATTTGGTGGTGAATACATCGTTTTGGATGAACGGAGTCCGCTGTTGATGTTTAGAAAATGGGCCTCTGCCGGCACAGAAAACAATGCCGTACTCTGGGCTCAGCTTGATCATCCAGGAATACAGTTTTTCAAGCGTCCTGGAAAAAGTAGAACTACAGCGCCCGGCGCACGTTTCAAAAACGGCGCGGTTAAACATGACGGTAACTTGTCGTCAATAACAGAAAAGGACATTTTTGATATTATCGCTAAGTTTGCCGTCAGCGCTCGATTGGCCAAAGAAGTAGGTTTTAGTGGCGTTCAACTGGATAGCTCGCGAGGCCATCTGCTCAACCAATTTGTCTCGCAGCAATACAATAATCGCGATGATTCCTGGGGAGGGACGTTCGATAATCGCATGCGATTTTTGAGAGAATTGTACAGGGAGATCCGCAAGCTTGTTGGAGATGATTTTCCTATTTCCATAAAGTTCGACTCAAGGAACATTATTGGCAGAGGCATTGATAGCATGGAAGTCAAAGAAATGCTGAAAATTTTGAGCGAGGAAAAGTTCGACTTGATTGAGGTATCGAAAGGCATTGTTGGAGAGAGGGATAACCAATCATCACAGCCCCTTTCAAATTCGATCGATATTGGAAGAGAGGTTATTGGCATTGCCGCCTGGATAAAAAGCTATTTGGATGTACCGCTAGTGCTCACGGGGGGCTTCAGGTCTGTGGAACGTATAAACGGTGTTTTGCGAGAAGGTATTGCGGACTTTGTTGGGTTGGCGCGTCCTCTGGCAATAGACCCGGAACTTCCAAGAAAATTAATTGACGGTAACGCCTATAATATACTGTTAAAGCATGTTACGACAGGTGTTCAATATATCGACCAGGTATTTTCCATCGATACTCTGTGGTATGAACATCAACTAGCCAGAATTGCAAGGGGAAAGCCTCCCTGCTTGTATATGAACGAATGGCTTTGTATCGTTAAAGCCATCCTGTCCTACCTTCGGTGGATGTTGACCGGTCGCCACAGTATTTGACATTTTTCACCTGTTCTATTCGCCTCTGACAATCTTAATGCTCTGAGATATGTAATACTTAAGCTTAGAGCTATCTAGCTTGTCGAAGCTAAACACTCGAATTTTCTTCGAGCTGCCACGAACGTGCAATAGCCCGTATTTGTCTTCCAAAATGCTACCTTTTAGAAGACCGACATCCACTCCTTCGCTGGTTGTCCTCATGTGACATATACCTCCCTCCGGGATCCCGAACGTCGTTATACGCTCTTTTCTCGTTTCTTCGATTTCTTTAAAACTCAAGATTACCTTACGAGCTGATAAAAACAACTCCTTGTAAGGTGATGCCATGTCTTTCTCGTATTGCACTAATCGGCTCCAAATCATTAAGGGGTACTGGAATGATAAGCATTAGATGGGGATGAAAAAAGCCCCAATGAAGGGGCTTGGAAGCATTGGGGGTCAACAAGACGTTAATCGTGACAGTTTTCGCTGATATAGTAGACGTAGTTACGGCGATGCGAACCAAAAGTCCACTTTTCAAGGGGTTCTCCCTCGGTCAACTGTAACCGGGGTCGGTAGCGCAGCCCCAGGTACTCCTCAGTACAGCCCGAGGGCCAGTTTACTTCAAGTTTTAGAATGTAGCGCTTTCTCTTCAATCCAAAGGTCAGAAGTTTGCTGTCCGTCGACAGGAAGCTGGATCCTGCATACACTTCTTTTGTTTGTCGGGTTCTCGATGTAACTACCTCCACCCTCGCACCGACCGCATCCCTGTTGCTTCGAGTTCCCTGCAAGTCCAGCGTTATAGATCGATTGCCATTGCCGTTGTTTATGTAAAGGATTGGCTGGCCGTCTGTGGCAATGCCGGTATTATGGTCAAACCACTTCTCGGTCATCACCAGAAAATCTGAAAATCCGTCGTTGTTAAAGTCCGCTGTGGCTACACCGGAGGTGTAGTGACTGGATGTATCTATCCCGAGTTTATCGTGAGCTTGATCGAACGAGAGAATAGAGGAGTGGGGCGTCATTTCATTCATAAAAAGCAGACCGGGATTGCCGAAGGGGCCAATGGCATTGAAAAATGGCGGCAGAGGCAGAGAACCAATGAAGAAAAGATCGTTGAAGCCATCGTTGTCGAAGTCGGTCAGGGCACTGCCCCAGCTGAATCGCTGATCGGCGATACCCATTTCTTCAGCGACATCCGTGAATGTTCCGTCACCATTGTTCAGAAGGAGGGCATGGGGCATATACATCGGCATACTGTTACCGGCACTGCCGGAAAACAGGTCAATGTCGCCGTCATTGTCGACATCTGCGAAGGACAGGGTCATCCAGAAGCCTGGAACTTCAGATAGTCCGGCTTCCTCTGTCACATCCGTGAACTTTAAGTTACCGTCGTTGCGGAACAGTTGAATAGGCTGAGCACCAAAGATAGGGTCGTTGCAGTTTCCGACGAATAAGTCCACATCCCCATCTTTATCGTAGTCGGAAAAGCCAGTGACACATGGAGCTTTACGCGCTATGACTTGTGCCTCCTCAGTAATATCGGTAAAGCTGAACCCCCCATCATTCCGGTATAACGCGCTTAGGTGGTATTCATCGGGTGTATAAAGGCTGCTCGGTGCAGTGACAAATACATCAAGATCGCCGTCGCTGTCGATATCGCCCATGGCCGCCATCATTGCAGATTTAGGCCCGGGGATACCCGCCAAGGTAGTGTCCAATTGTGTGAAGGTACCATCGCCGTTGTTCTTGTAGAGAATGGTAGGTGATTGTTCCACGCCGGCCATGGCACCACCTTCGCCGGTAAGAAACAAATCTTCATAGCCATCATTATTCAGGTCGGCTGCAACGACGCCCGAGTTACCGAGCATATTACCAACCCCCGCCTCATCGGTTACATCGATGAAAGACATATCGCCGTTGTTTTTGTAGAGTGCGTTTTTCTGGGTTTTCCCGTTGGTAAAGTAAACGTCCACGAGGCCGTCATTGTTGTAGTCGAACCATGCTGCTCCGGCGAGCCCCTCTCCTCCGTAAGGGAAGCTCTCGCGGATAAATTCGAATTTTTCTGTTGTGGGAGTAAAGGTCAGGTTGGTACTTTGGGCGCTCGAGGCGAAACCTAAAAGCGCGGCTGATACAGCCAGAACCTTCATTCCAGCTCTTGTTAGTTTGTGGTTCATTGGATTCCTCTTATCTGGCAGATAACAAAGTTAGGGAAGCATTAAAATGGTTGACTGCTCGGCCTCGTACGAATGAATTCTGTGGCCGCGATAAAAATTCTATCAATTGATCTGTAAATGAAAACCCCACGTATCTGGGGTTGTCTCATTCCGTTCTTGTATGGCTCAATAGTGTAAAGGTTGTGAACAATACTTCGATCAGACGATATGGGAGTCACACTCCACACTTTGCGGGTTACCAATGGAACCATAATCAACCATTGCCATATCATTTGGGATGAATTTTCAAGAGATGCAATTTTTATCGATCCAGCGTGGGAATTACAGAAATTCACCGGGCTAATAACCTCCTACCACCTTAAACCAAAGGCGGTTCTGCTAACGCATCATCACTTTGACCATACTAACCTGGCCGACGTCATCTCAAACCACTACCGAATTCCGGTGTACATCTCTCGCACAGAATCCCTGTTGTACGGCTATGAGACCGCTAACCTGACATGGATACCGCAGGGGGAGATGAAGCTCGGTACGATAGAGGTAAAGCCGATTTCCACTCCGGGACACACTGCCGGTGGGGTATGTTACCGAATATCGGACCTGCTGCTAACGGGTGATACCCTATTCATCGAAGGGTGCGGGGTTTGCTGGGGGGGTGGAGCGGACCCCATCGATATGTTTCACAGCCTTCAACGATTGAAGGGCATGCTGCACGCCGAGACAAGAATATATCCCGGACACAGGTATGTCAGTGAGCTTGGCCAAACCTTCGATTATGTAAAGAAAAACAATGTCTATCTGAATATCGATGATGTTAATACGTTTGTTCGCTTTCGGATGAGAAAAAATCAGAAAAAGCTGTTTCAGTTCATATAACACGTCACCTGAATATGCAAAATGGCCTTTAACGCATTTGACACACCAAGTATGCCAAAGTAGCCGTTCGTTGATTCCCTTCTCATACTCGCATCAGGCTTCATATATTACTGATCCTCACTAGGAAGAACCCCATAATAATGGGGTTGTGATAATGGAAGGGAGAAATACACTTACTCCCTACATGCTTACCAACGAGATTATAAAAATGGAAAGTGAATATGCAGATGGCTGTGTGGCCGAAACAAGTGATAGTTTGGATCAGCAGGAAACGAGAAGGTATTCTCATCTCATACACAAGTATGAAAAGAGCAGTTTATCGAATGTCCCTTATCACGCAGACGTAAGCTGTATTAACAGATACTTTTCCGAAGAATTTCCTTTTCACCTGGCGATTCACCAAGTTAAGTCCGCGACACCGGATCTGCGTAACTACACCGAACTGCATACCCATGAATGTGATGAGATCAATATGTTGATCGGCGATCCCGGAGAACTTACGTACATTATACAATTGGGCGATGAATCGTATCAGCTGGATTCCTGCTCATGTATTTGGATTCCCGCTGGATTGCCTCACTCAGCCAATGTACTGGAAGGCGCAGGGTATTACGTCGCCCTGCGATTACACGGTGGCCAAGGTGCAGATAGCAATGCGGCGGAATTCCACAAGCTGCATAAACGTATGTCACCTGGAATATAGCAGCGAAAGCAACACCCTAATACTCAAAACTGGTTATATGGACTTAGCCAAGATATCGGTGTTGGACTATCTGTAGACCGCCAATAAACAGAGCCATAATCGCTGCGTATACAAGCATAGCTGGTCCAGTAAATGGCTCTGTGTGGTTGATTCTTGTTACGAAATACAAGAATTATTCGGCTCTTTGGTAGGTTAATTACCCCGAAAATGACCATATGAATTACCAAAACAAAATCGAAATCGAAAAATTCAGCTCCTCTTTCGCGAAGCGATTTACGAATCCCGGGCACGCTATGGGGGATTTGCTTTGTATCGCGTTGCGTGTATCGGGCGCGCCTGATATTGACAGACTTCAGGATTCGGTGAAATGGTTGGTCTACGAGCATCCTGCTCTGAGGTTGAGATTGGTTGGCAGCGATGGTTCTGAAGCAGGTGGAGAAAGTCGCAGAATTGAGGTGGTCGACGGGAACATTGACGATATCAACATAGACATAGTTGATAATTTTGTAGGTGACAATTGTCAGCAATATATCCAGAACGTCATAGAGGAACCATTTCTATTTGGATTACCGCTGTTGCGCTTACGATACTTCCGCAACAAAGAAAAGGAAGATTTTCTGGTGGTGTGTTTTCACCGGATCATCATTGATGAGGGTGGGATAGCAAAATTCGTAGAGATGCTGGTTGGTCATTACAATACACTCATCACCGCCGATGATCCGCTTCTGCCACTAAAACCACTGGAGCAAGACAGTTCTTTTCTTGCCCAGAAAAACTTCGGTGAAAGCGCAGTTCATGAAGGAATCGCCTCAGACCTGACATTTTGGAAAGGCGCCCTGGAGGAGCTGGAATTCTCCGACGATGAAAGTATATCGATGAGCCGGGAATCTCGCCGCGTGGATGTCCACCTCGATCGTCCCAACGTCACCCGGTTGAGTGGTTGGTGTCTGGACAATCTTATCACCATGGCAGATGTTATAGCGGCATCGTGGCAAGCGGTGTTACAGAAATCCTTAGGTGAATCGTCCATAGCATTGCAGGTTAAAACTCAAGGTATGGATACACTGGGGCTCTGCAACAGCTCAGATATGCTGGTGTTACCAGGTGTGGAAAACGAAGAGTCAACAGCGGAAACCATCAGGTCAAAAGGGCTTGCGATTTCTGAGGCGCGCCGTCACTTAAACGAACCATTCGATAACATCCTGGACAGGTTGGAGAAGAATAACCCGTCGGGCACACTGCAAGTTAAGTCATTGATGCGTTTCACGATGTACCCCACCCTCGGGTTCAACACTGAGGATGGATCTCGCTTCTATATGGATAAGGCTTTTGTCGCAGGGGAAAACAATGGTGGCCGTGAAACCATATCCGCCAATCTGTATTTACGCGAGGGAAGAATTACCGGTTCGTTGGCGTTCGATGGTCAGGTATACGAGCTTGCAACGATCCACGCGCTGTGGAACGCGTTTTGTGATTATGTCAATTGCCTTGGTGACCTTCCGATATCGACAGTGGAAAGCGATGGTTCCTCGGGTGAGCATGAACTCCATGTGATGTTCGAACACGCTGCCCGGGAATATGGCGAGCGGGTGGCGCTGATTGATCAGCAATATGAAAGCCCAGCTGAAGCCATGACGTATCGCCAGCTTAATGAAGCTTCCAATCGTCTTGCGAACACACTAATTGACCGGGGTGTAAGACCGGGAGATACCATCGGTGTCCACTGTGATCGCAGTCCCCTGAACTTTGTTGCACTGCTGGCTATCTGGAAGGCCGGTGCCGTATATGTACCCCTTGATGTGGTCCAGAGCAATGAGACGCTGCGGGGCATTGTCCGTCAAAGTCAACCGGCGTTGTTGCTGACAAACCGCAATCGACTTGGCGTATTGCGCAGCTCTGACAACACGATTCCGGAGATGGTGATTGAATCAGTGCTGGAAGATAGTAATGGTGCAAATACTGTCAACCCGAATTGCTCCTTCCCGTCGGACAGACCTTCTCTGTTGTTGTTCACATCAGGTAGTACAGGCACGCCCAAGGGGGTTTTGCACAGGCAACGGCAACTTATCAATCGCTTTCAGTGGTTGTGGCGCAACTATCCTTTTGAGGTGGGCGAGGTTGCTTGTCAGCGAACCAATATGGGTTATCAACCGTCCCTTTGGGAAATGCTTGGCGGTCTGCTAAAAGGTGTCCCTACGGTCATTTTGCATGATGATATCGTGAAAGACCCTTATCTGTTGAAGCAAGCTTTGATCGATCATCGCGTTACGCATCTAACACTTGTCCCGTCCCTGCTTCAGCTTTTGTTGCAGGATAGTGAGGCAAAACAGGCCCCCTGGAACCGTATCAGAATCTGTATTACCGCGGGAGAGCCGCTGAAAGTTGATTTATTGCGCGCTTTCACGGAGATGGCGCCAAATGCGTTGCTGCTCAACGACTATGGGTCAACGGAGACAAATGGTGTCCTGTATTTTGACAGTCGCGATTTCCAGAACGCTTCTCCTGACAGGCTGCCGGGTTTTCGGACCATTGATAATGTCACTTGTCATGTTTTGGATGAAGGTCTGCAACCCATAACTCCGGGAGATATCGGGGGGCTGTATATCGGTGGCGAGTCTCTGGCGATAGAGTATCTCGACAACCCCGAGCTTACGGCGGATAAATTCATTTTTCATCAGGGGTTGGGTTGCCGCTTATATTGTATCGGCGATCTTGCCCGGGTGCGGACGGATGGAACGCTTGAGGTCCTTGGTCGGGCTGATAATCAAGTCAAAATACGTGGAAACCGTGTCGAACTTGAAGGCGTTGAAAACATTCTTCAAGGTTGCGAAGGAGTCGTCGATTGTGCGGTTGGCGTTCGAACGCTTGAAAGGGGTTCGAGGAATCTGGTAGCCCATGTTGTACTTCAGGGAGGGACGGAAATAGATGCCATACGTGCTCAACTGGAAGCGCGCCTGCCCGATTATATGCATCCGTCATTCTATCATCAGGCATCCAGGATACCTCGAAACGCCAACGGAAAAGTCGATCGGTCGCAGATTAACGAGGATATGACGACTCACTGTCAGGACGATGCAAATACTAGCCATCGACATTTAGTGAATATTCGTAGTGCCGGGCTGGACCACCTGATCCGGCTTTCCGCCGATATCCTGGAAGTTTCGCCAGAAAGTATTGATCCGCGGCGCAAGTTTTATGAGATCGGTTTTGATTCGACCAGTATTGTCTTATTGGTACAGAGAATGAAGTCTGAACTCAATGTTGACGTTCGTGTGGCCGAACTTTACAACATGGCGAGTTTATCAGCTTTAGCGAAACATATTGGTGTAGCGGACGTTGCCCCGGTTCTGACTGAAGGAAAAGCGAACAAGCCTGAACCTGTCACACCGATTGAACATAAGACGGATAGTGCTTCGATACTGGAAACGCTGCAATATTCAGCCGCCCAGCTTTTAGAGCTGCCTGTCAACGCGATAGGTGTGCATCGCAAATTCTATGAGCTTGGGTTTGATTCCGGGGCTGCCGCCGAGTATATCCAGATCGTCAACCGTGATCTGGGGGTCGGTCTCAGAATCAAGGACCTTTACGCCAATGCCACGTTGCAGGATTTGGCTTTGTACATAGAACAAAGCTTTGTTGAGCAATTGCGTGACCGGCAAGCACCGGCAGGCGCCGGCTATCAAAGTAATCCCGTAAATGAAGTTCAAAGCGAAAGTGAGAGAACTGAGGTAAGTGATGAAGCTATCGCCATAATTGGCATGTCCGGCTGTTATTCGCATTATCACAATTTATCTGAGTTCTGGCAGGGATTGGCAAATGGCGAATGCGCCATCAGAGAAGTACCGCCGGATCGTTGGAACGCCGCTGAGATCTACGGTGTAGACGGTTCCGCGCCCGGGGTATCTGTGAGCAAGTGGGGAGGCTTTCTTGATGGTGCCGACCGGTTTGATGCCGAGTTTTTCGGGATTATGCCGGCGGAGGCCTTGTACATGGATCCTCAGCAGCGCCTAAGCCTGCAGGAAAGCTGGCGCACGTTTGAGAATGCCGGATACGCCGAGGAACGCATTGAGGGTAAGGCGGTCGGCGTGTTTGTCGGTCACCGCGCAGGTGATTATGCCGAGAGAGTGCGGGAAAACCAAGCCCACGCCGATGCCTTTACGCTGATGGGCAATGATTCGGCAGTACTTGCCGCACGCATTGCTTACCACCTCAATCTTAAAGGCCCCTGTATTTCATTGGACACGGCGTGTTCATCTTCTCTGGTGGCCATTCATCTGGCGTGTCAAAGCCTGCGATCAGGTGAATGTGAAATGGCCCTGGCGGGAGGGGTATGCGTGCTGACGACCCCAACGCTGCACCAGCAATCAACCAAGCTGGGCATGTTGACCGCTGAAGGTAAGTGCAAAACCTTTGATAATCGCGCCGACGGCTTTGTGCCGGGTGAAGGTGCCGGTTTTGTGCTGTTGAAGCCATTGGCGAAAGCACAGCAGGACGGAGACGTAATTCATGCAGTGGTGCTTGGCAGCGGCGTAAACCAAGATGGCCGTACCAACGGGATGACAGCGCCGAATGCGCAATCGCAGCAGGCGCTTATGGAAAAAGTCTATCGGGATAACCATATCGATCCTGGAACAATTGGTTTGGTCGAGACTCACGGTACCGGAACAAAGCTGGGGGACCCGATCGAATTCGAAGCCCTCAAGGGCGCTTACTGTCGGGGCAGCAAACCCTCAACGCGGTGCGCACTGGGCGCAGTCAAAACAAATATCGGCCACACCATAGCTGCCGCCGGCATTGCCGGGTTGCATAAAGCGATACTGGCGATGCAGCGGCAACAAATTCCCCCGACGGCCAATTTTGATCAGATCAATGAGCACATCGACCTCGAGCCGACCCCGTTTTTCATCAACACCAGCGTGGAAAGGTGGCAGATTGAAGAAGGGCAGAGACGGCGGGCAGCGGTTAGTTCGTTTGGTTTCAGCGGTACCAATGCTCACCTGGTCGTAGAAGAGTGCGATTCGGAACCCGTTTCCAATGCTCCGGAAAATCGACCATACATCATAGCTTTGTCAGCCCAATCAAAGAGCAGTCTCGGCAGAAAGGTGTATGAGTTGGCTTCCTTTCTCGAACAAAACCCGTCCCTCAGTCTTGCCGATATCGAAATGACCCTGCTTACCGGACGGAGCCACTATATCCACAGGCTTTTGTTGGTAGCATCGGGTGTCGAAGGTCTGATCGCGCAGTTGCGCTCTGAGAATGCTCAAAATCAATCATCCGTTGCTGACGCCTGTCAGGGTCTTCCCGGAAAGTTTATTACCTTGGCTGAAGACTATTTGGCGGAGCGTCCAATTATTTGGGAGCGTTTCAATATATCCCAGCTTTTCGGTGGGGCGAAACGTATTGCTCTGCCGACTTATCCGTTTGACGAGAAGCGGTTCTGGCTCGACTATCAGCCCAGCCTGCAAGAAAAGTTGCTGTCGAATGCGAAAAAGAATCAGGATGTGCCAGCGGAAGCTACGATGACAGCGCGTGATACCGACGCAGCGTTTTTGCCTGCTGTCGAAAATGCCGTTCGTGAAGTGATTCAGGTTGTGACGGGGCGCGATGCGAATTCACTCAAGACGGATGACCCTCTGGAAAAAATCGGTATTGGTTCCGTTATGATTCTCATGTTGAATAAGGCTATGAAGGATCGTTTCGGACCACTGCCGGATACCCTTTTCTATGAAAACCAATCCATCGGAGAGCTGGCTCGCTGCCTTGCGGTGAGATTCAGGACGCAGACTGAAAAAGCACTCAGCTGGGAGAGCGCACCGATTCCGTCGGTCGCGTCGTCGGATACCAAAAGGGTGAGGGCAGTTGGGGCTCAACCTGTTACGGAGGCTGTGGACACGGCGTGGAACAAGGTTGATGGAGGAATCGCCGATATCGCTATCGTGGGGCTCAGTGGACGCTACCCGGAGGCGGAAGATATCGGAGCTTTCTGGCGCAACCTGTGTGAGGGAAAAGACTGTATCACGGAAATTCCGCGCTCCCGCTGGACCACCGATGAAATCTATCAGCCGGGTAACAAGGCGGCAGGGTTCATCAACAGCAAATGGGGAGGATTCCTGAGTGATGTAGATGCCTTTGATCCATTATTCTTCAACATTTCCCCCAAGGACGCCCAACTCCAGGACCCGCAGGAGCGCCTGTTTCTTCAGACGGCCTGGCATGCACTGGAAGATGCCGGTTATTGCAAACAGACACTGGCAAACCACAAAGCGGGCGTTTTTGTAGGAGTCGTTTGGGGAGAGTATCAACTGTTCGGCGTGGAAGAGGGGCTCAAAGGTCATCCCATATATCCCAACTCGTCATTTTCCTCCATTGCCAACCGGGTTTCGTATTGCCTCAATCTCAAGGGGCCCAGTATGGCTGTGGACACCATGTGCTCCTCATCGTTGACAGCAATTCACCTGGCCTGCCAGAGCATCAACAGTGGTGAGTGTGATGTCGCCATCGCCGGTGGTGTGAATCTTTCTCTTCACCCCACTAAATACCAGCTGCTTGCGCAGGGGAGGTTTCTTTCCAGCGATGGCCACTGCCGGAGTTTCGGGGAAGGGGGCGATGGCTATGTGCCCGGTGAGGGAGTGGGCGCAGTCGTGGTCAAATCTCTTGCGCGCGCGGTCAATGACGGTGACCATATCTACGCCGTGATCAAGGGCAGCGCGCTCAATCATGGTGGCAAGACCAACGGTTACACGGTGCCTAACCCAAATGCACAGGGGCAGTTGGTCAAAGATGCATTGCGTCGCGCAAAGATTGACCCCGGCACTATCAGCTATATTGAGGCTCACGGTACCGGCACCGAGTTGGGTGATCCGATTGAAATCGCGGGCCTGCTGCAGGCTTTCCCCGCAAGGGAAGGGCAACGTTGTGCCATTGGCTCGGTCAAGTCAAATATCGGGCATCTGGAAGCCGCTGCCGGTATCGCGGGTCTCACCAAAATTCTGCTGCAGATGAAGCATGGTCTATTGGTGCCCTCGTTGCTGGCGGGTGAGGTTAACCACAAAATTGATTTTGGCGCGACGCCTTTTGATATACAGACCCATCTTGAACCGTGGCAGCCTGAACCTGATGGTGCACCGAGACGCGCAGCAATCAGCGCCTTTGGGGCGGGCGGTTCAAACGCCCATCTGATACTCGAGGCCTACGAAGCTTCCGATCAGACCGGACATTCTTCCAAGTATTCCCCATCAGTCCAATCAAGAGATGGGATGAGAGAACCTCATATTGTCATACTGTCAGCGCGCCAGGAATACCAGTTGCGCCAGCAGGTGGAGCAACTGAATACCTTCCTCCTAAGTCTCCAAAAACCACAGGGTAAAAGTGAAGATATTGCTGATTGCGTGCGTGGGAGCCTGGCCGAGGTGCTGGGCGTTGGCATGCAAGATATTGATCTGCATGACACCCTCGAGGATTACATCAACGCTCAGTTCGATCTCGAGCAGTTCATCGTCAAGATCAACTCACGGTTGTCGGCTCCGCTTCAGCCAACCCTTGTGGATACTCGTCTCCCACTGCGCGACCTGGTGAAGGCCTTCCCTGAAAGTTGTGCCGGTTCGGAACGGCCCCTGGACGAAGACGAATACTCATTAACCAATATCGCATTTACCCTGCAGATGGGGAGGGAGCCATTTGAGCATCGTGTCGCCTTCATTGTGCACGATATGGCGGAATTGGTCGAGCAACTTGACAAGTACCTTGCGGGTAATGCGGACACGACTTCTGTTAGCGGCGATGTGCTCAGCACCGGGGTTGATATAAGCACTTGGCTGGACAATTCAGCCGGACAGGAATTTGTGAAACAACTGGTGGGGCAGAACGCGCATAGGCAGATAGCAAAAATGTGGACAGTGGGTGTTGATATTGATTGGCGGATGTTCTATCCACCGGAAATCAAACCAAAACGCGTATCGCTGCCATTGTATCCGTTTGATAAAACGCGCTATTGGTTTGATCAGGCTTCAGCCGGGAAAACTTCCGCAGGGAGTGTCCAGGCGTGGTTACATCCTCTGTTACATAGTAATTGCTCGAATCTTTATCAACAGCGGTTTGAAACGAACTTCAGCACGCAGGCATTTTACCTCAACGATCACCGTGTGGGTTCCGACCCAACGCTACCGGGTGTCGCGTACCTGGAAATGATGTTGGCCGCCCTCGAGCATTCCCTGGAAGACCCGGTCTACGCATTGAAGAATGTTGTGTTCATCCAGCCGATAACAGTGGCGGAATTCCCCGATAGAACGCCTGTTTTTGTAAAGGTGGTGCCAGAGGATGCCGTGATAGATTTGCGTGTGGAGTCCAAAAATGGAGACCTGTATGCAAAATCCCGCATCACTTGGTCCGAGCCAGATCAAGCGGAGAAACGAAGCCTGATCGATCTCGACAAACTGAACGCACAAGTCAAATCACGTTTAGACAGTGAGCAATGCTATGACGTTTGCCTGAAAGCCAATATGCACTATGGCACAAGTTTTCGTGTGCTCGACAGCATAGAGATCGGAGACGATTTTGCCATCGGCACCATTCAACTGCCCGGCGGGTTTGACAAGGAAGAATTCAGATTACATCCAGCCGTGATGGACGGCGGACTACAGACACTGCTGGTATTAATGGACAACTTATCGTGGTTGAGCGGCAGGCGGTTTCTACCATACTCAATTCAAAAACTGAGTTGCTACTCAGAATTGCCGCATCATTGCCGAGCGATTGTCCGGTCGACAAACGAATCACGCGATAACCCTGCCTTTGATGTGGACTACTTAAACGAGTCATCCGAAGTTGTGGTCAGTATTCAGGGGTTGGTTTTGAGAGAAGCCAATGCCGGTTATGACGGTGACAAGGAAAACCGGCTGCTTTATTACCGGAATGCCTGGAAGCATACACCGCTCCAACCCAACGTTGTCCCGAGTGAACCACTGAGCGTGCTGCTATTGTTGCCAAGGGACTTGAAAGTGGAAAACCTGCGCGATCTCACAAGGAATATCGAGTATCTCAAGAGTTCTCAAATATTCTATGTAAGAGACGCCGACGCTTTTCACCAATATGATGATTCGTGTTTCGACGTGAATATTGCAGACCCGCGGGACTACGAGACTTTGTTCTCCTCGTTAAAGGAGTGTCCGTGCTGTGTGGTTTCGCTTGCGGGTTTGGAGACAAGCCAGGGTGGGGACGCTGACAGGGCGTCGATGGGTGCCTTGTTGTTGGCGCAGGCAGTCGCCAAAAAAATGCCCGCTCAGCGTGAGACAGATCTGATTTTCATGTACACCGAGAGCGACCTGGCGACTGAAATTGCAACTCGGTCTTCATATCAGGCGCTGGGTGGATTGGCAAAGACGGTTCGCATCGAGAACCCCAATCTGCAATGCCGGGTGGTAGGGTTCGCATCGAATAACTTTTCTACGGAAAGTGCTCTTACCATAGCACTTGATGAATACCTGCGGGGCGAAACCTATGTTGCAGAGGTCCGGTACTCGAAAGGCCGGCGTGAAATCAGGCAATTGGAGGAAGTGGTCCTGGCCGACAGCCCGGTGCCATGTGAACTGCAATCAGATGCGGTTGTGTTGATCACCGGTGGAATGGGGAAACTTGGTCTTATCTGCGCAGAGTGGGTGTTCGAACACCAACACGATGCGGTCGTCATACTCTGTGGGCGGTCGCAACCGGCAGACGAGGCGCAACAGCGCATCCAGGAATGGCGTACGGCGGGGAAAACGGTGGAAATCGCGCTTGCCGACATCACCTCGGTAGAGCAGGCGACGGCCCTGGTAGAGAGGATCGTCAGTGATCACGGCAAATTGACTGGCATTGTGCATTGTGCGGGGAGCTTACGGGATGCGTTCCTGATCAAGAAATCTGCTGAAGATATAGATGCTGTTCTGAGCCCCAAACTTGATGGCGCTTACAATCTGGATACAGCCAGCAAGGGCTGCGCGTTGGACTACTTCATTATGTTTTCGTCGATTGCCGCGATACTTGGCAATCCCGGCCAGTCCGACTACGCGTACGCCAATAGCTATCTCGACGCTTACGCCGAGGCGAGAAATGTGCTGGTAGAGAACGGGCAGCGTTGCGGCCGGTCGCTGTCTATCAACTGGCCTCTTTGGGCAAACGGCGGAATGAAGATGGATCCGCAAACACAAAAGCGTCTGCGTGAGCAGTGGGGAGTCGTGCCACTACCTGATGATCTGGGATTATCTCATCTCAGTCACGCGTTGGAGCAGCCGTCTGCCAACTTCGTTTTTGTATACGGACACGCGGGCAGACTTCGCGAGTCCATGCATATCAATAGCACAAACGCGCGGTATGGTCGCGCAACAGTCGCGACGCCCAAGCCTCAAACCAGCTCTGGCAATAACGGCGGCGGACACACGGCGTCTGCCGGCTCAGGCGCCGACCTTACCCTGTCCAGGGCTAAGGAGTACGTGACAGAGTTACTCAGTGGTATAACCAAGGTGCCGGCAGACCAATTTGACGATGATGCGGGTTTTGATCGCTATGGCGTGGATTCGGTCGTGATTGCTGATCTGAACAGTGCGATGGAATCGCGGTTCAAGGGTCTCCCCCAAACACTGTTTTTTGAGTATCAAAGCATCAATGCCTTGGCCCAGTTTCTCTGCGATCACTACCCGGCGAGTTTTGCCGATGAGCCGGCTTTTGGAGAATCTGGCGAGAGCGGATCGGTTGATCAGCATACTCATAAGGCGGATATCATCCGCACTGACGTGTCCGGGGCGGCCAAGAGCAATGATCAACCGCAACGGTTTCTGGCCTCCGACGAGCACGGAGTGCCTGCCCTCCGGCACCACAATCACGACGATATTGCCATTATCGGCATGAGCGGTCGCTATCCAATGGCGAATTCGCTGGCTGAATTCTGGGAAAATCTGGTTGCCGGTCGAGATTGTATTCAAGAAGTGCCGAAAGAGCGCTGGGACTCGCGGGAATACTTCGATACGAATCCGGGAGCTTCCGGAAAAACCCACAGCAAATGGGGTGGTTTCATTGAAGACGTCGACAAGTTTGATCCTATGTTTTTCGGTATTTCACCCGCTGAGGCAGAACAGATGGATCCCCAGGAACGAATCTGTATCGAACTGGTATGGCAGGCCCTGGAAGACGCCGGTTATACACGCGCTTCGTTGAAGCGGACCAAAGCGCAAGACCGCAATATGGCTACGGGATTGTTTATCGGGTGTATGTATAAACACTACCCCTGGTTGGCCAGAAACCTCGACGCCGGTCCTTTTCTCGCAATCGGCTCCTACTGGAACATCACCAACCGCATATCCTATCTGTTCGATTTGCAGGGACCCAGTATTGCTGTCGATACGGCCTGCGCCTCGTCACTGACCGCTGTGCACATGGCGTGTGAAAATATTCGCCAGGGAAACTGCACTACCGCACTGGCCGGAGGCGTGAATCTCAGTTTGCATCCCGACAAATTTGTCGGGCTGTCGGAATCCGGCATGCTATCGGCGGGTTCCAAGAGCCGGGGGCTTGGCCGAGGAGATGGTTATGTATCCGGTGAGGGCGCCGGCATGGTTTTACTCAAGCCCCTGTCAATGGCGGAACTGGACGGCGATCACATCTATGCAGTCATAAAAGGCAGCGCCATTAATCATGGAGGAAAGTCCAACAGCTTCGCTACGCCAAATCCGCGCGCGCAGTCCCGTGTAGCGGAACAGGCGCTTCACAATGCTGCGGTCGATGCAGATCAGATCACCTATGTGGAAACCGCATCGAACGGCGCTGAACTGGGCGATATGATCGAATTCAACGCGCTTGACCAAGTGTACCGCAACGCCACCGCCAAACAGCATTATTGTGCAATTGGCACAGTGAAAAGTAATGTTGGCCATTTGGAGGCGGCCTCGGGTATATCACAGTTGACCAAAGTTGTGCTGCAACTCAAACACAAAATCATCACCCCGACTATCAATGCCGAGCCGCTGAATGAAAAAATTTCTCTGGAAGGTTCTCCTTTCCGACTACAGAGCAGCGCGGACTCATGGCTGATTGAAGAGGACAAATCTTCAGTATCAACGCGCTACGCCGCAATCAATTCCATCGGTGCGGGTGGAGCTAACGCTCATGTCATCGTTGCCGAGTATGGCGGGGCTGACGGAGAAGAGGAAGTCGGCAAGCGAGATTTAAACAACAGCGCCTATCCTATTCTGCTTTCCGCACGCTCATTGGTGCAGATTGGTCAGCAAGCGGAGGCGCTTGCCGCGTGTTTGGAAGACAAGCCCTATAACATCATCGATGTTTCCTACACGCTGTCTGTAGGGCGGGAATTCCACAATTACCGGCTGGCAAGTTTCAGCAGTGACCGGGAAAAGCTTATCGGAAATCTACGTTTTCTGGCGCATAAGCTTATCAACAATGTGACCGTGGCCGATTCAAACGAAATTGAAGCCAATTACGCGATATCGATGCCGGGAAATGTCAACACGATAGCCGGAGAGAACGGTAGATACAGCGATGAGGTAGATGCATGGCTCGGACTGAAAAGCGTTGATTGGTTTTCTGCCTGGAAAGGGCAGGCCTCTCGACGCGTAGCTCTGCCCACCTATCCGTTTGAGAGGGGCAGCTATTGGATACCCGGATTTTCCTACGGAGATCAGGCTTTGCTTTCCAAATCAGTTGGAGAACAGAACGATTCTGCAACCGGTCAGAAACCGCTCGATATACACATACAAGATTCTGGTGATGAAAGCCGAAGCGAGTTGATGAAGATCCAAGCTTTTCTACGCAACGAACTTTCTTCTCAGCTGAAAGTGGCCCCCGAAATGATTAACTTTAACCAGGACTTGGTTGAAATCGGGTTTGATTCTCTTCAAGGCATGAAATTTTTAAATCGTGTGCAGCGATATTGCACGAAGAAACTTATTGCCAGCGAGCTGATTGGCGTATCGACAATTGCCGCATTCTCCAACTATCTGATCGAGAATGGATGCTTTGGAGAGGAGCACTCAGCCGATGAACGCCCCGCGCAAGATACAACTGGAAATACCGGAGTTACCATGGAGTCTCAACTGGATAAGCTTCTAGAGAGGCTCGAGAGCGGAGAGATAAGCCCGGATATTGCGATGCAGGAAGAAGCTCTAATTCAACAACAGCTACTTGAGAACAAACTGTGAATCAAATAAGCAAAGAAGAACTGTTCAGACAAGTTTCTCGAAAAGAAATCAGTCGGGACGAGGCTCTCAGGCTGTTGAAACGTATTTATTACCGAAAAGATGCTGAGCAGTCGTACCCGCTATCCGAGGGACAGCAGGCACTATGGATCATTGGGAAAATTGCTCCTGAGAATTACGCATACAACGCCGCCTTGGCTTTTTGGGCCAATCCGGATTTGCAGGAAGACAAACTCATATCCGCATTGGACATTTTGTGGCGGCGGCACGCGGCCTTACGCACGCGTATCGTAACCGAGAAGGACGGACCAAAACAGCAGATTGGCCCGGAACAATCGGAATATGGCTATGAACGGATAGATTTGCAGGGTTGTACCGATAAGGAAGCTTTCAAAACGCTTAAGCAGGTCACTCGTCTTCCTTTTTCGCTGACTGATGGGCCATTAATGAAGGTGGTTTTGTTTGACATGCCGAATAAGCAGTCGGTTTTGATGATGATTTTTCACCACATCATCTTTGACGGCATCTCATCGCAGGTATTTCTGGCTGAGCTGGAAAATCTATACTCTGACATTACTACCGGCCGGTTAACCACGGCAGCTGGAGAATCCGCGCACTACAGCGAATTTGTCGAATGGCAGCGGGCCATGCTGGCGGGTGAAGAAGGGGAGCGCCTGCGTGCCTATTGGCGGGAGGCATTGTCCAATCTGCAAACGCAGCAGGTACTGGCCGCTGATTTTGAACGGCCGCCGGTGCCGCGGTTTGTGGGTGAGACGTTGGAACACAAACTTCCCAATGAGACCATGGAGAAACTCAAAGCCCTGGCGAGCCGCCGCCGGGTGTCGCTTTTTTCAGTGCTGTTAAGTCTTTATGAAGTGTTGATCCACCGTTTGACCGGTGCCGGTGATATCTGCATTGGTACCCCAATGGCAGGGCGCCCGGAAGCCCGCTTCGAGGACACCGTCGGCTACTTCATGAATATGGTGGTCGTTCGCTCCCACCTGAGCAGTGACACCGACTTTCCCGATCTGGTGCAGGACGTACACAAACGGATACTCTCTGTATTTGATCACTGCCATTATCCGTATTACACCTTGTTACGAGAGCTTGGTCCGGATTTGTTACCCGCTGGTGACAGCCAATTCTTTCAGTCGGCGTTCTATTATCAGAATTGGATGGAAGCGCTGAGCCGCGGTGAAAACAACGGCAAAGAGACTGTTTTAATCAGACCTTATTCAGGTATTCATCAGGAAGGTGAGTTTGATCTGACCTTGGAATTCATTGAAGAGTCGGACGGCGGGTTACTGTGCTTCAAGTACAACACAGATATTTTCAAGGAAGATACTATAGCCGGTCTCGTTCAGAAATACACTGTGTTGGTGAACCAAGTCATTGAAGACAGTGACAAGCGGATTGGCGAATTGAGTATCCTTTCGCCCCGGGAGAGATATTTCCTGCGAAATTTGAACGGCACATCCACTGCGAAATGTCCCGGCCAGG
>JAAUXX010035485.1_pt1 | contig 34840 bp, 39 predicted proteins | sample 7278111 | NCBI WGS metagenome assembly JAAUXX01 (sample SAMN14350116, study PRJNA611818) | marine sediment metagenome | isolation source: surface marine sediment (1.8m) | place: French Polynesia: Moorea | collected 2018-08
ATTTGAATTTATTTTTTGAGGGGGATCATTTTTAAAATTTTTCCAATTCATGAATTAATATGGCAGAGTTAATCAAACTAAAGCAAATTGAACGAGATAGTTATCAAGATTGTTATGCTAGCCGCAATGGCAATAATCAGCCTATACAATTTTTAAGACGCGAGGATCGCAGCCCAACAAATGATATTCCGTTCGAGGTTGCCTTTGATGGAACTATTTATGCGGCAACGGTACGCGATCGCGATCAAAATATTAATGCCACTTGGGAGCTTCAAGTTAATATTAATGGGACTCAAATATTTGTTTTGCCCAAGCCAGCGGGGCAAAATTCCAATCGAGATGATACGCTTTCTTTTGATGTTAATCAAGGGGATAAGATATCTATTGCGATGATTAACCAGTCTGAAACAATCAGAGATCCGGCGGGCTCTGTTCACATTAGAAAACGCAGGTAAAATGAGCATAAAAAAAATTATAAATGAAGGACAAAAAGGTTGGGTACATGAAGATATTCCTTGGCGAAAAACAGCAGTTGAATGCGGAGTCGATCCCAATAAATTTTTAACTCTTGAAAATTTAAAAAAAGAAATCCTTAGAATTATTAAATTACCAAAGCAAAGCCAAATTCTTTTTTTTAATACTATTTATAGAAAATATGAGTTCTTAAGGATAACTCCAGTTCTTAAAGAATAATTTTTCTCAATACAACGCTTAATCAATTTCTCTTTTAGCTAATTCAAGATTAGCTATTAACCTTAAGATTATTTTATCTTTAAACTTTTTGTCCTCAATATTTTCTAATTCTGTAGTTAATAATATTATAAAATCTTTTCTGTTTTCTCGTTATTCATTTTCTTTATCTTTATTTGATATTTTCCCTATAAAATTATCTAAATCGATTAGATAGTTTATTTTTGCATTCACTTCAAATACTATCATAGTTATTATATAAACAATAAACTTATAATAGATTCAGAGTTAATCAATCTCTTCATTTTTAAAAATTAAATCGTATTGTTCTCGCTGGATAGTAAAGAAAGTATCAACTTTTTTTTCAATTTTTGCAACCCCTCAAAACAAAATTCTATTAGCACAAAGCAAAAAGCAAAACTTACAGGGATAAAGATATCCTCTAAATTTAGCAATTTGAGAACTAATAAAAAATAAACTATATATCTAAAACCTTTAACTATCTGTCTTATCATTTTCTATTTCCTCTTGATAGCTAATTAACTTCAAAACAGAAATGAATGGCTTCTCTGGATTTATCCAAGATCTATATTTATGATCATAAATTACTTGAAAAATTACAGCAATTACGATTGCATTAAATTCGATAAAGAGATAAATTGACATAGCGAATATTGCAGTATAAATCCCTGATTCAGTATTAACATTATTAATAACAAAAATAGCAAGACAAATTCTAATTAAAAAAAATATCATTTATGCATGAAAACAGATGTAAAATAAACGAAAACGCAATCGTTATTGATTGCTTGCATAATATAAGCAACTACAATGCAAGCTATATTTCTGACAACTACGGGGACTTTAACGCCAGTAATAATAGATGGCGTTATCTATAATCATCCAGTTACAAATTTAGAAATTACTAAACCCAATGGCTATTTAGATTTTTTTGAAGTTTCTAATTCTGAACAATTGCAGGATGCAATTAATAACGGATACATCACATTAACAGATGAATTAAGCAACCCCATAACGAATACTTCTACTATCCCACAAATTCCTACTGCTACGGAAACCGTTGCGGGAGCGATCGCGATCGCGTCTCAACCTGAAACTGATGCGGGAACAGTGACTAACAAAGCAATTGTTCCTGCTACTTTGCTAGCAGCGGCAACGGTAGTTCATAGGGTCGCAAATGAAACTATTGATGGTATTAAAACATTTTTACAGAATATCTTTATTGATAATTCTACCCCTTCTGATGCTTTAGAGATTGGATACTTTGATAATTTAGCTCCCGAAGATCCCAATACTTATGGAGTTAGACGTACAGGAGCAAGTGGTTATTTTGCCTTTATGCCCAATGCTCAATTCCCGCAACTTGTTTTAGGCTCGCCGACTGGTACTAATCAAGCCTTTATTGATGTAACTAACAATGGGGCACTTTTCCTGAATCAACTTGATACAGGAGCGGGAACTCCAGGGGGCGTTACTGTTGGGCAAGGCGGTTTAACCGTAGGATCGACTAATGCTACTGTTCCAAACCTTACTTTAACTTCAGTATCGGGAGGAACAGATTGGAAAATCTTTGTTGGATCGCCTGGGAACTTTGATGATTGGCTTCGGTTTCAATGGGACGGATCGACTGATAATAACCAAGCGGTATTATTGCCGACTGGAGAATGGCGAACTTTAAGCGGGGTTGCGGGATCTCCAGGTCATGGCTTTATCAACTTTTCCAATTATGGAATGTTTGTTGAAGAAACTTTGCTCTATTTAGGTCTCTCCACTGGAGGGACTCCAAGATTTAGAGCTTGGCCTAGTGGTTTATTAGATGTTGGCACAACTGCTAATTATGAAGCCTTAGTAATTAATGATCGCGATATTCCTAACAAAAAGTACACAGATGATGCGATCGCGGCGGCCATTCCCGATAGACAATTTAATCAATCAGTTACCCAATTTACCAATAACTTTGCAGCGGGGGTAACGGCCTACGTAATTATTCCTAATACAGATTTCACTACTGCCAATACTATTGCTGATGACTACGAGATTACAGCTAATTTTAGTTGCCGCGTTACTAACAATAACAATCGGACTCTGGAGTTTACCCTTTTTGTTGGGGGGGTAGCCGATGTTGATTTTACAAGAGTTATTCGCTTTGACCAGGCAAACGATGATAAGAGTATAACTATTCGTTATAACTTAAATTTAGCAGCTTCATCTACTGGAGATCTTAGAGTCAGGAATATTAATGCAAGCGCAAATTTACAAGTTAATATGAGGAACGTTACGGCAGAGGCTTTTTAAATTATGTTGACAGCTCGAATTGACGATGGCGGGGAAATAGTGGGAGTAACTACTTTTAACTATCAGATAAAAACTCCTCCATACAAAATAGAATCAATTATCTCAGATGGCTACATCGATATTGGAAGTAATAGCATAAAAGATACAGTCAACTCAGCAAGCCCTATTTGCTATTGGGACTGGTACGGAAGAAGCCTTAATTATGATTATATCTATGTTAACGAGCAAATAAAAGGAGTTTATGGGAATGACCTTAATTTAAGTAATTATACAGACGATGAAAAAGAAGTGTTGTTAACGCACCGGATTGCTTCTATGGCAAATTTAATTGAGGAATTTGGGCGCGATCGCGTAAACAATGTGACTCCAGAATTTTATCGAAAATCCCGTGAAGCTCGAACCACTAGATTTGATATTAGTAGCGCGATCGTGCAAGAAGGAATCGGAGAAGCCCGATCAGAAATAGTCACCGCCCAATTATTACCTTCTAACGCAATCAATAGTTATATAATGCAAAATGTCCCTACTGTAATTGAATATTTTGCCAGTACAGGATCTTTTGAAGGTAAAGGATTCAAAGAGCAAAAATTTACTTTATTAGATGAGACTTTTACTTTGCAAGATATAGCAGATGAAATATTAGAGATTTTACAATTTGGAACTTTGCATGGCAAAAATTATTATGTTTTAGAGTAGCGGTGCGCGGGGAGGGGGACTTTTCTAGATTCAGTGCTTTTCTGCCTAGAGTTATCTATTTTATTTTGAAGTCCCCCTTCCACCCCTGCGGATGTTTCATCCGCTAAGGAACGCGCACTAAGATAGATTCTCCACGTTTCATTATCTAAAATTTTTTTCATGGTTTTATATTGAGCATTATACTCATTAGCTAACTGATGTACAGTTAATTTATCTTGGCTATGTATACCTCTAATTTCTAAGATCTTTTCAATCGTAAAGGGTTTTCTTTTGCCAATATTTTGTACAAAATATAATTTATTTAAATCAAGACTATTAAGATCGTTATTATAATTAATTATCTCAAAATCATTAATGTTGTTAATAATATAATCATCAAGTTCTAAAAAATTTAGAGCAACTAATTTTTGAATTCTGAATCTACGATTAATATTAAAATGCTCTTTAATATCATTAGTTTTTAATTGATGGTAATAAATTTGTTTTTTAGTAAAATTTTTTTTAAGCAAAGAATTTGTTTTAATGTTGTAGCATTTTCCGTAATTAGATATTAAATATTGAGGAGTAACTTTAGGGTATTTAATAAAAGTCCAAATTTCTCCTTTTTGCGAGAATTGATTTAGGATCTGATCGATCTCCGTAAAATCACGCAAAGAATTGATATATTTTTTATATTCATCTAGTTTAAAGAAGTCAGCCATTTTAAAATAATAATAAGAAAACTATATTTTAGAATATCGTGCCAACTACTAGATTAAACAAAATAGAAATCCCTTTGCCATCTGGGTTTAAAACTCCTTATGAAACTGTAGAAACAGCTAGTCTATTTAATGGAGATTTATTGGTTTTGCCAGTGACAAGGGAAGATTATAATGCCCCCGAACCATTAGAAAAAGAAACTGTTCGAGGGATCAATTCAGCAACTACAATTGTAACTAAACAATTTTATGAGGTGGAGATTACTGTCAGGGATCAAAGATCGATAATTGCTTTGTTGTTACGAGATTTGCAAAAAATAGGCAATATTGAGACTCAAGGCTTAACTGTTGAATATCAAGCAAAACAAGAGCGATACATGGTAGTGCTTGATTATAATCGTTTTGATACTTTAAGCGATCGCGCTCAAGGTTATACAAGACGAGTTGGAGTCATGAATGCAGAGGATATTAAAGGCTCATTTCGGTCTAGAGACTCTGAAAACCATAATCGAGGAACTTTAATAAAGTATACGCATACTCACAATATTTCAGGGTTAAACTTAATAGATTTTAGAGACAGTTTATGATTTTTTTAGAATTACCTCAGAATATTTCTAATATTTTTGAGATTTTAATATTATTTATTGGAATGATTAATTTAATCGGACTCTTTTTATTTTTTTTAATCCTCAAAAGAAATCGAAGGAATTAAAATTTAATATTTTTAAGTTTCATAATTCACGATAGAAATTAGAAGGATTATTATCTAGAGGTATTTTTTGGTAATTTTCAAATTGATTAATTTTTTGCTTTAAATCATTGCATTCATAAGCTTGAGAGGGATTATAACGATAAATTTCTAAACATTTATTAGCTATATGCCTAGTAGTTAAAGAACTAGAATTATTTGTTGATGCACTATTAATTAAAAATTTAGTAAACGGAGTAGCAGAAAGCAATGCGAGAGCCAACATCATATTTAGCATGTAAATTGCGTATTTCATTTTTTTAACTCAATCAATATTAATTTGGGATAATGTATTTGCTAATTCTTCACTTCTTTGGAAAACAATTGAATCAGGCTGCAAAGAACCATCTTGATTTAGTCCTAAGAAATTTTCGCCAGAAATAAAGCGATCTGTTCCCACTGCAGCAATCTTCCTTGCGATCGCGAAAGCTAGAGAACGGGCATTGCTAGCTCCTGCAATTCCTTTAACTACTACCCAATCAGTCAGGGGATTGATAGGGGGTTGTCTCCCTGGTCTTCTACCAGCAACCCTAAACCTTGCAGTTGGTTCAGTATTGACTACGGACGCTTTAAAGCTTAGAGGCGCACTAGGATTAAAACTTGCAGGGATGACATCCCAACTGCCAGCAAGATCGAGAGTCGCCCCGCGATAAGATTCTTGCTGCAATTCGTCGGCAAGATCGATAATAAAATCATTAACAACCTCGATAGATTTTTGACCTATGATAGAAGCAATCTGATTTAAACTAGGATCGATAATAATCTGAATTTCTGCAACCATGATGGAGAGAGCAACAGTTTATAAATTTATGGGGATAGACAATAAAGAACATCAAGTACTGCAATGTTCTAGTGATAAATTACCAGAACTGAAAGCATGGTTCTCTATATTAGATATTCTATTGAATAATGAAGATAAAAATTCTGCTAATTCTGAAGAATTTACTAATTTATATTGCAAAAATCTAGAATTGCGGCTAGTCTGCGATCGCATTCTTTATGTCTGCGATATCAATCCTGAGACAGTTAGCATCGATGGATTATTTAGTTTAACTATTTTAAATTTAGCAAATAAAAATCCTGCTCCTTGTTATTTAAAAGTTATTAACAATTTGGTTTAGCGGTGCGACCCTGATGATTTACAATCATCTAGCGGTGCGAACCCGCGGAATTTTTAATCCGCAAGGAATGCTGACCAAAAGACGCGCACTAAGAAAAATGTCATTTCAAGAAATTAATATATTGAATAAAGATTTACCTTTCTTTTCTAGAGATCAAGAATTGAATAAAGGATTGGCTTTGATCGATCTTGATGGAACAATTAGGAGTACTAAGTCAGGCAAGCAATTTATCAATAATAACTTTAAAGATCAAAAATTAATAACCAATATCGATAAAGTTTTGCAGACTTTAAACTATTTACGATATACCATTATTGGCATTTCTAATCAAGGCGGAATTTTAGCAGGGCATAAAACTCTAGAAAATACCATTAAAGAAATGAGATATTTATTAAATTTATGTTCTTATCTCGATAAGATTTATTTCGCCATAGACAATGGAGAAGTTTGGGTAGTAACACGTAATTTCCCTTTCTTGGATGCATGCCCTTTGAGTTGGGGAACATTTTCTAGATATCCTATATACGGAGGAGTAGGCGATAATCCTAAAAATTTTTATGGAGGCTTTCGTAAGCCCAATCCTGGTATGCTTAAGCTTGCGATCGCGGACTGGGTTAATCGTTATAATTTACGATTAGAAGCGATTAAATCTAAAGATTGGCTTATTAAAATAATGACTACAACTGATAAATATCAAAAAACTTTTAAAGATTTAACTTTGTCTGAACAATTAAACTTGCCCATCTTCATGACTGGCGATCGCGAGGAAGATAGACAAGCAGCAGAGGCTATTAAAATTGATTTTATTGAGGCTAAAAGATTTCAAAAAGGTTTTATTATTAATTAACAAAAAAAATCTCTTTTCTAGCAGAAAGAGACTTATAGTTAACAGATATAAAACTAATTTCATTATAACATTATCGCTTAAAAAACTAATGATATGATAAAATTATTACAGTTGAAAAATAACTGCGTTTTCACTAAAAGACTCAGGCAATAAAGCTTAATGTTTTTACAAATATTAAGCTTGTTTTTTATAATGAATAATATAAGTCTTTTATCCAAAGTGCCCTATTTATTGTTGTATCTGGAGCGGGGAAAAGAGGAATGTCTGTAAAACCTATACGATCGCATTCTTGGCTGACATCTTTCGCATAGGGTGGAAATCCGTTAGGCCAATTGCCGCCATATAAATATCTTATGATTGTGTAATCAATAGAGCATTGATATCCCCATAATTCTACGGGTTCTGTTGGTTCACTATCCCATAAATTGATCGGCTTTCCAAGCGTTAAAGTTTTCATTTATAGCATAAAAATAATCATCTTTTTCAGATATAATCCCAATACTAATTAGTTCGGGATATTCTCTAAAGTATAAATATTTGGTCGCGAAAAAATATTTCATTTATCTTTTCCTAAGTAATGCTTTTAGATATTCATCATTTTCTTTAATGCCAATTATTGCAGGAGTATTCCAGTTTTTATTCAAGTAATCATAAATTATTAAATAGTATTCTCCTAAAGAAATTTCGTTAATGTTTTTAACATCATATTTGTCAAGCACCTTTCTAAAATTTTTCCTTTCTTTAGTTTTAAGTAAAGGAATGATTTTCTTTTCTAATATCAAAAGAAATTCTTGGGAGATTGTCTTTGCATGATAAGGATATTTGAATCTATATCTTTCAATAGCAAAACAAATATTTTTAATTATTTCACTTTTAGCAGTCAAATCATATTGAAATTTCCAGAAAAATTTTTCCCCTAAAAATTCAGAATCAAAAATAATAATTTGAATATCGGCTTCAAAAAAACAAACAAATATTGAACCATAATAAAGTTTTAAATACCAAGTGGGAACTATAGAAAAAGTTTCTAATGCTTTAAACTGTGTGTGATCTTCTTTTTTGACTAATAAATCAGCAAATAATTTTTTGAAATAATCTGTTTTTAAGTCAAAGCCAAATGTTTCAATAATGGATGTTAATTCACTTTTAATAGCTTCTTTCATGTTTATTACTTAAAGTAGTATAGTTTTCGTGGCTTATGATGAGGGGAGTTATTAGCAAAATTTTCAGATCATGCCAACAATTGATCTTGAGTTTAGATCCCGTGGATCGAGTACAACTCTTAGAGAGTTAAGAAATTTACAAACTGGATTAGAGCGTACCACACAAGCAACGATTAATTTAGCGAGGGCTTTGGGGGTTAGCTTTGGTGAGGCTCAACAATTCGCCAACAACTTAGGATTATCAGCTCAACAAGCACAACAGGCAATAGGGGCGTTACAAAGATTAAGAGAAGCAGGGGCAACAGGGGAACAAGCCTTTCAGGTTCTCAACCAACAACTCTCGATTAATAGAGAGCAATTTGAAGCTTTAAACACAGTAATTGATCAAACTAACGATCGCCTTGCTGAATTAAGGCAAGCAGAAGAAGCCGCTCAATCACTGCAACAATTACAACAGGGATTTACCGAAGCTACTAACGGCGCGATCGCATTAAGTCAAAGTTTAGGAATTACTCTTACCCAAGCTCAAAGGTTCGCTGAGTCTTTAGGACTAACAGCGCAAGAAGCCGCCCAAGCTGTGCAGCGATTGCAGGAATTACGAGCAGTTGGGGCAACTAGTGCGCAAAGATTTGAAGTATTAAACCGAGAGCTAGAAGTCACCACACAACAATTTGATGAATTAGACCAAGCTGTTGCTGATAGCTCTCAGCAATTAAATGATTTACAGTTAGCAGCGGTTGCTTTAGGATTGCAACAAATAAGCTCAGCATTGATTGACGTTGGGAGAAATGCGGTTAGTACTTTCACTGATTTCCAATCTAGCATCAATCTTTTTTCGGCGGTATCTGGTGCCAGTGCCGATCAACTTGAATTAGTTGAGACTACTGTTAGGGCATTAGGATCGACTACTGCGAATACGGCAACTAATATTGCTAATGCTTCAGTTACCCTAGCAAGACTTGGTTTTGATGCGGAGCAAGTTGCGGACATTCTTCCTGCAGTCAATACGGGCGCGATCGCAGCCTCAACTTCAATCGACAATGTTGCTGAGGTATTGGGAACAGTAGTAAATCAATTCAATTTAGCTAATGAGGGGACTGCTAGGTTTAATGAGATTACTGATGCTCTTATTGCCACTTCTAACAATTCTGCTACCACTATAGAAGGGCTAGGGCAAGCTCTAAGTTTTGTTGGGGGTACTGCTAATAATGCGGGACAAGAAGTCGAGACTACTTTAGCTATATTGGGATTGCTCGCTAATGCTGGAGTAGATGCAAGTCGAGCCGGTACGACTCTAGCAAATATATTTACGCGCTTAAGAAGTGCGGCTGCTAACTTAAATGATCCCACTAATCAAGCTGCTAGAGCATTACAAACTTTAGGAGTAGAAGTTGTTGATTCTAGAGGACAATTATTAGAATTTGACCAAGTTCTGATTGATTTAATTGCTAGATTGCGAGAAATAGACCCAGGAGCGCGGGGACTTTTATTGCAAGATCTTTTTGAACTTGAAGGGGCAAGGGATTTTAGCAATTTACTCAACTTAACTCAAGGCCAAATCGAAGACTTTTTAGATACAATTCAAAATTCTCAAGGGGCGGCGGCGGAAGCAGTTGAAAGAACTACGCAAGGTCTGACGGGCGCGATCGCGGAATTTAATTCAGCATTAGAAGGATTGAGAATTAATATTGGCGAAAATTTAGAAGGAATTTTACTGCCCATCGTTCAATTAGCAACTAATTTAATCAATGGTTTTAATGAGCTCAATCCACAAATACAGCAATTCTTAGTCATTTCAGGGGGCTTTGCCGCAGTAGTAACCGCGTTAGGAAGTGCGGCCTTAGCAGCGGGGATTGCCCTAAGAGCTTTTGGGGTAGCTACTAATGCGGCTGTAGCTTCAACTGCTTTATTCCAATCTGGAGTAAGTGCAAGTACTATTGCAACTCAAGCGGCAACTGTTGCAACTACTTCTTTTAGAACGGCTTTAGCGGGATTAGGAGCGGTAATCAATCCTACTACGGTAGCGATTGGAACTTTAGTTTTTAGACTTAATGAAGCGGCTCGCGAGCAAGCTATTCTTAATAGTGAAACTGAACGTTTTGAAGGACTTATTAGCGAATTAGATGACGCGGTAAATTTAACTCTTTCAACTTTTGAAAGGTTTGAACAAAGTACTAGAATTGTCGGCAATAATTTAGATCAAATAGCTCAATCTAATTTAGACGAACTTGAGAGTAGATTGACTAATGCTCAAAGAGCTTTTGACCAAGCTTTTAGGGGGTCAAGATTTTTCCAAGATAGATTGAATTTAGAAAATTTAGTAAGTGACAATATCGAAGAGGTTGCCAGAGCATTTAGAAGGACAGAGTTAAACCTAGAAAATGTCAATACTAGGTTTCGAGAGTTCAGGGAAAATACCGATCAAATAAGCAATGTCAAGCTTAGAGATTTAGAAGCTTCTTTAAGGAATAATTTGAGGGTACTTGAAGATTTAAGGCCGGTTGAAACAGAGCAAATATCAAGGCAACAGGAATTTAGAGAATCAATCGATGAGGCTTTAACAGTAATTCAACAATTCCAAGTTGAATTGCAAAATAATGTTGAGGGGCAAGAAGCTTTAGGAGAAACAGTTGAAACCACAACTGAAAATTTAAATGAACAGGCTAATGCGGCTAGAACAGCGGAAGAAAGATTAAGTGTTTTTCTACAGACTTTAAGGGAAGATACGGAGCGCGCCAACAATGCGATCGCGTTAGCTGAAAGACAACGTTTCATTGAGCTAGAGCAACTTTTTGACCAAGGCATAATCAATCAGGAAGAATTTGAAGACGCTAAATTAGAAGTTACTATAGATAGGTTGAGAAGGACTATTGAGGAAGAGGAAGAAACAATTAGATTGCTAGAGGAACAGGCCAGAACTGACTCAGCTAATCGGCAAGCGATCAATGATGAAATCCTGCAAGCTCGCATCAATTTATCGGATTCAATCTTAGAATTAATTCAAGCGGAAAGACAAGCGGAAGAAGCCGCAGCGGTAGCAATAGGGCAACTTAGGGATAATAGAATAGATGCAATTACTTCCGGCTTGGGAAGAGTAAGAAGCCTAGTTAATGAAGAACTGCGGTTAACTCAAAATATTGGTAGAGCTGGAGAAACTTTACTTGAAAATGAACTAGAGAAATTGCGTAGAGGATTAGAAATTAGGATTGCTTTAGGAGATGAAGATCTCGATCCTAGAGAAAGACGTAGTTTAATTAGAGAGCTTAATGCTTTAAATATTTCTGGTAGAACAAATGAACTAAGCTTGATCAATCAGATTACTCGTCGGGAACGAGAATTAGCTGGATTGAGGCGATTTAATTTAGAAGGGGAGCAAGTTTTACAGAGAGAATTAGCTGAATTAGAGCAGCAAAGATTTATTATTGAGCTTAGGCGATCGCAGATCCAAGCCAGACAAGAAGATATTCAAGCTCGAAGGGATTTTGCTGCAGCGGTAGCAGAAGTTAGAAGATTGCAAGCACAAGGGGCGGCACCAGAACAAATTCAAATAGCTTTACAGGGAGTTTTACTTGCTAAAGAATCTCAAGAAATTGCTTTAGAAGAGTTGGCGATCGTCAATCAACTTATCGACAATCAGCAACTGATTTTAGATGCTAAGGGAAAAGAAATTCAATTGAACCAAGAAATTGAGCAGCAAGAATTAGATCAATTAGAAAGACAGGAAAGGAGACAGCGCGATCGCTTAAGATTTGAAAATCTCCCAGCTAGAGGAACTAATGTTGAATTTCCGCTAATTACTCCCAGGACTAATATTAGACTTGATAAATTTATTCCAGAGCCTTTAACAGATGAGCAGATACAACGAGCTTTAGAGCGGCCTTTAAGGGTTGAGGATTTACCTTTACAATTCCCCTTACAAATTCCGCCTGATATTGAAAATTTAATCAATCAAATTCCTCAATTACGGGAGCTTTTAACCCCGCCAATTCCCGTAGATGTTGAATCTTTGCCAACTACCGAACCAGTTGTTCCGACTGCTCCAAATTTGCCAGCTCCAAGAATAGACTTACCAGCTCCTTTAAATACCCCCATTTTGCCTCAATTACCAGAGTTTAATATCCCTTTGACTCCTTTACCAGCTCCCCCGCCAACCCCTTCTTTTCCTGATGAGCAATCCCAAAGGCAAAGTAACCTGATATTATCTGAGTTAAGAAATATAAATAAAAACCTACAACAGCCAAGAATCAATAATAATACATTCAATAACCAAATTATGCGGCCAAATGATCGCCAATTATTAAGCCGAGTTAGAACGGAATTGCAGCAAATAATCAATGAAGTATGACCTTTTTTGAATTCAAAATCAATCCGAAAAGATAATTGTTTATTAGCCATTATGTTCGTTCATTTAAAAAGTATAAATGATATTAAATTTATTGCTTCGACCTCAATAGATAAATTATATTATTTAAGAGAATGGTTGAAAAAATTAAATGAAATTTCTGGCAATATATATTATTTAAATGAAATTGATATCTGTTTAAGGCAAATTGCTAATTATGCTGATTTAGATTTTGCTTTAACAGATTTGCCGGTACCAGAACAGGCGCAAGTTATAGAGACAATAATAAAAGTTAATTTTGACGATTTCAAACAAAAAAAAGACCGTTCCCGAGAAGATGAAAACGGCTCTGATAAGAACAAATCTATCGATGCAGATAAATACCTAAGTAACCAATTGATACGTCTAGTGGCTATGAATTTATGCAGCTCCATCAATGAGGCTTATAACTTTGCCAGTTCCATTCCTTGCAGCGATCTAGAAAATATTTTGAACGATCAGTATGAATTATTAACTGCCAAACAAGAAGATCGAGGGATAAGCCCCGATGAGGCCAAAGAGTTTACTCAGGAAATATTAAGCGGTAAATTTTTCTCAGGGGCTAAGCCTGGTACTTCGAGATCGCAAAAATCCCAAAGCAATACTAAAAAAAGTTTTTTGGCTGCTATGGGAATTGATTTAGAGCAAGCGGAAAGAAATAAAGCCAAACTTAAACAGGAATCTCAAGTCAATGAAATCGTGAATGATGAATCAGTTCCAATAGAGATCCGAGAACAAATCGCTAAAGATTTTCCCGAGTTGTAATCTCATATTTACTGTAAATCAAAAGCTCTTTTATCTTGCCCCTTTTTTGAGAATTTGAATTAATCGATCTACTCGCTTCAATCTCGACAATTTCATATTTTGAATCATTGTATAGCTTATAAATAAAGTCTGATGCAGAGTTACTAATTAATATCTGGACTCCACGATCGATTAGGCGATCGCAAACTTGCTTAATCCTTATTTGATCGCTGTCTTGAAATCCCTGCTTAGAATAACCCACAAAATTACTCGATGTCGATATAGGTCTATATGGCGGATCTAAATATATAAAAGAACCACTTGGGGCATCCTCAATGCTTGCTGCAAAATCCCCTTGCTCTATCTTAATTCCTGGTTTATTTAAATATTCACTAATACTTCTTATAAGGTCTGGCTCGATTATTGTAGGATCTTTATATGCCCCTATAGGAGAATTAAATTGCATATTTTTATTGAACCTTACCAATCCATTATAACAAGTTTTATTTAAGTACAAAAACCGAGCAGCGCGAATAACGGGTAGTAATCCAGAAAAATATTCATGCCGATCTAAACTTCTAATTAAATAATAATATTCTTTATTATGTTTTGCCTTATGAATTTGACATAACTCAATTAACTTTTTTGGTTTATCTCGAACCATTTTGTAACAATTAATAATTTCGGAATTGATATCATTAATTGTTGCTAATTCTGGTTGCAAAAAAAGAAAGTTTGAGCCACCACCAACAAAGCATTCATAGTATGTAGTGTAATTTTTGGGAGTAAATTGAGCAAGAAAATTTAATAACTTTCCCTTGCCGCCTGGGTATTTTAAAAAGGGTTTCAATGCCACAAAAAAATCTCTAATAACTAGAGATTAAAGCTGAAAGGAGAACCAAAGTCAAATAGCATCAAAAAATACATAGGGGACAGTATATCCAGGGGGTAAGAAAGCCCTAAATTCACGGCTAAAATCTTCGGCAGTCACATCAAAATTGACTCCGTTCAAACTCGATACCCTAGGCAAATAAAGCCGTTTGTCAGCAAATCTAGTACCGCAAACTTTACCTAAAAATTCAACATTGTTATATGGCCTAAAAGGAGCCGATCCCCCAATAACTTCTATCGTCGCTTCAACAGCTCGATAATAGATAACTGCAGTAAAGCCCTCATAGCCAGCATCTACTGTCACTGTATCGGCTGTCACTTCATAATTAGTAGGATCGATAGTACCGCCACTAGCTTGATAGGTTAAACTCAGGTTCCCCGGCGCGGTATCTTGCAAGATGACAACTGAAGTGTCTTCATCGTCTGCAGTTATGCCAGTTACTGTTATCGCCCCTCCGGCTGGCACCGTAAAACTCGGAGTTCTTGGTATTAAAAAATTAGTTACTGTCTGTCGGCGATTATTAAAAATTACCCATTGCCAAGCCAGCTCGTCTAAAATTTGCGTACCTAAAGTAAGCGTAAAAGTAGATTGCCGATCGGCTAAATCTAGATCGAGAATTTGCGAGCAATCAGTTTGTGAAACCCCTTGAGAAATATCGACGGTGCGATCTTCGCTAAAAGTAAATGTAAATGCTGGCGAAATATATGCTTGGCTATCAGGGGGAGCAGAGGGATCGCGCAATAAGAAATTCCCAAAGCCCGTAATATTAGAAGGCATATTAATACTTTTTGAATTCTATTCCAGAATCATAAAAAGTATTGTTTTAAAATTGGGGAAAATATTGATTTTTAGTATAAATTATGTTCTCTGCGAATATTAGTTCGGAATCAATTAATAATGATTTAGGATTCAATCTTAAAGTGTTAAGACAAAAACGTAATGTAACACAAGAAGAACTTGCAAAAGCATTATTCACTACGCAGCACCGTATATCTTCTATAGAACAAGGCAAAGCAGTCTTAAAGGCTTGGGAATTAATTTATGTAATTTATTTTTTGAAAATTAATTTTGAAGATCTCAACCCTTTAACTCAGCCTGATGTTTGGTCTAAACCTGATTTAAAGTTAAATGCAATACCAGCTAGTAAAATTAGAAACTATAATAAGAAACAAGATTAAAACTATCGTAAATCTGCTCATTGGGTTGTTTTCCTGAAAAGCCTTTCGTTAAGAATTGAATCTTGTTAAGAGCAGATTTTTTCTCTGCATTGACCTGATAAAATTAAAGATTTTATAAACCCGCTTTTTCTTCTGCGATCGCCAAAATAATGTAATAAGTAATTTTCTAATTTTTTGATAGTTTCTTCTGGCAAATATACTGGAGTCGTTTGGACGCTTTTGTTCGTTGACTCAGCAAAACTCATATCTAAAAACATTTGTTCGATTGCATTATTGACCCAAAAATCAACATACCTTGAAAAGTTAGGAGAATATTCTTCTTTAATCTGATTGATTGTATTTTTTTGCTGTTGAGAACAATGAATATTGATCCGTTTTCTCATATAAAATCACCAAATTTTTGACTAGTTATAAAGCCTTGATCTTCATAAAGAAGATAAAAATTAAGTATTCCTTTCCCCCCTTCAGTTTGATATTTTTGTACTTCATAAATTACTGATTGATTTGGCCTCAGTCTTATCCCTCTAAAAAACTCATCAAAACCATTTTTTTGCAAATTCTTGATTACTCGATCTGTAATCTCATCAGCCCAGTTATCCATAGCAGTTAGCAATTCTGCCATCGAAGGTTTGCTCAAGCGCAGAATAACATGTATCCTAAAAAGTTTAGTTATGTTATCCAAGTTGCCTGGATATTCGCGATCGGTATCGTAACTATCAATAAAGATACTCCCTTGAGGAGCTAGGCTGGTATCGTGTTCGGAATTATAATTAAGCCAATTTATATCAGGGAAAAAACTTGAAGTTTGGCTATAGAGATAATCGGCTAGTTTAGTTCTTATTTCGGCTTGGCGGCTACCAATGGGATCGGGCATTAGTTATTTTGCAAGAATATTTTGTAATAAGTTTGTTTGACTTGAGAACGATGAAATAGGTAATTTATGCGATCTAAAGTTTCTCCGTTATCGTGACTCAGAAAATACGCAAGATTTACGTCTGGTTCGATATCACTTACTAATGTAACTTCATAAAATTCTTTTCTGATATTAAAGTTAACATCAGTTGCTAATACTTCATTGGGTACGGATGTCTGGCAGATATAAGGATTGCTCCCATCTTTATTTAATATTTGTACGGCGCTAGCTTCATCCGATCCCGCGTATAACTGCCAAGGATTTTCAGAATTGTTTGCAACATTTTGTAATAATTGTTGTATCCTTTCGGCACGAATAACCATTAGTTACAATTGAATTGTTTGTATAAATATTATAAAACAATGCTGGGAGAAAAAATTTTAGATATTCTTAGCTCTGACTATAGTGTTGAAACTATCACACTTTCGATTGCTTTAAATGAACCTGTAGCTGTAGTTAGATCTTGTCTCACGGAATTAGAAAATAAAGGATTAATAACATATAATGCGACGATTAAAGATTTTATAATTTGGGAAAATTGGATAAAATGTTAGTCGCCAATTGTATGGCGAATTGGGAGACCAGGCTCTTAACTAACAGTTTTATTGTAAAATTTAGAAAAAACTCAAACCAGTTAGTTGTATCAAAGAGCCGTTTTCTAACTATGAGAAAAATAATAGAATTTAAACCAGAATCGATAGATTTTGAAATGAAGTATAAAGATTATAATTATGTAATCTTTGTAGAAAAAACACCAGTCCTTAAGACTATTACCTATTTTTGGTATATTCAATTAAAAGAAGATTTATCTAAATTATTATTGAATAATTATGAGTTAGATATTAAAGATTGCGATATTCATCATGTTTTAAAAGATAGCGATCGCGATTTAGTTTGGATTGGTTTTGACTCCAATAGAGTTTATTGTCTTAAAGAAGAAGAAAAATTTAGTTTAGATTATTTTAAAGAAGTTGCACAAGCAATTATTGATAATATAATTAGTGGTAAATACACAACAGAAAAATGTCATGAATGAAAACAGAAAAACTAATAGACGCAAAAGGAAAAAAGAAAATCAAAAAAGACTTCAAAAGTCATTGCAAACAATGAACGTAACTGCTACTAAAATGAGAAATTTTGCGGTAGCTAATCTAGAAAATGATACCAACCTTGAGGAATTAATTGAAGCTTCTAAGCTTAGTAAGGAAAATGCCTCAGAACGCCTTGCTGATATTATAAGTAATTTGACTAATACTCAATTAAATGATACGACTAAAACTGAGATAGATGCAATAATCGAATTAATAATATGTTCTGTAATTTATCAACTGGAAATAGATGAACTAATGGAAGAAAATGCTAACAATCGCTAGAAAACTCCCTAATGTTGTTAAAAAACATGATACTTATAAAGGGTTTGAATATATAATTGTATATCATAAAATTACAAATTCAGATCGTTATGTTTATTGCTGGTATGTAAAATTACCTAAAAATCATGAATTAAATCCTTATGAATTTGATTAAATAGTATTATCTCCTAACGATCCTACTTTCAAAGAGAAAGACGATGAGACTGATGATTATTGGTTGGGGTTTGATTGTTGGATTTATAATTTTTTAGAAAAACAAGAGGTTTGGAGCGTAGAATATTTTGATTTGTATGCTAAAGCTGCAATTGAATCTCTTATTGCTAAAAGTTTTACTATAGATAAAGAGAATTTAGAATAACGGCTTTGGGCATATAATGAAAAAATAAAATCTTATTGATTATATGCTCCCTCAATACGCATCTTTTCGTCCCCAGATAGCAGCCCCAACAGTCACCGCGATCGCAAGCGGTTCGAGTGTAATTACTACTCCTTATACTTATAGATATTTTCTGCAATTACAGAATAGATCCGGTAGAAATTTATTATCTAATCTAGTTTTGCTTACTGTAAATGTAGGGGAAATTGTCAGATGGGAAGTTCCAGCGGGGATTATAGAAAGCGGTGAGGAAGTATTTTATTATGTATTGTCGGCAAGCCCTGATAATAATCCGGCAAACGCTGTTTTGCTGGCAAAAATCAAGGCGAGAGATGACGATCAAACTACAGTTCGGGCGTTGCCAATTATTCAAGATTTAACCCAAAACGAGCATTTTGTTTTATCTGGAACGGTTGCCGATGTTGCTTCATTGCCAACTCTTAGCGATCTCATTCCTGGAATGATCCGTTTTGTTACGGCTGAAGGTAAATATTTTATATACGATGATGAAGCTTTTTTAGATGGGGTCAAAATAAAAAGCTATGGCCGCACAGTTCAAGGGGTTGCGGCAACCCCTACAGGCTATTGGGTAGAAACTAGTGAAACTTTTAGTTCCGAAGTAACAGACACAATTTTTGGTGCAGATAGGCTTATTAGAGATGGAGAAGCAAGTTTAGCCTCGCCAGACAAAGGAATAACTACCCCTACTGAACCCGTAAGAATTTGGTTGTTAAATGGCTATGAGGCCGACGGACAGAGCGATATTTTTACCGGGACTCAGTATAGTCTGCAAGTTCGAGTAGCCGAAACTGATTTTTCAACTTTTTTTGTTAATAAAGTTGAGCTAACTAATGTGGGGCGAATCACTCGCAGTACAGGGATATTAAGTACGGCTAATGAAGGATTTGGACTTACTACAATTTGGGATGGAACGACTTCGTTAATTACTTTGCAATCAGATTTACCGCGCGGTCAAGCTGAAGTTTACGATCTGGTTTTAGATTTTGATAATGATGAGCTTGATTCAGTAGTGCCAGTCGAGCAACCGCAAATTCTGATTAATATATTTCAATATAGTGGAACTATTTCAGGGACATCTTCTTTAGTTCCCGCGATCGGCGACGCAGTTTTAAATTCAGATTTTAGATTATTAGCTATTCCTAATAGGCTATTACCAGGGGTCGCTAGCATGGAGCCTGTTTATGTAGTCAATCAAACTTTACCGCAAATCTTAGCGGGGTTGTTGGCGGCTGATACGGCTAATCAATATGTGACTATAAGTTCAACTTTGAATGGGTTAGTAAGAGTTAGAGCAACCCTTGGGGAAATCACTCCTGATGAAAGGATACGAGCGGTTGTTTCTACAGTCCCAGGCTTAAGCGTATTAGTGCAAAGTGCGGGAAATGTTTTTGTCAATGGGGCTGAAAATATACAGGTTACGGTGACTCATCCTTTTAATGCGGCAACTGGATTAGGAACTATTAGAAATGATTATTCAGATCCTTTAGTGCAAGGTATCGATCAAGCTGATTTTATTGAGACTCAAGCTCGATTCTATTTTGATAATGGTTCGACTATAACTGAATCAACCTTGCAATCAGTAACGCCAACTGAAACACAAGTATTTGTTTTTACTGATTTTATAGGTTTTAACACGATCGCGAGTTTACCAACTCCCCCAAATTCTCAAGGTTTATTTAAAGTTGTTCAGATCGATCTTGCAACTACCGGCGCGGGCGCGATCGCAACTGGCACCTACGATGTCTATGTAGCTTATGAAGCTACAAGTCCTAATAATAATATTACCGTAGTAGATCATACAAGTCCCCCTGCAATCATTACTCAAATCAATACAATTAGTGAGATTATCAATTTGGGCTTTAGAGCGAAAGTTAGCTCAAACGATCAATTAGCAGAATTTTTAATCGATAAGATTACTCCAGGAACAAACATTAACATAAATGAATTAAACGACGGATTTGTAGAGCAACTAGAAATATCTTCAACCCCTTCTTATACTTCAACTAGTTCAAGTTCGGGGGCTCAATTTACCGTTAATCCTCTAATTGTTACTGATACTCGTTTCTTTATCTCTCCAGCGGCGGCTAGTGTAGACTTAGTGGTACTAACAGCGGGGGCAACAAATACAACTTATTTTGAATTTATTAATGATGATCCTGTAGCTGGAGTATTAAATATCAAGATTGATTCTCCAGGTAACCCTATTCAAACAATTCTTGATGTCAATACCCCTTATATTAATTGTGCTTATGATGGCACCGATTATAAATTTTATGCTTAGGCGGTAACTCAATTTTTTACCATTTGTGTTTGCAGCTCCAATACTTAGCAGTCAACTTATTATTAGCTCTAGAGCATCCATGACGAGCTTTAAAACCACGTCTTCTCGCTTTATCGGCTTGAGATTCCCCCTTTTTTGGAGGTGATCCCGTTACTCCCTGCTGCCCAAATCTAACAAGTTTTTGTTTGCCCCCTTGTGAACTCATTACCACATGACTTTTTGTCGGATGCTTGGGGGTTCTTTTTGGGGTGTTGACTTTATTTAACCCCTCACGTTTCATTATATTTTTAACTCGTTGAGATAAAGCCATAATTTTATTAATATTAGTTTGTTGATTTTAATTTTATGAGAGACGGCCGAACTCTTTCAACATTGACTAGGACATAAGGAGAATTGACTAGAACCCATTTATAATTAAGAATAAAACTCAAAAATATCATTTAGCTCAAATAGAAATTATTTGCATATGGTTACTTACAAAAAAAGATCTAATACTGCAAACAAACGTAAACGCAGAAAAAAGCGAAAAAAAGAAGCTAAAAACAATCAAAATACAAATACTGCCAGTAATAAAAATAATGGATAGAACAGAAAAATTAACATATTATCTAGCTTTAGAGAAATATGCTCAAAAAAACGCTGGGGAGATTGTATTAGTTAATAATGAGGGAATGATAGTATTTTATCCCTTTGAAAATGGTAAAAAATACAGCAAATATATTATTGATACTGACTTTGATGAAAGTTTGAAAAAAGTAACTCAATACGATAGTTTGACTGAATTATCTAACTCCTAGCTCTCTCTTTAATGCCTTATCAAGGCAGATAAAATCACTCATGTTTGAAGTTCTCATATACCTATTTTGATAAGTTTGAGCGCTCAAAGGACAATTCCCATAAGGAGTAACTTTAGAAGTTTCTTTTTTTTGCTGAGGCGTTTCCTTAGTGATTTCTTCCAATGATTGTTGAAGCCTAGTAATACTTTCTTCAAGCTCAGTCAGAGTTTTTTGATGTTCTTTGTCTTGCTCCCTTAAAGCTCGATTTGTGTTTGAGCTTAAATAAGAAAAGAATGCGATCGCTAAAATAGTAGCGCCAACCCAAAAAATTATTGCTGGAATGGGATTAACGCGATCGCGCTTTGATTCTGATATTTTAACTAATTGATTATCCATGAGTATACTATGTAGCACTTTGTAATTGTAGTATACAATATACTCTATCACTTTAGCTAGTTGCGTTAAAATTCAAACTGCTAAGGGCTGTATAATTATCTTCATATCTAGCTCTTTTTAAATATCTTCTCTATCTGCTTTAGCTTTCCACTTTAGCGATCGACTTAATTATATTGATTCCACAACGTAAAATGTTTATATAACAATAGTTTGTTTTGTGAATTCTACAAAGTAAACATGAACAAGGTTGATTTAATAGTGTTTTAATAATGTTGAATTTTCAACACGAATGGGAATCATAAGCTTATCAAATAGAAATAAATCACCTACTTTAGTATTTTAACAAAAGTGTATATATGTATTTGAGCCAAGCTTGCCAACCGCGCCAGTCACTATTTGATCGCTCTCGTAGAGACGTGGTTTTAAATATTTCCGACCTGCTTGAAGACAGAATTGATGCCGATCACTTCTTTGAGGAAAATTACATCACTGAGGGAATGCAAACCCTCATCGATAAGGCTTTTGGACGATTGGAAAATAGCAATAGTCAAGCAAGTACGTTTCTATTGGCTCAAGCAATGGGTGGAGGTAAAACCCACAGCATGATTGCCCTTGGGCTTTTAGCAAAGCATCCAGAGTTACGCAATAAAGTTTTAGGAAAAGATTTTCAGATAGGCAAAGTAGAAGTCATTGGCTTTAATGGACGCGAAGCCGATGCCAAGTTCGGTTTATGGGGTGAATTAGCAGAGCAGTTAGGAAAAAAAGAAGTTTTCAACGATCACTATGCCCCCTTGAAAGCTCCTGGCGTTACGGCATGGATAGAGTTACTTCAAGGTGAACCAACTATAATATTTTTGGATGAGCTACCGCCTTACTTAGAAAATGCTAGAACAATTGAAATTGGTAGATCGGATCTTTCAGTTGCTACAGCGACAGCGATATCTAATTTGTTGGTAGCTGTAGACCGACCCGAACTAGCTAATGTTTGTGTGGTGATTTCAGATCTTACAGCCTCTTGGGAAGGAGGTTCGGGGCAGCTAAATCGCGCAGTTAATAATCTCCATAATGAAACGGGACGTTCGGCGTTAAGGCTTGAACCAGTTAGTTCTCAAGGTAGCGAACTTTATCATATTTTGCGTACTCGGCTATTTGAGAAACTTCCCGAAGGGTCAGTTATATATTCAGTCGCCAATGCTTATGCTAAATCAGTACAAGATGCTAAGGAAATGGATGTGACTAACGCATCACCCGATTCTTATGCTGCTCAATTGGTAGAATCCTATCCTTTTCATTTCTCAATACGGGATTTGTACGCTCGCTTTAAAGAGAATCCTGGCTTTCAGCAAACCAGAGGGTTAATTCGATTGTTGCGAGCTGTTGTCGCCAATATTCACGATAAGGGTCAAGCAGACAAGTTAATGCTGATTCATCCTTATGATCTGGATTTAAACAACGATGAAATATTGTCTGAAGTAAAAGCCATTAATCCCAGTTTGGGAGAAGCAATAACCCATGATATTGCCAAAGAGGGATTTTCAGTTGCTGAACAACAAGATAAAAAATTAAATACTACAGATTTTCAAGATGTCGCCAAGCTGATTCTGGTTGCTTCCCTAGCTAATATTCCCAATGCTACTCACGGTTTACGGGAAAGTGAAATTGTCGGATTTCTTTGTTCCCCTGGACGAGATTTATCCACCGTTAAAAAGTCAGTTATCGATTATCTGCCTACACAAGCTTGGTATCTCCATCGCAGTCAAGACGGACGACTATTTTTCAAAAATGTTCAGAATTTGGCTGCCAAGTTACACAGTCTGGCTAATTCTTACAACGAACAGACCACCCTGAAAGAATTACGGTCTTATCTAGCAGAACTATTTGAACCCAAAACTAAAGATTGCTATCAGAAATTAGAAGTGCTTCCTGGCTTAGATGAAGTAAATCTGGAAGTTGATAAAGTAACTCTGATTATTACCGAACCAACGAGATCGCCTAATTCTTCAAGTAAACTGAGCGAAGATTGGCATAATTTTACTGAAGATCAGGAATATAAAAACCGCGTCTTGTTTCTGACGGGTTCGCATGAGACCATGAAGCGAATTATCGAGCAGGCAAGACAATACAGAGCGATTCTGACCATCAAAGAAGAGTTAGAGCGTGATCGCATTTCACCACGCGATCCTCAATACATAGAAGCAGATAAGAGTCTCGATCAGATACAGCTCAGTCTCCGCAGCGCATTGCAAGAGACATTTACTACTCTTGTTTATCCCTCCAGAAACGGGTTTCGTTCTACTGATTGCCGTATTCATTTTCAGGGAAATTTGTTTGATGGTGAAGCTTTGATCCGCAATACCTTAGAAAAGGCACATAAATTTACGACAGATGTAGCCTCTGAAACTTTTCGTAAGAAGTGCCAAGCTCGACTTTTTGCAGGACAAAAAACCTCTTCTTGGAATGAAGTAAAACGACGTGCTGCTACTCAAACAGATTGGAATTTTCATCATCCCAGAGCATTGGAAGAATTAAAAAAACAAATGCTCGAACGAGAAGTTTGGGTAGATGAAGGAGGTGCGATCAATACTCAACCACCCCCACCAGAAACATCGGTGAGAATTAAAGAAATCAGTCGCGATGAGGATACAGGAGAAGTCACTCTAAAAATTAGTCCTATATATGGTGATGAAGTGAGGTATGAAATTGGCGATCGCGAACCGACTACGGCATCTAGTTCTGTAGCTAATGCACCAGGGGGTTACAAAGTTTTTAAGACTAAAGACCTTTGTTTGAGATTCAAATGTTTTGATACTGAAGGTAAAAACAACCAGGGTGTTTCTATTCTTTGGCACAACAAAATTGTCCTCAAACATCGAGTTTATCAAGAGTCCGATGAATGGAAGGTAGAGTTTAAAGCCATTCCCAAAGGTGAAATTCGCTACACAACCGATGGTTCAGATCCTAAATCCTATGGCGGTATCTATGACAGCCCTTTTCCCATTCCCGAATCAACCCGTTTTGTACTTACCATAGCTGAAAGTGACGGTATTGTTTCTGAGGTAGAAAAAATAGATGCCGAACAGTATCGCAAGAAAGGTGGGGTTATTGAAATTATTCAAGCCGATAAACCTGCAACTTGGAACTGCAAAAAACAAGGGTTAACTGCCAAGGAAACTCATGAATTTATCGAACAGCTTGAGAAGTATCAGGGTCAAGCTTACGGAATTAGTTTAGTGGTTACAGCCTCAGATGAATCTGGAGACGTTAGCTACGATGCTGCACCAGAATGCGGTTTTAGTGGAACTGAAATTAAAGAACTCTTACTACATTTGCAGAAAACTTTTAGAGAGGGGCAGGGCAATCAAGTTTCGCTAGATGTCGCCAAAGTGACTTTAGAACGCAGTCAGTCTTTGAAAGATTGGTTTGCTGCTCTGAAATATCAACCAAAACCAGGGGACGTAAAGCAGTAAACGGTAAGTAATAAGTAAGAAGTAATAGGTAATTAAGTTATGAATTCTAAAAAGAATCCGATACTTGGTTTTGGCTTTAGCAGCGAACATACAGATCATTGTTTCATAGTTACTTTTCCAGCTTCGCGGGCAAAAAGTGCCGAAATTATGATTTCCGAACACTTTCACTGGAAGCCCGAACAAGACTTGCCTGTAAAAGTCTCTTTTAACGATGAAGACCGACAGTTAAAAGTAAAGCTAAAACGCTTTATTTGGGAACAGATTGAAGAAGAGGTCAAAGCTGAATTTAACCGTCGTCTTAGGGCAATGGGTGTCAAAACTGGTCGTTGGTTAAAGAAAGGTCAAGTGCCAGTAGATCGAACATTGGGCAAAGAACTTACTTTACTCGCCTGGGCGATCGAAGATGCCGATCCTGCTCTTATTCCTACTGCTATTCGTAACTGGTTGGGACTAGCTCCCGAAGAAAGATGGTGGCTTTACACCATGACTAATGCAGCTACGGGTCACGCTATCAAAGACAAAAATCGTGGTTGGCGTAAGGCTGTACGGTTCGCGCTTACAGAAAATCCAGTAATGGAAAGTGTAATCAGAAATCGCAACAGTAACTTTGAATTGACATTATCTGGTAGGTAAGGGGTGAAGGTAGTGCAGAAGGCTTTTATTGAAGAACAGTTTCCCGTTTCTCTAATTTCTAAGGAAAGTTACAAAGAGCGTAAAGCTAATTTAGGTCAAACTTTAACTGGACTTGGTAAGTGGTGGGGAAGGAAACCTCTTATTTTGGTTAGGGCGGCAATTATGGGACTATTGATGCCAGCCTCTAACGATCCAAAAAAGGATCGAGAAATCTTTTTAAAAATTCTGACAATGGATGCTGATGGTTTATGGCAACGTTGTAAAGGTATTCCAGCAAAAAAAGTTTATGAATGGTTATCAGATGCAGAGAAAGAAAAATACTTTAAGGTAAGTGATAAAAGCATTAGATGGAATAATCAAAAGCCTAAAGAAGAACGAGATAAGTTAACTCGAAAATATTTTGATAGTTTAAGCTATGACGAAAAGCTTGGATATTGCGATCGCCCTGAACAGATCGAAGGCGCGAGTAAAGAAGCCTGGGCTGATATTAACGCTTATCTGGGAACATCAGCTAATTCAATTGAAGAAGTAGTCAAACAACTGGGAGAAAAACGCTTCGGTCATGTTCCACGAGTTGGAGATGCTTTTTGTGGCGGTGGTTCTATACCTTTTGAAGCTGCCAGAATAGGATGTGATTCTTTTGCCTCCGATCTAAATCCTATTGCTGCACTTTTGACTTGGGCTAGTCTCAATCTAATTGGTGGAGGCGATGATTTACAAGAAGAAGTTACCAAAGCTCAAGAACAAGCTTTTCTAAAAGCAGAACAGCAAATAAAAGAATGGGGAATAGAGCATAATGAAAAAGGTTGGCGGGCAGACGCTTTTCTCTATTGTGTAGAAGCAAAAAGTCCTGCTACTGGATATTGGGTTCCCCTAGCTCCTAATTGGGTTATTGGAGAAAAAAATAAAACTGTTGCCGTTTTAATTCCCGATCACAATCGCAAACGATATGATATTCAAATCCTTACAAATGTAAATAAAGAAGTTTATACCAAAGCTAAAGAAGGGACTGTCAAAAAAGGTCGTTTAATATGTCCCGAAACTGGCGATGATTTCGCTATTTCTGAAATCAGAGGTGATCGCAGAGTTAATGGTGAAACAACCTACGGATTAAGGCTTTGGGATAATAACGATCTTGTTCCTCGTACTGAAGATGTCTTTCAGGAAAGGCTTTATTGTGTTCGTTGGGTTGAAACTTACACTAACGACCAAGGGAAAGAAAAAACTAGAAAACATTATTCTTCCGTCACAGAGGCGGATCTAGAAAGAGAAAGAAAAGTATTATCTTTAGTTCAGCAGCGATTTGAAGAATGGCAAGAAAAAGGATTTATACCTTATGGAAAAATTGACAGAGGTGGCGAAAAAACGGAAGAACCCATCAGAACTCGTGGATGGAGTTATTGGCATCATCTATTTAACCCAAGACAATTACTAACAAATGGATTGATTTTAAGCAATTCCGCAAAAGACAAAAATATTGCTGCTGCTTTTGCATTGGGTGCTTCTCGTCTTGCACAATGGAATTCACGTCTTTGTGGATGGGACTCAAGCTCAGCGAACGAAAAAGGTGCAGGAACATTTAGTAATCAAGCACTAAATACTCTGTATAACTTTTCCGCTCGACCTATTTCAAAGCTCAACACAACCTGGTTTATTTTTGACCGACCTAAAAAAGTAAAGAAGATAACCACTCCAAGTTCTATCAACACGGTCGATGCGAGAGAAATATCCCAGGAGTGTGATTTTTGGGTAACTGACCCTCCTTATGCAGATGCAGTCAGTTATCACGAACTTTCTCAATATTTTCTTGGCTGGAATTGCCAAATATTGCAAAAAGCTTTTCCTGAATGGAAAACAAATACTCGTGCTGCATTAGCGGTTCGCGGTGCAGGAAATTCATTTAAACAATCAATGGTAGAAATTTATAGTCATCTTTCTGCAATGATGTCTGTTGAAGGAATGCAGCTAATAATGTTTACCCATCAAGACCCTTCGGTTTGGGCAGATTTGGGGATGATTCTCTGGGCTGCGGGACTTCAGGTAAGCGCAGCCTGGACGATTTCCACTGAAACCGATTCTTCTTTGAAAAAAGGTAACTACGTACAAGGTACCGTACTTTTGGTATTGAGAAAACGGGAAGTAGATGACATCGCTTTTCTCGACGAGATCTATCCCCTAATTGAAGATGAGGTTCGCGAACAGCTAGATAAAATGCTGGCTATCGATGATAAAGACGAGCCTAACTTTGGCGATACTGACTACCAGCTTGCTGCTTATGCTGCTGCCTTGCGAGTTTTGACGCAGTTCAGCGAAATTGAAGGTATGGACATCAAACATGAACTCTTCCGCGAACGGGAGAAGGGAGAGAAATCGGAGTTTGAGAAGGTAATTGATCGCGCTGTAGAAATTGCCTGTAATCACCTAGTTCCCGAAGATTTTGCAGAATTTCACTGGAAGAGTCTGACCGCCGATGAGCGTCTTTATCTCAAAGGTATGGAACTAGAAAAACACGGCGAGTTAAGAAATGGTGCTTATCAAGAACTAGCTAAGGGCTTTGGCGTGCGGGACTATAATTTCTTGTATGCCAATACCAAATCCAACGAAGCAAGATTTAAAACCGCCTCGGAATTTAAACGAACCAATCTCAAAGGTAATGTTTTCGACAAGAGTTTGGTAAGACATTTGTTATTTGCCATTCACGAGACGGTAAGGAAAGAAACCGTCCAAGAAGGATTGAATTATCTCAAAGTTGAAGTTCCTGATTATTGGAATGTCCGCAAACGTGCGCTAGAAATTCTCCGCTATTTAAGCCGACTGGAACACATTCCTCACTTACTTCACTGGAAAAAAGATGCCGAAGCTGCTCGTGTCTTAGCTGGCGCGGTGGAAAACGATCACGGGTGAGGTAATAAATGAAGCGTTATTCTTCGCGGCGGAAAGGTTTAGATAAAGATTTCATCAATCAAAAACTCCAGGGTGCAATTGCTTATGATCGCATTGCTGGTTTTTTTCGCTCTAGTATTTTAGAAATAGCAGGAGAAGCATTAGAAAAATTAGATGGAACGATTAGGGTAGTTTGTAACTCAGATCTTTCCGTTCAAGATATAGAAACTGCTAAAGCAGCTCAACAAGCAATTCGTCGTTCTTGGTGTGCTGGCGAACCAGAAAAGTTACCCTCATTATCTCATCCTCGTTTTGCTCGATTATTCAAGTTTCTGTCTCAAGGCAAAATGCAGGTGCGAGTGCTACCCGATGAGGTATTTGGGCTAATTCACGGTAAAGCAGGAATCATAACCTACACAGATGGCAGTAAAACTAGCTTTTTAGGTAGAAGAGTCAGATCGGCTGGACTGTATAAAACTCTCTTACTCCGAAGAATTGGCAGCACTATGTTTGCAGGGCAAAAAACTGCTATAGCCTTTATTCTTACCAAGTTTTTTTAAAAAGCCATTTGGGACGGGTCTCTTTAAAAGTTTTTGTATTTCAAACAACGACAATTGTCCAACTTTATGGCAAGGTTCTACACTATTGGGTGGAGCACTCGCGCGTTCCCTAGCGTCTTGCAAAGACACGGGGTCGCTCGTCTTATTTTTGGTTTGCATATGGAATTAATTATCGATTCAGAACTACAGAATTTTTTCCCGAAGCTTACAGAAAATGAACTGATTTTATTAGAACAAAATATAGAGCAAGGAACAATTGAGCCGCGTTTATTAGTTTGGAAAGGTCAAAACATAATAATTGACGGTCATAATACTTATGAGATTTGTAAAAGAATAAGTCATGAATTTGATATTAAAGAAATAGAAATTGAATCTAAAGAACAAGCATATTTATTAATGATTCAAGTTCAATTTGGCAGAAGAAATTTAACAAGCTCTCAAGAATCATATTATAGAGGTTTAGTCGTTGAAAAAATCCTTAATAGCCAAAATATTGACAGAGCTTTAAGTCTGGAAGAATTTGCAGAAGATCGGAAAGTTACTCCACGAACATTATATAATGACCGCAAATATTCCAATGCTGTCAATAGCTTTTCTGAAGCTTTAGCCATACCGCCAACTGAGATTGTTGATTCTGGTATATCTAGAGCTGAGGTTACAGATCTTCATAAAAAAGTTCCAGAATTGAGCTTAACACAACTTCAGAAGAAATTAAGCGCAAAAAAACAGCAAAAAAGATCTTTCAAAGAAAAAGTCCCCGCAACTGATATTAAAGAAAATGATTTAGTAAAAATCATCTATACCGAAAATACTCCAGAACTAGTAGGATATAAAACCTCTTATGCGATCGCAAGAGATATTAGAGAGTTTACTTTAGATTTAACTATTTGGGATAAATATATAAAGTGTGTTCCTTTGAAAAATGTAGAATTAGTAAAAACTAGTGTAAGTAGAGCTGTGTTGATACAACCAATGTTATTGGCAAAAATCATGAGACATTTCTCAAGTTTAGAAGAAGCTGTTAAAAGTATTAATTTCCCCGAGATTCCTCAAGAAATCAATGAAGGCGATCGCGTTAAAATTAGCTCTAATTATCGGCAAGACTGGGTAGGGACAGTACAAAATATATTTAATAGGACATATTTTGAAATTAAATTAGATAATAATGAGGAAATTGAAACTTTTTGTTTGGAAGATTTAAGCTTACAGAAATAGCAAATTTACTTAGTTTGAGTGATTTTGAGTTAGCAACTAATTTAGATAAAGAAATTGCTAGATTATTAGAGATTTTAGCAAGCTTTAAATCTCCAGAATCTAACAAAGAATTTTATCGATTACAAAGTTTAGAGATAGAAATTTCTAACTTAATCGAGGAGAAAGAAAAGGCCTTAAAAGATATTTTAATTAAATCTAATATCAATAGTGTAGTCAATTTAACAGTGGATGAAGTTAAATATTCAATTTTGATAAGTGGTATCTTGCAAGAATTAAATTTGAATCCTGATGAAATTTTCGACCAATTAATCGAGCGCTCGATCAATTGTGAGACTAACTCCGATTTAAATGCCTGTGAGTGGTTGCTAAATTCTATTATTAGTTCTCAAGATGAGGAAATAGCAAGAAAGACAAGATTTTATATTAAATTATTGTTTCATGAGGAAACGCCCTTAATATGCAAAGATTTTATTAGGAAAATGATCATCGCAAATTATTATGGTACAGCAAGTAATCGACAATCAAACCAGCAACAGAACAATTCAAGCTATCAGGAAAAAAATTCAAGCCAGGTCTCCAAAGTTTAATACTAGTTACAACGCGGTTTCCCAAAGAGCAGAATTAATAGTACAAACTCAAAGATCTAGGACTACTATTCCTTTAGTTTTAGAGCAAAATCAAACTACTGATATTAGTTATTAATATGAATAAAAAAGAAAAAATAATGCTCAATCCTAATACTTCAAATTTGATGGATTTTTTTGCAATCAATGTAAATTTAATTTATATTTCCTATCGAGTAAATAAAATTAAGACTGACCCAAAGATAATTTACATTGAAGATTATTTAATAAGTTGGAATAAATTTGAGCAGCCAAGACAGCCAAGTTTTAAAGAATGGCTTATTCATTCTGACAATAAAAAGATTGTTAAAGAAATAAAAACAATAAAACTCCTTGAACTTAAAAATATTTCTGTAAAAATAGGAGTTAGTAAAATAGACGCAGATGATAAATATTGGGAATATTTGTTTGATACCTATCGAGGATATGTCGATTCTAATTAATCGTTACATTTTTAATTTAAGATAAAAAACAAAGCATCAGTTTGAGGGACTAATGCTTTATTGTGAACTTTATTGTGAACTTTTAAAACCTAATTATAATTTTAATACAGGTTTAACATGTTCCAATTTGTAGTTTCTGATTACAATCAAGGCAATTCTCAAGCTAATTTAGGATTTGCGCCAATAACAAATCTAGAAAGCTCAACCAATTATTCTGGAATTCCCTATCAATTAGAGACTACAGACCAGGCTACAGGGAGCGCGATCGCAACAAATAGCGCGGGAACTGTGACGGCAACTTTGCCAGCTAATCTGCAAATACCGAGTATTAATTTTCGAGGCCGTACTTACAGATCTGATGAATTTAATTACAATGAGGTTACGGGAGCTATCATCTTTGAGTCAGAGGATCTTAATAGCAATGATGTAGTTCTCTACTTTATTGAAGATCCGACTCCAGTCTTACGGGCTTATACTGGGGAACAAATATCATCTTTACTAAAGAGTCTCAATATTGTAGGTAGTTTTGAAATTATCAGGAGAATCGAACGCCATCCTACTTTGACCCTTCAATTTTATGAATATTGCGATCAATTAAATTCTATTGAGGCGGCGTTTTGCCCTGGTTTAGTTAAAGCAATTAAAGGCAACTGGCGCATTTTAGATTTGACCATAGAAGATGCAGGAACAAATCAACTTTTAGTAACAATTCAAGCAACTGGATTATGGGCTCCTTACAATAGTCCCTCTCGCAATAAACTAGATGAACCAGTCGGGCTCAAGAAAAATAATCTCAAATTCAGAACTATTGGCGGTCTTGCTGGGGATGTCGGCGTTCCCTATTCTGGCAAAAATATCAAAATTAGAATTCCCCGCAACACTAGTTCACAAGAATTTACTACAGTGAGGCGGGAATTAGAGGAACGGGCGGTTATTGAAAATGGCTTTATTTACTATGATGACCCCAATTTTGTCAGGACTTTAAACTTTGGAACTCAAACAACCCATATTATTAATAAGAGCGATATTTACGACATTCAAAATAATCCGATTATTAGAAATTATGTTGGAGCTGGCACAGAAATCAATGGGGTTAAATTAAGTGACGAACTACGCAATACTTTATTGCAATTAAATTTTGATGAGGAACAGCAAGCGGGGCAAGTTTGTCGATATGAATTTATCAATGCAGACAATCTTTTTGAGGTTTTTACTCCAGCCGAAAAGAAAGGTTTTGCTTTATTCGTTCCTGATGACCAAATTTTGCGGGATAATAGCCGCGCATTTGATGCGGGGGGGAATATTAAAGAGTGGCTCAAATTCACTGAGTTTAACGGAGTTCCCCTAAAAATTGAACGGGAACAATATGGCTATATTTTCAGTACTTTAGATACTTATAATTTACAGGGAACTACAAGCAATCTAAACATTGTATTTGCTTTTGAGAACTTAGAAAACCTTTGGTTAAGAACACTTTATAGCACAAGTTACTATGTTTACGATAAAGAGGGCTATTTAATTAGGACTTATACAGTGGGAGCTATTAGGGCAAGGGTTAGAAAAGAAACAGAAGAAAATGAGGCGATCGTATTATTAGCTCAGGCTGTTCAAGCGGGGTTAAATTTAGGTGATATCCCAGGCTCCCCAATAGAAGCACAGAACCTCTACAACCAAGCTCTAGCTTATAGTTTCACTGAAGAATTGCCAATCAATGATTCTACAGATTATGCGCTACAGCTATTTAGAGACTTCTATCCTGATATTGGTTTAACTGGCACAGAAGATCCCAATTTTATCGATGCTAAATTTTTTGACCGCAAAATTAGATTTAGGGATGATATCAAAGTAATTGACAATCCAGATAGTAATGATGCTATAACTTTACCGCCTATCCCTTTAGTCAAAACTACTAAAGAAGAGGAACGGGTTGATATTGTTAATACTGATATCCCCAACAGATTTAACCGCAAAAATATCAATCGAGCCACTGATGGAGCAAGCGGAGTAGACGCGATCGCAGAATCAGTTTTAAAGCAAAATATTGGTAGACCGCCTATCCATACCAGGCTAGAAGTAGAAGCACAATTGCAGGATAATTTAGGTTTACAAAACTTTGAAAGTTTTGCCAATAAACGATATACTTTAAATACTCCTAATAGTGGCGGCAACGATGACTTTGTGGAACAAACTATTAGTTTCCCCGATGTAGACAACCCGACTGATGCTAAGGAAGCCGCTGAAAATCTTTACACAAAGCTTAACACTCTTAACGCTCAAACAATTCAGTTAACGATTAGATATAGGAATAATATCAAAGTTGGAGATACGGCAGTCTTCGATGGTAGAAAATATATTATAACTGAAATTTTTGAGATTAGGGAAGTTGATTATTTAGATTTTAATGGTTTCTTAGCTCTAACAATGGGACAGTTTGTCAGTGTACCCGTACAACTATCAGAACAGATTACATCCTCAGCTAGTGCAACCGCAATATCTTGACTATTGATATTATAGACTTTGAAGCAAATCAACCTTGGGTTGAAAACATTACAAAATTTATAAGAAATTATTCAAAAAAAATATAAATAATGGAGATATATTATACAGGCATTAATTATTTATTTGGAGTATTAAACATTACGATCAAATACCCCTTTTTCCTCAAAATACTTTTGTAGTATTTCGTTAATAATCTGCGATCGCGATTTATTCTCATTCTCTGATTTTTCTTTTAAAGCGATTATAATTTCTTTTTTTGTAGCGAAAGTAATTCTGTACATGATCTTTGAATAAAGACGTAAAAGCAGCATATCATAGAGCTAACAGCATTATTATGCATAGTATTCATGTAACTTTTTATGCTTAAAAGATTATGGCAGTAACAGTAAGAAGAAATTGGGATAGCGATAATAATAATCAGATAAATCCTGAAAGTATAGAGAGTAATGCAAAAACAGTAATTACACAGGATGAGGGAATATCTGTAGATCCTGCAGCTACAACTTTAAACTTTATTGGAGCTGGAGTAACCGCTGCAGATGCCGGAAGCAATGTAACTAGCATAACTATTCCAGGCGGGGGCATTGCAGGAATAGCAACCCAGGATGAAGGAATATCTATAGATCCTGCAGCTACAACTTTAAACTTTATCGGGGCTGGAGTAACCGCTGCAGATGCCGGAAGCAATGTAACTAGCATAACTATTCCAGGCGGTGGAGCTGGGAGTATAGCAACTCAGGATGAAGGAGTATCTGTAGATGCTGCCGCTACAACTTTAAACTTTGTTGGAACTGGAGTAACCGCAACCGATGCAGGGAGCAATGTAACTAATGTCACTATTCCAGGCGGGGGCATTGCAGGAATAGCAACCCAGGATGAAGGAGTATCTATAGATCCTGCAGCTACA
>JAAUXX010001536.1_pt1 | contig 34566 bp, 32 predicted proteins | sample 7278111 | NCBI WGS metagenome assembly JAAUXX01 (sample SAMN14350116, study PRJNA611818) | marine sediment metagenome | isolation source: surface marine sediment (1.8m) | place: French Polynesia: Moorea | collected 2018-08
TCGCGCCAAGGATACCCGCTTGCCGGAAGTGTTTGCTGAACTGACCGACAAGGTGATGCAGAGCGTGCGGGTGACCTTGTCAGAGGACGCCCGGCACCAAAAATCCGCGGTAGAGCAGCAATATCCGTGGGAAAAATCGAACGGATTACTGCCGCCTTACGCCTTCGAAGAAATTGTGGAATTAAATGAGTGGGATATGTTTTGCGCAGTTAATGAGGAGTTTGGAGAGCAATTGAATTATGAAGCGAAGGATGAGGAAACACAGAAGCGCCTCAAACAGCAAGCCGCACACGCCAAGGCCATCAAGCAAGCGATTCTCGCCTCACACCTGCGTTTCGAGGCCCTCGAAGCCGAAGATTACCAGCGCCATCTGGCCTCACAACAGAGCGAAGCAAAGGCTTGACAACGCTGTGTAATTTCTCCGTCATTGTAAAAAAATAAACCCTTCAGGATATGACTAAGCCATTTACCATTTTTTACCGACCAGCCCTTGGCCTGTTATTGCTGGCAGGACTTTTGCCCTCACCTGCCAGCCTCGCCCAGGGCTTTCTCGAAATGCCCGACGTCACCGAGGTTCCCGAGTACGAGCGCGAGTCCATGCTGCTGGATCTGGATGTTCCCCCGGTGCGCGAGCGCGATCCGGATCCGCAGGCCGGCCCGCGCCTGAATGTGCGGGAGTTCCGCCTGCAGGGCATGGTGGAGTACCCGGAGTTGGGTATTACCCGGGAGGCGCTGATTGAGCGCGTGGAGGGCATTCGCTTTGATTTGATGAAGGAGGGTGAACTCACTGACTCCGGTTATACCCTGGACGAGTTGGGGGAAATATCCGACCTTATGGCGGATATCGAAAAAGACACCGAGGGCGAGCACGTGGGCGCGCTCGAAGTGCAGAAACTGGTGTTTCTTATTCGCGAACAGCGCCGCAAGCGCGGCGTGACCCTGGGCATGATCGAGACCGTGGCCGACACCATCACCCGCTTTTACCGCGAGCGCGGTTTTATTCTGGCCAAAGCCTATATCCCGGAGCAGAAAGTGCGCGACGGGGTCGTCATCCTGACCCTGCTGCTGGGTGAACTCGGCGAGGTGTCGGTGGAGATTGAAAAACGTGTCTCCGAACGCTTGGTGAAATCGGTGTTTAACCGGGATATGAATAAACCGGTGGCGAGTTGGAAAGTCGAAGAGGCGTTGTACTTGGTGAACGATATTCCAGGGGTGGTGGCGCAGGGCCTTTTCTCGCCGGGGTCACAGGTTGGCGATACCAAGTTAAGCGTTGTCATGTTGGAGGAGAAATGGTATAGCGGCAATTTTCGCCTCGACAATCACGGTTCCGAGGCCACCAGTGAAAATCGCGCCTACCTCGATATCAATATCCACAACCCGCTGGGCATCGGCGACAATTTGTATCTCGCCGTGCTCAATTCCTACGATCCGGACACCAGCACTTATGGCGCGGTGCGCTATTCCTCATTTATTTTTACCCCGCGCCTGCGCGGTGACCTCGGCTTTTCCACCAACGACTTCGTATCGCGCAACACGCTGCAGGCGGGAGAGTTCATCACCGGCGAATCCGATGTGGCCGACGCTTCCATCAGTTACATTTTTAAGCGCAGCCGGGTAAAAAATTATAATCTCAGTCTGAGTTACTTCGACATTGCCACCGTGCTCGACACCAACGGTTTTCTCACCGAACAGGATGTCGAGCGGACAAGTCTGGCGTTTAACTTCGATGTCTTGAATGAGCGGCGTCGTCAACTCTATGCCGGCAGCGTGGCGATTTCGGCCGCCGATACGGTCAGTCAAACCGCTTTTGGTCCGGAGGATAACGCCGAGTCCATTTTCAATTTTGATCTGACCATGCTGTCGTTTTTTAATTTTCCCTTTACCGATAAAGAGACGCGCCTGGTGCTTAAAGGCGCGGGCCAATACGCGGGTAAACGCCTGTCCAACCTGACCCAGATCAGCCTCACCGGGCCGACCAGAACACGGGCTTTCGGTATTAACGGCTTCCAGGCGGATGATGGCATCTATGTTGGCGTCGATTGGATATTTAATTTGCCTCGTTTTGGCGGCGCGGAATTATTCGGCGAGGCGATCAATCGCGTGTTCCAGCCCTTCGTTTATTTTGATGCCGCCTACGGCGAATCCAGCCCCTTCGTCGAAGGGCAGGGCAAAGATACCGGGCAGCTGGCCAATGTCGGCCTCGGCTTGAAATTCAATCACACGAATGTCAGCGGAAACGTGTTGTTTTCCGAGCCTATCGAGGACGAGGTGTTGGGTGTGGAAGACCAGACGCCAATCAGTCGCGTCTATCTTGAACTTCAGTACGCGTTTTGACCTTAGTATGCGTTTTTAAAGTAGTCGCGCATGTCACAGCAGGTCATCAAAGCCGGAAAAAGAATCCGGTTCGATCTCTTCCAGGGGATTGCCGTAGTAATTCGACGATATCTCGCTGTCGAACGAGGCATCGCCAAAAATGGCGCTGCCGCTCTCCGGCGCCGTGGCCATGGTGATCTCCAAATGACCCCAGGATTCCAGGTCAAATTCGGCAATATCGCCGTCTTCATACTGCACTTCGATCGTGCCGTACTTCTCGTCCACCGCGACAACTTCAAACAAACGCCCGGTAGCCTGTTCCTGGTACCAAGAGTCTATGGCGGGGAAGAAGGTTGCCATGTTATCTACCCTCCTGTTTAGGTTAAGACCCGGCGTCCTAACTCAGGACATCTGGCAACAAGTTATCATCGAATTGCGAAGCGTGCACAGCATTATTTCACCACCGCAGGCGTGTTCTCGAGCTTGGTTCGCTATTAAAAAGTTGACCTAAGACCTTGTTTTTTGTTGAATAAATTCTATTTAAACGATAATTTGATAAAAGCAGTGATTATAAGATCAATTTTGTAAATACGAAAAAAATCTAATTCCTTGGGGTAGGCTTGTGATTGCGCGCATTAATTGATAGCGAGGCGACAACACGGGCCCGTGCCATTGGCGCTGAGCCGGTACCTTTACCCCCGAGTGCTCCACTAATGAGGCTGGCAATGGCACAACAAGACACCGTAGAACGCATTCTTCACTCCGCCACGATACTCTTTGCCGAACGCGGTTTCGCCGAGACGTCGTTGCGCACCATCACCGGCATGGCAGAGGTCAATCTGGCCGCGGTCAACTACCACTTCGGCTCGAAAAAGGAACTGATTCAAGCCGTGTTTTACCGCTTTTTGGCCCCCTACTGCCGCGAGCTTGACAAAAAGCTCGATGAGCTCGAGGCCGGCGTGCCGGCCGGCGCGAGTCCGTCGGCGGAAGATCTGCTGCGTTGCATGTTTGACACGCTGTTGTTTGCCACCGAAGAAATCCACGAAGACCCGCAAATATTCATGCGTCTTTTGGGGCTGGCCTATACTCAGTCGCAGGAGCATTTGCGCCACTATCTGATGGGCGCCTTCGGCTCCACCTACAAGCGCTTTGTGGAATTGATGAAACAGGTTTGTCCCGGCATTGACTCGGTGGAATACTACTGGCGCCTGTATTTTATGTTGGGGGCCGGCGTGTTTACGCTCTCCAGCTTCGATTCCATTCGCGCCATCCTCAATGCCGACTACCAGGAAGACACCTCCTTGCGCGCCACTATCAATATGATGATTCCACCCATTGCCCGTATGCTGACCTCGCCCAATGCCAAATAATGCTGCAGGTCCGGTGATACTCGATATTGCCGGGCTGGAACTTTCGCCCGCGGAGCACGATATTCTCCGCCACCCCCAAGTGGGCGGCGTTATCTTATTTGCCCGCAACTTTGCCAGTTCGGCGCAGCTGCGCGCGCTGACGCGACAGATTCGCGAGACTCGGCCGCAGCTGCTGATTTGTGTGGACCACGAGGGTGGTCGCGTGCAGCGTTTTAAGAAAGATTTCACGCGGCTGCCGGCGATGCAGTCGCTAGGGGAGGTCTATCGCCACTCGCCGGCGGACTCGCTGGTCCAGGCGCGGGCGCTGGGCTGGTTAATGGCTGCGGAGCTGCTGGCGCACGATGTTGATTTGAGTTTCGCGCCAGTGCTCGATCTGGACGCCCACCACAGCGCTATCATTGGCGACCGGGCTTTTGCGCCGCAACCTGACATCACCTGCGATATCGCGGAGGCCTTCGTCGATGGCATGCACGACGCCGGCATGGCCGCCACTGGCAAGCATTTTCCCGGTCACGGAGGTGTCAGGGCCGACAGCCACCTGGAGCTGCCGGTGGATCACCGGACGCTGGCGGCGATCGAGCGCCACGATCTGGTGCCCTTTGCGCGGTTGGGTAGCAAGCTGGACGCCTTGATGTCGGCCCATATTGTGTTTCCGCAAATCGATTCTCAGCTTGTGAGTTTCTCTCGCGTTTGGCTACGGGACTACCTGCGCACCCAGCTGCGCTATCGTGGAGTAGTTTTCAGCGACGACCTGTCCATGGAGGGAGCCGCCGCCGGTGGTGCTTACCTGCAACGGGCGCAGCGGGCCCTGGCGGCCGGCTGCGATCTGGTGTTGGTGTGCAATAACGCCGCCGGCGCGATTGAGGTTGTCGAAGGCCTGGAAAGCCAGGGCATGCCGACGCCTACCAGAGGCGTTGAACAATTGACAAAAACCAAAACCTGCGACCTCGGACAACTACACGCCAGTGCGCGTTGGTTGGCGGCGGTGAAGGTCGCACAAAAACTGATAAATAAGGGGAAAGAATGAATTCCGCGTGGACAGAAATCTCAGCTTGGGCCGCATCAGTCACCGGGAAAAATAATTTGTGGATGTTCGAAGTCTTCGTCGCGGTGTTTGCGACCTTGATTGCCGCCTTTGTGATCGGACATTTTTTGCATAAGCTCGAGCAGCGGGCGGCGGCCACCAAGAACCTCTGGGATGACGCCCTATTTGAATCGCTGTCACGACCGCTTAAATGGTTTATCTGGGTGATGGGGCTGAGCTTTGCCGCCAGTATTGTGGCCGGGGTGTCTGAGTCGGTGATTTTTGACTCCATTGACAATGTGCGCCAGATTGCCGCCATCGTTATCGTGGCCTGGTTTGTTAATGGTTTTCTCTCCCGAGTCGAACTATACGTGGTCGATCCGGGTTACTTGCGCAAACCCATGGACAAGACCACCGCCGTCGCCGTTGGCAAACTGTTGCGCATTTCTGTCATTATTACCGCGGTGTTGATCGCTCTGCAGTCGATGGGGTACAGTATTTCCGGCGTGCTCGCCTTCGGCGGCATCGGCGGTATCGCGGTGGGTTTCGCCGCGAAGGATTTGCTGGCCAATTTTTTCGGCGGCTTGATGATTTATCTCGACCGTCCGTTTACGGTGGGCGATTGGATTCGTTCGCCGGATAAAAACATCGAAGGCACCGTGGAAGATATCGGCTGGCGCTTGACCCGAATTCGAACCTTCGACAAACGTCCGCTATACGTGCCCAATGCCACCTTCACCCAAATCGCGGTGGAAAATCCCTCACGCATGTTGAACCGAAGGATTTATGAAACAGTGGGCATTCGTTATGATGATGCCGGCAAAATGCAGGCCATTGTCAATGATGTCAAGACAATGCTGCAGCGGCATGAGGCGATCGACAACGAGCAGATGATCATGGTGAATTTTAACGAATTCGCCCCCTCTTCTCTGGACTTCTTTCTTTATTGTTTCACCAAGACCACACAATGGGCAAAGTTCCATGAGATCAAACAAGACGTGATGTTGAAAATCCTCGCCATTATCGACCGCCACGGTGCGGAATGCGCATTCCCCACCTCCACCGTGCATGTGCCCGCTGAAGTTGCCCTCGTTCAGCAACGTGGAAACGAATGATCGATGAGTGTGTTGGGGGTTATTGGCGGTTCAGGTTTTTATCATTTTCCTGAATTGGCGCACCAAGAATTGGTTTCGGTGGAAACAAACTATGGTGTCGTGAATGCCATCGCCAAGGGGAGGGCGGAAGAAAAAGAAGCGTACTTTTTGCCGCGACATGGAACTCAACATAGCACGCCGCCACACAAAATAAATTACCGGGCCAATATCGCTGCGTTAAAAAAACTCGGTGTCACGCATATCATCGCATTCAATGCCAGCGGCGGGATTAGCGAGCAATTTGCTCCGGGAAAACTGGTGATCCCCGACCAGATAATTGATTACACTCATGGGCGCGCTCATACATTTTTTGATGGCTTTGATAATCATTTGCCGCATATTGAGTTTGCCCAACCCTTTGCGACAAACTTGCGCAAGGCGTTGATTTCAACACTGGCAAATGGCGCGCAAGCTTACGTACCCACCGGTACCTATGGGTGCACGCAGGGTCCTCGCTTAGAGACCGCCGCTGAAATTATTAAATTAAAGAATGACGGTTGCGATTTAGTGGGGATGACGATAATGCCGGAAGCTGCCCTCGCGCGGGAAAAAGAGATCGCTTATGCGTCAATAAATTTAATCGTCAATTGGGCGGCGGGCGTTGAGGATGAAGATTTCAGCTTAGACAATATTTTGGCGCTTTTAAATTCTTCTGTGCCAAAAATTAGAGAATTAATACTCAAAACCGTCAGGTTTTTCTAGACATATTCTTTTATTTGTCCTATCGTCCTTTTCGTGGCCAGAATGGTTATAAACGCTATAAGCGCTAAAACCGCTATGGCCGCATTCAGGTAATTTGTAAATAATAAAAAAAGAGGTGCGCAATATGGCAGCTCGAGAAATCGGCACTGTTAAGTGGTTCAACAATGCACGAGGTTATGGCTTTATTACACAAGGCGAAAACTCCGACGATATTTTTGTGCATTATCGAAATATTCGAGGAGAAGGCTACAAGAGTCTCGCTGAAGGTCAGAAAGTCGAATTTCAGCTCCAAGAAGGTGAAAAAGGTCTCCAGGCAGACGACGTTGCTTGCGTTTGAAGCCTATGCATAAGTTAAACCTAGGTGTTGGCTAACCGCCCTCGGGCGGTTAGTCAGGTCGGAGCAGATTTTCCAATAACAACAATTTATCGATACCCCTCGAGGCGTCATATTTTTGACGCATTTATATTTTTCAATCGGCTTTTCACTTTATCGGTCGCGCGTCTCGCTCACGATTTTTCACAGCGCGCTATCCCGAATTCAAAAAATCTATCATTTGGTCAAGTTAGTCTTTGGGTCAAACGTATGTTTAATCCCAATGTTGCAACAGTGTGCTCGTTAGGGCTAACGCACGCTCTTCCTTTTCAACGTCCCGATGGAAGGCATCTCAAAACAGCCCCTAGCGCAAGGCCGTCGGTATTCCCAATGACGCCGACTATGTCCAATAGAAATAGCATTCGAAAGTGTGCCTAATTGCGTTGATTGTTCACAATTTATACGAATGTAGGCCTTTATTATTCATAATTTTAATGTTTAAATACATGACTTGGACATTAGCTAGACAAAATATAGCAACGAGATTGAGGGAGACGATAAGAGCGCGCCGCAGATAGAACAAGGTGCACCTGGTATAACACTGGCCACTTATGAATTTAAAAGAACTCTCCGATATCTTGGGCATTTCGCAAACCACTATCAGCCGTGCCTTGAACGGTTATCCCGAAGTTAACAAAGAAACTAAAAAGCGAGTTGAGGAAGCGGCAAAAAAGTACCGCTACGCGCCCAGCAGTGTGGCGCGTAGGTTGGCGGGGAAGAAAGCCGAAGCGGTGGGTATTGTCTATCCATTTGATCAATGCATGCGCTCGTCGCCAGTGTTCCTTGAGCTGGTGCGAATACTCGGTGCGCACCTGCGACAGAAAAAAATCGACCTGTTCGTTATCCCGGGCGATGCGGAAGCAGAGCTGGAACTCTACGAGCGCATGGTCGTCAGCGCGCGCGTTGATGCGTTCGTAGTCATGGCGACACGCCGGCAGGACGAGCGCATCAAGTGGCTGCTGGAACGCAATATTCCTTTTCTCGCCCATGGCCAATCCGAGGTGCCGGGGTCTTACTCTTGGTATGACGTAGACAATCGCGGTGGCATGCAACAGGCGGCCGCCAAATTGCTTGCGCTCGGCCATCGTAAAATTGCCTTTATCAATCCCGCGGACGATTTCAAATTTGCCTGGGAGCGCAAGCAGGGCCTGTTGCAGGCCGTTCGCGACCGCGGCGTCGACACGCCGCTCGTGGTGGAGGTCGGGCTCGACTGCGACGCCGGCTACCACGCGGCGATGACGGCGTTATCCACGCCGGAGGAACAGCGTCCGACCGCCATCCTATGTTCCAGCATGGCAAACGCGCAGGGTGTTCTAAGTGCTCTGCAGACCAAGGGTCTGCGGGTGGGGGTGGATGTGTCGGTGATCGCCTGGGATGATGACGTCGCCGATATTCGGATCCCCGATATGAGCGTCATTAGTGCCCCGATTGAGCGCGGTGGCGAGCGCATGGCGGAGATCATGCTAGAAATTATTCGCCGTGATACCGGCGAGGCGCAGCGCGAGTTGCAGGCGGCTGAACTGATCCTCAGAGCCTCGGTGGCCCGCGGCGAAGAAATCACCGCGTAGCCGCAGGATTGCCCCGCTAAAATCCAACGACTTACCCGCGACGCGAGGGCGTCGGTCCGGCGGATCGCGCGTCTGGTTATGTGCGACAATTGATGTTAGTCTCTTCCATCGCTGAGTCGCCCATGCAAATATCTCTCGGACGTTGAAGACCTTAATCATCAAACAAAGCATTCAGGTGAATTTCGATTACCCTGTCGTGTTCACGGAAAATGTATTTGCCCCGCAGAATCCTGTGCTTGCGGAAACTTTGTTCTCTGATACGGATAGGACGCCCAGGGTGTTGGTTGTCATTGACGCCAATGTCGATCGGTGCCATCCCCACCTTGGGCAACGGATAAAGAGCTATGCGTTGGTGCAGCCGTTGGAATTGCTTAACAAGCCACTGATCATTGGCGGCGGAGAGGGCGCTAAGGCGGATGCGCGCGTGCTGGAGTCCATCTACCAGCGGGTGGCGGAGGAAAAAGTGGATCGCCATTCCTATATTCTGGCTATTGGTGGCGGCGCATTGCTGGACGCCGTCGGCTACGCGGCCGCCACCGCCCACCGCGGCATACGCCTGGTGCGCATGCCCAGCACGGTGTTGGCGCAGAACGATGCCGGCATCGGGGTGAAAAACGGCGTTAACTACCTGGCCAGGAAAAATTTTCTGGGGGCTTTCGCGCCGCCCCACGCGGTGATAAATGATCATGCCTTGCTGGCAACGCTCGACGAGCGGGACAAGCGCGCGGGTATTGCCGAAGCGGTGAAAGTGGCCTTGATTAAAGATGGGCAATTTTTCACCGAGTTGTATAATCGCCGGCACGCGCTCGCGAGCTTTGACGACGCCGCGCTCAGGCGCATGATTTTCCGTTGCGCCGAACTGCACCTCGATCACATTCGCAACAGTGGTGATCCGTTTGAAATGGGCTCGGCGCGACCCCTGGATTTTGGTCACTGGTCGGCGCACAAGCTGGAGGCGCTGTCGCACTACCGCATTCGCCACGGCGAGGCGGTGGCCATCGGCATTGTTTTGGACGCGCTTTACTGCCTGCGGCGGCAAATGCTCTCGGCACAAGATTTCGAGCGCATTTGGCAACTTTTGAGTGACGTTGGATTTGAGTTGTGGTGCCCCGAGCTGGACAGCCTGGACGTGGCGGCGTCGCTGGAGGAATTTCGTGAGCACCTGGGCGGATCGCTGAGCGTTACGCTGCTCACCGGTCTGGGTGCGGCGATCGAGGTCCACGATATCGACTTGCCCACAATGTTTGATTGTGTGCGTTCGCTTGCCGAGCAGAGAGATACGATTCAGGTACAAGACAACAGCTGATGGCGGAGCTTCAGATTCAGCATGATGCATATTTTGGAGTGAATGCGGGTGTCGTCGGCAAGTTATTTTCGTCAACTCTTGCTGTTGGTGCGCCTGCCCAACAGTTTCACCGTGATCGCCAATGTGGTGGCGGCCTACATCGTCGGCGCAGGGGGAAATCTCGATTTTTCGGCGCTGCTGAACCTGCTCGGCATTAGCCTGTGTTTTTACCATGGCGGCATCGTCCACAACGATTGCGTGGATATCGATGAAGACCTGCGCACGCAGGCGCATCGTCCGCTGGCTAGCGGGGCGATTCCCCTCGCCTTCGCCTGGGCCTTGGCGTGTTATCTCTTCATTCTCGGCCTATTGCTCACCCTGAATTTCGATCAACGGACGATTATTTTCGCGATCTTGCTGGTTGCCTGCATTCTCGCCTACAACTTCTCGTCGCGCGCCAGCCTGCTCGGCTGTGTGCTCATGGGGCTGTGCCGAAGTTTGAACTGGCTGATGGTGCTGGCGGCGGTGGGAGCGGTCGGCGAGTATGCCCACTATGCTTTTTTAGTGGGCATGTATGCTATGGCGCTGACATTTTTGAGTCGCGATGAAAACTATGCGCAAAAAAAATGGCTGATGTATTGCAACATCACGGCATTGCTGCTGGGCAGCGTGATTTTTTTGTTGTACTTTGAAGCCGCCACGCCATTTTACGCGTTAAAAGTCGGGGTCTTTCTGTGCGGCCTGGCGGTAGTCTTCTACCGACTTGCGTTGTTGTTCCGTCATTACACGAAAGCCGGAATTCGCGCGGCGGTGATGTTTTTTATTCTCGGTATGATTCCGCTGGATGCCTGCCTGGTGTTTATGGCCGGTTATCCCTTGGCGTCAGTCATTGTCTTGCTGTTGATCGTGCCGGGAAAACTGTTGGCCAGAAAACTATACGTTACCTGAAAATGCTTAGCGACCCATCCCAACTTCAACGTGCCCTCGACGCCACGGCGACGGATTCCGGCCGTCGCTGGCTGGCGGAAAAACTGTCGGGCCTTCGCTGTCTGGGGGCGAACCTGCAGGCGCTCGCCATCGCTCTTGCCATGGCGCGCCGGAAAGTTGGCGCCGCGCCATTGCAAGGCGATGTGGACGGCACGCTGGTGCACTGGAATACCGCCGATGCCGCCCGTGTGCTGATGTTGTTGGCGGTGCGGGAGAACTGTGAGGACTCGGCGCTGATAGAGGAAGCCTATCGGCAAGGGGACGAATACGAGCGCGAAGCCGTGTTGAAAGGCTTGGTGCTGTTGGACCCCTCGGGCGGGCTGAAGGCCATGGCAGTGGATGCCTGCCGCACCAACGTGGCGACGATGATGTCGTCGATCGCGCTGGCCAACGCTTACCCGGCGCGATTTTTCAGCGAGCACGAGTTCAATCAGATGGTCTTGAAATGTTTGTTTATGGGGTTTGATATCTCGGCTGTGGAGGGGCTGGGCGCGCGGCGAAATCCATCGCTGTCGCGCATGTGCTACGATTACCTGCGGGAACGCACTGCGGCGGGCAGGGACTTTCCCCCCTCCCTGTGGTTGGCGCTGCGCATTCGGGACGTCGCCGGGGCCTACGACCTATTTACTCGCTGTCTCGCCGCTGAAGGGGAAAACCACCGCTACTACGCCACGCTTTCGCTCTGTCGGCAGGCGGCAGATGACGAGAGCCTTACCGAAGTCCTGCGAGCGCGCCTGGAGTTGGAAAGTAACGACAATATACGCCGTTTAATTTCTGCTGCGTGCGCGAAGACGCGAGGGAACTCTGCTTGAACCGCGGGGCCTTAGCAGAGCTTACTTGAGAGGTGACCTTATGAAATTTTTTGAACCCCATATTCACATGCTGTCGCGCACCACCGACGACTACGAGAATATGGCGATCGCCGGCATTGTCGGCGTGGTGGAACCCGCCTTTTGGCAGGGCCAGCCGCGCACCCATGTGGGCACATTTATCGACTATTTTGATTCCCTGATCGGCTGGGAGCGATTTCGCGCCAGTCAGTTTGGCATTCGTCACTTCTGCACCATGGGCCTCAACCCGAAGGAGGCGAACAATGTCGAACTGGCCGAGCAGGTGATGAAAATCCTGCCGCGCTATTTGGCCAAGGACGGTGTGATCGCGGTGGGAGAGGTGGGCTACGACGACATTAACGATGTCGAAGAGCGGTTTTTCGCCGAGCAACTGCAGTTGGCCAAAGAATTTGACCTGCCGGTGCTGGTGCACACCCCGCATCGCGACAAGGTCGAGGGCACGCGGCGCACCATCGCGCTGATCAAGGAGGTTGGTTTGGACCCGGCAACGGTGGTGGTGGACCACCTCAATGAAGTGACCATTGACCTTGTGATCGACACGGGGTGTTGGAAAGGGCATTCGGTTTACCCCAAAACCAAGATGTCGGAAAGCCGCGTGATCGAGCTACTGAAAAAATACGGTACCGATAAGATGATGGTCAACAGCGCCGCCGATTGGGGGGTAAGCGACCCCCTCAAGGTGCCCAAGGTTGGCACCGCGATGATTGAGGCCGGATTTAGCGCCAATGATGTGGAGAAGGTGTTATTTGAAAATCCGATTAATTTTTTCGCCCAGAGCGGTCGCATCAGCCTCAAAGAGATGACCCGCCCCCTTATCGACCAGACCCGGTTGTTCGAAGACAACTCGGCTCTGCGCGGCCAGACGCCCATTGTCGAACAAGGCAATGTCGAAAAAGGCCAGCAATAGGTGAGCCACTGGCGGGCGGAGGAGATCGCCTATTGCGCCAATGTTCATCCCGGCACTACGGCCGCGGAGATCGAAAACCACATTGGTCGAATCACCCGCGTGGTGCGAGAGCGTTCAGGTCTGCCATCAATGTATGCGGGTCTATGGATTTGCCAGCGGGCATTGCGAGAGTACCAATCCCCCGCGGCGCGCCGCCGGCTGCGCCGCGTGCTGGATGGGGCCGGTTTACAGGTCGTCACGTTTAACGGGTTTCCCCAGGGCGACTTTCATCAGCCGGTGGTAAAAACCAAGGTCTACCGTCCGACTTGGGCGCAGTTGTCGCGCCTGCGATACAGTGTTGGGCTGGCCGAACTGTTGGCGGCGTGTCTGCCCTCAGGCACGGCATCGGGCACTATCTCAACCTTGCCCCTGGCCTACCGCTCGGGATGGAGCCGGGCGGCGATGGAGCAAGCCTGCGCCAATCTGCTGGCCTACGCCCGGCGAGCGCGCGCTATTCACCATGCCACCGGCAAGCAAATTCGCCTTTGCCTCGAAATGGAGCCGGGCTGCGTGTTGCAACAAAGCGCCCAGGTCATTGAGTTTTTTCAGGTAACGCTAAAGCGTTTTATTGTTGCACAGGGACTGGATCAGGGTTTGATCGACGACTACCTGGGGGTCTGCTTCGATATCTGCCACCAGGCGGTAATGCAGGAAAATATTGCCGAGGCGGTGCGGGAGATCTGTCGGGCCAATATCAGGATAGGGAAGATCCAGGTGTCCTCGGCGCTGACAGTCGACTTTGACGCCGAGCGCAGCCAGCGCGCTGAGTTGCAACGCTTTATCGAGCCGAAGTATCTGCACCAGGTCACGGCGGTGGGCGCGGCGGGGGGCACACTTTTTGCCGACGATCTCGCCGCCGCCATGAACGATGAAAACTTTGCCCGCAGTTCGCGTTGGTGGATACATTTTCATTTGCCCATCCAAAGCGCGTTCGTCGTTAGAGATGAACAGCCGTTGCCGGGCCTGGCGACCACGCGCGAGGCGATTGCGCACATGCTCGATGCCCTCGATGAGATTGGTGAGGCGCCCCACCTCGAAATAGAGACCTATACCTGGCACGTGTTGCCGGAGTTTCAGCGGCCCGCGGATCGCGACAGCCTGATTGCCGGCCTGTGCCAGGAAAGGGCCTGGCTGCTCGAACAGATGCACGCGCGACAGTTAATCAAACCATAATATGACGGATAAACACCTGGTGCTGTTGGACATCGTCGGCCTGACGCCGGCGCTGTTGGGCGAGCATACCCCCGCGCTCAATGCCTTTGTTGCCGACCATCATCTAGCGCCAATGCAGGGCGTATTTCCCGCCCTAACCACCACTGCGCAGGCGAGCATGTTAACCGGCGTTTATCCCGCCGGGCACGGCATTGTCGGCAACGGCTGGTACGACCGCGGTCTGGCCGAGGTGATGTTTTGGAAGCAGTCCAACCACCTGGTGCAGGCGGACAAAATTTGGCAGCGCCTAAAAGCCGCGCACCCGCAGTTTCGCTGCTCGCAATTGTTTTGGTGGTACAACATGTACGCCGGGGTCGACGCCTCCATGACGCCGCGACCCCACTATCCGGCGGATGGAAGAAAAATTCTCGACCTGTATTCGACCCCCACCGGCCTGCATCAGGCGATTGAAAGTGAGATAGGCAAATTTCCCTTTTTTAATTTCTGGGGCCCCAAGGCCGGCATCGAATCGAGCCGCTGGATTGCCGAAGCCGCCAAGATTGAATTCAGCCGACACCGGCCGAATCTGCAGTTGGTGTATTTGCCGCACCTGGATTATTGCCTGCAAAAGTATGGGCCGCGACACGAGAGTATCGCCCGCGAATTAAACGCCATCGACGAGGTGGTCGCGTCGCTGCTGGACTTCTACCGCGGCGCCGGCGCGCAGGTGATAGTGGTCTCAGAGTACGGCATTGACGAGGTCGATACGCCGGTGCATTTGAATCGAGTGCTGCGCCGACAGGGCCATGTTCGGGTGCGTGATTCCCTCCACTGGGAACTGCTCGACCCCGGCGCCAGCGCCGCCTTTGCCGTGGCCGATCACCAGATTGCCCATGTCTATATCAACGATGCCGGCAAAACCCAGCAGATAAAATCGCTGTTGGAAAAAACCCCGGGCGTGGCTCGGGTGCTCGACGCGGAGGCGAAAAAACAGTGGCGAACCGATCATGCCCGCGCCGGGGATTTAATCGCCGTCGCCGAAGCGCGTGCGTGGTTTACCTATTACTACTGGTTGGATGACAACAAAGCGCCGGACTTCGCCCGCACCGTCGATATTCACCGCAAGCCCGGTTACGACCCGGTAGAGATGTTTGTCGACCCGCAGCTGCGTTTGCCGGCGGCGCGCGTCGCTTGGCGCCTGTTGCAAAAGCGGCTCGGCTGCAGGATGCTGATGGACGTGATTCCCTTGGACGCCTCGCTGATTCGCGGCAGTCACGGACGCCCGCCCGGCAATCCCGCCCAGGGTCCGCTGATTATCCTGCCGTCATACCTGGCGCGGGATCAGATTAATATGATCGATTTACCGGAAATTATTGCGGCGTATTTTACCTATTGACCCGGCATGCAAAACTATCAGGAAGATAGTTTTGCATGCCGGGTCAATAGGAGAGCTCATTGAGACGCATTTTTGGCCACAAAGATGGTGATACTGGCCCAAAGCGCCAGTATCAACAGTCCCCCCGACTCATTGGCGTGCTGCACCATGGTGTGGTTTTGATCCCAATAGTTGGCCGGGTGCAACCAGTCAACATGGAGATTGCCCTGGGCGTCCTGCAAGCGAAACAACAATGCGCCCCAGCAAAAACCCGCCCAGGCAAATAACCAATGACGGGGAATGTTGCGCCATATCATGCCGAGATTGAGCGTGGCCATGAGGCCATACAGCGCAATCCAGGTCCAGGCGTCGCGATTGCCGTACTGGGTGGCGTCGTTAAACTGCAGCGCGGCGAAACCAGCGAACAGCGCCGTCCCGCAGGCAAGGAACAGGGTTTTTGCCATTTACAGGCCCGCGCTCTGCTTCGCCTGATCGAATTGCGGCTCGTACTTGTCGATGCGGATCAGCAACCCGAGCTTTGGGTGATCGAGATAGTGCAGTTCGCCGCTACGCATGCGGCGTTTTTGCTGTATGGTGACGATGTGTTTGACCACATAGGGTCTTTGCGTCAGGCGGGTGTAATCGCCGAGAATGTCAGCGGCATTGGTCGCGGCAAAGTCCAGCCGCTCGCTATTATTCTCAAGCGAGATATTCCACTGCTGATCGTTCTGCGCTTGCCCTCCGGCGGTCAGCGGCTCGTTACTGAACGTGACCGGGCCGGGTATTGCCGGCGGCAGTGGCCAGTGTTCTGTCGGCTGGCCGAAATTGGCCTCAAATTGCGCCAGCCAGAGGTTGGTGTGGATGTGCAGGTAGCGGCCGACAAACAGGTTGACGCTGCCCTCCAATTCAAAATTCTCGTCAAACTGGTCGCCGCCGGTGATGACCAGCGACACTGCCTTGTCGCGCGCGCGAATCGGTTGGCGCCAGGCCTGGTGAAATAGTATGCGCATGGCGCGATCGCGGCCCAGTAGGCGCGCCTCGCGGTTGAGGCGGCGAATATCCTTGTCCAGGTGAACAAAGGGCTTTTCTTTTGGCGTCAGGCGTTCAATTTCCGACTTTTCAATGGAATTGATCAGCTTTTGATAAAAGGGATCGTCGATATTGCCCTTTTTCAACTGCTCGAGCAGTCGGCGGTTTTCTTCGGAATCGCCGGCCGCGGCCACGGCGTTGGTCAGTTGACGGTGTGTTACCTCCTCTTCGCGCCGCCGCAGTTCCTCCGCGCTGATCAGCAATTCCAGATTTGGCGGATAGGCGAGGGAAAGATTTTTCGGCCACGACTCAGGGTCGGATGAAGCCGCCTCAATGCGCTCAAAGATGAGGAGTTCCACCTGATACCAGTCCTTAAAATAGGCGCTGAAGACTTCTTCCGCGCTCTGCGCGCTGCCCCTGGTCGCCATCACCGTGGCCGCCAGAAGGAGACTCAGGCGGGAAAGCGTCGATATTTTGCTGGCAAATTTGAGCTTCACTGGGCTTTATCTCTTGGTTGGAGTCGTTAGTGACATTCACTCACGCGGTCTGTTGCAGGTTTTGCAGAACCTGATCGACGGACTTCAGTCGCACATCGGCCGCTTCCATAGCAAAGATGAACTTTAGTTGGTTTGCGCCGTCGAGACGATAATGTTGTGGCTGTTTTTGCACCAGCTTCACAATTGTCAGCGGGTCGACCTTGGTTTCCCCGCCAAACTCCAGGCGTCCCTGTTGGTTGTTGGCCTCCACCTTGATAATGCCGAGCTTCTCCGCAGCAAAGCGCAGCCGCGTCTGGCGGAACAGGTTTTTCACCGGCTCGGGCAACAAGCCGAAGCGGTCGATCATTTCCACTTGCAGGTCATTCAGTTCATCTTCGTTGCGGGTTGAGGACAGACGCTTGTAGAGCGTTAGCCGGGTGTGCACGTCCGGCAGGTAGTCTTCAGGGATTAAGGCGGGAATTCTCAGATTAAGTTCCACGCTGGCGCTGTTGGCGTCTTCAAGATTGACCGCTTCGCCATTTTGAATGGCTTTAACGGCGCGGTCGAGCATGTCCATATATAGGGAAAAGCCGATGCTTTGAATCTGGCCGCTCTGCTCTTCGCCGAGCAGCTCGCCGGCGCCGCGGATCTCCATGTCGTGGGAGGCGAGGGTGAAACCGGCGCCGAGATCCTGCGCGTCGGCGATGGCTTCCAGGCGCTTGTGGGCGTCAGCGGTCATGGCTTTTTTATGCGGCGTGAGCAGGTAGGCGTAGGCCTGGTGGTGGGAGCGTCCGACCCGGCCGCGCAGCTGGTGCAGCTGCGCCAGGCCGAAGTGATCGGCGCGATCGATAATAATGGTGTTGGCGCTCGGCACATCGATGCCGGTTTCAATGATGGTGGTGCATACCAGAACGTTGAAGCGCTTGTGGTAGAAGTCTGCCATCACCGCCTCCAGTTCGCGTTCGCGCATCTGGCCGTGACCGATGCGGATTTTGGCTTCCGGAATCGCGGCGGCAATGTCGCGTGCGGTCTTATCGATGGTTTTCACTTCGTTATGCAGGTAATACACCTGACCGCCGCGCATGATTTCGCGCAGGATGGCTTCCTTCACCAGATTTTTGTCCGCCTCGCGGACGAAGGTTTTGACCGACAGGCGCTTGGCCGGCGGCGTGGCGATAATGGATAAATCGCGAATGCCCGCCATCGACATGTTCAGGGTGCGTGGGATGGGCGTCGCCGTCATGGTCAGAATATCGACGTCGCTGCGCAGTGATTTCAATGCCTCTTTCTGCCGCACGCCGAAGCGATGTTCCTCATCGATGATCACCAGCCCCAGCTTGGGATAGTCTAACTTGCCCTGGATGAGTTTGTGAGTGCCGATAATAATGTCAATTTTGCCCGCGGCGAGCTTTTTCTCGATGGCGCTTAAGTCCTTTTGGCTGCGAAACCGCGACACCACCTCGATATTGGCCGCCCAGTCGGCGAAGCGGTCCTTGAAATTTTCGAAGTGTTGTTGCGCCAGCAGGGTGGTGGGCACCAGCACCGTCACCTGCTTGTCGTTTTGCAGGGCGATAAAGGCCGCGCGCATGGCGACTTCGGTCTTGCCGAAGCCGACGTCGCCGCACACCAGCCGATCCATCGGCTGTGGCGCCAGCATATCGTCGCGCACCGCCTGGATGGCGGCGATTTGATCGGGGGTTTCCTCAAACGGAAAGCCGGCGCAAAAAAGTTCGTAATCCTGCCGTGGGTCGCGGTAGGCGAAGCCTTGTTTGGCTTGGCGGCGGGCGTAAATTTCCAGCAGTTCGGCGGCGACATCGCGAATTTTTTCGGCAGCCTTGCGTTTGGCCTTTTGCCATTGCTCGCTGCCTAGGCGATGCAGCGGCGCGTGCTCTTCGTTGGCGCCGGAATAACGGCTGATCGTGTGCAGGTTGGCGACCGGCACATAGAGCTTGGCCTCGTTGGCGTAATCCAGCACCAGAAATTCCTCCGCCTGCTCGTTGTGCTCGATGGTTTGCAACCCCCGGTAGCGCCCCACACCGTGATCGATGTGCACCACCGGCGCCCCGATTTTCAACTCGGTGAGGTTTTTAATGACGTTGTCCTGGTCGGCGTCATATTTTTTCCGCCGTCGGGTCTGCCTGACGTGGTTGCCAAAAATCTGCGCTTCGGTGATGACTAAAATTTTCGGCGACTGACAGTTAATGCCGTCCTCGAGCGGGGCAACGGTAATGGCGAGGGTGACATCCCCCGTTAGGAAAGACTGCATATCGGTCACCGCCGTCGGCGCGATACCGATTTTTTGCAGGTGCTCGAGCAGCACCTCGCGCCGGCCGCCGGATTCGGCGCAGAATAAAATGCGTTGATCGGTCTCGCAGATCAGCGCTTCCAGTTGATGCAGGGGATTGGCGGCGCGGTTGTCGATCAGCGCCATGGGCGGCATTGCCAGGTCGAAGGCGAACTGTCCCGCTTTGTCCTTCGGTGCCGCGGCCTGCACCTGCACGCGGCTAAAATTTTTCAGGCGCGCGAATATGTCATCGACCGGTAGAAAGACCTCGTGCGGCGGCAGGATGGGACGCTCGATGTCCCCGCAACGGCTCCGGTAGCGATTTTGCACCTCGCGCCAGAAGCCTTCGCAGGCCTGTTCGACGCCCTCGATCACGAAGATCCGGCTGGCCGGCGGCAGGTAATCCAGCAGACATGCGGTGGTCTCGAAAAACAGCGACAGGAAATATTCGATGCCGGCGGGTGAGAGCCCGGCATTGACGTCCTGGTACACCGGACAGGCCTTGTGGTCGACATCGAAACGGGCGTGCCAATGGGCGCGAAAGTTGGCGACGCCGGCGTCATCCAGGGGGCACTCGCGGCCGGGCAACAGTTCGATGCGCTCGACCTGGGCGATGGTGCGTTGGGTTTCGGGATCGAACTGTCGAAGGGACTCTACTTCGTCGTCGAATAGCTCGATGCGGTAGGCGGCATCACTGCCCATGGGGTAAATGTCGATGAGCGCGCCGCGCATGGCGAATTCGCCGTGCTGAAACACGGTATCCACGCCCTGGTAACCGGCGAACGCCAGCCGTTGGCGAAATGTTTCGCGCTCAAGTCTATCGCCTTTGTTCAACACCAGGCTTTTGGCCAGAATGTAACTTTGCGGCACCAGTCTCTGCGCCAGGGTTTGCGCCGACACCACCACCAGACGTCGGGCGTCGCGCGCCAGCTCGTACAGGCAGCGCATGCGATTTGAAATAATGTCCTGGTGCGGGGAAAAGGTGTCGTAGGGCAGCGTCTCCCAGTCGGAAAACAATTCCACCTCGGGCGCGGCGTGCGCGCCGCACAAAAATTGGGCAATGTGGGACGCCAAGCGTTCGGCGGCCGCCATATCGGGGGCGATGACCAGCGTTGAGGCGGCGTTTTGCAGCGCGCCGTGGGCGATGGCGCAGGCCACGGCGCTGTCGGTGACGAGGTTTCCCCACACCGTTTTCTCGCCGCTTGCGGCGCGCGTTGGAGGGGATAACAAACTTTGATTCATGGCGTCCATTAACGAGCGAATTTGGCAAAGCTGCGTATTCTAGTTCTACTCTGTCGGCTACGCCAATAAGCTAACGTGATAACCGTCATGCCTTGGCATTTCTCAATCCGCTGGTTAGTGGTCTTTCAAGGTGATATTGCCTAATTCAGCGCGCCGGGAACCGTGTCGTCGCTTTCATTGTGGATATTATCACCCGTTCGGCAGATGGATTTTTGAGCAAAAAAAGAATTGGAAAAACAGTGACTTGATTCGGCCCGTGACTAGCGAAACTCATGCCGTATCCGTATAATTGGCGCGATTTTTTTGAGTGTAAAGTGCAGGTCTCACAAAGCTTGGCTACATTAAGGTCGAAGCGTACAGTTTTTGCAGTGTCAACCATGGCCTTAGGGCTTTCATTTTCTCTTTTAAAGGGAAGTCTTGAATACTGCCAGAGAAATATTTTTGGTGGGCGCCACAAATCACGCGGGCGAACACCATCCGGGTTTATAAACTCAAACTAGGCGTAGACGTATGATAAAGATCCGTCGTGGGCTGGATTTACCTATTACCGGGGCACCCCGGCAGTCCATTGAAGAAGGTCCCACGATTCGCTCCGTCGCTGTTATTGGTTACGACTACCACGGTATGAAACCTACCATGGCGGTGCAAGTCGGCGATCGAGTGAAGGTGGGGACATTGTTGTTCACTGATAAAAAGACCGCGGGAGTGCGCTACACCTCTCCGGCATGCGGCACGGTCGCCGCCATTAACCGCGGTTACCAGCGCGCGCTGCAGTCGGTGGTGGTCGATATTGAGGGCGATGAAGCCGAACAGTTCGCCCGCTTTGACGCGGCTGAGCTTATGACCCTGGAGCGCCAGGCGGTGGTCGATAACCTGGTTGCCTCCGGCCTGTGGACGGCCATTCGCACCCGCCCCTACAGTAAAGTGCCCGCCCTCGATGCCGCGCCGGCGGCGATTTTTGTCGCCGCCATGGACACCAATCCGCTGGCGGCGGATCCGCAGGTGGTTTTGCAGTCCGAGGCGGAACATTTTAAACAGGGCCTGACGGTGTTGTCGCGCCTGACCGAGGGCAAGGTCTTCGTATGCCATGCGCCGCAGGCGCAGATTCCCGCCAGCGGCTTGGAGAACGTTGTTTACGAAACCTTCAGTGGCGTTCATCCAGCGGGCAATGTCGGCACTCATATCCATTATCTGGCGCCAGTGAGTACACGTAAAACGGCGTGGACGGTGGGCTACCAGGACGTCGCCGCCATCGGCGCCCTGTTCACCAGTGGTCGCCTGAAAGTCGAGCGCGTGGCGGCGCTGGCCGGGCCGCAGGTGGAGGACCCGAGGCTGGTCTCCACCCGCCTCGGCGCCAGCCTGCAAGAGCTGGCCGCCGGGCAGATGAGGGCGGGCGAAAATCGCCTGGTGTCCGGTTCTGTTTTTGGCGGTCGCACCGCCCAAGGGCCGTTGGCCTTTCTCGGCCGCTACCATACCCAGGTTTCCGTGATCGAAGAGGGCAGGGAGCGTCCCTTTTTGCACTACCTGCAAGTGGGATCCAACCGCTTTTCGACCCTGGGCATCTATCTTTCCAAGCTGTTGCGCGGCAAAACGTTCGCCTTTACCACCTCCACCAACGGCAGCGAGCGGGCCATGGTGCCGGTGGGCGCCTATGAGAAAGTGATGCCCCTGGACATATTGTCGACGCAGCTGCTGCGTTCGCTGATTGTCGGCGACACCGATATGGCACAAAAGCTCGGTTGTCTGGAATTGGATGAGGAGGATCTGGCTCTGTGTACTTTCGTCTGTCCGGGCAAATATGAATATGGTCCCATACTGCGTGAAAATCTCACGCGCATCGAGAGGGAGGGTTAAGCGATGAAAGCCTTGCGAAAAATGCTTGACACCATGGAGCCGCACTTCCACAAGGGCGGCAAATACGAAAACTGGTACGCGCTTTACGAAGCGGTGGATACGATCTTTTATCAACCCAATACCGTGACCCGCTCCAGTGCTCACGTGCGCGATGGCATCGATCTGAAGCGCATCATGATTTCGGTGTGGTTGTGTACCTTTCCGGCAATGTTCTACGGTATGTATAACCTGGGCTTTCAGTCCAACACTATTCTCGCTGAAATGGGCGCTAGCTCCATCGAGGGCTGGCGCGGTTCTCTCATCGCCATGCTGGCCGGTCACGACCCCAGCAGCCTGTGGGATAATTTTATTTACGGCGCGGTGTTTTTCATTCCCATCTACGCCACCGTATTTATCGTCGGTGGCTTTTGGGAGGTGCTGTTTGCGATAAAACGAGGCCATGAAATCAACGAAGGTTTCTTTGTCACCTCGGTGTTGTTTTCCCTCACTCTTCCGCCCAGCTTACCGCTGTGGCAGGCGGCGCTGGGCATCAGCTTCGGCGTCGTGATCGGCAAGGAAGTCTTTGGCGGCACCGGGAAGAACTTCCTCAATCCTGCGCTAACCGGGCGCGCATTTTTGTACTTCGCCTATCCGGCCAACATGTCCGGCGACGCCGTCTGGACGGCGGTCGACGGTTACACCGGCGCCACCGCGCTCTCGGTCGCCGCGCAGGAGGGGATGGACGCTCTGCGCGTGCAGATGACTTGGCTCGACGGACTGGTCGGCAATATGCACGGGTCAATCGGCGAAACTTCAGGGTTGGCGATCCTGATCGGTGGTATCGCCTTGTGCCTAATGGGCATTGCCTCCACCCGCATCGTGCTTGGCGTGTTCATTGGCGCGGCGCTGACTTCCCTGCTCTACAGCGCCATCGGTGACGCCTCTTCCAACCCCATGTTCGCCATGCCTTTCTACTGGCACTTTGTGGTCGGGGGATTTATGTTCGGCGCCTTTTTCATGGCCACCGATCCGGTGTCCGCCGCCATGACGCACGTGGGCCGCTGGTGGTTCGGCATATTGATCGGCTTTATGACGGTCACCATTCGGGTGGTTAACCCGGCCTTTCCGGAGGGCATTATGTTGGCCATTTTATTCGCCAATTTGTTCGCCCCGCTGATGGATCACTTCGTGGTGCAGTCCAATGTCAAAAGGAGGCTCGCCCGTGGCTAGTAAAGATACGATTCAAAAAACCATTACCGTAGCTGTGACTCTGTGCGTGGTCTGTTCAGTGATTGTCTCCACTGCCGCGGTGGTGCTGCGACCGGCGCAAAAGGCCAACAAGGCCAGCGATATCAAGGGCAACATTCTCGCCGCCGCCGGTATGTTGCAGGTGGGCAAGTCGCTCGATGAGCAGTTTGCCAGCATTGAAGCCCGCCTCGTGGAAATTGAGAGCGGCACGTTTAGCGACGCTCTGGATGTGGCGTCCTACGACCAGCTGAAAGCGGCGAAGGATCCCAAACTCTCCGCGTCCCTGGCCAAAGACATTGATATCGCCAGCATCAACCGCCTGGAAAAGTACGCCAAGGTGTATATCGTCCGCGGCGAGCAGGGGGTGGAAAAAGTCATTCTCCCGATTCGCGGTTATGGCTTGTGGTCGACGCTTAAGGGCTTTATCGCCCTTGAGTCGGATCTCACCACGGTCACCGGTTTGGGCTACTACGATCACAAGGAAACGCCGGGTCTTGGCGGCGAGGTGGACAACCCAAATTGGAAAGCCATCTGGCCCGGGAAAAAGGTCTATGGCGCGGATGGCGAGGTCGCCCTCGGCGTGATCAAAGGCAGCGTTGGCGTGGACACGCCGAACGCGCAACACAAGGTCGACGGCCTGTCGGGCGCGACCTTAACCGCCAACGGCGTCGACAACATGATCAAATTCTGGTTGGGTGATAACGGCTTTCGTCCCTTCCTGACCAACCTCAAAAACGGTGAGGCCTAAGCGATGAAGGTGAAAGAGCTATTATTTAAACCCATTTTTGACAACAACCCCATTGCCCTGCAAATTCTAGGCATCTGCTCCGCCCTGGCGGTGACTTCCAATCTGCGGGTAACGCTGGTGATGTGTATCGCGCTCACCACGGTGTGCGCGCTGTCAAACTTCTCTGTTGCCCTGATCCGCAATTTCATTCCCAATAATATCCGCATTATCGTACAGATGACCATCATCGCCTCGCTGGTGATCATGGTGGATGAGGTGCTCAAAGCCGTGGCCTACGATATCAGCAAACAGCTGTCGGTGTTTGTCGGTCTGATCATCACCAACTGTATTGTGATGGGCCGGGCGGAAGCCTTCGCGATGAAAAACCCGCCGCTGCCCAGCCTGCTGGACGGCATCGGCAACGGTCTCGGCTACAGCGCCCTACTGATCGCGCTGGCGGTGGTGCGCGAGCTGTTCGGCAGCGGTAAGTTGCTTGGCTATGAGGTGCTTCCTCTCACCACCGACGGCGGCTGGTACATGTCCAATGGTATGCTGCTGTTGCCGCCCAGCGCCTTCTTCCTTATCGGCCTGATTATTTGGGCGCTGCGCGCGGTAAAAACTGATCAGGTGGAAATCTCCGAGTTCAAGATTGCGCCCAACACCTCCACCAAGGAGGCCGTGTAAATGGAAGTCCTACTGAGTATTTTTGTCGAATCCATTTTTCTGCAAAATATGGCGTTGTCGTATTTTCTAGGCATGTGTACCTTTTTGGCCATTTCGAAGAAGGTCGACGCGGCCATTGGCCTGGGGATCGCGGTCATCGTGGTGTTGACGGTTACCGTGCCGGTCAACAATCTCATTTATACCTATCTACTGTCCGAGGGCGCGCTGGCCTGGGCCGGTCTGCCGGAAGTGGATTTGAGCTTTCTCGGTCTGATCAGCTATATCGGCGTGATTGCGGCCATCGTGCAGATCATGGAGATGGTGCTCGATAAATATGTGCCGGCGCTGTACAACGCCTTGGGCGTGTTTCTGCCACTGATTACTGTCAACTGCGCCATCTTGGGGGGGGCTCTGTTCATGGTGGAGCGCGATTACAATTTTGTCGAGAGTATCGTGTTCGGCGGCGGCGCCGGTATCGGCTGGGCGCTGGCCATTGTGGCGTTGGCGGGAATCCGCGAAAAACTCAAATATTCCGATGTGCCGGCCGGTTTACAGGGCCTTGGCATTACGTTTATTACCGTCGGGTTAATGTCGCTCGGTTTCATGGCCTTTGGCGGCATCAAGATTTAACGGCGAGGAAGCAGACAGATGAATATAGAAATCATTTTGGGTGTCGGCATGTTCACGGCCATCGTCCTCGCGCTGGTGGCGGTGATTTTGAGCGCGCGGGCAAAACTGGTCAACAGCGGCGACGTCAATATTGAAATCAACGGTGAAAAAACGTTGACCGTCCCCGCCGGCGGTAAATTGATGCAGACCTTGGCGGCGGCAGATTTGTTTTTGCCCTCCGCTTGCGGCGGCGGTGGCAGCTGTCAGCAGTGCAGCTGTGTAATCACCGAGGGAGGCGGCTCGCTGCTGCCCACGGAAGAGTCGGCGTTTACCAAGCGGGAAGTGGCCGCTGGATGGCGCTTAAGTTGCCAGGTGCCGGTCAAGCAAGATATGAAAATTCAGGTGCCGGAGGAGGTGTTCGGAGTCAAGCAGTGGGAGTGTACGGTCGAGTCCAATCCCAACGTGGCCACGTTCATCAAAGAACTAACTCTGAAATTGCCCGAGGGGGAAAACGTGGATTTTCGCGCGGGCGGTTATGTGCAACTGGAAGCGCCGCCGCACCATGTGAAATTCGCCGATTTTTCTGTGGAAGAGGAATATCGCGCGGACTGGGAGCGCTTCGGTTTTTTTAATCTGGAATCGAAGGTGACGGAGCCGGTGATTCGCGCCTATTCCATGGCCAATTACCCGGAAGAAAAAGGCATTGTAAAATTCAATATCCGCATCGCCACACCGCCGCCGCGCACGCAGGGTATCCCCCCCGGTCAGATGTCCTCCTATGTTTTTGGCTTAAAGCCCGGCGACAAAATCACCGTCTACGGGCCTTTCGGCGAGTTCTTTGCCAAGGAGACCGCGGCGGAAATGGTGTTTGTCGGCGGCGGCGCCGGTATGGCGCCCATGCGCTCCCATATCTTCGATCAGCTGCGACGCATCAAAACGGATCGCAAAATCTCATTTTGGTACGGAGCGCGTTCTCTGCGCGAACTGTTTTATCAGGATGAGTACGACACGCTGGCCGAGGAAAATGACAATTTCGAATGGCATATCGCTTTGTCCGATCCGCAGCCGGAGGATAACTGGGAGGGGCTGACCGGCTTCATTCACAATGTGCTCTATGAAAATTACCTCAAGGACCACCCGGCGCCGGAAGACTGCGAGTTTTACATGTGCGGCCCGCCAATGATGAACGCAGCGGTGATTAAAATGCTGAAGGACCTCGGCGTGGAAGATGAAAACATCATGCTGGACGACTTTGGCGGCTAGTGCATTGGGCGTTGACGAGGTCGGAAAAAATCACCGAAGAGGGCCGGTTCTGCTGGCCTTTTTTTGTGTCACTTTTCTGCTTTCCTGTGCCAAAAAGGACCTTGCCGATGAGCGGTACCTCATCCAAGTTGACGGCAAGACCATGGGCTCCACCTACTCGGTCAAAGCGCTGGCTCCAGAGGCTCTGGAGGGCGCAGACAAGGCCCTTGCCGCGGAAATTGACGCCGCCCTGGCAACATACAATCTGGTAATGTCGACTTATATCGACGGGTCGGAAATTTCACGGGTAAACGGCATGCCGGTGGGTGAATGGATTGCCATCAGCGATGCCTTGCAAGAAATCTTGCAGTTGAGCCAGCGGATAAGTGCGAAATCCGGCGGCGCTTTCGATATTACCGTCGGACCGCTGGTCAACTTGTGGGGGTTTGGACCGGAAGAGCGGGAGGCCCCGCCCGGGGATGACCAGGTCGCCGTGGTGAGGTCTCTGGTAGGCTATGAAAAGCTCGTTCTGGCGACGGGAAAATTGAAGAAGCGGGCTGATCTATACCTGGACTTATCGGCGATCGCCAAGGGCCATGCCACTGACCTGGTGGCGAGTCTGCTGGAAAGTAAGAACATCCGCGATTACATGGTGGAAATCGGCGGCGAATTGAAAATTCGTGGGCGCAATCCGCGCGGCGAAAGCTGGATCATCGGTATCGAAAAGCCGGCTCTCGGTCGCGAGGGAGCGATGCAGGCCGTGAGCGGGGATAATATCGCGATCGCCACCTCTGGCGATTACCGCAACTATTATGAGGCTGCGGGGGTGAGGGTGTCGCACACCATTGATCCGGTGAGCGGCTTCCCCATACGCCATAACCTGGCATCGGTAACCGTCATCGCGGCGCGCGGCGGAGTGGCTGACGCCTACGCCACGGCGATCAATGTGCTTGGCCCCGAGGCGGGCTACGCCCTGGCGCTGAGGGAAAATCTGGCGGCATTTTTTATTATTCGAAACAATGGCGCCTTTACCGTAAAATATACTGCTGAATTTGAACGATACATGGTGCAATGATGTTGATCTACGGGTTGAGTTTTCTGATATTGCTGTTTCTCGTCGCGGCCATGGCCATCGGCGTTATTTTGGCCAATAAACCCATCAAGGGGTCCTGCGGCGGTATGAGCGCGCTAGGTATCGATACCGCGTGTGATATCTGCGGCGGCGACAGGAAAAAATGTGAAGAGGAAAATTCGAACGGGCGTAAGCCCCAAGCCGCGACCAGTCTCGCCTACGATGCCGTGGAGAAATAACCATTCACAGCATCGGCACGCATCCCGCAAAATGGTGTTGTTAAGCCGGCAAGAATGTATGTCGGGTTAACAGTTGTATTTGGAAAAAAGTATGGCGGATTTTAACTACGATATTTTGATCATCGGGGCGGGACCCGCGGGGGAAGCTGCGGCGATGGCCGCGGCGAAAAGCAATATGCGCGTCGGCGTGGTCGAAGATCGTGGCATTTTGGGAGGAAATTGCACCCACAAGGGGACAATCCCCTCCAAGTCTTTGCGCAATGCGGTCAAGCAAGTCATTCATTGCGGTTCGCAGCCTATCTTTCGCTCACTCGGCGCGGCCAAAACGCTGACCTACCCCCAGGTATTGGCGACGGCGGCACAGGTGATTCCGCAACAGGTGCAGCTGCACACGGAATTTTTCATTAAGAACCGCGTCGCGGTGCACAGCGGGCGAGCGAAGCTTCTCGGCGACAACCAGGTTGAAGTCATCGACGCACAGGGAATGCGCGATGTGATTGCCGCCCGCAATTTTGTCATCGCAACGGGGTCGCGACCCTATCATCCTGCGGAAGTGGATTTCTCCCACCCGCGTGTTTACGACAGCGATACCATTTTAGAGATGCAGCATACCCCACGCACCCTGGTTATCTTCGGCGCGGGTGTCATCGGCTGTGAGTACGCGTCGATATTTGTCGGGCTGGGATTAAAAGTGGATCTCATCAATGGTCGCGAGCGTTTGCTGTCGTTTTTGGACGATGAAATTTCCGATGCCTTAAGTTACCACCTGCGCGATAAGGGAGTGATGGTTCGCCACAGTGAGGAACACGAAGCGGTGGAGCCCTCGGATAGCGGTGTACTGATTAAATTGAAATCCGGCAAGCGTATCAAGGCCGATGCCTTGCTTTGGTGTAATGGTCGCACGGGCAATACGGACAATCTTGGTTTAGAAAACGTCGGTCTGGAGGCAAACCACCGCGGGCAGATCAAGGTAGACCGCCACTACCGCACCGCGGTGAAAAATATCTACGCCGCCGGCGATGTGATCGGTTGGCCGAGTCTCGCCAGTGCTTCCTACGACCAGGGGCGCTCGGTGATCGATGCCATTCTCGAACGCGAGCCGCGTTACATTGAAGACGCTCCCACCGGCATATACACCCTGCCCGAAATCAGCTCGGTCGGCAAAACTGAAGCGCAACTTACGGCGGCGAGAATTCCCTATGAAGTGGGGAGGGCGTTTTTTAAGGATACCGCGCGCGGCCAGATCAGTGGCGAAGATGTCGGCATGCTCAAGCTGCTGTTTCATATCGACACCCTGGAAATTCTCGGCATCCACTGTTTCGGCGCGGAAGCGTCTGAGATTGTCCATATTGGCCAGGCAATTATGAATCAGCCGAATGGCGCCAACAGCGTGGAGTATTTTGTCAAAACCACTTTCAACTATCCGACCATGGCCGAGGCCTACCGCGTAGCCGCTCTCAATGGATTGAATCGCCTGCACCGGCAAGCTTGATCGACCGTCGGCACGGTGCGGGTCAGGGCTTATACGACAACCACGGAGTTGTCATCGGCCGTGTGGTTATTGGGAACGTATTTGTCCGCCGACCAATCATTTTCCCAACGTTTGCCGTCGACGACAAAGCGGTATTGGTATTCATTGCCCACTTCTAGATCGAGCGTTGTGGCATAAATGCCGGATTTTTGTTTGCGTAATTTGGTTTCCTGCGGATTCCAATCATTGAAATCTCCCGCCAGGGCAATGGTCTTTGCCCCTTCGGTAATGGCTTGCGGGGCGATAAATTTTACCTTGCATACAGGTTTGGACTTCAGGTATTTCTTTTTTAAGCTCATCAAACAGCCTCTTTGCATTTAGCAGATTTAACACCGCAACGCGGGTGGCAACGATACTTCAGGGTTGGCATGTAAAATTTCATGTTATTTTGGGTGAAAGTGTGAGGTTTTATCGTTGTGTTGGTAAGTGATCAAGTGCCGCTACGACGAACTTCACAAAAAGCCTTCGAGCAATGCCATGTCAAAGCAGGACCCGCTGCGAAACCTTGCGATATCGTTGAGCACCATAGGACTTCGCAACTGGGTTTTGCTCGCCAGCACTTCCTCGTAACTCAGCCAGACGACGGCGATAATATCCTTATCCAAGACTGCCTCCTTATCAAATTCGATGGGCTCCGCAATAAAGGAGTGCCTGAGGTAGCTAACCCCATTGTTCGGTGCTTTGTACTGGCTGATGCCCAAAAATCCGGTGAGTCTGACACGCCAGCCGGTTTCTTCCCACGTTTCGCGCACTGCCGCCTGGATCAAAGTTTCATCCAGCTCAAGATGCCCTGCGGGCTGATTGTATACTTTTTTACCGGCGGATTCCTCTTGCACCAGCAAAAACTTATTATTTTTCCTGACCACGGTGGCGACCGTTACGTGGGGGAGTTGCCTGATGGCGTCGCGCTTCATCGTTGCACCCGCCCAGTCGTTTTGTTGTAGCGCCGTTGGTCCCGCTGCATTTGCGGCAGATGGATATTGTCCAGCCGATATTCGCCGGGCTGCAGCGCGTCCAGCTCCCAGTGGCCGATGGCGTAGCGAATCAGCCTCAGCGTGGGATGCCCCACGGCCGCTGTCATGCGGCGGACCTGGCGGTTCTTGCCTTCCGTAATAATCAGTTGCAACCATGAGGTTGGCCTATTGAGTCTTTGTCGGACAGGCGGTGTTCTTTGCCAGACGGGTGGGGGCGCAATGTGTTTAACCTTGGCCGGCAGTGTGCGACCATCCCTTAGCTCGACGCCAGCGCGCAGTCTGTCGAGTATATTGATACTTGGTTTGCCCTCAACCTGGACCCAATAGGCCTTGTGCAATTTATTTTGCGGGTGCGAAATTCTGTGTTGTAAGGCGCCATTGTTGGTGAGAATGACCATACCTTCCGAATCGCAGTCTAGTCTGCCTGCAGGATAGAAGTCGGCAAATTTCCCGGCTTCGATAAAATGGGCTAGAGTGCGACGCTCATGGCTATCACTGAATTGGCACAAAGTATTGAAAGGTTTATTCAGAATTATAATCTGTGTCATGTTATTGCGGTAGGTGGCCCATTTACACCGTATTCGCGAATAATAGTGAGCGTATGTCCACGCCGCAAGACTTTGCTTGGCAAAGGCGAATTGAGTTCGTTTGCGAATGCGGCTGGCGTTGCCTGTACTAGGCAAAGGCAAACAAGAATGGTAAATTTCATTTTTAGTCGAGGAACCTTAGGTCCACGTGAGAAATCCAGACGCCTGCGCGCCTGTCAGCAGCATCGTTTACTGCGGCCGTGGTTTTACTGTCGACAGTAAAACCACAATAATCGTGGGGTGATCAAGCCCCAGCGGCGTTGAGCGGTTTCGATGGCAGGTAGCGTATGATGAGTCTGGACAAACAATAATCCTCGGTTGTTTCTCCAACACACTATCAAATAATCAGGGGGTATCGCTTGGCTAGAATACTCGTCGCAGACGACCATGATCTGGTGCGTATGGGAATCGTAAGAATGTTGTCAGACGTGCAAGGCTTCGACGTCGTGGGCGAGGCGAAGACCGGTGAGGAGGCCGTGAGGTTGGCGCGCGAATTAACGCCGGATGTGGTGCTGATGGATGTCAAAATGCCCGGAATCGGCGGCCTGGAGGCGACGCGCAAAATCCAGACGGCCTGCGAGACGGCAAAGGTGATTGCCGTCACCGCCCTGTCCGACGAATTGTTTACCGAGCGCTTGATGAAAGCGGGTGCCTGTGGTTATGTCACCAAGGGCGCGGGCTTCGATGAAATTATCAATGCAATTAACACCGTTTTGCGTGGCTCTCTGTATATGAGCAGTGATATCGCGCAACAACTTGCTTTGCGCAATTTTGCTGGTGGCAAAACTGAGGTGTCGCCTTTTGAGCAACTATCGGAGCGGGAGCTGCAAACCGCCATCATGATTGCCAATGGTACTAAGGTGAATCAGATTGCCGATTCTTTTTGCGTGAGCCCCAAAACCGTCAATAGTTATCGCTATCGAATTTTCGAAAAATTGAATATCAACAGTGATGTGGAGTTGGCGCTGCTCGCCGTGAGGCACAAGTTGCTGGACGTCGAAAGTCTGTCTTAATGGTAGATCACGACAACAAACCGCGCTTCGACCACCAGACCTTCCTTAAACATCTCACCAGACAGCCCGGCGTTTATCAGATGTATGATGGCGACGGGCAAATTTTATATATCGGTAAAGCCAAGAACCTCAAGAACAGATTGTCGAGCTACTTCCAAAAATCCGGCCTGGCGGTAAAAACCCGTGTGCTCGTCAACAAAATCCGTTCGATAGAAATCACGGTCGCCCCCAGCGAAGCCGAGGCCTTGGTGCTGGAGCAGAATCTTATCAAAGCCCAGCGACCGCCTTTCAATGTTCAGTTGCGGGACGACAAGTCCTTTCCCTATATTTTTTTATCCGAGGGTGAAAGGCATCCCCGCTTGGCTTTTCATCGCGGCGCGCGGAAAAAACAGGGGCGTTATTTTGGTCCCTATCCAAGCGCGGGCGCGGTGCGGCAAAGTCTGAATTTTTTACAAAAGACCTTTGGTGTGCGACAGTGCGAAGATAGCGTCTATAAAAATCGCACGCGGCCGTGTTTACTGTTCCAGATTGGCCGCTGCTCCGGGCCCTGTGTCGAGCGGGTGAGTGACGAAGATTATCGCTTGGATCTCGAGCAGACCACCTTGTTTCTCGATGGAAAGAATGAAACGCTGCATGCGCTGTTGACCGCGCAGATGGAAAGGACCGCGGCTGCCTTGGAATTTGAAAAAGCGGCGAAACACCGCGATCGAATATCCGCCCTGCGTAAAGTTCAGGCGCAACAGGTGGTTGAGGCCGGGGTGAGTAACCTGGATGCGGTCGCCTGTGCGGTTGACGGGGGATCTGTGAGCATTCATGTGTTATACGTTCGCCAGGGCAAGATATTGGGCAGTAAAAACCACCTGCCTAAAGATCCCCTGGCGTTGGATGAGGCCAGTGTGTTGAGCGCATTTGTTTCGCACTCTTACCTCGGCGGCTCGAAAATGGACATTCCCCCGACCTTGGTGATTAGCCATGAGGTTGACGATGAAGCAGTGCTGGCGGACGCCATCTTCCTGCAAACCGGGCGGCGTGTGAAAATTACTTCGAATGTGAGGACCTATCGCGCGAAGTGGCTAGCGATGGCGCTGGAGGCGGCGCGCCAGAATCTGCGCAACTATCTAAATACCAAGCAGACGCTGCTGCAGCGTTTTGAAAGTTTGCAGGATGCGTTGCAACTGGAAGAGATGCCCGGCCGCGTGGAGTGCTTTGATATCAGCCACAGCAGCGGTGAGAAGGTGGTGGCTTCGTGCGTGGTGTTTGATCGTAACGGTGCGCGCAAAAGTGACTATCGCCGCTTCAACATTGACGGTATTCGCGCTGGAGACGATTACGCGGCGATGGAGCAGGCCCTCAGTCGTCGCTACACGCGCATCCAAAGGGAAGGCAAGTGCCTGCCGGAATTGCTGTTAATCGATGGCGGCAAGGGGCAGCTCGGTGTCGCGCGTGGGGTGATGGCGGAGTTGGGCATTGACGAGGAGATTACGCTGGTCGGCGTCGCCAAGGGAAGTAGCCGAAGAGCCGGGTTTGAAACACTGGTGTTTGCAGACGGTGTAGAACGGACCATAGAGAGTGATCACCCTGGCCTGCACCTGATTCAGCAGATTCGCGACGAAGCGCACCGCTTTGCGATCACCGGCCACAAGCAACGTCGCGACAAAAGCCGTAGGACCTCTACTCTGGAGGATATCCCCGGCATCGGGCCGAAGCGAAGGCGCGAATTGCTGAGGCATTTCGGCGGTTTACAGGGTGTTATGCGGGCCAATGTCGACGATCTCGCGCGCGTGCCCACGATCAGCAAAAAAATGGCGGAAGAGGTTTACAGCGCGCTTCACAGTGAGTAACGTTCGAACCTTCGTTTCCGCCCCCGCAAAGGTACCTCGGCACGTGGAAAAACACCTGTGGCTAAATCCGGCAAATCAACTCACATTGTGCCGCATTGCCTTTATCCCTCTGCTGGTAGCGATCTACTACTCGCCCTTCGATTGGCGTTTCATCGCCAGCGGCGCCCTGTTTGGCCTGGCGGGTATTACCGATGCCCTCGACGGTTACATCGCACGTAAAAACAATATCACCTCGGACTTCGGTGCCTTCTTGGATCCGGTCGCCGACAAGCTGATGGTCGCGGTAGCGCTGGCGCTGTTGATCGAAAGTCACAGGGATGTGGCGTTCACATTGCCGGCGATCGTCATCATTTGTCGCGAAATCGTTATATCGGCGCTCAGGGAGTGGATGGCGGAACTGGGGAAGCGCGCCAGCGTGGCGGTATCAAGTATCGGCAAGGTGAAAACCACGTTCCAAATCACCGCCATTGTGGTGCTGCTGGCCTTCACGCCCGATAAATTTCCGCTGCTGAATAAATTGGGCTTTGTTGCCCTCTACAGTGCCGCCATACTGACCATTTGGTCCATGTGTGTCTATCTTAAAGCGGCCTGGCCGGCGCTGATGGGAAGAGAGTAGCGACGGATACGAGCACTGGCTGCTAAGCGACAAACTAGTGGTCTTTCAAGATGATATTGCCATATTCAGCGTTAAGCAGGGCGTTCTCGGCAAGGCGCCCTGTTGCAGGCATAGTGGGCCTATGCCAAGACAGGGCAACGCGGCTGAGAGCGCCCTGCTTAGCGCCCTGCGGGTCAAGCCAAAAGCGGCTCATTGCGTCGTTGTTTCCTCTCGACATAGGCCCACTATGCCTTCGAGAAA